>OEPS010000639.1_pt1 | contig 12044 bp, 11 predicted proteins | sample 1539411 | NCBI WGS metagenome assembly OEPS01 (sample SAMN02671747, study PRJEB22543) | soil metagenome | biome: bacteria | place: China:Hunan Province, Lengshuijiang City | collected 2012-10-15 | depth 0.08m m | reverse complement strand
CCCCCGCCGCCCCCGCCGGTTGCGCCGCCGCCGGCGGCGCCGCCCCAGCCCCCCGCAGCGGCCGGTGAGCCGAAGGCGGTGACCTTCACCCCCTCCCCGCCGCCCCCGGTCCCGGGGCTGTGAAGTGGAACCGGCCGCCGGGCGGCCTGGCGCTGCTGGGAGCCTCGCTGCTGCTCGACCTGCCGTCGGCGATCGTCCGGCTGCTGGTGGCCGCGGTGGTGCTCGGGCTCTTCCTGCCGCTCAACAGCCTGACCGACCTCGTCGCCAGCCTGATCGCCTTCGGGCCCGCCCTGCGGTCGTTGCTGGCCCTCCTGTTCCCCGTCCCGGCCGGGCCCGTGTACCGGGGCCTGGTGGGCGCCCGGCGTGCCTCCGGCCGGGAACTCGACGCGGTCGGGCGGGCGTTCGCCCTGATCCCGGGGACCGAGCCCCCATCGAGCCTGCTGGTCGTTGACCGGCCGGAGGAGAACGCCTGGGTGCTCGGCTCCACGCTGTTCCTCAGCCGGGGCCTGTTCGAGGGGCCTCACCTGGCCGCCGTGGTCGCCCACGAGGCCGGCCACCTGGCGACCGGCGACGGGCAGGTCGCCCTGGCCGCGTGGTGGCTCCCGATGCGCTGGCTGGGCTGGCTCGCCGGGCGGCTGGGCGTGGGCGCCCGCCCGGCGGCCCCCGATCAGGCCGCCACGCCGGCCCGGGGCGGGTCTGCTTCCCGGCCGGCGCGGCGGGGCTTGTTCTCCCTCCTGCTGGTCATCCCGGCACGAGTGCTGGGAGCGATCCTGCTGCTGGCGGCCGGGGGCCTGGTCCCGATGCTGCTCCGGCCGGCCTGGGCCCCCTACCGGCGCAGCCGGGAGTACGCCGCCGACGCCTTCGCCGCTGCCCACGGCCAGGGCCCGGCGCTGATCGACGCGCTCGGTGACTGGCAGATCCTCGACGTCCCGACACCGTGGTGGCAGGGCCGCACCCACCCCTACGCCGAACAGCGCATCGACCGGCTGAGCGCCCGTGGCCGGTAGCGAGGGCGCCGCTCGGCTTAGCTACAGATAGTGGAGTTTTGTCGCCGGCAAGCCGGAAAAAACTCCACAATTCCGATAACGTGGGTGGGCCGCGGCCGGTCCGGAGGAATGGGAATGTTGGCCGCTGAGCCTACAGATCCTTCCCCGACAAACCGATGAAAGGAACGCATGGGCACCCCCGTCCTCCTCCAGCACATCCACGAACGCACGGCAACCGTGGCCGTGGTCGGCCTGGGCTACGTCGGCCTTCCGGTGGCGGTCGCCGCGGCGAACGCCGGGTTCAGCGTCGTCGGCTACGACGTCTCGGAGGCCAGGACTGCCCAGCTGATGGCCGGGGACTCCTACGTCCTGGACATCAGCAACGACGAGTTGGGCGCCGTGCTGGCCGCGGGCCGGTTCCGGGCGACCTCAGACCCCGAGGAGGTCGGCCAGGCCGACGTCATCGTCATCTGCGTCCCCACCCCACTGCGGGACGACCTGCCCGATATGAGTTACATCGAGGCGGCCGGGAACCTGGTCGCCAAGGGGCTCAAGCCAGGCCGCCTGGTGATCCTGGAGTCGACCACGTACCCGGGCACCACCGAGGAACTGCTCAAAGGCATCCTCGAGACCTCGGGGCTCAAGTGCGGTCAGGACTTCTCGCTGGGCTTCTCGCCGGAGCGGATCGACCCGGGCAACACCCGCTTCAAGCTGGAGAACGTGCCCAAGGTCGTGGGCGGGTTCGACGCCGACGCCACCAGCCTGATGAAGGCCTTCTACAGCAGCTTCGTCCACACGGTGGTCACGGTCTCGTCGCCCAGGACTGCGGAGATGGCCAAGCTGCTGGAGAACACCTACCGGCACGTCAACATCGCCCTGGTCAACGAGATCGCCATCCTGTGCCACGACCTCGGCATCGACGTCTGGGAAGTGATCACGGCGGCAGCGACCAAGCCGTTCGGCTACCAGCCGTTCTACCCCGGCCCGGGGTGGGGCGGGCACTGCATCCCGGTCGACCCGGCCTACCTCTCCTGGCGGGTACGCCAGCTCGGCGACACCGCCCACTTCATCGACCTCGCCCGCGAGATCAACAACCGGATGCCGGTCTACGTCGTGCAGCGGATCGCCGAAGCGCTCAACGAGGAGGGCAAGAGCCTCAAGGGCTCCGCGGTGCTGATCCTCGGCGTCGCCTACAAACCGGACGTCGGCGACCTGCGTGAGTCCCCGGCGCTGGACGTCATCGCCCGGCTGCGCAAGAGCGGGGCCAACGTCTCGTTCCACGACCCGTACGTGGGCTCGATCCGCCTCGAGACCGAGGACAACGCGGTCATGGCCGGCGTCGCACTCGACGACCGGCGACTGAGCGACGCCGACATCGTCGTGGTCATCACCAACCACTCCAGCTACGCCTGGGAGGTCGTGGCCCGCCATGCCTCGCTGATCCTGGACACCCGCAACGCCCTGGCGGGCATCGAGGGCCGGATCATCCGGCTGTAGCCCCGCCGGCTGAGCGCCCGGGAGGTTTGGTCCGCTGGCCTCCCGCCATGGCGCGACCCGGGCGGGCGGCGGCGCGGTCAGCCGTTCAGGACGCCGACGGTCTCGGTGAACACGTGCGTCCCCTGGGCGATCGCGAACGACCACTGGACCGCGGCGTGCCCCATCGGCATCGTTTCGGTCAGGTTCACCGTGGCGGTCGAACCCGGCGGCCCGTACGGCGTCCCGGAGACGGGGGTCACCGGCGTCGTGGCGAACGAGCAGCCGACATCGGCGCAGAAGAAGTAGACGGGGGTTGCCGAGTCGGCGGTCACTGCGCTGCAGGTGATCGTGAACTGGCTCCCGGCAGCGGCCGAGGTCGGCCCCTTGCAGAAGGCGTAGATCGGCACCGCGGCGCCGTTGGGGTCCGACGGCGTCGGTGGCTCCAGCACCGTCCCGGTTGTGGCCTGGAGGTTCGCCGGCGGCGACCAGCTGGCCGGAGGCGCCGAGTTCTGGATCTGGCCGGGCGCCACCGGCGAACCGCCGTCGGAGATCCACTCGTAGGAGAACGACGTGGTCGCCGCCGGGCCGGTCGAGCCGTCGCAGCCGGTCAGCCGGATCGACACCGTCACCGTGTAGTCGCCCGGGGCCTGGTACCGGTGATCCGGCATGCCGGTGTTGGTATCGATGGCGTTGAATGGCGCGTTCCCCGGCGGGCAGCGCTGGGCCGCCAACGCCATGGTCGCCGGCGGGCTCCCGTCGCCGAAATCGACCGTCCAGGTGGCGCTGGCGTCGGACTGGACGCCGCTGGCGGCGATGACGCCCAGCTCGCCCGCCGGTTCGGTCGTCGAGATCCGGGGAGCAGCCTGGGCGATGACGATCTGCGGGGTGGCCAGCGAGTTGGCCGGAGGCCTGGCCTGGAGAATTGCCGCCACCGTCGCCGTCGGGTTGACCGGCAGCGACTCCACCGTCATCCCCTGCGGGGCAGGCAGGCTCGCCGGCGGCGGCGGGCTGAACGTCTTGAGGCTGGGGATCGGGACGACCCGGGTGGTGGCCGGACGCGGTGAGGTGACCGGCTGCGGCGACGCCGCCGGGCTCGGGGTGCCCTGGTTCTGGGTGGTGACGACGTTGACCGGCGGGGCCGTCGTCGGGCCGCCGGACGAGGCGTTGGCCACCGTGACGACGGTGATCGCCCCGACCGCCAAGACCATGCTCAGGGCACCAGCAACCAGCGTCACGGGAGAAACCCCGGTACGCGAGGCCAGCCGGCCCAGGAGGGAGTCGGGTCGTGTCATGCGGTCACGTTCCTTCGGCGCCGCCCCCCGGCAAACACGATTCCTACATCACTTGCTTCGGCAACGATGCAACTGTAATGCAGCGTTGGCAATGATCAATTACGGATGAGTGATTCTCTCTAGTCATCCCCCGTATGGGCTGGTCAGCTAGCGACTCCTGCCACGCAGAGATACCTTGATAGTACGTTCCCAATCGCAGAAACGCACCCGAAGCCGGTTCGCAAAAGGCTATAGTCGGAGATCTGCACAGCGCGATTTGATCGCCGAAGCAGCGATCTGCAGTTGTTCCAACTCCGCACCGTCAAGCTCCAGCGTGACAATCTCCTCGACTCCCCGGCGGCCCAGCCGGGCAGGCACGCCGAGGTATACATCGGATATTCCGAACTCTCCGGACACCCAGGCCGAGACCGGTAGCACCTCCTTGGTGTCGCCCAGGATGGCGTTGGTCATGCGGGCGACCGCCGAGGACGGGGCGTAGTAAGCACTCCCCTTCTTCAGGAGGCCGACGATTTCGGCTCCGGCGCTCTGGGTGCGCTTGAACAGCCGCTCCAGGGCGGCAGCGTCGACCAGGTCGGCCAGCGGCTTGCCGTCGACCGTCGCCTGCCGGGCGAGCGGGACCATCTGCTCGCCGTGCGAGCCGAGGGTCATCGCCTCGACCGACAGCGGGGAGACCTTCAATTCGGTGGCGATGAACGCGGCGAGCCGGGCGGAGTCGAGGATCCCGGCCATCCCCATCACCCGGGATCTGGGGAACCCGCTGACCTCGGAAGCGAGGTAGGTCATCTCGTCGAGCGGGTTGGTGACCATGATGATCGACGCTCCCGGCGAGCCCTCGGCGATCCGCCTGGTCACCTCGGACACGACGGCGGCGTTCTTGGTGAGCAGGTCCATCCGGCTCATCCCCGGCCCCCTGGGGAAGCCGGCGGTGATCACGACGACGTGCGACCCGGCGGTGTCTTTGTAGTCGTTGGTCCCGGTGATCGAGACCTCGAACCGCTCGATCGGTCCCGACTGGGCCAGATCGAGCGCCAGACCCTGCGGCAGGCCTTCGACAACGTCGATCAGGCAGACATCGGCCAGGCCGCGCTGGAGGATGCGCATCGCTGTCGTCGAGCCGACGAAGCCGGCCCCGACCACCGTCACTTTGGCCATCGGCGGCAGACTAGCCGAGGGCCTCGATCACTGCGTCGGCGACCTGGGAGGTCCCGACCGCGCTGGGGTCGTCCCGTGAGGGCTTCATATCGGCGGTCACCGACGTAGCCGCACCGATGACGGCAGCGATCGCCGCCTCCAGCCGGTCCGCTGCCTCGATCTCGCCCAGGTGGCGGAGCATGAGCACCCCGGACAGCATCATGGCCATCGGGTTGATCCGGTTGAGCCCGGCATACTTCGGGGCCGAGCCGTGGGTCGGCTCGAACACCGCCACGTCGTCGCCGAAATTCGCCCCCGGCGCCACGCCCAGCCCGCCGACCAGGCCCGCGCCGAGGTCGCTCAGGATGTCCCCGTAGAGGTTCGGCAGCACGAGCACATCGAACTCCTCCGGCCGCATCACCAACTGCTGGGCGCAGTTGTCGACGATGCGGTCCTCAAAGACGATGTCCGGGTATTCCTCGGCCACCGCCCGGGCGGTGGCCAGGAACAGGCCATCGGAGAACTTCATGATGTTGGACTTGTGCACCGCGGTCACCTTCCTGCGGCCCCATCGCCGGGCGTATTCAAAAGCGAAGCGCACGATGCGGCGGCTGCCGGTGATCGAGATCGGCTTGATCGAAATCCCGGAATCCTCCCGGATCCTTCGCCCGGACAGCTCGTCGAGCACAGCAATCAGCCGGAGCGTCTCGGGGGCGCCCTCAGCGAATTCGATCCCGGCGTAGAGATCCTCGTGGTTCTCCCGTACGATGACCAGGTCGATGCCCTCATATCGGGACCGAACACCCCGGTATGTCTTGCACGGTCGGAGACAGGCATACAGGTCCAATTCCTTGCGAAGGGCGACATTCACACTCCGAAATCCGTGCCCGACAGGTGTGGTGATCGGTCCTTTGATCGCCACCTTGTTCGCGCGAATCGAATCGAGTACCCGGTCCGGTAACGGCGTACCGAGTTCGGCGATCACCCCTTCACCGGCTTGCTGGACGTCCCAATCGAAGCAGACGCCCGTGGCCTCAAGCACCCGGCGGGTGGCCTCGGTGATCTCCGGACCGGTTCCGTCGCCGGGGATGAGCGTGACGCGATGCGCCCTTGCGGTCATCGGCTGAGCCTACCTTCGCCCTTGAAGACCCGGCGCGGAATGATGCGTGACACCGGGGAATGAACTGGAACAAGGCTGCGGACAACCACAGGGGCACCTGTCGGGCCCCTGTGGTTGCAGCTGGGCTACCGGCTGAAACCCGTTGTGGCTAGGCCGACGCGGACTTGGAAGAACGCCGCGTGCGGGTCACGGGGGAGGCGTGGGCGGTCAGCTTGTTCGAGCAGGATCCGTGGAAGGCCAGACCGAATTCCCGCCCCAGCCCGCGGGCCCCCTGCCGGCGGACTGCAAGCTTGCCTACCAGAACGTCACCACCTGAAATGGTCTTGCCGCAGTAATCGCAGACGTATTCTTCTTTCAAGATCACACCCATGTCGCTTAGTCCTTTCGTCGCCGCTCGCGGCCATGATATACCAAGGTCAACCTGTCACAGCGGCGCGCAAGCAAGCCTCGCAAACGTGAGGCAAATGGCCCGGACTGCAACGACCCCCTACCGGTAAATGGCCGCAGTTGCAGCTTGCACGGTGTTGGCCAGCAGCATCGCCCGGGTCATCGGCCCGACGCCGCCGGGGACCGGTGTGATCGCTCCGGCGACGGCGACCGCCGCTTCGAAGTCGACATCGCCCACCAACCTTCCGGTTTCCGCCCGGGTAATGCCGACGTCGATAACCGTCGCTCCGGTTTTGATCATGGCGGCGGTGACCGCCTTCGGGCGGCCGGCGGCGACGACGAGGATATCGGCGCGGCGGGTGTGCTGGGCGAGGTCGGTGGTGCCCGTGTGGCAGATCGTCACCGTGGCGTTGCACGCCCGGAGCATGCCGGCGCATTTGCTTGACAGCAGCGTCGAGACCGGGCGCCCGACCAGCTGGGAACGGCCGATCACCACGGCGTGGGACCCTTCCACCGTTACGCCGGCAGAATCCAGCAGCAGCTGGACCCCCAGCGGCGTGCACGGGACAAACCGGGGCCGGCCGAGCGCCAGCAGCCCGGCGTTTTCCGGGTGCAGCCCGTCGACGTCCTTGGCCGGGTCGAGCGCCTCCTGGGCGGCCACGGTGTCGAGCTGGGGCGGCAGCGGCATCTGGACGATCACCCCGTGGATGGCCGGGTCGGCGTTCAGGCCGGCCACCAGCTGGAGCAGGGCGGCCTGGGGGGTATCGGCCGGGAGCCGGTGGACGAACGATGCCATGCCGACCGCGGCCGCGTCGCGCTGCTTGCCGGCGACGTAGGCCGCCGAGGCCGGGTCGTCGCCGACCAGGACCGCTGCCAGGCCGGGCGTGATCCCCTGGGCAACCAGGGCGGCCACCTTGCCTTTGAGGTCGGCCAGGACGCCGGCGGCGACCGCCTTCCCGTCGATGATCCGTGCGCTCATCGGTGGCTCCGTCTCTCCCGCTGTCCTAGTGCTTGAAGTGGCGGATGCCGGTCAGCACCATCGGGATGCCGTGGGCGTCGGCGGCGGCGATGACCTCGGCGTCACGGACCGACCCGCCCGGCTGGACCACCGCCCGGACCCCGGCCGCGGCGGCGACATCGAGCCCGTCCCGGAACGGGAAGAACCCGTCCGAGGCGCACACTGCCCCGACCGCCCGGTCGCCGGCCCGGCGGACCGCCAGTTCGACCGCGTCGACCCGGCTGGTCTGCCCGGCCCCCATACCGACCATCTGGTGGCTGCGGGCGATCACCACCGCGTTGGACCTGAGGTGCTTGGCGACGGTCCAGGCGAAGACGAGGTCGTCCCAAACCTCCTCCGACGGCTCGCAGATGCCCGCCACCTTCATCTGCGCCCTGGTCTCGATCGCCGCGTCGACCTCTTCCACCAGCACGCCCCCGGCGGCGGTGCGCAGCTCGGTGCCACGCCCCAGCCTGCTCAGCTTGACGACCCGTAGGTTGCGCCGCACGGCGAGCTCGGCGAGCGCCTCGGCGGTGAACGACGGGGCGACGATCAGTTCGGTCATGATTTCGATGACCCGGGCGGCCGTCGGGCCGTCGACCTCCCGGTTGGCGGCGACAACCCCACCGAACGCCGAGCGGGGGTCGGAGTCCAGTGCCCGCCGGTAGGCCTCCTCGATGGTGTCCCCCAGCGCTGAGCCACAGGCGTTGGTGTGCTTGACGATGGCCACCGCCGGGCGATCGAACTCGGCGACCAACCGGGCGCCGGTGTCGAGATCGAGCAGGTTGCTGTAGGAGAGCTCCTTACCCAGGAGCTGGGTCCAGCCGACGTCGCCGGCGGCGTACAGCGCCCCGGCCTGGTGCGGGTTCTCGCCGTAGCGCAACCCGAACTGCTTCTTCAGCCCCAGGTGGAGCATGTCCGGCAGCGGGGAAGCGCCGGAGAGCCAGGCCGCCACGCCGAAGTCGTACTGGGCGGTGTAGGAGAACGCCTCAGCGGCCAGCTTCGCCAGCGTCTCGTCGGTGAGCGCCCCGCGCAGGGACTGCATCTCGGCCAGGATCGCCGGGTAGCGCCCCGGGTTCACGACCACGGCCACCCCGTGGAAGTTCTTCGCCGCCGCCCGGACCATCGCCAGCCCGCCGATGTCGATCTGCTCCAGCGCCGAGTCCTCCGAGACGCCGTTGGCGACCGCCTCCCGGAACGGCGACAGGTTGCACACCACCAGGTCGATCAGCGGGATGTTCTGGGACTTGAGCTGGGCGAGGTGCTGGGGTTTGCGCCGGTCGGCCAGGATCCCGGCGTGGATAACCGGATGCAGGGTTTTGACCCGGCCCTCCAGCATCTCCGGGACCCCGGTCAGCTCGATCACCGGCGTCACCGGCACCCCGGCCCGGGTCAGCGTGTGGGCGGTACGGCCGGTCGACACGATCGTGACCCCCATTGCCGCCAACCCGGCGCCGAGCTCGGCCAGGCCGGTCTTGTCGCTGACCGAGATGAGCGCCCGCCGGATCCTCACCGCCGGCCCCCCGCCGGTCGGGTGGTCACCGGCGAGCCACGGGGGCAGCGGTGATCAGCACCCGACGGCCGGCAGTCGCCGTCCGGCCTTCGACGACCAGGCGGATCGCCTCCGGGTACAGCCGGTGCTCCACCGCCTTGATCCGCTCGTGCAGGCTCGCCTCGTCGTCGCCCTCGAGGACTGGGACGCAGGCCTGGGCAACGATCGGGCCGTGGTCGACCGCCTCGTCGGCGAAGTGGACCGTCGTCCCGGTGACCTTGACTCCCCAGGCGAGGGCGTCAGCGACGGCGTGGGCGCCCGGGAAGGCCGGAAGCAGCGCCGGGTGGATATTGAGGACCCGGGCCTCGTAGGCGGCGATGAAACCTGCCGAGAGGATGCGCATGAACCCGGCCAGGCAGACCAGATCGACCTGGCGTTCCCGGAGGGCGGCGACCAGCACCCGGCCGTAGGCGTCGCGGTCGCCACCGGCCCCGGGGCCGGCCGGGTCGAGGAAGAGTGCTTCGATGCCGGCCCGGCGGGCCGCGGCGAGTGCCCCACACCCGTCCCGGTCGGAGGCCAGCACGACGACCTCGGCGTCACCCAACTCGCCCCGGCTGGCCGCGCCGAGCAGGGCCTCAGCGTTGGTACCGGCTCCGGAGGCTAGGACAGCGATGCGGGTGGTCACTGATGCATTGGGGTGGGTGGATAGGGTGGGTGGATAGACCATGAGCTAACGATATCGTCCGGGGTTCGCTTGGTGGCTCTTTTCCTTCCAGCCGCCCCACCTTGGGCCGATCGGGACGGGTGTCAGGCCAGCGCCTCCGCCACCAGGCCGGCCACCTCGCCCGGATTGGAGGCCACCGGCACCCCGGCGGCCCGGAAGGCCTCCGCCTTGGCCGCCGCCGTCCCGGCCGACCCGGAGATGAGCGCACCGGCGTGACCCATCCGCCGCCCGGGCGGTGCGGTGAAGCCGGCAATGTAGGCGACGACCGGGGTGCGCATCTGGTCCTGGATGAAGGCGGCGGCTCGTTCCTCCTCGTCGCCGCCGATCTCTCCGATCAGAACGACGGCACGGGTGGCCGGGTCGGCTTCGAAGGCGGCCAGGCAGTCGACGAACCCGGTGCCGGCGACCGGGTCGCCCCCGATGCCGACGCAGGTCGACTGCCCCAGCCCGGCCTGGGTCAGCTGGTGGACGATCTCGTAGGTGAGGGTGCCCGAGCGGGAGACCAGCCCGACCGGGCCGGGGAGGCAGATCTCGCCGGGGATGATGCCGATGTTGGCCTGCCCCGGAGTGATCAGGCCCGGGCAGTTGGGGCCGATCAGCCGCACCTGGGCGCCCGGGGTGCCCTCTGGGCCGCGCCGGGTGCCCCGCGTGCCCTCTGGGCGGCGCCGGAGTTGCGCCCGCGCCCGGGCGGCGTCCTGCACCGGGATGCCCTCAGTGATGCACACGACCAGCCCGATGCCCGCCGCCGCCGCCTCCAGGATGGCGTCGGCAGCGGCCGGGGCCGGGACGAAGATCACCGAGGCGGTGGCGTCCGTTGCCGCCACCGCCTGGGCAACCGTGTCGAAGACCGGGATCCCGCTGACCTCGGTCCCGCCCTTGCCCGGGGTGACCCCGGCGACGACCATCGTCCCGTAAGCCTTGTTGCGCTGGGCGTGGAACGACCCCTCCCGGCCGGTCAGGCCCTGGACGACGACTCGCGCCCCGGAGTCGAGAAAGATGGCCAACTGTGGCGCCCGGAACCTTCTCGGCGGTCAGGCGAACGCCACAGCCAGCAGATCGGGCAGGCCATCGCCGACCCGGTCGAACGATTCGCCGCCGTCATTCGAGTACCACAGCTCGCCGGTGCTCGTCCCGAAGGCGGCCTCGGAGGGCACCCGGGGATTGATCACCAACGCCCGGCGCCGGATGCCGCCCTTCAGGTCTTTGACAACGGTGCGGAAGCGCCGGCCGGAGTCCGTGGACAGGTAGACGTCGCAGTGGGCGTGGCTCTTCCAGACCGCCGGCCGCGCGCTGGAGGCGGACAGGATCACCCGGTCCGGCTCGGTCGGGTGGGCAGCCAGCCCCATCGTGTACTGGCGGTGGTTGGCCTCGCCGATCGCCCGCCAGGTGATGCCCTCGTCGTCGGAGCAGAATGCCCCGCACGCCTGGGTGCGGCCACCGCCGGTCGTCACGAACACCCGCTCCGGGCGGGCGGCGGACAGCTGGATCGACTGGACGTCGGGGCAGGGAAGGCCGAGGTTGTACCAGCTCCTGCCGCTGTCCCGGGAGCGGTAGACCCCGCCGGCGTCGATGCCGACGTAGATCGTCCGGGCGTCCTTGTGGTGGCTGCCGACCGCCGAGACGGCGGCCCGGATCCCGTCGCCGTCGCCGGTCCACTGGTCGGCCCCGGGGCACGCCGCCAGTGTGGCGACCACCGACCACGACTCGCCCAGGTCCTTGCTCCGCCAGATCCCCGCCGGCCGGCAGCCGGCGACCAGCCGGCCGTTCTTGGCCAGCGCCAGCGAGGTCACCGCGTCGCCCAGGTCCTTGGCCAGCACCCGGGTCTCGCCGGCTCCCGCCCAGGCCAGGATCGAGCCGGCGGCGGTCCCGGCCAGCGCGGTGCCGTCAGCCAGCCGGACCACGCAGAGCACGCCGGTGGCGGCCAGCGGGGTCACCTCGCCGTCCTCGAACAGCGCCAGCCCGTCGCAGGTTCCCAGAAACAGCCTCATCGCGCCTCCACCGCCATTCGTGCCGCCTCCATCATCCCGCCGGCGGTCCGGACGTTGGGATGGTGCGCCGCGGCCAGCATCGCTCGGCCCTCGGTGGCATTCGTGCCCTCCAGCCGGACGACAATCGGCACCTCGACCCGGGTCCGTCCCAGGGCCTCAAGAATGCCACCTGCGACCGCGTCTCCGCGCGTGATCCCGCCGAAGATGTTGACCAGCACCGAACGCACCTGCCCGGCCAGGACCACCTCGAGGGCGCTCGACAGCACGTCGGCCCCGGCGCCGCCCCCGACATCCAGGAAGTTGGCCGGCGCCCCACCCGCCTGGGAGACGACGTCGAGGGTGGACATCACCAGGCCGGCGCCGTTGCCGATGATGCCGACGTCGCCGTCCAACTTCACAAAGTTGAGCCCGGCGGCGGCGGCCAGCTCCTCCTGTGGGGCGAGGCGGCGGG
>OEPS010000638.1_pt1 | contig 12058 bp, 9 predicted proteins | sample 1539411 | NCBI WGS metagenome assembly OEPS01 (sample SAMN02671747, study PRJEB22543) | soil metagenome | biome: bacteria | place: China:Hunan Province, Lengshuijiang City | collected 2012-10-15 | depth 0.08m m | reverse complement strand
CGCGGCGCTCGAGGCCTTTGGCGATCCGCGCGTGGGCGCCGCTGGCCGGCTGTGGCTGGTCGCCGCCGACCTCGCTGCCCCGCTGCCGCTGGCCCCGGGCTGCCTCGACGCCATCGTCTCAACCGCCACCTTCCACTGGATCACCGACCACCAAGCCCTGTTCGGTCACCTGGCCGAGGCGCTCAGGCCCGGCGGGCAGCTGGTCGCCCAGTGCGGCGGCGACGGCAACATCGCCTCGGTGCGGGCGGCGCTGCACCGGGTGACCGGCGGGGCCGTGGACCGGGAGCGGTGGGACTTCTCCACCCCGGAGCTGGCCCGGGAGCGACTTGAGCGGGCGGGATTCGTCGACGTCGAGACCTGGCTGACCGAGGAACCGACCCACTACGCCGACCGGGCGGCCATGGAGTCGTTCCTGAAGACCGTGGTGCTCTGGCCGTTCCTGGAGGGGCAGCCGGCGGCCGAGCACGACCGGTTTGTGGCCCGGGTGGCTGACGAGCTGCCGGAGCTGACGCTGGACTACGTGCGGCTCAACCTCCGCGCCCGGCTCCCGGGGTGAGGACCGGTCAAGGCTGATCAGCGTGGCCATTTCCGCGCTGGATGAGCGCCACCGAGTCCGGCGGGAGCGCCAGCGCACCGCCACCCAAGGTGACCCCCGGCTCCGAGGCGGCCACCAGCTCCCCGGCCACTTCGAACCGCTGCTGAGCGGGGGCCAGGTTGACCACAACCTCGAGCGAGCCCCGGGCGACCCGGAGCCAGCCCGCCGCTTCGTCGTGGGTCACGACCACTTCGCCGAGGCGGTCGCGGCGCAGGTCGGCATGGCGGCGGCGCAACGCCAGCAGCGCCCGGTACCAGGCGAGCACCTCGGCGTGCACCGGGTCCTCCCGCTCGGCCCAGATCAGCTTCGACCGCTCGAAGGTCGCCGGGTCCTGGGGATCGGGGATCTGGCCCGGCTCCCAGCCGAAGGCAGCGAACTCCCGCCGCCGGCCCTCGGTGACCGCCCGGCCCAGTTCCGGGTCGGCGTGGTCGGTGAAGTACAGGAACGGCGTCGAGGCCGCCCACTCCTCGCCCTGAAACAGCATCGGGACGAACGGGGCGGTGAGCACCAGGGCGGCGGCGATCTTCAGCCGGCCCAGGCTCATGAGCGCGGCGGAGCGCTCGCCCAGCGCCCGGTTGCCGACCTGGTCGTGGTTCTGCGAGAAGCCGACGAAGCGCCTCCCGGGCAGGTCGCCCGCCGGGGCGCCGTGGCGCCGGCGCCGGAAGACCGAGTACCTGCCGTCGTAGACCGCCGCCCGCTGCAGGCAGGCGGCGACGTCGCCCAGGCTGCCGAAGTCCTGGTAGTAGCCGGTGCGCTCGCCGGTCAGCGCGGCGTGCAGGCTGTGGTGGAAATCCTCGCTCCACACGCCGTCGAGGCCGAAGCCGCCGGCGGCCGGCAGCCGCACCACCCGCGGGTCGTTGAGGTCGCTCTCGGCGATCAGCACCAGCTGGCGGCTCAGCGTGCCCGACAGCTCGGCCACCGCCTCGGCCAGCTCGGCCAGGAAGTGGGTGGCCGACAGGTCGACGAAGGCGTGGATGGCGTCGATGCGCAGCCCGTCGATGTGGTAGTCGGCCAGCCACATGCAGGCGTTGTCGATGAAGAACCGGCGTACCTCGTCGCTGCCGGGGCCGTCGAGGTTGACCGCCGTACCCCATGGGGTGGCATAGCGGTCGGTGAAGTAGGGCCCGAACTGCCCCAGCACGTTGCCTTTCGGGCCGAGGTGGTTGTAGACGACGTCGAGAATCACCCCGAGCCCCCGTGCGTGGCAGGCGTCGACCAGCGCGTTCAGCCCATGCGGGCCGCCGTAGGCGTGGTGCGGGGCGAACAGGAACACGCCGTCGTAGCCCCAGCCGTGGTCGCCGGAGAACTCCGCCACCGGCATGATCTCGACCGCCCGCACTCCCAGCTCGACCAGCTGGTCGAGCCGTTCGATCGTGCCTTCGAATGTGCCCCCCGGACTGAACGTGCCGATGTGCAGCTCGTAGACGGCCCCCCCGGAGAGCCAGGGCATGGTGACGCCCCGCCAGTCGCCGTCGGTCCAGACCAGCGTCCCCGGGTCGAGCACCCGGGACGGGCCGTCGATGCCGGCTGGCTGCCAGGCCGACCGCGGGTCGGCCAGCGGTTCCGACCCGTCGACGACGAAGCGGTACTCGACCCCGGCGGCCGCCGGCTCTTCAGGGATCTCCAGCGCGTACCACCCGCCCGGCTCGGCGTTCATCGCCACCGGCGACCCGCCCTCGACCAGCAGCTGGACTCCGATGCGGGCATCCGGGGCCCAGACCGCGAACCGGGTCATCAGCCCTCCCGGGTAAGCAGCGCAACCGGCAGCAGGGCGAGCAGGTTGCCGAGAGGCACCTTGCCCTGGGCCTCCCGGCCGGTGACCGCATCGCGGAACCGTCCCGGCGGCAGCTGGACCCGGGTTGCCTCCCCGACCCCGGGCGCCAGCGACCACGAGGACGGCTCGCCCCACAGGCTCATGATCAGCCGGGGAACGACGCTGACCGTGGCCGCCGCCCCGCCGGGCTCGGTGCGGGCGAAGGCGACGACCCGCTCCGCCGCCGGCCCGGAGGCCTTGAGCGGGAGGTAGCCGCCAGCCGGCCCGAACGCGCCGGAGAACCGGCGCCGGGCCGCCAGCGCCGACCGGACGACCGCCAGCTTCGGGAGGCCGCTGGCCGCCTCGGACCACAGCTGCTCGGGCCTCACGATATCCAGCCGGCGCAGGAGCTCGGACCGCTCGGCGAAGTCGACCGGCCGGCGGTTGTCCGGGTCGACCAGGCTCAGGTCCCACAGCTCGGTTCCCTGGTAGATGTCCGGGACCCCCGGCGAGGTCAGCAACAACAGCAGCTGGGCCAGCCCGTTCGCCCAGCCGGGTGCCCTCAGCGAGGCCACAAAGGCCTCCAGGCCCTGCACGAATTCGGGGTCCCGCATCACCGCGCGGGCGAAGCTCGACAGCGTCTCGTCGTAGGCCGGGTTCGGGTCGGTCCAGGTGGTGTGCGTCTTGGCCTCCTTGGCCGCCTTCTCCAGGTAGGCCTGGAGCCGCGGCTCCGAGATCGGCCAGGCCCCGACCAGCGTCTGGTACAGCAGGTACTCGATCGCCCGGTCGGGCAGCCCGGCGGAGCGGTACCCGTCGTTGAGCTTCGACCACCGGCGGGCCGTCTCAATCCAGCGCTCCGGGATCTCCGACAGCAGGTTGAGCCGTGCGCGCACGTCGGGGCCCCGCTTGGTGTCGTGGGTGGCCAGGGTCAGCATGGTCCGCGGATGGCGCCGGGCGGCGGTGGCGTTGAACTCGTGGAACTCCTGCGGCCGCACCCCGAACCGCCCCGGCGCTCCGCCGACCTCGTTCAGCGAGACGAGCCGGTGGTAGCGGTAGAAGGCGGTGTCCTCGACCCCCTTGGCCATCACCGCCGCCGAGATCTGCTGCAACCGCATCACCAGCTCGGTCTCCAGCGGACCGGTCAGCTCCAGGTCGAGCAGGCGGGTGAGGAACTCGAACAGCTCCGGGTCGAGGTCACTGCGGCGGTTCCGGGCGGCGGCGGCGGCGGCGCTGACGATGGCGTGGTCGTCGGCGGTCATCGCCCGCCGGTCGGCGTCGACGTAGGTCCGGTACACCGGGAGGCAGGCGGTGAACTCGCGCAGCGCCTGGGCGAGCTCGTGCCGTGAGTAGTCCCGGTAGCGGCGGTGCAGCTCGCAGATCTGCACCAGCAGGTCGGCCAGCCGGGCGAAGTCGCTGGCGAGCAACTGGTCGACCGCCTCCAGCTTGGCTTCGATCGCCAGGTCGGCGAAGTCGCGGGTCTCCCCGGTGAACTCCTGGTAGTAGTCGGTCAGCGGGGCCTCCCCGGCGGGGTCGACGAACAGGCCGTTGACCACGTTGAGGAAGTCGTAGCCGGTGGTGCCGTCGGCCGGCCAGGACGCCCGGAGCTCCTCGCCCGGCTGGAGGATCTTCTCGACCACCAGCCACACCGTCGGCTCCTTCGCCCGGATCTGGCACAGGTAGCCCTCCGGGTCGCGCAGACCGTCGGGATGGTCGACCCGCAGGCCCTCCAGAACCCCCTTGGCAACCAGCTTGAGGACGAGGGCGTGCGCGGCGGCGAAGACCTCCTCCCGCTCCATGTTCAGGCCGACCAGGGTGTTGATGTCGAAGAACCTCCGGTAGGGCAGGTCCCGGCCGGCGGTGCGCCAGTAGGCGAGCCGGTAGTTCTGGCGTTCGAGCAGGACGTCGAGGGTGTCCGGGTCGGAGTTGACCAGGTCGACGACGTCGTCGACCGCACGAGCCACCGGTGCCCGCTCGTCGAGCAGCCGGGCGAGCTGGCCGAGCAGCACGTCGCCGTCCCGCTCGCGCTCCCGGATCTCCTCGGGGTCGGTTGCCGTGCCCGGGGGCAGCCGGCCGAGCGCGGCGGCGATGGACTCCAGCTCTTCGGACTGGCACCTGCCGGCGGCGACCAGCAGCATGAGGTCGAGCGACTCGGGGGTGGTCGGCAGCGGGTGGCCGGGGGCGTGGACCTGGAACCAGGCCCCCATCCGCACCAGCCGGATCTTGCCGGCCTCCAGTACGCGGCCGTAGTGGCTCTCCAGGACCGGGAGCAGGATCTTGTTGCGCAGCCTCGACTCCGGCCCGTGCCAGTCGATGTCGAAGTAGCCGGCGTAGCGGGACGACGGCCCGTTGGCGAGCACATCCCACCACCAGGAGTTCTCGGGCACGGTCGCCATGTGGTTCGGGACGATGTCGAGGACCTCGCCGATCCCGGCTGCCCCCAACGCCTCGGCCATCCGTTCGTGGCCTCCGGCGCCGCCGAGCTCCTGATTCAGCCAGCCGTAGTCGACGACGTCGTAGCCGTGCGTGCTGCCGCGGGCCGCCTGGAGGAACGGGGAGCAGTACAGGTGGGAGACGCCGAGCGCCGCCAGGTACCCGGAAAGCCCGGCGGCGGCGTCGAAGCCGAACTCCGGGCGGAGCTGGACCCGGTAGGTCGCCCGCAGCTCAGGCACGGCGCAGCAGCACCGTGGAGCGGGCGATCAGGGTGATGTCCTCGCCGGCCTTGAGGGTGTCCGGCTCGTCGGGGAGGACCGGGGCCGACGTGTCGGCGACGGTCTCCCAGGCAGCGCCGTACTCCTCGGGCGGCAGGCGGAACACCACGTCCTCGAAGTGGGCGTTGACCAGCCAGGCAAAGCTGTCGTCGTGCAGCCGCTCCCCCCGGGCGTCGGCCTCGGCGAGGGCGTCGCCGTTCAGCACGATGGTGAGCGAATGGTGGTTGTCGTCCCAGTCCTCGTCCGACATCTCGACGCCGTCGTGACGGAACCAGATGATGTCCTCGACGCCGCCCCCCCGGATCGGCCGGCCCTGGAACCAGCGCCGGCGGTGGAACACCGGGTGCTCGAGTCGCACCGCGATCAGCGACCTGGTGAACTCGAAGAGATCGGCGTTGGCTTCGAGCAGGTCCCAGTCGTACCAGGAGGTTTCGTTGTCCTGGCAGTAGGCGTTGTTGTTGCCGTGCTGGGTCCGGCCCAGCTCGTCGCCGCCGAGCACCATCGGGATGCCTTGGGACAGCAGCACCGACATCAGGAAGTTGCGGGTCTGGCGGCGCCGGAGCCCCAGCACCTGCGGGTCGTCGGTCGGCCCCTCCGCCCCGCAGTTCCACGACCGGTTGTCGTCCGAGCCGTCCCGGTTGTCCTCGCCGTTGGCCTGGTTGTGCTTCTCGTTGTAGGAGACCAGGTCGGCCAGGGTGAAGCCGTCATGGGCGGTGACGAAGTTGACGCTGGCGTGGGGCCGGCGCCCGCTCCACTCGTAGAGGTCGGAGCTGCCGGTGATGCGGCCGGCGAAGTCGCCGAGCGACTGGTGCTGCGCCCGCCAGAAATCCCGCATGCTGTCCCGGTACCGCCCGTTCCATTCCGACCATAAGGTCGGGAAGTTGCCCACCTGGTAACCGCCCTCGCCGACGTCCCAGGGCTCGGCGATCAGCTTCGCCTGGCTGATCACCGGGTCCTGCTGGATCATGTCGAAGAACGCCGACAGCCGGTCGACGTCGTGCAGCTCCCGGGCCAGGGTGGCCGCCAGGTCGAACCGGAACCCGTCGACGTGCATCTCCAGGATCCAGTAGCGCAGCGAGTCCATCACCAGCTGGAGCGCCGAGGGGTGGCGCATGTTCAGGCTGTTGCCGGTGCCGGTGTAGTCCATGTAATGACGGGGATCCTCGGGGACCAACCGGTAGTAGGCGGCGTTGTCGATGCCCCGGAACGACAGCATCGGGCCCAGTGCGCTGCCCTCGGCGGTGTGGTTGTAGACGACGTCGAGGATCACCTCGATCCCTGCCTCGTGCAGCGTTTTGACCATGAACTTGAACTCCGGCACCTGCTCGCCGCCGGGGTTGACGCCGAAGCTGCTGTAGCCGTTGTGCGGCGCCAGGAACCCGACCGAGTTGTACCCCCAGTAGTTGCGGAGGCCCCGCTGGACCAGGTGGTGGTCATGGATGAACTGGTGCACCGGCATCAGCTCGACGGCGTTGACCCCGAGCCGGGTGAGGTAGTCGATGACCGGCGGTGAGGCGAGCCCGGCATAGGTGCCGCGCTGGGCCTCCGGCACATCGGGGTGGCGCATCGTCAGCCCCTTGACGTGGACCTCGTAGACCACCAGGTCGTGGAGCGGCCGGTTCGGCCGGTGCTCACCCGTCCAGTCGAAGAACGGGTTGATCACCACCGATTTCGGCACGTTGGGGGCGGAGTCCGTGGTCTCCATGACGTCGTCGCCCTGCCCGAACGGGTAGGGGAACACCGCCGGGGACCAGTCGACCTCGCCGTCGATCGCCTTGGCGTAGGGGTCGATCAGCAGTTTGGCCGGGTTGCAGCGCTGGCCCTGCGCCGGGTTGAACGGCCCGTGCACCCGGTAGCCGTAGCGCTGCCCGGGGCGGACGGTCGGCAGGTACCCGTGCCACCAGGGCCCGGTCCGCTCGGGCAGGTCGACCCGGGTCTCGGTGCCCTCGTCGTCGAACAGGCCCAGCTCCACCCGCTCGGCGACTTCGGAGAACAGCGAAAAGTTGGCCCCGGCGCCGTCGAACGTGGCCCCGAGCGGCAGGGGCTGACCAGGCCAGCAGTTCACCCGGCCCGCCCAGATCGTATTGGCGAGACCACTCCAGATCCTTTCCGGCCACGCGGCAAGTCAGGCCGGAGCCGCCCCTTGTCTTACCCGGCTGCCGCTACTCCATCCTCGCAGACGCGGGCCCTGCGGCGCCCTCGCCGCGACGGCCGGCGGAGGCTTCACGTTCGCGGCACCTCCATTTCACACAGCTTTCACCGGTGCAGTCGTATCCCGCCCGCTGCCCCGGGCGCTTTCTTTCCTGACGTACAGATCTTCCAGCGTCGAAGGAGGAGCGAAGTGAACAAGACCGGGAGCTGGAGCGCCAGGGCGGGGCTCCTCGTGGTCGCCGGGGTGCTGACGGCCGGATGCACCCTGGGCCACACGGCGTCCGCACCGAAGGCGCCGGCCAGCGCCGGACCGACCAGCGCCGGATCGGTTCCGGCCCAGCCGGGTTCCACCCAGGCCCCGCCAGCGGCCCCGGCCACTCCCAGTAGCTCCTACGCCACCGCCGAGGACCTGCAGGCCGAGGCGCAGGACCAGGCCGCACTCGACCAGGCCCTGAACGATTTGCAGAACGAGCTCACCACCTCGGACGCCGCACTCAGCGGCGGCGAGAACGACGTCCCCACCAACTAGTACCGCGAAAAGGAGGAAGTCATGAACGTCACGACCGCCGTGACCCGGCTCAGCGCCGCCGTGGTCGCCGCTGGCCTCGCCCTGGCCTTCGCCGGCCCGGCATTCGCCGCCGGCACGCCCACCCCGACCGTCACCCCGGCCGCCTCGACCGCCGGCAGGATCAGCCTGCTGCGCCAGAAGTGCGAGACCGCGATCACCAACCGGCTGAACTCGATCGCCACCACCACCGGCGTCGTGCAGGCCAACGCCCACCTGACCGCCGGCGACCGGTCGAGCCTGCTGACCCAGATCGGCAACGAGAAGACCGGGCTGAGCGCCCTCGGCGACAAGATCGCCGGCGACACCGAACCGGCGACGCTCAGGGCGGACTGCCGGGACATCGTCTCCGACTACCACTGGTATGTCATCGGGCTGCCGAAGGTGCACCTGACGATCGCCGCCGACGACTCGCTCGCCATCGTCCAGACCCTGAACGACCTGGCCACCCGGCTGCAGTCGGACATCGACCGGGCGCAGCAGCGGGGCCGCAACGTCAGCCAGGCGCAGGCCGACGAGAACGCCCTGACCGCCGCCATCGCCTCCGGCCTGGGCGCCGCCTCGCCGGTGCCGGCGATGGTCCTGCCGCTGGCCTTCGACAACTGGCCCGCCGCCCAGCCGGTGCTGGAGTCGGCTCGCACCGACATCGCCAATGCCCGGGGCGACTTCGAGAACGCCCGCACCGACGCCAAGAAGGTCATCGCCGACCTGCGGGCGCTGGTCCCGACTCCGGCGGTGACGGCAACCGCCCACTAGCTCGGGTGGGCAAAGGGACTGCCGGATCCAGGTGGCACCCCTCGCTACGCTTTTGTGCGTAAAAACCGCCATATATAGTCAGTTTTTACTCACAAAAAGATCTGGGCCAAGTGGACCCCACCGCCTCGCCGTCCCTACAATGCCCGGCGTGCGGGCGGCGATGGCGGTGCGGGTCAGCGCGGAGGATCCACTCGGGGGCCTGGAGGTCGCCGAGCGGGACCCCCCGGCGGTCCCGGACGGGTGGACCGCGGTGCGGGTCGTCGCGGCGGCGGTCAACCACCACGACCTGTGGACGCTCAAAGGCGTTGGCGTCGACCCGAAACGGCTGCCGATCGTGCTCGGCTGCGACGCCGCCGGCATCGCCGAGGACGGTCGGGAGGTCATCGTCCACGCGGTGATCGGCACCCCGGAGCCCGGCTCCCAGGGCGGGCCGGGTTGCGACGAAACCCTGGCCCCCGACTTCTCGCTCCTCTCCGAGCGCCACGACGGGACGATGGCCGAACTGGTCGCCGTCCCCCGCCGGAACCTGATCCGCAAACCGCCTGAGCTCTCCTTCGCCGAGGCGGCCTGCCTGCCCACCGCCTACCTCACCGCCTACCGGGCGCTGTTCAGCCGGGCCGGCCTCCAGCCCGGCCAGCGGGTCCTGGTCCAGGGGGCCGGGGGCGGCGTGGCGACCGCGGTGGCGATCCTGGGCAAGGCCACCGGCCTCCGGGTCTGGGTCACCAGCCGCTCAGCGGAGCGGGGCCAGCGGGCGGTGGCGATCGGGGCGGAGCGGGCGTTCGCCGCCGGTGCCCGGCTGCCCGACCGGGTGCACGCGGTCATCGACACCGTCGGCCAGGCGACCTGGGCGCACTCGCTCCGCTCGCTGCTGCCGGGCGGGACGCTGGTATCGATCGGTGCCACCAGCGGCCCCAACCCTCCGGCCGACCTGCAGCGGATCTTCTACCGCCAGCTCCGGATCGTCGGTTCCACGATGGGCACCGCTACCGAGCTCGCCGACCTGGTCAGCCTGCTCGTCGGCACCGGGGCGCGGCCGGTGATCGACCGGGTCGTCCCGCTGGCAGACGCCCGATCCGCCCTCGGGGCGATGGCCTCAGGCGATCTGTTCGGCAAGATCGTCCTGTCATTATGAAGTTCGCGTTACCTAGTCACCGGGGGGACGTTTTTGCCGTCGGGCTCCCCGGCCTTGTTGGTATAGTTTCCGCTGTGATCTGAGACGTCAATGACGGGTTAGCGGGAGCGGCACGTCCGATGCGAGCCGTACATTTGCAGGCAGGGGAGGAGGTGAGCACTCTATGGCATCAATGATTTACGGGAACCTCGTCCACTCGTACTGGTTCATCATCTTGGTGGTGGCGGCGGTCATTGCGACGTTCGGCTTGACCTTCCGGAGCAAGGACCAGTAACCACCACGTAGCCACCCCCCTCCCTCATGCCTCTCGGTGGGGCCGACGTCGCAAGTTCCGGCCCCACCGCGCGAGGAGTGCGTCTGCCCGCCTACGCCCCATCCTGGGGCAGGCGCGCGCCCCTGATCGTCTCCCGGTCCCCGTCCCCGCCCGCTCTTCAGCGGTAGCCTTCCCGCATGGAGCTTGGGCTCTTCCCGCTCGGGATCGCCCTCCTGCCGGGTGAGGAGGGGCCGCTGCACATCTTCGAGCCCCGCTACCGCGAGCTGATCGGCGAATGCATCGACACCTCCGGTGCGTTCGGCTTCATCTACCACCACGATGGCCAGCTGTGCTCGGTCGGCACCCGGGCGACGGTCGTCGAGGTCCTTCGCCGCTACGACGACGGCCGGCTCGACATCGTGGTCCGGGGCGGCGACCGGTTCCGGCTCGGCGAGTTGACCAGCGGGCGCTCGTTCATCACGGCCTCGGTCATCGACTTCGACGACGTCCCCGACCTGCCGAGCCCCGACGAGCTGGCGGCCTGCCGCCGAGCCTGGCGCAAGGTTGCCCTGCCCGGCGAGCCCGGCGAGCCCGGCGACCGGAACGCCTTCGCGATGGCCGCCGCACTCGTGCTCCCGGCACCGATCAAGCAGGACCTGCTGGAGCTGCGCTCCGAGCGTGCCCGGGTGCAGCGGCTCACCCGGGAGCTTTCCGGGGAGCTGGGGGCCGAGCTGCTGGCCAATGAGATCGGCCTGCGCGCCGCCTCGAACGGCAAGGTCGTCCACCCGCCGGAGGGCGGGTAAGGTAACCTCCATTAAGGTAACCTCCATGACAATGAGGGTCACCGCCGGGCGCGCCGTAGCTGCGCTCGGGGCGGTGGCCGGCTCTGCTGGGCTGGGGCTGGCCGCCACCGGCTGGTACTGCGCCAACGAGCTGCTCGTTCCGGAGCGCGCCGGGGACCCGTACAGCCTCCGCGTGCTGGCGCTCGACCCGTTCGCGGTCACGCTCCCCGCCACCGAGGACACGCTCCAGTCCGGTGACGCCACACTGGAGTGGATCGGGGGCTACGGCTTGCTCGGCCCGGTGCCCGCTGAGACCGACCTCGGGGCTCGGCGGGCGCTGACCGAGCGCACCGGCACCGAGCTGGCGGCCGGCATGCGGGTCAGGATCAAGCGCCACGCCTTCAACGGCACACCGGCGAAGGCGTTCGGGCTCGGCTACTCCGACATCATCGTGCGCGCCGACCTCGGGCCGATGCCCGCCTGGCTGGTGCCGGGGGCGCCCGGCAACGGGTCGCGGACGGCAACCGGCGGCGGGACCTGGGCGATCCTCGTGCATGGGCGTGGCCATGGCCGGATCGGCATGCTGCGGCTGCTGCCCGAGCTCCACCGGGCCGGACTGACCTCGCTGGTGATCAGCTACCGCAACGACGTCGCCGCCCCGCCCTCGCCCGACCAGCTCTTCCACCTGGGCGACACTGAGTGGTTCGACCTCGAGGCGGCGGTGTCCGAGGCCCGGCGGAGGGGGGCCGACCGGCTGGTGCTGGCCGGAGACTCGATGGGTGCGGCGATCGTCCTGCAGTTCATGCAGCGGTCCCGGCTGGCCGAGGACGTCGACGGCCTGATCTTCGACGCCCCGGTGCTCGACTGGAACGCCACCCTGACCCTTGCCGCCCGCGTGCGCCACCTGCCCTGGGCGCTGGCCATGGTGGCCAAGGAGATCGCCCGGCGGCGGATCGGCATCGACTGGGAGCGCTTCGACCAGGTGCAGCGGGCGACCGGGCTCCGCCACCCGATGCTGATCGTGCACGGCCAGTCGGACACCACGGTCCCGCTGGCGACCTCGGTGGCGCTGGCCCGCCGCCGTCCCGACCTGGTCACCCTGGTGCAGGTCCCCGGCGCCGAGCACGCCGAGAGCTGGAAGGTCGATCCTGCCGGATGCGCCGAGGCGGTGAGGAGCTTCCTCGGCCTGCTAGCGACGGTCCCGTTCTGACGTGTAGCGATCGTTGCGACCTCTTCCCACAGCATCCGGCCATTAGAGCAAATGTCTATGTCTGTTTTTGCCCGGATTCCGGGCAAAAATCACACCAAGCAGGCTGTAGAGCCAGAGGATCGCCGGCGGCCGCCACCTCACCATCAGGACGAC
>OEPS010000637.1_pt1 | contig 12064 bp, 10 predicted proteins | sample 1539411 | NCBI WGS metagenome assembly OEPS01 (sample SAMN02671747, study PRJEB22543) | soil metagenome | biome: bacteria | place: China:Hunan Province, Lengshuijiang City | collected 2012-10-15 | depth 0.08m m | reverse complement strand
GCGCCACCGTCGGCGAGCACGTAGCCGCCGGGCAGACCCTGGCCTCGCTCACCGCCACGACGCTGCAGGACACCCTGACCGCCGCCCAGTCCAACCTGTCGGCGGCGCAGGCCAAGCTCAGCCAGGACGAGTCCGGGGAAGCGACGACGACCTCGTACGCCACCGGGAGCAGCGGCGATGCCGGGGGGGCGGTGCTCCTGGCCGACACCGGGTCGACCAGCCTGCCCAGCCTGCCGCAAGCCCAGCAGGCGGTCGTCGACGCCCAGCAAACCGCTGACGCCGACCTGCAGACCGCGGCGGCCGACCTCGCCGCTGCCGGAACCGCCTGCGCCGCCACCTCGTCGCCGACCGGGACCGTGACCAGCCCGGTCACCACCACAGCGGGCAGCCCGGTATCCGGCACCGCGTCGACCGGGCCGGACGCCGCCGCCTGCTCAGCGGCGCTCACCCAGGCCGAGACGGCTGAGAACCAGGTGTCGGCCGACCAGCAGAACCTCGCCAGCGCCGAGGACACGCTCTCGGAGGTGCTGGCGGCGCTGGCCAGCTCCGGCCCGGCGCCCGGCCCCTCGCCCTCCCCCTCGGGGACGGGGTCCGGGGGCGGCGGTTCCTCGGTCACCGGGCACGGCCAGCCCAGCCCGCAGCCGAGCCCGTCGGGCCCGGCAACCGGCAAGGGCGGGACCGGGTCCGGATCGGGCGCTGCCGGGACCGGGTCCGGGTCCGGCGGGCCCGGCGGGTCCGGTGGGTCCGGTGCTGGGGGCAGCGGTGCACCGGGTAACGGCGGGAGCTCCCCGTCCGCCTCGCCCGGCCACAGCGGGTCCGGCTCCGCCGGGGCCAGCTCTGCGGCGAGCAACAGCCCCCAGCAGCTTGCCTCCGACCAGTCGGCGATCGACACGGCCGAGGCAACGGTGGTCGAGGCCCAGCAGTCGCTCGACGACGCCCAGCTGACCGCCCCCATCGCCGGGACGGTCGCCTCGGTCAACCTGAGCCCGGGCCAGACGGTGCCAGCAGGCTCGACCGCCGACACGATCACGGTCGTCAACTCCGGCAGCTTCCAGACAACCTCGTCGCTGACCAGCAGCCAGGTCGCCCAGGTGGCGGTCGGCGACACCGCACAGGTGACCGTCGACGGCGCCTCAGGGACGATCAGCGGGACGGTCAGCCGGGTCGGCCCGGTCAACGCCACGTCGAGCAGCATCACCTACCCGATGGTGGTCGCCCTGAACTCCGGCGCCCCCGGGGCGGCCAACGGGGCAACCGCCCGGGTGACCGTCGACGTCGCCCAGGCCACCGACGCCCTCGTCGTGCCGACCTCGGCCGTGCACACCACCGGGGTCAACCGCTCCTACGTGATCGAGCTCGCCGCCGGCCAGGAGACCGAGAAGCCGGTGGTCGTCGGGGTGGTCGGCAGCGTCTACACCCAGATCGTGTCGGGCATCGGCAAGGGAACCCCGGTGGTGCTGGCCGACGAGTCGCAGTCGGTGCCTTCGTCCAGCTCCAACAGCACCGGGCGGTTCGGCGGGGCCGGTGGCTTCACGGGCGGCACGTTCCGCTTCGGCGGGCCCGGCGGTGCGGGTGGCGCCGGTGGCGGGGCTGGGCCGAACAAGCAGGTCATCATCTCCGGCTAGCGCGTTAGCGAGCGATCCTCATACTGCCCAGAAGGGCGTGCAGGCTCTGCCGGCACTTCGCCTTCCAGGTCTTTTGTGTGCAAAAACCGCGCATATTTGACGGTTTTTACGCACAAAAGCGTAGCGAGGGGTGCCACCTGGATCCGGCAGTCCCTTGACACCCGCCGGAGATCCGCTCCGGGCCCCCGCCGCCCGTCGCTCGCCTCCGGCTCATCGGCATTGCCCGATTCACTCCCCACTTTCCTGATGCGCTCCGGGAGATGTATGGTCGCGGCCTGTTTGCCGGGGCGGCCGATCCGATGGGGCCACTGGCACACCGGGCGGTCGCATAGGAGGGTCGCTCAAGGGAGGTGGGCCAATGTTCCAAAGCCGGGGCGTCAAGCTCGTCGGTGCCCTGATCGGGTCGCTTGCATTCATGCTGACCGCCTGCGCGAAGAAAGCGAACACTGGCACGGGGTCGACGCCGTCGTCCACCAAGCCCACCTACACGATTGCCTACCAAGGCCCGCTCTCCGGCGGGAACCAGCAGCTGGGCATCTACATGGACAACGCGGTGAAGCTCGCCGTCAATCAAGCCAACGCCGGCACCAGCGGCTTCGGCACGCTGCCGTTCACGCTGAAATTCGAGGACGAGGACGACCAGGGGTCGGCGGACGTCGCCCCGACGGCTGCCACGAAGCTGATCGATGACCACAACGTCGTCGCGGTCATCGGGCCGGCGTTCTCCGGGGCCACGCAGGCCTCCGAGCCGGACTTCCAGCAGGCCGGGCTCGCGTCGATCAGCCCGTCGGCCACCCTGGCGACGCTGACCACCCATGGCTGGACCAACTTCTTCCGGGTCGTCGCCAACGACAACATCCAGGCTTCCGCCGACGCCTCCTACATGGCCAAGGTGGTCAAGCCAACCAGCGTCTACGTGGTCAACGACGCGAGTGCCTACGGCCAGCCGCTCGCGGCCACCTTTGCCAGCGACGCCCAGGGCGATGGCCTGAAGGTGGTTACCAACAACACGGCTCCGGGCACCACCCAGTGCCAGGCGGGCAGCGGGAGCTCGACCGAGTACCCGGCGCTCGCCTCCGAGGTCGTCTCCTCCAAGGCCGGGGCGCTGTTCTACGGGGGCTACTACTGCGACCTGGCACTGTTCGTGAAGGCGCTGAACTCCGCCGGCTACAAGGGCACGATCATGACCGACGACGGCGCCGAGAACAGCCAGCTGATCACCCAGGCCGGGCAGGCCGTCGCCCAGGGGATCCTGGCCAGCTGCGCCTGCGCCACGACGCTTGCCTCGACGCAGGGCCAGGCGTTCGACACGGCCTACAGCCAGGCCTACCCGGGCCAGCAGCCGGGCACCTACGCGGCGGAGTCGTATGACGCCACGAACGCCGTGATCTCGGTGATGAAGGGGATGACCGGCACCATCACCCGGGCCGGTATCGTCCACGCGATCGCCTCGGTGGACTACCCCGGCATCACGAAGCAGATCAAGTTCACCACCACCGGCGACATCGCCGGCCAGGCCGTGTACATCTACAAGGTCGAGGGCGCCAACCTGACCCAGCTCGGTCTGGTCAGCAGCCTCGTGCCCGGGGGCTCGACGGGCTCAAGTCCGGGCGCCCCGACCTCGACCGCCTCGGCCAGCCCGACCGCAATGGCAACCCCCTAGCAGCGTGAGCTTCGGGCCGGGTCCCTGCGTGTCCTGACGGGACCCGGCCCTCCTTCGCCCCATGTGCCTCGCCCAGAACTTCTGGAACCTCTTCATCTCCGGGCTCGCCAACGGCTTCCTCTATGCGCTGATCGCGCTCGGCTACACGCTGGTGTACGGGGTCCTCCAGCTGATCAACTTCGCTCACAGCGAGGTATTCATGAGCGGGGGCTTCGCCGGGCTGTTCCTGATGGACGCCCTCATCGGCGCCGGCAAGACGCCGCACGGGGCCGCCTCGGTGGTGCTTGTCCTCATCGGGATCGTGGGCGGGGCGGCAGCCGGGGGCGGCGTGGCCTTCGCCCTGGAGCGGGTCGCCTACCGGCCGCTCCGCCGGCGGCGGGCGCCCAAGCTGGCCTTCCTGATCAGCGCCATCGGTGCCTCCTACTTCCTTTTCAACCTGGCGGGCAAGGAGTTCGGCCACAACGCCGCCGCCGTGCCTGCCCCGTTCACCAACGGGCCGATGTTCACCGTCTTCGGGTCGGCCGTGCAGACCTACTACGTGGTGCTGGCCGCTGCCGCGCTGGTGATGCTGATCCTGCTCGACCAGCTGGTCGCCCGGACCCGGCTCGGCCAGGGCATCCGGGCGGTCGCCCAGGACGCCGAGACCGCCAGCCTCATGGGAGTGAACATCGACCGGGTGATCTCGCAGACCTTCGTCATCGGAGGCATCCTGGGCGGGGCGGCCGGGTTCCTGTTCGGGGTCGGTACCGGGGTCGTCTACACGATGGGCTTCACCCCGGGCATCAAGGCGTTCACCGCGGCGGTGCTCGGCGGGATCGGCAACGTCCGGGGGGCAATGCTGGGCGGCCTGATCCTCGGCGTCGTCGAGAACCTGTCGGTGGCCTGCATCAACACCGACTGGCGGGATGTGATCGCCTTCGGCATCCTGGTCGTCGTGCTGATGGTGCGGCCGACCGGCATCCTGGGCGAGCGCCTCGGGAGGTCGGCCTGATGGCGGAGGCAACCGCCCGGCGCACTGGATTGCGTGGCCGCCTCAACGGCATCCGGCAGTCGGGGCCGGTGCGCCGGCTGTTCGCCTGCGTGCTGGTGGCGTTGCTTGCCGCGGTCGTCACCGGCCCACCCGGGCAGAACAATGCCCTGGTCGCCGGGTTCTCCGGGTCACTCAAGCACCCCCGGGTCTTCGTCTTCGTGGTGTTGGGTCTGGTGCTGTGGGGACTGTTCGAGGGTGGGGCCCGGTTCGGCGGCCAGGTCGACCGCGCGAAGTCGGGGCTGGCCATGGTGCGGCGCAGGCTGCTCGGCGACCGCAGGCGCCGGCTCACCGCCTACGGTGTGCTCCTGATCATCGCCATCGTCTACCCGCGAACGCTGTCGACCTACTGGCAGCAGGTGCTGGTCTCGCAGATCGGCATCTACGTGCTCCTGGCGATGGGGCTCAACATCGTCGTCGGCTTCGCCGGCCTGCTCGACCTGGGCTACATCGCCTTCTTCGCCATCGGGGCCTACTCGACCGCCTACTGGAGCGGGTCGCTGCCGGTGCACCCCCCGATCCACCTCAACCCGTTCTGGATCCTCCCGCTGGCGGTGCTGGCGGCGATGATCGCCGGCGTCGTGCTCGGCGCCCCGACCCTCAGGCTGCGCGGCGACTACCTGGCGATCGTCACCCTCGGCTTCGGCGAGATCATCCAGATCGTGGCGGTCAACATGACCAGCGTCACCGGGGGGTCGGCGGGGGTGGTCGGCGTGCCCCACTTCGCCATCAACCTGCTCGGGATCCACTACCTGTGGGGCCTGGATTCGCTGCCCTACTACTACCTGCTGCTGATCTTCGTCGTCGTCGCCTTTGCCGCCTTCCACCTGCTGGAAAACTCCAAGGTGGGCCGTGCCTGGACCGCGATCCGGGAGGACGAAGTGGCCGCCGAGGCGTCGGGCATCAACGCCCTCAAGTACAAGATCCTGGCGTTCGCCATCGGGGCATCGACCTCCGGCCTGGCCGGAGTACTGTTCGCCGCCAAAAACAACTTCATGGACCCGCTGAGCTTTTCGTTCACCAACTCGGTGCTGGTGCTGGTGCTGGTGATCTTCGGCGGGATGGGCGGGCTGATCGGGCCGATGGTCGGGGCCGCCGTGCTGCAGTGGGCGCCACAGTTCCTCCGCGGCCGCATCCCTCCTACCGACCTGTTCATCTACTTCGGGGGCCTGCTGGTCATCCTGATGATCTTCCGGCCGCAGGGCCTGATCCCGTCCCGGCGGCGGCAGCGGGAGCTGAGCCTGGCCGAGGAGGGCGTGATCTCCGCCGACGCGCTGGCGCCACCCGGAGGCGCACCGTGAGCGTGACGGCGGACCCGGCCCCGCCGGCGGGGGCTGTTGCGGATCCGGTCCTCGAGGTCCGGTCGGTCACCCTTCGCTTCGGCGGCGTCACCAGCCTGGCCGACGTCTCCTTCGCCCAGGAGCGGGGCCAGATCCTGGCGGTCATCGGGCCGAACGGGGCGGGCAAGACGTCGCTGTTCAACTGCGTCAGCGGCGTCTACCACCCCCAGGAGGGCTCGATCACCTTCCGGAGCGGCACCGGCGTCTCGTCGTCGGTGCTCGGCAGGAAGCCGAACCAGGTGACCAGGCTGGGCATCGCCCGGACCTTCCAGAACATCCGCCTGTTCGCCGCGCTGACCGCCTTCGAGAACGTCAAGATCGGCGTCGAGTGCCGGCAGAAAACCGGGCCGGTCGGGGCGATGCTGCGGCTCCCGCGCACCCGCCGGGAGGAGAAGGAGGGCGACGAGCGCTCGCTGGAGCTGCTGCGCTTCGTCGGCCTCGCCCGCCGGGCGAACGAGCTGGCGGCGTCGCTGCCCTACGGCGACCAGCGGCGGCTGGAGATCGCCCGGGCACTCGGCACCCAGCCGGAGTTGTTGCTGCTCGATGAACCGGCGGCCGGCACCAATGCCAGTGAGAAGCGGGACCTGGAAGCGCTGATCCGGCGGATCAACTCGGAGACCAACATCAGCGTCCTGCTGATCGAGCACGACATGCGCCTGGTGATGGCCGCCGCCTCCAGGGTGGTCGTCCTGAACTTCGGGCGGGTGATCGCCGACGGCTCGCCGGGCGAGGTGCAGCGGGACCCGGGGGTCGTCGAGGCCTACCTGGGGACCCCGGCGTGACCGCACTGCTGGCGCTGGAGGAGGTGCGGGTCCGCTACGGAGTCGTCGAAGCGCTGAAGGGGATCAGCCTGACCGTCGACGAGGGAGAGATCGTCGCCGTCCTCGGTGCCAACGGGGCGGGGAAGTCCACGCTGCTCAAGACCATTTCCGGCCTGCTCAGCCCGCGCAGCGGGTCCATTACCTACAACGGGCGGCGTATCGACGGGGCGCCGGCACACGAGATCGTCGGGATGGGGCTGTCGCAGGCGCCCGAGGGCCGGCGGATCTTCCCGCAGATGAGCGTCCTGGAGAACCTGAAGATGGGGGCGTACCGGCGCCGGGTCGACCTGGCAACCGACCTGCGCCGGGTCTTCGAGCTGTTCCCGGTGCTGGAGCAGCGGCGGGGCCAGACCGGCGGCACGCTGTCGGGTGGCGAGCAGCAGATGCTGGCGATCGGGCGGGCGCTCATGAGCCGGCCGCGGCTACTGTTGCTGGACGAGCCGTCGATGGGCCTTGCCCCCATGATCGTGGTCAGGATCTTCGACATCGTCGCCGAGATCCGCAGCCAGGGGACGACCGTGCTGCTGGTGGAGCAGAACGCCGCTCAGGCGCTGCGGCTGGCCGACCGTGGCTACGTGCTGGAGACGGGGACGGTGGTGCTGTCGGGCACCGCCGGGGCGCTGCTGGACGACAAACAGGTGCGGGCGGCGTACCTGGGGGAAGCGGTCTAGGCGCGCTGGGCCGCGGCCCGCGGCAGAAGCTCTGCAACGACTTCTTTGTAACGTGAGGGGTCAGATAGAGCCGCCAGGTTACAAAGAACGATCTTGCCGCAGTGCAACGGGCAGGGAGAAGGCCTATCCCTGCCGGCGGGCGGCGGGACGCTTCGCACCGTAGCTGGCGAGGCCCCGCTCCAGCGGGCCGAAGAGCCGCTTGATCTCTGCCCGGGCAGCGCGGGCGAGCGGCGGGCCGGTGAGGCCTTCTTGCACATTGGCGCGGACAAAGGCGACCAACTGCCGCTGCGCTCCCATCAGGGCGTTGGCGACCACCCAGGCCTGGCCCTCGAGTGCGCTGCTCCCACCCTCGGCAGCGATCAGCTGGGCCAGCCGGTCCGTGTACTCGGCCACGATCTGGCGCTCCCGGGCCTGCAGGGCGGCGCTCCCCCCGACCAGGCGACCAGCGAGGGCAATCACATCGCCGACCTCCGGCTCACCGAGCCTCGGAGTCCCGTCCCGGACGACTCGGCGGAACGCCTCCAGCACCGACTCCCCTTCCGGCCGGGTGGCGACGGCATCGAGCAGCGAGGCTTCGAACGCCTGCATCTGGCTGTAGACCAGCGACTCCTTGGTGGGGAAGTAGTTGAACACCGTCGCCTCGGAGACGTCGGCCGCCCGGGCGATCTCGGCAACCGTCACCGCGTCGAACCCCCGCTCGGCGAACAGCTTGAGTGCGGCCTCGCCGATCGACTGGCGGGTCTGCAGCTTCTTGCGCTCGCGGAGCCCAAGGGTGCTGTCCACGCCCCGATGCTACCAGGTTTTCTCTTGCGACTCCAAACGTCTTGCGTCTATACTCTTATAGTCACTCTAAGATTGTACCGATGACGGAGGTGTTTGATGAAGGGCAGAGTCGCGCTGGTCGCCGGGGCCAGCAAAGGGATCGGAGCGGCCACCGCCGAGGCGTTCGCCGAGGCCGGGGCGGCCGTCGTCCTCGCCTCCCGGGACGAGGCGGCAGTCGCAGCCGTGGCCCAGCGGATCGCGGCCCGGGGTGGCCGGGCGCTTGCAGTACGGACCGACGTGACCGACGCCGGCTCGGTCGCCCGGCTCGTCGACCGGGCGATGGAGACCTTCGGGCGGCTCGACTACGCCTTCAACAACGCAAGCGCCGGGCCGCTGCCTGCACCGCTGGCCGACATCGACCCGGCTGGGTTCGACCTGGGCATCGCCACCAACGTCCGGGGGACGTTCCTCGGGATGAAGTTCGAGATCCAGGCCATGCTGGCCAGCGACCTGGGACCGGCCGGCGGGGCGATCGTCAACATGGCCTCGGTGGCCGGCCGCACTGCCACGACCAACCTGGGGGCCTACGTCGCTGGGAAGGCCGGGATCATCGGGCTGACCAAGGTCGCCGCCCTCGACTACGCAGACAGGGGGATCCGGGTCAACGTCGTCGCCCCCGGGCCGATCCTGACCTACCACCTGGAGGCGGCCGGGCCGGAGGCGCAGCGGCTGGCCGGGCTGTCCACCCCGATGCGCCGCCTCGGGACCCCGGCCGAGGTCGCCCAGGTCGTGCTCTGGCTGTGCTCGGATCAGTCGTCGTTCGTCACCGGTACGGTCATCCCCATCGACGGCGGGCAGTCGGCCGGCAACAAACCGCCGCAGCTGTACCGGCAGGGCCAACCGATGAAGGCGGCAGCCGGGTAGCCTGACGGCCGTGCCCGAACTGATCGACGGGCCGGCCCGGGTGACCGCCGCCGGCCAGCCCCCGAAGACGATCGACGAGTACGTGGGCCGTGCCAGCACTCGTGAGGCCCGTCTGAGCGTCGCCCGCATGCGCAGCCCGTCCGGCTGGATCGAGCCCGGGCAGCGGCCGGAGTTCGACGAGTTCACCGTGGTGCTGAACGGCACCCTGGTCGTCGAGTCCGAGGACGGCCGGCTGGAGGTGAGCGCCGGCCAGGCAGTCCACTGCCGGCCGGGGGAATGGGTGCGCTACAGCTCGCCGGGGGCCGAGGGAGCGGAGTACCTCGCCGTGTGCCTCCCCGCCTTCAGTACCGCGACGGTGCACCGGGACGAAGGCTGACCGGGCAGCAGCCCGACCCGCCGCGACTCAGCCGGGCGCCCAAGCCCCCCGTACCGCATGGGGAGCGGGGGCGTCCTTGGCGGCCCGGAAGACGAAGATCGAGCCCAGGCCCTCGGGGTCGGCGAGGCCGAGCAGCGTGTTCAGCTGGGCCTGGTGCGCCGCGGCGTCCTGGAGCCAGCCGCAGAGGGCTGCCTGGAACCCGGCGAGCTCCAGCTCCTCGGCCAGCCGCGCCAGCCCGAGCGACAGCAGCCAGGCCTGCTGCGAGCACAGCGATTGATCGGTGAAGCCCGCCGATGCGGCGGCCCGCCCCACCGCCGAGAAGTTGACCCCGATCGTGACGTCCTTGGCCCCGGGGTCCTCGAGCACCGACCGGCTGAGGTCCACCGGCCCGTGGGTGGCGATCGTGCCGGCCGGGTGCTCCAACCACAGCGACGGCTCGACGTCGCCGTAGTCGATCAGCAACACGTACCCGCACTCCAGCGCCCGTGCGGCCTCGTCCAGCCAGGGCCCGAGTGCCGGGCAGAGCTCGAAACGGGAGCCCTCGGGCAGCTGCGCCCCCGCCTCCCGGGCCGGGGCTTCGAGCGAACGCGACGACACCGGCCCGAACTGCTCGACGAGGTGGCTGCCGTCGAGGTCGAGGTAGACCTCCTGCGGCTCCCCGCCCGGCCCCACGACGAGCAGGTGCGCCGGGAAGTTGTCGAGCACCTCGTTGGCCAGCACGCAGCCGGCGACCGGGCGCTCCCCCGCCAGCGACGGGGACCACTCGGCGACCTCGGCCAGACCGCCCAGCCGGTGGGCCTGCCAGCCCCGGACCCGCTCGAAGCGCTCGACGAAACGCCAGCGGATCGCGCCGGTCTCGGCGCCGGCATCCTCCAGCGCAGCGGCGGCCAGGTCGCCGAGCCCGGCGCCCGCCTCGATCACCCAGAACGGTACCGGGTGGCCCAGCGCCTCCCACATCCAGCACAGCTCCCGGCCCACCAGCCGGCCGAACAGCGGGGTAATCGACGGCGAGGTGCAGTAATCGCTGCCAAAGCCCGGGACCCGGGAGGCGTAGTAGCCGTGCCGTGGGTGGTACAGCGCCAGCTCCATGAAGTCGAGGAAGGTCAAGGGGCCGGTTGCCGCAACCCGCTCCCGGAGATCGTCGATCAGCGATCCGGCGACCCGTGCCTTCATCGGCGTCACATAGCCATGGGCAGTCACCTTCCGAGCTGCTGAGCCGAGCATCGCGCCAGGCGCGGCGGCGATGCCAATCCCGAGCCACAATGGTGATCGGGCGGTGCGCCAAGCCTTAGAAGAAGAGAGGAGCTTCAATGCCGGAGGAAGAACCGCAGCAGCCTGAAGGGAAGTTCCACGGTCTGCCCTACGACTTCCGGAAGCCAACGGGCGAGCGCATCAAGTCCCGGTTGTGGAACGCCGCCGACCCGAGGATGTTCCCGCCAAAGTCCTTCGGGGCCGGGTGGACGTTGAACTTCTACTGGCTGGTGCACCCGCTTAAGTACGCCCACCGCAAGGACACCGAGTAGCTGGCGACCGGCACCCCTCGCTACGCTTTTGTGAGTAAAAACGTCCATATATGCGCGGTTTTTACGCACAAAAAGATCTGGGAGGCGAAGAGGCTCGCCTGGCGACGAATCGCTCGCTAACAGCTAGCCGGCGAGCGGCGGACCAGGCGAGCCCCGCGCGCCCAGCGACTCCGATCGCACCACCCGCAGCGTACCGAGGGCTGGCAGCGGCGCCGGCTCCGGCTCCTCGGCCAGGAATTGCTCCAGCGCAGCGGCGGGAAGCGGTCGGGAGAAGTGGTAGCCCTGGCCGAACGGGCAGCCGAGGCGGGCCAGCTCGGCCAGCTGCTCGGGCTCCTCGATGCCCTCCGCTACGGCGCCGAAACCAAGGCTGCTCGCCAGGCTGAGGATCGCCCGCACCACGGCCGCCGCCTCGACGCTGCGGCCCATGGCCTGGACGAAGGAGCGGTCGATTTTCAGGACCTGCACGGGCAGCCGGCTGACGTACGCCAGCGACGAGTAGCCGGTCCCGAAGTCGTCGATGGCCAGCCGGACGCCCAGCGCGCACAGCCCGCGCAGCCGGCTCATGATCTGGTCGGAGTCGTCGACCATCAACGACTCGGTAATCTCCAGGATCAGGTCCGCCGGGTCGAGCCGCGTGGCCCGCAACACCCCGGCCACCTCAACCTCCATGTCGGCCTCCTGCAGCTGCCGGGAGGAGAGGTTGACGCTGACCCTGAGGCCCGGGGCAACCCCGTTCCGCTGCCAGGCAGCGACCTGCCCGCACGCCTCCCGGAGTACCCAGCGACCCAGCGGCCCGATCAGGCCGGTCTCTTCGGCCAGGCCAATGAACTCGCCCGGTGACAGCAGGCCACGGGTGGGGTGCTGCCAGCGCACGAGCGCCTCCACCCCCGCCGTGGTCCCTTGGCGCAGGTCTACGATGGGCTGGTAGTGGACAACGAACTCCTCCTGGGCCAGCGCCCGCCGGAGCTCCGCCTCGAGCTCCATCCGGTCGACCACCGCCTGGTGCATCGCCGGCCGGAACACGTCGTAGCAGCTCCGGCCGCTCGACTTCGCCCGGTACATCGCCACGTCGGCGTTGGCCAGCAGATCCTCGACGGTGCAGCCCTCGGTCGCCATCGCCAGGCCGATACTCGCCGGCGTGAGCACGGCCCGGTCCCCGACGTGGAAGGGAGCCTCGAGCGCTGCGAGCAGCCGGTTCGCCACGGCCACTGCCTGGTGTTCGGTGTCGACCCCGCGGACGAGCACGGCGAACTCGTCGCCGCCAACCCGGGCGACCATGTCCCCGGCGCGCAGGACGCCCTCGATGCGGCGGGCGGCGGCGATGAGCAGCTG
>OEPS010000636.1_pt1 | contig 12066 bp, 9 predicted proteins | sample 1539411 | NCBI WGS metagenome assembly OEPS01 (sample SAMN02671747, study PRJEB22543) | soil metagenome | biome: bacteria | place: China:Hunan Province, Lengshuijiang City | collected 2012-10-15 | depth 0.08m m | reverse complement strand
GCCAATGCCCTGTTTGGCAACGCTGCAAGCGTGCTGGTCGGCGACTTCCTCTATTCGCGCGCTTTTCAGATGATGGTCGCAGTCGACAGCATGGAAGTCATGCGCATCCTTTCCGATGCCACCAATACCATCGCCGAAGGCGAGGTGCTGCAACTGCTCAACTGCCACGATCCGGACATCGACGAAGAAAGCTACCTGCGCGTCATCCGTTACAAGACCGCCAAGCTGTTCGAGGCCGCTGCTCGCCTCGGTGCCGTCATCGGCAACGGGACCGAAGCACAAAAGGATGCGCTGGGACGCTACGGCATGCACCTCGGCACAGCCTTCCAGTTGATCGACGATGTACTCGACTACTCTGGCGACTTCCTCAAGACCGGTAAAAACATCGGCGACGATCTTGCCGAAGGCAAGCCCACTCTGCCGTTGCTTTACGCGATGATGCACGCAAGCCGCGAGCAGGCCGCGAGCATCCGCAAGGCTATCGAGCACGGTGGCCTCACCGAATTTCAGAGCGTGCTCGCTGCGATCAAGGACACCAACGCGTTGCATTACACCCGCGAAGTGGCAAAGCGCGAAATTCAGATGGCCAATTCAGCAATTTCTTGCTTGCCTGATTCAAATTCGAAGACAGCTTTGCTACAATTAGCGGCTTTCGCGGTTGACCGTAATTTCTGATTACGAGTATTCAGCGTTTAGATTTCCCGGTATTGCTTCAACAAAATGGGTTCGGATATCTGAACCCGTCATCTGCCTCGGGGCGTAGCTCAGCCTGGTAGAGTACTGCGTTCGGGACGCAGGAGTCGGAGGTTCGAATCCTCTCGCCCCGACCACTTTCCGTCACACCCATTCAAAGCACTTCGTTCCCTGCCAGATCCGGCAGATGGATTCCGATTCGGCTTCGATTTCCCCCCATTCCCGTATCAGCCCAGCCGCCCATTGGTCAGCGCCGCCGGCCCCCCACACTCCTCGGTAGAAGCCGGGCGTGCACAGCCGCAAATTGGCTCCGGAATAACGCCTTATTGCGCACAACATCCGAGAAGCTCAGCGTGATAACGTTCACGCCAGAATAGCCGGAGCCGCCACTCAATGAATTTGCGCCGTTGCCTGTATCCGTACCTAATCGCAATCATCATCAGCGGCTGTGCCGTTACCGCCAGTCCCTACGGCGCCCCTCCAGATACCTCCGATTCGTGGCAGCTCATCAAGCATGCCCGGGGCTGGCTGCAGCAAGGCCGACCGCGCGCCGCGCTGCCGAGCCTGAAAAAGGCGCTGGTGGAAGTGGAGCGACTCGATCACGAGACGCCCGACTATGCGCACGCGAAGGCTGCCATCCACAATGAGCTGGGACGGGTTTACGAGATGGTGAGCGAACTCGACGCCGCCGAGGCGCAATTTCTGGAGGCCGCCGAGATCGCCAAACGCGTGCCGCAACGCCGGCCCCTACATTTCGACATCAGCTACAACTTGTGTACGGTATATGAGGGCAAGGCGCTCCCGGCTGAAAGCTGCGCGCAGCTGCGGCGCGCGGCGGCACTGCACCAGGATCTGCTCGCGTATCCGTCCGAGCCGCCCGGGGGTTACGGCGCAGGCGGCGAGCGCTTCCTGCGTGACGTTGCCGCGCCCCGGATCCGTGACCGCGGTTTGCGGATCGGATGCGACATCGGCGCAGTGGATTAACGCACCCATGGCACACATCATCCCAGAGGGGTGGCAAGCACTTCCGGCAACAGGTGCGCTACAGCGTGAGATCGCGACGCTGTGCCAACTCGCCCAAGGTCTGTCCGACGCCTACACCGTCTATCACAGGGTGCACTGGACACGTGTCGATCAGGGCCACGCGCAGGTTGGCGAGATCGACTTCGCCGTCGTCAACCCCGCAGGCAACATGTTGCTGATCGAACAGAAATCGGGCTTCCTCAGCGAAACGCCGCTCGGGCTAGCCAAGCAATACGCAAAGAAAGAGACCTTGGTTTCCGTTCAAATGATCCGCTCCGCCGAGGCGCTGCGCAATCGCCTGGATCAATACTGCCCCGATGAGAAGCCGCACCTCGACAGTGTGCTCTACTGCCCGGACTACACCGTCCGTCAGCCCGGCACCGCGGGCCTCGATCCGGCGCGCATCATCGATGCAACAAAACGCGCGCACCTGCCGCACATCGTCCGCGCCTTGCTTCCCGAGCACGTGCCCGCGACCGGCGTTGCCGACGACGTCCACCGCTTCCTGCGCAACGAGTTGCGACTGGTGCCGGATGTCGCCACGATGATCGGCCAGGCAGGCACGCTCTACACCCGTCTGTCAGGCGGCCTTGCAGAGTGGGCGCGTTGCATCGAGTGCGAGCCACTTCGCCTCAGGGTGATTGGAACGGCCGGGTCGGGCAAAACCCAGCTCGCGCTCAACGTGTTGCAGGACGCGGCGGACGCCGGACGGCGCCCGCTCTACGTCTGCTACAACCGCCCGCTGGCGGACCACGTCGCATTGATAGCTGCAGCGGGTTCGACCGTGGCGACCTACCATCAGCTGAGCGACCGCATCCTGCGTTCCACCGGCAAGGTCCCGGACTTCACGCGCCCCGGCGCATTCCAGATGCTGGAAGACTTTATGACGGACTACGCACCCGAGTCCGCCTGGCAGTTCGACGAGATCGTGGTCGACGAGGGCCAGGACTTTCACCCTGCCTGGCGCGACAACCTGCTTAAACTGCTGCGACCGAGCGGCCGCGCGTGGTGGCTGGAAGATCCGATGCAAAATCTCTATGGCCGGTCGACGGTCGACCTGCCCCACTGGGTCACGCTACGCGCCCGGACCAACTACCGCACGCCGCGCGACATCCTGGCCTACCTGCAACGCCTGGTCGGCGCCGTGCAAACCATCGAGCCCGGCAGCCCGCTGGATGGCTCCGAAGTGGAAATCCTCACTTATACCGACGATGCCGACCTGATGGACAAGACCAAGACCGCGATCACGCGCGGCTTGGGCGCCGGGTTCAAGAAGGACATGATCGCAGTGGTCACCTACCGCGGCCGCGAACGCTCGAGTTTCACCGCGCGAGGCAAATTGGGGCCGCACACGCTCAAGGCCTTTACCGGCCAGTACGACCTGCTGGGCAGCCCGATCTATTCCGAAGGCGAACTTTTCATCGACTCGGTCCACCGTTTCAAGGGCCAGTCTGCGCCCTGCATCGTCTTCACCGAGATCGACTTCGAGCAGCTTGATGAGGCCGCGCTGAGAAAGCTGTTCGTGGGAATGACGCGAGCGACAATGAAACTGGTGATGGTGGTATCCGAATTTGCGTCGAAGGCCTTGCGGCAGCGGTAAAGATTGAGCACGGACCCGGACTGCACAACCTGATCAGGACCAGTATTTCGCCTTGTCCGGCAGCACCCACCGCACCCCGCCGCGCGGGTCTTCCTTGTCGCCGCGATAGCGCGGAATCAGGTGGATATGCAGGTGTGGCACGCTCTGGCCCCCGGCGACTCCGTGGTTGATGCCGATGTTGTACCCATGCGGCTGGTGGAAGCGGTCGATGATCTCTTTGGCGTGTGCCAATGCCTTGAATAATGCGCTCTGCTCCGCTTCCGTGGCTTCAAACAAGGTGGCGAAGTGACGGCGCGGGATGATGACCGTGTGCCCGAGCGACACCGGAAAGCCATCGCGATAAACCACTGTCAGCTCATCTTCGGCGAGGATGCGGTTGGCGTCGAGATGGCAAAAGGGACAGGGTTTGGCCACGGGTTGATTCATGCGGGTGTCGGGATCGTGTTGAGCGTTCGGTTCATGTTGTCGATGCGTTGCTCGATGTTCTGCTCTGCACCGTGGATGCCTCTCATCCGCTCGGCTGTTCGCGCCGAGGGCCTTCTCGCAGGCGAGTTTACCGCATGCAGCCGGACGCCGCAGGCATCGCACGTCGGTGACCGGCGCGGTCAACTGGATCTGCGAGCGTGACGCCCGTGGCGAGTGCGATTGCACGGGGCTTTAGCCCCGCAGAGTGTGCGCGAATGCGACACAGGCAGGATTCATTATCGACCGTGCGTAGCGGAAAAGCATTTGTGGAAGGATTTAGCGCGATTTTCGGTTAATGTATCGCTGTCCCGTATCGGCGATACCGGGCAGATACCCTGCAGGCATAGAATTTGGGGCATTGCCAGCAGGCGGCATATTCACAATAATCCCCATCGGACTATTCCACCTTCACCCACGGAGCTTTAAAACATGAACAGAAAAGAACTTGTTGACGCACTCGCTGCCCAGACCGAATCCACCAAGGCGGACGCCGAGCGCAACGTCGCCGGCCTGATCGACATCATTTCCAACACATTGAAAAAAGGCGACTCGCTCACGCTGGTTGGCTTCGGCACGTTCGAGGTGCGCAAGCGCGCTGCCCGCACCGGCCGCAACCCCAAGACCGGCGAAGAGCTGAAGATCAAGGCGTCCAAGGTCCCCGCATTCAAGCCCGGCGCAACGCTCAAGGGCCTGGTGAACGGCGTCAAGAAGAAGTAAATCTGAAACGGTCGACCGCCTCGGCGGACCGACCGCTCCGGGCGCCGCGCATCGGCGGCGCCCTGCAAGCCGGCCCACAAGTCGCACGCCCCGCACGGGGCCTGAAATTCGCGACTTTCCATGGCCCAATCGATCCCAGCATTTTCCCTAGTCCGCTCGCCCGAACAGTTCGCCCGCCGCTGGCCGGAGGCTATACCACGGCGTCGGCGCGCAGAAGTCGCGTCCGCTGCAATCTTCCCGAGACCTGCACCCCGCGCGCTATCGCCCCTGCGGCATAGCGTCGGCGATCACTGCCAGCCGCCTCCGAGCACGCGATAGAGGGCTACGCGGTTTGCGGCTTCAGCCAGGCGCACGTCGATCAACTCAAGCTCGGCGCTGTACAGCGTGCGCTGCGCATCCAGCAGGCCGAGGAAACTGTCCACGCCGCCCTTATAGCGCGCTTCGGACAGCCGAAAACCGGCTGCGGTTGCTTCGACCAGGGCGCGCTGCGCGTCAAGTTGCTCGGTCAACGTGGCCCGGTCGGCGAGCGCGTCGGCCACCTCGCGAAAGGCGGTCTGAATGGCCCGCTCATACTGGACGACATTGATGTCGCGCAGTACTTCAGCCACTTCCAGATTCGCTCTAAGGCGGCCCGCCTCGAAGATCGGGATGCGAATCTGCGGGATGAAGCTCCAGACGCCAGAGCCGCCGCCGAACAGCCCGTCCAGCGTGCGGCTCGCGCTGCCCGCCGAGGCGGTGAGCGTGATGCTCGGCAAGAATGCTGCGCGCGCCGCGCCAATATTGGCATTGGCGCCGCGCAGCAAGCGCTCGGCCTGCAGGACGTCCGGGCGTCGCGTCAGTACGTCGGACGGCACACCCGCCGGCAGCTCGGCGATTGCGCTCACGCTATCGGTCAATCTGTCGGGCAGCAGTTTGTCCGGAACTTGCGCGCCGACGATGAGCGCAAGCGCGTTCCGGTCCCGCGCCACCAGGCTGCGGTAGCGAGCGGCGTCGGCGCGCGCGCTTTCCAGCAGGGTCTGCGCCTGGTGCAGATCGAGCGCGGACACGGCGCCGGCGTCAAAGACGCGGCGCGTCAAATCGTAAGACCGCTGCCGCGTGTCAAAGGTGTTTTCTGCCAGCGCAAGTCGTTCGCGGTCGGACGCCAGTGTCAGCCAGGCGTTGGCCGTTTCCGCTACCAGGCTGATCTGCGCGCTGCGCCGCGCCTCCTCGGTGCTGAAATACGTCTCCAGCGCCTGCGCATTCAGGCTGCGGACACGCCCGAAGAAATCCAGCTCGTAAGCAGACAAGCCCACGGTGGCGCTGTACTGACGGGTGGTCTCGGCTTCGCCGCTGCTGGTCAGGTCACCCGGCAGGCGCTGCCGGGTCCCGCTTGCGGTCGCGCCCACCGCGGGGAACAGGTCGGCGCGCTGAATGCGGTACAGCGCGCGCGCGCGCTCGATGTTCAACGCGGCGATGCGCAGGTCGCGGTTATGGGTCAGCGCCTGCGCGATCACCTCGCGCAGCCGCGCATCCGCAAAATAGTCGCGCCAGGCGATCGCGTCAGCCGCCCGCGCCGTCGGACCAGCGGCGGCGGTCGCGTCCGGGAACACTGTCGGAACCGGTGCTGCGGGGCGCTGGTAGTCGGGCGTCAGCGTGCAGGCACTGGTCAACGCGGCGGCCATCACAGCCCCCAGGATCGATCGCTTGTTCATTGTTTGCCCTCCTGCGGAACGGGGACTGGCATCGAAGAAACCTGCTCCGCTCGCGGCTTGTCCTTGAAAACGCGCTTGATCGCCACGTAGAACAACGGCACGAAGAAGATACCGAGCAGCGTCGCCGCAATCGTGCCGCCGAGCACGCCGGTGCCGATCGCATTCTGGCTGCCGGACCCGGCGCCGGTGGCCAGGGCCAACGGCAGCACACCGAGGCCGAACGCGAGCGAGGTCATCAGGATCGGCCGCAAGCGCATGCGCACGGCGTCCATCGTGGCGGTGATCAGATCTTTGCCCTCGTGCTCCATCTGCGACTTGGCGAACTCCACGATCAGGATCGCGTTCTTCGACGACAGACCGATGATCGCGAGCAGGCCGACCTGGAAGTAGATGTCGTTCGACAGACCGCGTCCAGTCGCGGCGAGGAGCGCGCCGATCACGCCCAGCGGCACCACCAGCATGACTGCGAACGGCACCGACCAGCTTTCGTACAGCGCGGCGAGACACAGGAAGACGACCAGCAGCGACAGCGCATACAAGGCGGGCGCCTGCGATCCGCTGCGGCGTTCCTGATAGGAAGTGCCGGTCCACTCGTGGCCGATCCCGGGCGGCAGCTTGGCGGCGATTTCTTCCACCGCGGTCATTGCGTCGCCCGAGGACAATCCGGGCGCGGCCTGTCCGAGCAGTTCGATCGAAGGCTGGCCGTTGTACCGCTCGAGGCGCGGCGAGCCGTAGCTCCATTTGGCCTCGGTGAAAGCGGAGAACGGAACCATCTCCCCCGCGCGGTTACGCACGTACCATTTGTCGATGTCCTCCGGCGTCATACGCGCGCTCGCATCGGCCTGCAGGTAGACCTTCTTGATGCGGCCGCGGTCGATGAAATCATTGACGTAGGCGCCGCCCCAAGCGGTAGACAGGGTGTCGTTGATGTCCGCAACCGTGACACCGAGTGCGCCGGCCTTGGCGTGATCGATCTCGAGCTGGAATTCTGGCGTGTCGTCCTGGCCGTTGGGGCGCACCCCCACGAGGCGCTTGTCCTGCATTGCCATTCCCATGAACTGGTTGCGCGCCGCGATCAGTGCGTCGTGACCGAGGCCGGCCCTATCCTGAAGCTGCACGTTGAAGCCGCTCGACGTTCCGAGCTCGATCACCGCGGGCGGCACGAAAGCGAACACCATCGCCTCGCGGATTTGTGAAAACGCGCCCATCGCGCGTCCAGCGATCGATTTCACGTCCATCCCTGGTTCCGTGCGTTCGTCCCAGTGCTTCAGGTTGACGAAGCCGATACCCATGTTCTGCCCGCTGCCGCCGAAGCTGAAGCCGGCCACGGTGAATACCGCGCGCACCGCGTCCTTTTCATTCTCGAGAAAATGGCGCTCGACCTTCTTCAGTACTTCGAGCGTGCGCTCCTGGGTGGCGCCGGCAGGCAGCATGACCTGGTTGAACATCACGCCCTGGTCTTCTTCAGGCAGGAAGGACGTGGGCATGCGGACGAACAGCAGGCCCAGCACCACGACGATCGCCAGGTAGATGGCGAGGTAACGCATGCTGCGCTTGAGGATGCTGCCCACCGCCCTTTCGTAGCGCTGCGTGTTGCGCGCGAACATGCGGTTGAACCAGCCGAAAAAGCCCCCCAGAAAGCGGCCCTCGCCGTGGCCGTGACCCTTTTCCACCGGCTTCAGCATGGTGGCGCACAGGGCCGGCGTGAACACGATGGCCACCAGCACCGACAGCGCCATCGCCGCGACGATGGTGATCGAGAACTGGCGATAAATCACCCCGGTGGACCCGCCGAAGAACGCCATCGGCACGAACACCGCCGACAGCACCAGGCCGATTCCGACCAGCGCGCCGGTGATCTGGCGCATCGATTTTATCGTCGCCTCCTTCGGCGACAGGCCTTCCTCGCTCATCACGCGCTCGACGTTTTCCACCACCACGATGGCGTCGTCCACCAGAAGTCCGATCGCCAGCACGATGCCGAACATGGTCAGCGTGTTGATCGAAAAGCCGAACACCGCCATCACGCCGAACGTGCCCAGCAGCACCACCGGAATCGCGATCGTCGGGATCAGTGTCGCACGCAGATTCTGCAGGAACAGGAACATCACCAGGAACACCAGCGCGACGGCCTCGATCAGGGTCATGACCACCGACTTGATCGAAATCTTGACGAAAGGCGTGGTGTCGTAAGGCACCACCGCCTCCACGCCCGCGGGGAAGTACGGCTCCAACTGGACGAGTTTGGCGCGTACCGCGTCGGCCGTTTCCAGCGCATTGGCGCCCGCTGCGAGTTTGATCCCTACGCCGGCGGCGGGCTGGCCGTTGAAGCGCGCGACCGTCCCGTAGTTCTCCGCGCCGATTTCGACGCGAGCGACGTCGCGCAGGCGCACTTCACCGCCTTGCGCCGACGTGCGCAGCAGAATGGCCTCGAATTGCCCCACGTTCTGCAGTCGGCTTTGCGCCGTGATCGTTGCGCTGAACCCCTGCCCCGGCACCGCAGGCGTACCGCCCAACTGGCCGGCCGACACCTGCGTGTTCTGTGCCTGGATCGCGGCCTTGACGTCCGCCGGCGTCAGCTTGAAATTGGTCAGTTTGGCGGGGTCGAGCCAGACGCGCATCGCGTATTGCGCGCCGAATACCTGTACTTCGCCGACCCCGGTAACGCGGGATAGCGGGTCCTGCACGCTGGAAACGACGAAATCGGACAAGTCATTGGCGCTCTGACTGCCGTCCCGCGAAACGAAACCGATCACCATCAGGAAGTTGCGTGCCGACTTCGCGACCTGCACGCCCTGCTGCTGCACCGGTATCGGCAGCAGCGGCAGCGCGGTCTGCAATTTGTTCTGCACCTGGACCTGGGCGATGTCCGGGTTGGTATCGGCCTCGAAGGTCAGCGTTACCGTGGCGCGGCCATAGGCGTCGCTCGACGAATTCATGTAGAGCAGGCCGTCGAGGCCGGTCATCTTCTGCTCGATGACCTGGGTGACCGAATCTTCCACCGTCTTGGCCGACGCGCCCGGATAGCTGGCATTGATCGCTATCGCCGGCGGCGCGATGGCGGGATATTGCGATATGGGCAGCCCGAGAATGGACAACGCGCCCGCCAGCATGATGACGATTGCGATGACCCACGCGAAAATGGGGCGTTCGATGAAAAACCGGGCCATGTTCGCTTACCTCACTTCGCTGCCGGCGCGGCGGCGGGCCCAGCGGGCGCGCCTGCCGGACCCGCTGCGGCCACGTCCTGCGCCTCGACCGGCATGCCCGGCTTGACGCGCTGCAAGCCCTCGACGATGACGCGATCGCCCGCCGCGAGTCCCTCGGTTACGACCCACTGGTCGCCGTGCGACCGCCCCGCCTTGACGGTGCGCACCTCGACCTTGCTTTCGCCGTTGACCACCAGCACGCTCGCGTTGCCCTTGGGGTCGCGGCTCACCGCAGCATGCGGAACCAGGATGGCGTCGGCCTGCACGCCCTGCGCCAGGCGGGCACGCACGTACATGCCGGGCAGCAGTTCGCCCCTGGGATTGGGGAATACCGCGCGCAGCGTCACGCTGCCGGTGTCCTGGTCAACGGTCACTTCCGAAAAAGCCAGCTTGCCTTCCGCGCCGTGCACGCTGCCGTCTTCCAGCACCAGCTGAACCGGCACCGCATTGTTGCCATCACGGGAAAACTTGCCGGACTCGAGGTCGCGCCGCATACGCAGAAGCTCGCCGCTGGATTGCGTCAGATCGACGTAGATCGGATCGAGCTTCTGCACCGTTGCCAGCGGCTCCGCCTGATTCGCCGTCACCAGCGCGCCTGCCGTCACGGCAGAGCGGCCGATGCGGCCCGGGATCGGCGACGCAACGCGCGTGTAGCCCAAGTCGATTTTCGCCTTCTGCACCGCGGCCTTCGCCGAACCGATGTCAGCCTGGGCCTGCTTCATCGCGGCGACGGCTTCCTCGTTGTCCTGCTTGCTCACCGCCTCGATCTTCACCAGTTCGGCATAACGCTCCGCCCTCAGGCGCACGGCTTCCGCGTTCGCCTCCGCGCGCGCGAGGTCGGCCCGGGCGCTATCCAGCGCGGCCTGATAAGGCGCCGGATCGATCTGGTACAGCACCTGCCCGGGCTTGATCTCGCTGCCTTCCTTGAAGTGACGCTGTTTGATGATGCCGCTTACCTGCGGCCTCACCTCGGCAATCATGTAAGGCGACGTACGGCCGGGCAATTCACTCACCACGGGAACCGCCTCGCTCTGTACCGTCATCACCGTGACAGCGGGTGCCTGGCCGCCTGCACCTGGCGGCCCGGCTTCCTGCTGTTTGTCCCCACACGCGGCGAGTAGGAAAGCAACTATCAGCGCAAGACCAAGCGGCTTGAACGTCGAATTCGGATCAGGGCGAGTCTGCATGGATGACCTTTTTCTTTTGCAAATTTGCGGCCCTCCACCCGATTTATGGAGGTGGGTGGCCTGAGAAAAAACCGAATCCGCTGTGCACGCCGATTCTAGATTGAACGTTCATTCTATGTTAGGGTTCTCCCATGCGCAACATTTCCTCTGCGCCTGATCCTCGCCTAACCATCCTTCATCCCACCCGACTGGAGATATAGCGTGCCAGCGCTTCCCGACCACTCAGACGCCACGCGCGCCGAAGCGCGCCGCACCCAGATCCGCGTAGCCGCCGCCGACTGCTTTCGCCTGCACGGCTTCCACGGCACCAGCATCGTTCAAATATCGAAAGCGGCGGGCATGAGCGCCGGGCATATCTATCACTACTTCGAAAACAAGGAGGCGATCATTGCCGAAATCGTCGCCCACGATCTGGAGCGCCTGCTGACGCTGACCGCGGAGTTGCGCGCTGCGCGCGACGTCAAGACAGCGATGCTCGAGCGCGCGGTCGAAGGGGTGGAAGACAATCTCGACCCGCGGGCGGCGGCTTTACAGCTGGAAATCGTGGCCGAAGCGGCACGCAATCCACGTGTCGCCGACATTGTGCGCGCAGCCGACCGGCAGTGCCGCGCCAGCCTGGCGGAAACCGTGCGCGCGCTGCGTCAAGCCGCGGGCCACCGCGACAGCGAGGCGGCGATCGCGGGCATGGTCGAAGCGCTCGCCGCGATGTTCGAAGGGCTGCAGATCCGTACCATCCGCAATCCGGACCTTGATCCAGCCGCGGTCGTACAGGTGTTCCGACGCATCATCCACGACCTGCTCTCGCAACCGGCATAAATCCCGGCTTCTCGATCACCCGGCTCGGTTGCCTTTGCACGATCCGCATGAATTGACCCACAATCCGTAAGGATTTCAGGGCGGTCAATGCGGCTAGAATGCCTGCTTTTGCGCAGGAGCCCAGCATGTCCGAACCCGTTGTGTACGACCGTAATCCCGCCGAACTCGAACTCGAACCCGGCGAATACTGGTGGTGTTCATGCGGCCGCTCGATGACGCAGCCATTCTGCGACGGCTCGCACGAAGGCACTGACATGGAGCCGATGTCGTTCGTCATCAGCGAAAAGACCACGGTCTGGCTGTGCAACTGCAAGCACAGCAAGGACAAGCCTTTTTGTGACGGCACTCACAACGACTTGCCCGACGACATTTTTTGATTCGAACAGCCTGCCATGACCGAGCAGCCCGATCGCGTACTTGCCTTCTGGTTCGGCCCGCCGGGCAGCGCAACCGAGATCGCCGAACGGCAGCGCAAGCTGTGGTTCGGCAAATCGCCCGAGAACGACCGCGCGGTCATCGAAGGCTTCGCCGCCACGCTGGCGACCGGGACCCCAGGTGATCTCGATCACTGGGCACGCACACCGCGCGGACGGCTGGCACTGGTGATCGTGCTCGATCAGTTTCCCCACCACGTATATCGCGACCAGCCGCAGGCGTTCGCCACC
>OEPS010000635.1_pt1 | contig 12071 bp, 12 predicted proteins | sample 1539411 | NCBI WGS metagenome assembly OEPS01 (sample SAMN02671747, study PRJEB22543) | soil metagenome | biome: bacteria | place: China:Hunan Province, Lengshuijiang City | collected 2012-10-15 | depth 0.08m m | reverse complement strand
CCAGACATAATCGTCATGTTCTTCTTCCTGACTGTCATCATCTGTTAGTTTGTCTTCGAGCCATTGGTCACGGGTGATTCCAGTGAACATGATTTCATTTTGAACCTCTTCACTATTCCATTCATCATCCAGCATACTCCCTCGAAGATTTGGATCTATTGTCATCTTTTTTTCACCTCCACTACTATCATTACCAATTTTCTCGTGAGTATAATTGATGTAGTGAGAGTCTGATTAAAAAATTGCACGCTTCATGATGGAGTGGAGGGCAGCTCGGGTTCGATTCTTTCCAGCATAGAGGTAAGAACGCAACAATAATAGAAAGCATGGTGTTATCATTGGATATTGGTGGTTTTGATATAAAAAGGAAGCTCTATTCGAATGAATTTGGCCTTAGTGTTTTTGAAGTAGTGGAACAGGAAACGAAAAGGAAGTATATCCTCAGGTTAGCTGATTTCTCTAATAAATCCATGGACTTTAAAAAGGCCCAATGGAATCAGTTACAGGAGGAGTACCAGACAGTTATCTCCGACTATAGCCATTTACCGCGCATCCTGCAGCTGGCGAAGGTCGACGAAGATCACTTGTTTATCCTATTGGAATGCGAGGAAGGGCTGACATTACTAGAAAAAAGGACACTAGCGTCAGATGAAGTAAAACAGCTGGTTACAGCAGTCAAGCATCTTCACGAAAAAGAAATCATTCATGGGTCGATTTCTGCTGAGAACATCTGGATTACTTCGAACGGAAAAGTGATTTTATATGGAGCCGGGGAGGCCAAGATCCTGGAAGGAAAACCACGGTTAGGGGCCGTTTCTGATATTCGGCAGTTGATCAAAATCATCCGCATGCATTCCGACATTAGAGAGTCAGCCGGAGAAATGCTTGCAATAGAGGACCCGACAACAGTGGAAGAATTAGAAAGGCTTCTCGCTAGTGCTGATCGGAAAATAGCCATCAGTGAGGATAATAAATTGGCTTCATTTTTTGAAAGAAAAAGTATCGGCCAAAAACAGGAAGCTGACAATAAACGCAAAAAGAAGCTAAGTAATCAACAAGGCGATACGAGGAAATCACGAAATCGCCTGATCATTCTTGGTGGGGTAGTCAGTTTAGCACTGCTTTTTCTGCTTGCTTATTTTTTATTTTGAAAAATAACCAATATTTTCCAAATGAGCAAAAGGCCGGATCCACGGGAATCCGGCCTTTCTCAAATATTAAACTAATTCATAATCCGTTACGCTGCGGTCGACGACTCTTGCTCCTTTTGCCGAAATAAACTTGCCACTTCCCGATGTGAATATATCGGATGCAATAATTTGCGACATCGACATCTTGACGACCTCTTCATCGATCGGCTCCTTCGGATTGTCAACAGTGATACGAGCAGTCTTGCCAAGTTCGGTGCCGAATTGTAATTCTAAGGTTTTTGCCATAGTTATTCACCTCCTTTCTTAGCCTCAGTCGATGACCCTATTATGCTAGAATTTCCACGCTGTCATTTCGTTCGACCTTTTTCAGCGTATCATTTCCTAAAACAGAAAGTGCTAATGCCGCCTGAAATAACTGGTCGGTCGTCGCTTCCTTTTTTACATTGCTAAACGTTTTGGCCCGTAGAATGAGCTCGCCATTATCATCCATTCCTGCCTCATACACTAAACGAAGCTTTGTCCCTTCCAAAAGTGATTGTGCCATTGTCCCTCACCCCCTTTCACCTTCTATATAGAAGAAAGTCGGCAAAAAGGACAGGGGGGAAGGAAATATTTGTTATAAAGGCTGAGTTTCTACTATTCCAATCAATTTAATATACTAGTTAAACATGGCAGCACTTATTCTAAAATAGAATTATTGAACGTTTACTTTTAAAAAATTTGTAGAAATTTGTTTAGTCGATCATATATTGACAAGAAGTAGGAATTGACTTATTCTGAAGTTAACTAAGTTTTCTGATAAAATATCTTCACTCTTTAAATCTCCTTCGCTAAAATCAACTTAGAATCGTTTATTTTGTAAGCGCTTTTAATGGATTACACCCTATTCACTACTTCCAGAGATATTCACATTAGTTCGCTGTAAATGGTATATACCATAGGAGGGAATAAGAGTTTACAAATGAAGCAAAAATACTATATCCTTTGTATTAAATAGATGAATATACAGGAGAAATAGAGATGAGTAGAATGATCCGTGATGAAGAGGATATTCCTTTTTACAAACAATTAAAGAATAAGATCCTTGATGAGATCGAGAGCGGTAAGCTTAAGCACGGTGATAGGCTTCCGTCGGAAAGGGAATTAGCTGAGCAGTTTCAAATCAGCCGGATGACCGCAAGACATACCTTGTCAATCCTCGAAAGGGAAGGTGTTGTGGAACGACGTGTAGGTTCGGGAACCTTTATTAACAATCAGAAAATCCAAATGGACTTTGTTACGTTTAATAGTTTTACCAAAAACATGCTGAGCAAAGGATTAATACCGAGCACACAGATTCTTTCGATTCGTAAAATTGAAGCAACACCTAATTTGGCTCAAAAGCTAAAACTCGCCTCAGGAGAGATACTGATTGCCATTCAACGGCTTCGGCTTGTTAATGAGACTCCAATCTCAATTGAAGAATCATTCCTGGCAGAGAAAATTTGTCCTGGGCTCGATGAAATGATTACGGATAATGATTCCTTGTATGAGATTTTAGAAAGAGAATACGGGATCGTCCTTGTCATGGCAAAGGAGTTTATGCAGGTGGCGGTATCTGATGAAAGTGAGAGCAAGCTGTTAAAAGTACGTTCCGAGAGTCCGTGTATATTTCAAGAAGCAGTTGCTTTTGATAGTAATGAAAAGGAAATTGAATTTTCTACTTCGTTAACGAGAAGTGACATCGTTAAGTTTTATTCTGAATTAAAGTTGAAATGATGGTTAAAATCATTTCAACTTTAATTAAGTGGTATATACCATTAGTCAATTTAGGAGGGTTTTTTCATGAAGGTAATCGGTGTGGGTGATAATGTGGTGGATAAATATGTTTATAAGAAAACGATGTACCCAGGTGGAAATGCGTTAAATTTTAGTGTTTATGCCAAGCAGTTAGGGGTTGAAGCAGCATACCTTGGTGTGTTCGGCAATGATCGGGCTGCCCGGCATATTATTGCCACCTTAAAAAGCTTGGAGGTGGATATTTCCCATTGCCGGCAGCATGAAGGGGAGAATGGCTTTGCCGCGGTTGATTTAGTGGATGGTGACCGCGTGTTCATCGGTGGGAATGGGGGCGGTGTTCAAGTTGAGCATCCAATCATCCTCAGCCCAGAGGATGTGGAATATATTAAAAGGTTTGATATCGCTCATACCAGCATTTACAGTGAAATGAATTCAGAGTTACATAAGTTAAAAGAATCCGGAATCCTAGTATCCTATGACTTTTCAAGTAATTATAACGATGAATTGCTTGAGAATAATTGCCAGTATATTGATATCAGCTTGCTGTCGTGTGGGAAATTGGCTGATGAGGAAGTAGAGAGTCTACTAAAACGTGTCTATTCCTATGGGAGTAAATTAGTGCTGGGTACAATGGGTTCCAGAGGCTCAGTTATCTATGACGGCCAATCCTTTTACCGCCAGGAGCCTCACTTTGTTCAGCCCCTTGATACGCTAGGTGCGGGGGATTCCTTTTTTACCGCATTTATTTTACATTATCTCACTGAAAAAAAGAAAAATCCTGATATTCATCAGAATACCTTCCTTTTAAAAAGCAGCATGGAAGAAGGGGCAAAGTTTGCGGCAAAAACCTGTCTAGTTGATGGTGCCTTTGGTCATGGGATTCCTTTTTAATATCTTATGACATTGGAATATTACTTTCGGTATAGGTTTAGGAGGTGAAGGGAGTCCACTTTGTTTTGGTTGATGTAAAAAAATAAGGAGGGTTAATGAAATGAGAAGGAAGATAAACGTTTTATTAGCAGTACTATTGATGTTCGCGCTCGTCTTGACAGGATGTTCTAGTTCCTCTTCCAGCGGTGAAGAGTCGGGGAAGGTCGTTTTAAAGTTTTTGCATAAGTGGCCGCAGCCAGAATATGCTCCCTATTTTGAAGAGGTAGTGAAGGCTTTTGAAAAAGAAAATCCAGATATCAAGATAAAAATGGAAGCGATTGCAGATGAACCGATTAAAGATAAACTCCGTGTAATCCTAGGCGGTAATGAAGTTCCTGACATAATGTTTTCCTGGTCGGGTGAATTTGCCCGGAAATTTGTTCGTGCCGATGCAGCCTTAGATTTAACTCCTTATTTAAATGAAGATACGGCTTGGAAGGATAGTTTTATTCCAGCGTCGCTTCAGCCTTTCACATCCAACGGGAAAAATTATGGGATTCCACTTCGTTTTAATGGTAAATTCTTTGTTTACAACAAGAAGATTTTTGATAAATACCAACTTCAGGCACCGACTACATGGGATGAATTTATCCAAGTTCTAGACACCCTGAAAAAGGGTGGAGAAACGCCGATTATTCTTGGAAACCAAAGCCCATGGGCAGCGATTCATTATTTAACAGGATTAAACCAAAAGATGGTCGCACAGGCTGTGAGAATGAAAGATTATAATCCTAAATCAGGAGAGTTCACAGATCCTGGCTATGTTAAAGCAATGGAAATGTTGGCTGATTTGAATAAAAAGGGTTATTTTATGAAGAATGTTAACTCTAGTTCTCATGATATGGCACAGCAGCTCTTTGCGGCTGGTAAGGGAGCAATCTTCTATGTTGAATTAGAAGAGTTCCAAACCATCGAGAATAATATGAAAGGAAACTGGGGCTTCTTCCCTATGCCGTCCATTGCAGATGGTAAGGGCAGCCAAAGTTTCATCACTGGCGCACCAGATGGATTTATCGTTTCTTCAAAAACAAAGCATCCGAAAGAAGCCATCAAATTCTTAAAGTTTTTAACTAGCAAAGATAATGCTTTAAAGCTTGTAAAACAAATCGGCTGGCCAAGCCCGATTGACGGGGCAACCAACCCAGATACAGCTTTGAAGGAAGTAGCGGAAGGTGTCGATTATATGAAGAAAGCCGAAGGTATGGCTGAATGGCTCGATACAGACGTTCATGCAAAGGTAGCAGATGTGTATTTATCCAACATTCAGCTGTTGCTTGATGGATCCAAATCACCAGAGGAAATTATCAAAGAAGTGCAAAAGGTTGCCAAACAGGTACAGAGCGAAGTGGAATAAAGAAAAGCGGAGCCGCTGGGCTACGGAACTAGACAATATACAAAGTTATTATATGTTTCACTTTTATAAACGAGAAAGGGTAGGCAGGGTACAGTTGCTTACCCCCTCCTAGGAGGAAGTTGGGAATGACAAGAACATTTCGAAACAGCCGAACCGCCATAATTTATATTTTGCCAGCGCTCCTTTTCATCCTGTTTTTTGTATTTTTGCCTATCGTGTTAAACCTGTATAACAGTTTGTTTCGGTGGAATTCCTTTGAAGCGGGAAAAGTTTTTGTTGGCTTAGAGTACTATGGCAGACTTTTTAAGGATCCAATCTTTTTTACCGCTTTGAAAAATAATTCCCTGTATGCCGTCATTTCATTAGTGTTCCAGGTTGGTATGGGCTTAATCATTGCCGCTATTTTAGAAGATAAATTAATTAGAAGGTTTCAGCCCTTTTTCCGAACTGTCTTTTTTATCCCGTCTGTTATTTCAATTGCAGTAGTTGGTTTGTTATGGCAGCTTCTCTATAACCCGGAAGTGGGTTTAGTGAACGGCGTCTTAAAGACATTAGGACAATCAGAATGGGCCCTCTCATGGCTGGGAGATAGTAAAACGGCCATTTATGCGGTTGTTGCTGTTTCACAATGGCAGTACACCGGTTATATGGTGATGTTATTCTTGCTTGCGATGCAAAAAATTCCTTTTGAATATTATGAAGCGGCAATGATTGATGGAGCTTCTAAGATAAAAACGTTCTTATATATTACCTTACCGCAGATGAAGGAAATGATTCTTGTCGGAACGGTGATTACCGTGATTGGTGCATTCAAAGTATTTGATGAAGTGTATGTGATGACCAATGGGGGACCAGGTCGTTCAACAGAGGTATTAGGAACGATGCTGTATCGGGCCGCCTTCCGAAATGATGAAATGGGCTATGCCTCCACGATTGGGACGATTATTTTTGTCGTAACCCTTACCCTATCCTTAATTCAGTTGAAAATAGGCAAATCGGGACAGGAGGCGTAAGGCAATGGCGACTAATAACCCAGTTGTAAAGACGAATGAAATAAAAGAAATCAAGACAGGGAGCCCAAGGCTATCCTTGAAGGTGAAAAATAGAATTTTTCAAACGGGTGTCCTTATATGGTTTAGTCTCTTTGCATTGGTGATCATTTATCCGATCATTTGGCTCGGCTTGAGTGGACTTAAATCCAATGCTGACTTTTTCTTAAATACTTGGTCGCTGCCGAAGGAATGGCTATGGGAGAATTACAAAGCTGCGTGGGATGCAGGGATTGGCCACTTTTTCCTAAATAGTGTGTTCATCACGGTGATCTCAGTTGTAACGGTGCTGCTGCTCGGGTCAATGGCAGCATATGGATTGAGCCGCTTCCAGTTTAAAGGCCAGAATATTTTATTGATGATTATTCTAAGCGGGTTAATGTTGGCACCGCAGGTCAGTTTAATTCCTTTATACAAATTACTGCAGGCGATTGGACTGTATAATACCTATTGGGCATTGATTTTACCATATGTGGCTTTTCAACTGCCGTTTTCAATTTTTTTAATGCGATCCTATTTTCTATCAATTCCGAAAGAACTTGAGGAGTCGGCGATTATTGATGGATGTAATAGTTGGAAGGTATATCGGCATATAATTGTTCCGATGGGCAAACCGATTATTGCCTCGTGTGCATTACTAACGGGGATGAATGTGTGGAATGAATTTATGTTTGCGTTAGTTTTTGTAGAAGACTCTGCCCTAAGGACAATTCCAGTGGGTCTGATGAATTTGCGCAGTCAGTTGAATACCAATTTCGGTATCCAATTAGCTGGGTTGGCCATTTCGGCGCTGCCAATGATTATCGCGTATATTGTATTCCAAAAGCAATTTGTCCGTGGTCTATCGGCCGGAAGTGTAAAAGGATAAGTCAGCTTGTGAAAGAGTGGAATGAGCATGAAAAAAGAAAGGAATGGTTCGAGTTCCTAGTTCATGCTCATTCACTCCAGTTTCATATGATTGGTTTAAATGGTATATACCAAATGATATTTTTCACTTTGGGAGGACTGCTCTACGATGAATTTGGGACGTTGGTACTGCTATTTGCATGAATTTTTATTTGTGGATTTGCCTTGATTTGTTTTGGAACATTTCAAAGGCTCCAATATAGCCAAAAAGAAGTTTCAACGGTAAAAGTCAATAAATAGAGGAGGATAAAAAATGTTAACAGACGTACAAAAGGCTTTGGATGTGTTTAAAGAAAGGGACATTGATCATGTCTATTTCGTAGGATGCGGAGGCTCATCTTCTCTCATGTATGCAAGCAAATATGTATTAGACCGGGAAAGTGAAACGATTGATTCGGACCTGTATAGTTCGAATGAGTTTATCCATCGTAACCCACGGAAACTTAATGAAAGATCGCTGGTGATTTTGTGCTCCCACTATGGAAAAACACCGGAGACGGTTGAGGCTGCCCGGTTTGCAAGGGGAAAAGGCGCAATTACTGTCTCGTTAACCTTTGATTCCCAATCGCCGCTTGCCCAAGCTTCTGAATATGTCATTGTTTATGAGGATGGGCAAGAAGCGAAGTATGTGAATGAATCTCCGGCTGTGATGCTAGAACTTGTTTTTGGTCTTCTAGCAGCTAAGGAAGGGAATGAAAAGTTTTCCGATATTATTTCGTCTTTAGAAAATTTAGACCCAATATTAGTCCAGGAGAAGGCAAAGTATTTAAATCAGGCAAAGGGATTTGCCCAATCCTATAAAGATGAAAAAGTGATTTACACGATGGCAAGCGGCGCCAATTATGGAATTGCATATTGGTTCGCGATTTGCTTGCTGATGGAAATGCAGTGGATTCATTCCCATGCCCTCCATGCCGGCGAATATTTCCACGGGCCATTCGAAGTCTTGGATAAAGACGTGCCGGTGATTCAATTATTAGGTTTAGACGAGACGCGTCCATTAGAAGAACGCTCATTAGAATTCACTCAAAAATATGGAGAAAGGGTAGTCGTCCTTGATGCAAAGGAATTTGACCTAACAGGTGTAGCCGAAAGTGTCAAAGGCTACATTGCCCCACTCATTCTGCAAACCATTCTGCGCCAATGCGCAGAAGAATTAGCAACAGCCCGCAACCATCCACTAAGCACAAGAAGATATATGTGGAAAGTACCTTACTAAAAAAGGTGTCAGGCACCAACTGTGTTTTTATCAATGATAGTCTCAATAATTTAATTATGAATTTGGAGGTAATTTTTGATGTTAAAATTTGATGCGGATTTATTTTTGCAATTGGTTGGGAAAGAGGCATTAGCGAAGAGAGAGGAAATAGAGAAGATTGTGGATGAAATTTCGGCTAAAGGATTTAAAAACATATTCTTAATTGGTTCCGGTGGAACGATTGCGATGATGTATCCATATGAGTATATTTTTAAGTCCAATTCCACGCTGGAGGTTCATGCAGAGATTGCGGCTGAGCTGCTAGTAATGAATAATCGCCACTTGACCAAAGATTCTGTTTGTATCTTTGCTTCTGTTACGGGAACCACAAAAGAAACAGTAGCCGCTGCTGAGTTCTGCAAGAGCAAAGGAGCCACAACCATAGGACTAGTAGCTGAACAAGGCACCCCATTGGCTGAGACGGTGGAGTATTGCATCTCTACTGGTCATGAGAAGCATTCGTTTGATACCTTCTTTATTCACTTACAGCTGCTTACGTTTCGCTTTATTTATAACAATGATGAATTCCCGCAATATGATCAGTTTGCGAAAGAAATTGCCCTTTTACCACAAGGGATGGTCGATGCGTTAGAGCAGTTTGACTCCCAAGCGGAGCAATTTGCAATAAAGCACAAGAATACCGACTACCACATGCTGGTTGGGGCCGGGAACCTTTGGGGCAATACCTATTCCTACGCCATGTGTATCCTGGAGGAAATGCAATGGATTAGGTCGAAATCCATTCACGCCGCTGAGTTCTTCCACGGCACGCTTGAACTGGTGGAGGAGGATACAAGTGTAATTTTATTCAAAGGCGAAGATGAAACTCGTCCATTGGTGGAACGTGTGGAACGATTCGCAGAAAATATTACTAAGGAATTGTTCATTTTGGATACAAAGGATTACCGTTTGGATGGAATCAGTGAGGAATTCAGAAAGCACTTTGCTGTCTGCCTGAACTGGGCACTGACTGGCCGAATCAGTGTCTACCTTGAGCGTGAAAGAAATCATCCGTTAGAAATCCGCAGATATTACCGTAAAATGGCTTATTAGGAGGCGGCGTGAGTGTATAACTTTGATGTGGAAAGATATTTATCGATCCAAAATGGTGCCTTATCTCTTAAGGATGAATTTGATCAGGTGATTGATTCATTGATAGAGAACGGATTGGAAAATGTATTCTTTGTCGGAACTGGCGGTGCTGCCATCCTAATGCAACCAGCTGAATATATTTTAAAAACATTTTCCACCTTACCCGTTTTTACAGAAATATCTTCGGAATTGATGTTGATGGGCCATCAGCACTTGGGTGAGCATTCACTGGTTATTTTGCCATCTTTGTCTGGTACAACGAAAGAAACAGTGGAGGCGGCTGCATTTTGTAAGGAAAAAGGGGCGGTAACGATCAGCTTGGTGGGGCATGCCTCGACACCGTTAGCGAATGGAACCGATTATACTTTTGTGAATTATGCGGCTGATGATACCTCCTGTGAATCGTTCTACATCCAGTCCTATTTGCTAGTGTTCCGTTTATTGTATAAGCAAAATGAATTTCCCGACTATCAACAATTTGTTGATGAATTGAGACATCTGCCAACTGCGCTCCTTTCCGTGAAAGAAGCAATCGAACTGCGGGCAGCTGAGTTTGCCTGCAAACATAAGGAGACGCCCTACCATATCCTCTCAGGAGCAGGTATCGATTGGGGTCAAACCTATTATTATGGCATGTGTATTTTAGAGGAAATGCAATGGATTAAAACACGTCCGGTTCATGCATCCGATTTTTTCCATGGTACATTGGAATTAGTAGAAGAGGATACGAGCATTATCCTCTTAAAAGGTGAGGATTTGACCCGTCCACTTACGGAAAGAGTCGAGCGTTTTGCTGAACATTACTCAAAGGAATTAACTGTTTTTGATACGAAAGATTATCGATTAGAGGGTATTTCTAATGGGTTGAGAAGTCTTATTTCTCCGATTGTTTTTGCGGCCTTGCTTGAGAGAGTCAGCTGCCACTTGGAAGAGCAAAGAAAGCATCCGCTGACGACAAGAAGATATTACAAAAAGGTACCCTTTTGATAGTATAATGAATTGAGTGCAGCCCTCACATCTTTTGTGAGGGCTCTTATTATTTAGTTCATATCTTAGTTAAAAAGTATCTGTTTCAATTTCCAAAAATCATTGGGAAGGAGAGAGGAGTTTCGTGTAGACTCCTGTGATTCATTATCCAGCATGGATCATTTGTTCATAGAGGTTTAAAATCATTTGTCCGTAGGTGGTACCTGGAACAGCCCATTTTCCGTTTAAAGCGGTCCATGTGGGAGCAGAACCTCTGTCGACAAGTTGAAAGCGGGGGTCAACTAATGGATATTGATTGGGTAGTGGCTTCGTTGTGGCATACGCGTACAGGTGCTGAAGCTGGGCAAGGACCCCTTCTTCCTCACTTTTAAAGCTTGCCCCGCGCGTATCTCCTCCAGTTGCTCCAATTCCTGCATAGTTGTTCTGTCCGGGATTAACTACTCCGGTAAACCGAAAATAGTCTGTTTCGTGGATGGCTTGTGCAAAGGCGACATCCCCTCTAATCCCGTAGTAATTCCCGTAAGTTTGATAAAATTGACCTAATTCCGGTGCGTTAGGGTTGACCTTTTTCACAAATTGATCCATCTGTTCCGGTGATAGGAAAGTCGGGCCTAAAATGGTAAACAGGCCGGGGTCCGCTATGATTGGGGCTTCTTTGGGACTGTTGCTTGGAGTAGGACTTGTGTGTGAATTCGTGCTCGTGGTGGGTTTTGCCGTCGCTGGTTTACTGGTGCTAGCCGCAGGTTTTGCTGTTGCCGCTTTTGTGGTGTTGGCTGCTGGTTTTTGGGTGACTGATTTAGTTGTCGTTGTACTTGTTTTTTCAGTAATAATAAATGCATCATCGTATCCTAATTTTTCGATTGCCTTGAGGCGTTTTTCTGCCTTGGCGTTGGTTGTATAGGATGCAACTTTTACTCGGTACCAGGTGGCCCCCGATATTTTTGTAGAAACGATCGCTGATTTAATGCTCTTTTTCTTTAATTCTGCGACCCTGTCTTTTGCATTTTCTTTCGATTTATAGGAGCCTAAATAGACGGTATAGACTGTTTTTGTCGTGGTTTGAGTTATTTTGGGTGTGGTTGTTGTTTTCGTAGTTTCCTTCGTCACTTTGCGTTTTAGATTAAAGGCCTTGGCTATTCCGCTGACATGACCCTGAGCGACTTTTAGCTGCCAAGAAGAATCCTTCATCAGCTCGGCATCATGTTTATTGCTGATAAAGCCGTTTTCCGTTAGGAGTGACGGCATTTTGGTTTCCCTGATTACATGAAAATTGGCCTTTTTTTGTCCGCGGTCCTTCAGTTGATTCACCTTAATGACTTCGCTATGGATGATATCTTGGTATTTTGCAGCTTTACTTGAATTAGATAACCCGTCGTAAATAAAATCCTCATATCCTTGGGCGGAATTGTCAGCCGAGTTGATGTGAATAGCCAGAAAAAAGTCTGCGTCCCAGTCGTTGGCTGCACTTGAGCGCTGGGCTAAGCTTTTGGTGGTATCGCTTGTACGACTCATCTTTACTTGAACATTATCATAATCTTTTAGGATGATCGTTCGTATTTTAAGCG
>OEPS010000634.1_pt1 | contig 12072 bp, 11 predicted proteins | sample 1539411 | NCBI WGS metagenome assembly OEPS01 (sample SAMN02671747, study PRJEB22543) | soil metagenome | biome: bacteria | place: China:Hunan Province, Lengshuijiang City | collected 2012-10-15 | depth 0.08m m | reverse complement strand
CTGGTGGTGCAGCACGGCGTGCAGTACCTGCTGGCCACCGTGCTGCTCGGCGGGTTGATCATGATTGCCTTCGGTGTACTGCGCCTGGGCAAGCTGGTGCGGATGGTGCCGTATTCGGTGATGCTCGGCTTCGTCAATGGCCTGGCAATCATCATCGCCCTGGCCCAGCTGGAGCATTTCAAACATGACGGCGCCTGGCTCAGCGGCAACCCCTTGTACCTGATGATCGGCCTGGTGGTACTGACCATGGCGGTTGTCTATCTGTTGCCGCGCCTTACCCGTAGCGTGCCCCCGGCGCTGATCGCAATCCTCGGCATCGGCGCAGGCGTCTACCTGCTCGATTTGCCGACCCGCACATTGGGCGATCTGGCTCACATCGCCGGCGGCCTGCCGGCGCTGAGCTGGCCCGACATTCCGTGGAACCTTGAGACGCTTAAGATCATCGCGCCCTACGCGATCCTGATGGCGCTGGTCGGCCTGCTGGAAACCCTGCTGACCCTCAACCTCACCGATGAAATCACCGAGAGCCGCGGCTACCCCAACCGCGAGTGCGTAGCCCTGGGTGTGGCCAACATGACCTCCGGAATGTTCGGCGGCATGGGCGGCTGCGCGATGATCGGGCAGACGGCGATCAACCTCAGTTCCGGCGGTCGCGGCCGCCTGTCCGGGGTGGTGGCCGGGGTCATGATCCTGATGTTCGTGCTGTTCCTCTCGCCGCTGATCGAGCGCATTCCGCTGGCGGCGCTGGTCGGAGTGATGTTCGTGGTGGCGCAGCAGACCTTCTCCTGGGCCTCGCTGCGGGTGCTGCACAAAGTGCCGGCCAACGACATGCTGGCGATCATCGCGGTGACCCTGGTCACGGTGTTCACCGACCTGGCCACCGCCGTGCTGTTCGGTATCGTTATCGCCGCGCTCAACTTCGCCTGGCAGCAAGCCCGCGAGCTGTACGCCGACAGCCACCTGGAAAGTGACGGCAGCAAGCTGTACCGGGTTCACGGCACCTTGTTCTTCGCCTCGACCACGCCGTTTCTCAACCAGTTCGACCCGGCCAACGACCCGGCCCAGGTGACCCTCGATTGCCAGCACCTGAACTTCGTCGACTACTCGGCAATTGCCGCGCTCAAGACCCTGCGCGAGCGCTACAGCAACAACGGCAAGCACCTGCGCGTGGTGCATTTGTCCGAGCGCTGCAAGCAACTGCTCAAGCGCACGGACCTGCACTACGGCTGATATCAGCCTTTACGGCGCGCCGAACATGGCCGTCCAGTAGATCCCGGCATCACTCTTGGGATCGACCGCATAGGCAGCACCCATCTCGGTGAACTGCGGGTTCATCAGGTTGGCGCAATGGCCGGGGCTGGCCAGCCAGCCATCGACCACTTTGCGTGGGGTGTCCTGTCCGGCAGCGATGGTCTCGCCGTTCAACTGGCCGGCATAACCCGCCAGCTCCGCCCGGTCACCCGGCGTGCGGCCATCGCGATCCACGTGGTCGAGAAAATTCTGGTTGGCCATGGCCCGTGTATGGGTTTCGGCGGTGCTGGCGAGCACCGCGTTCCAGGTCAGCGGCGTGGCGGCTGCAAAGGTCTGACCACCGCACTGGCGCTGCTGGCTGCGGGCACTGTTGATCATCGTCAACAGCTTCTGGCCTTCAGCCTGCCAGTCGCCCAGCTTGCCGGCCAGCAGCGGCCGCGCCAGGACAATGCGCCAATCGCGACCTTGCTGACTCACACCGATATCGATGAACTGCGGGGCGAGCACCACCTGACAGAAACTTTCCCGCACCGCTTGCATCGCCGCCTGGGCGTCCCGGGGACCATTGAGGGTGATGGCCTGGACATTGACCATCGGGTAATTGGCCTGGGCCAGCGCCGAACGCAGGTCGACACTGCCGGTGGCTGGCAGCACCAGGCGCGGATCGCTGGCCAGCGGCGGCAACTCCAGGGTCCCCTGCCCGCCACAGTTCTGCGGCTGGCTGCGGTAGCTGTTGATCGAATCGATCAACTGCGCCGGCTCATCGGCCTGGGCTGCGGTAGCGAGCGCCAGGGCCAGCGGCAGGCTGGCCAGGCGCAAAACGGATGACAGGACACGCATGAATATCTCCCTTGAACGGACTGCGCCCATGATGCGCGAAGTCACCCGTCGTCGAACAGCTGGAATGTTTTGAGCGCCATGCGGTCGACCCCTGTAACGGGAAGTTTTACTTCCCTCACCTGCCAAAGGTCTCCTATGCGCCTGCCAACGATCGTAACCTGCCTGGTTCTGGCCTTCTGCGCACCGCTGGTGCTGGCCGCCGAACCGAAAGCCCAGGTGGCTGAAGAAAAAGCCGAGGTGCTGGAACACAAAGCCGCCGTTCAACCCGACGCCCCGCCGGCACCCAAGAGTAAAGCCATCACCCAGAGCGAAGTCCAGGCGGTCGACCCGGCCGGGGCAGCGGCTCTGGACGATGCCATCACCTGCATGGCGCGCAGCATCTACTGGGAGTCGAAGGGCGGAAAGCCCGCGGACATGGAAGCGGTGGCCAGCGTGGTGATGAACCGTCTGGGCCATGATGGCTTTCCCGACACCGTCTGTGGCGTGGTCAAGCAAGGCTCGGAGACCGGCAACTGCCAGTTTTCCTGGTGGTGTGACGGGCGCTCGGACTCGGTCCAGGAAGAACCGCGCTACGCCATCGCCAAAGAGATCGCACGCAAGGCACTTAACCGGCAACTGGATGACCGCACGCGTGGGGCCCTGTACTTCCATGACCGGCATGTCTCACCGGACTGGGCGCGCGCCTATGTGAAGACCACCGAGACCGGGGATTTTCTCTTCTACAAGCCGCGTAACGGCACGGCGAAGTAGGGACAACCGCCAGTGGGAGCTGCCACAGGTAGCTCCTCACACCAGGGGTTATTCGGAAACATCCACCAGCGGGATATCCCCGGCGGCCTTGCCCGCACGGCGATCGTTCATCCAGTCGACCACCTGGGCGGAGAACTCCGGTGGCGCCTTGCGCCCTACGCGCCGGGCGATATCGAGGATGGTCTGCTGGGCCAGCGCTTCTTCCATCCGCTTTTGCGCCGTCAGCATCACTGCATGAATGGAACAGGTGCCCTCCTGCGCCCAGCTCGGCGGCGAGCCGTCAAACAGCGCGCAGCGATCGCGCACATCGCGGCACTCGAAGATCATCTTGCGCCCGTCGATGGCCGTAACGATGTCGAGCACGCTGATCTCGTCGGCCGGCCGGGCCAGCTTGAAGCCGCCGCGCACACCTTCGGTCGCGACCACCAGCCTGGCCTTGGCCAGCTTGGTGAAAACTTTGGCCAGGTATTCCTGCGGCACCCCTTGCAGCTCGGCAAGGTCGCGCACGCTGGCTTCACGGCTATCTCCCAGTTCATCCACCAGGAAGGCCAGGCAATGGATGCCGTACTCCACCCCAGCGCTATACAGTGACATGACAATCTCCGACTAACTTTGTCGCAAATACTAACAGTGTTTTCATGCTTTACGTGACCCAGCCGTCACCATTCCCTGCCACTCGTCGGCTTCCGGCTGCCCGCCAGCACCACTTTCAGTGCAATGAAACCCAGAAATACAGCGGTCCGCGTGCAAGATTACGCGGATCGCTGCATGGCCCCACAGAAAAAAATGCTTGCGCCGAACAACTACGACCAATAAAGTCGTAGTTGTTCGGCGCGGTCAAGGCTGCCTTCAACGCCCCCGCTCATACAACAATCTCTTTTCTGTGGAGCAACCCATGAAACAGCACATTCTGATTGTCGGCGCAGGTTTTGGTGGTGTCTGGAGCGCCTTGAGCGCAGCCCGCCTGCTCGACCAGCACGGCCGCAACGATGTCGCCATCAGCGTCCTCGCCCCGCAAGCCGAACTGCGCATTCGTCCGCGCTTCTACGAGCCTGACGTGCATCAGATGAAAGCGCCTCTGGGCGACTTGTTCAAAGCCGTCGGCGTGACCTTTATCCAGGGCGCCGCCGAGCAGATCGACGTCGCCGGCAAGCGCGTCAGCTACACCGACGCCCAGGGCCAGCGCAGCGAACTCAACTACGACCGCCTGGTGATGGCGGCTGGCAGTGGTGTGTGGCGGCCCAATATCGACGGGCTCAACGAGCACGCCTTCGATGTCGACCAGATCGAATCGGCTGCGCGCCTGGAGCAGCACCTCAAGTCACTGGCCACGCTGCCGGAATCGGCTGCGCGCAACACCGTAGTGGTTGCCGGTGGCGGCTTCACCGGGATCGAAACCGCAACCGAAATGCCCGGCCGCCTGCGCGCCATCCTCGGCGCCAATGCCAAGGTGCGGGTGATCATCGTCGACCGTGGCGCCAAGATCGGTGCCGCCCTGGGTGAAGGCATCAGCCCGACCATCATCGAAGCGTCCGAGGCGTTGGGCGTCGAGTGGCGGGTCAATGCCTCGGTAGCGGGCGTGGATGCCGGCGGCGTCACCCTTGCCGATGGCGAGCGGATCGAGGCGAACACGGTGATCTGGACCGTGGGTGTGCGCGCCAGCGCGCTGACCGCGCAAGTGCCAGGCGAACGCGATGGGCAAGGCCGCCTGCATGTCGACCGCCACCTCAAGGTCAAAGGCCAGGAGCATGTCTACGCCACCGGTGACGTGGCCTACGCCGCTACCGACGAGCTGGGCAACTTCGCCGTGATGTCCTGCCAGCATGCCATCGTCCTCGGCCGTCATAGCGGCAACAACGTGGCTGCGGACCTGCTCGGTGTCGAGCCCACCCCCTACAGCCAGCCCAAGTACGTGACCTGCCTGGACCTCGGCGCCTGGGGTGCGGTGTACACCGAAGGCTGGGATCGCCAGGTCAAATTGCTGCGCAAAGAAGCCAAGGATCTCAAGACCCAGATCAACACCACCTGGATCTACCCGCCGGCAGCTGACCGCGCAACTGCGCTGGCCGCCGCCGACCCGCTGATCCCGATTGCCTGATGCAGCACCCGAGGGGCCGCCGATGCGGCCCTTTTGCCGTTGTATGAATCGAACAATTGCACTGTCGGACAAGAGACAGGTAGCATTGAGAACGATTTACACTAACGTCTGGACAGCCACCGGTGCAAAACCCGTCGACCCGCAAACTGGGCTTCTTTTTCAGCGACCATCACCGCTGGCTGCTGCAGCATATCCATAAGCGCCTGCGCAACCGTGCCGACGCCGAAGACACCGCCGCCGAAACCTTCTGCCAGATGCTCACGGCCCAGGTCGACCCGGAAAGTATCCAGCAACCGCGTGCCTACCTCTCGACCATCGCCCGCCGCCTGATCTTCGACCGTCACCGTCGCCGGCAACTGGAGCTGGCGTACCTTGAGCGCTTGGTGGCGCTGCCCGAACCGCTGGCGCCCTCGCCGGAAGAACAACTGTTGCTGATCGAAGCCCTGGTAACCATTGACCAGGTACTCGACGGCTTGCCGCTGATCGTCAAGGCCACCTTCCTCTACAGCCAGCTGGACGGGCTGAGTTATGTGGACATCGCGCGCAAGCTCGAACTGTCCGAGCGCACGGTGAGTCGCTATATGAAACAGGCCTTGCAGCAGTGCTACCTGAGTGAGCTGGCACCATGAGCCAGTCACGCCTGGACCCTGCCGCCGAAGGCGCCATCAACTGGATGGTGCGCCTTAGCGCCGGCAATACCGACGCCGCGCTGCAGGCGCAGTTCGACCTGTGGCTGGCCAGTGACCCGTCTCACGCGCAGGCCTGGAAACGCTTGCAAGACCGCCTCGGCGGCGCCTGCCAGACGGTGCGCAGCCTCGATCGCCGGGCTCCGGGCCAGGCCGGCGAAGCGCGCCGGGTATTGTTGCAACCCACCACCTCGCGCCGCGATCTGTTGCGCAGCGTTGCCGCCCTCGCTGTGTTCGGCGGCGGCCTGTGGCTGGGTTCACGCAGCCAGATGGGCGAAGCGCTGCTGGCCGATATGCGTACCGGTCGCGGCGAGCGGCGTAGTTTCACCCTGGCCGACGGCAGTCGCCTGAACCTGGATGCCGGCAGCGCGGTCGACCTGCAGTTCGACGCCGAACAACGCTTGCTGATCCTGCGTCAGGGCAGCTTGCTGATCCAGGTTGCCGCCGACCCGGCACGGCCGCTGCGCGTGCGCACGGCCCAGGGCGACGTGCGCGCCTTGGGCACACGCTTTCTGGTCAGTCAGGAAGCGCAGGCCACCCGCGTGGTGGTGCTTGAGCATTCGGTCCGGGCACGGCTGCCCAATGGCGCCGAGCTGGATATCCAGGAAGGCCGCGCCGCCCTGCTCCATTCGCAGCGCATCGAAGCCCTGAACACTGACCAGCGCCACCGCGCCGACTGGCTCAACGGCCACCTGAATGTGCTGGATGATTCCCTGCAAGCCGTGGTCGAGGCGCTAAGCCCTTACTACCGCGGCTTTGTCCGGGTCGAACCCGAGGTCCGCGGGCTACGCGTGCAGGGGGTTTTCCCCCTCGACGAACCGCAACGCGCCTTCGCCGCCCTGGCCGAAACCCTGCCGGTACGGATCGAGCACTACAGTCCGTGGCTGACTCTGATCCGGGCGAAAAATCCGTCTTGAAGATTTATTTATGAAAATCAATCGTATTTGTGTCCGGTTTTCATTTCTCGTCGCACCTATCTCCTGACACCCCTCTTTCATCAGGAGTATTCCGTGCTCAACCCTTGGTCCCACGCCCTTCCTGCGGCCGTTGCCATGGCCTGCCTTGCCACTGGCGCCTCGGCCCAGGAACAGACGCTGTCGTTCAACCTGCCCGCCGCCAGCCTGGCCAGCACCCTCAATGCCATCGCCAGCCAGAGCGGACGTATCGTCTCCCTCGACCCTGCACTGGTGCAGGGCAAGCAGGCACCGGCAGTCACTGGCCGCATGAGCGCCGTGCAGGCCATGCAACAGGCCTTGGCCGGCAGTGGCCTGCAGTTGCTGGTGACCGACCAGGGCAACTTCAGCGTGTTCCCGGCCATCGATGCCGGCGATGCCCTGGAGCTGGGTGCCACCAGCATCAATGACAGCGGTCTGAGCGCCACCACCGAGGGTTCGGGCTCCTACGCCGCACGGGCAATCACCCTCGGCAAGGGCACTCACACGCTCAAGGAAATCCCCCAGTCGGTGTCGGTCATGACCCGTAAACAGATGGACGATCAGGACGTCGTCGATCTCAAGGATGCCGTCAACAAGACCACTGGCCTGGTCGGCCTGCAGGGTGTGGGCCCGGGCTTGATCATCTATTCGCGGGGTTTTCAGATCGATGACTGGCAGTACGACGGCGTGCCGATCCCGCGCAACACCTACTCGCTGGGCAACTGGGCAACCCAGGACCTGATTTTCTTCGACCGCATGGAAGTCCTGCGTGGCGCCTCGGGCCTGTTGCAAGGCACCGGCAGCCCGGGTGGCGCGGTCAACCTGGTACGTAAACGCGGCCAGAGCGCGCCGACCGTGACCCTCACCGGCAAGGCCGGCAGTTGGGATCACTACGGCCTGCAACTGGACGCTGGCGGCCCGCTGAACGACGCCGGGACCGTGCGCGGACGCTTTGTCGCCGATGAAGACCAGAGCGACTCGTTCATCGACTACGAATGGAGCAAGACCCACTCGCTCTACGGCGCCCTGGATTTCGACCTGCGCGAAGACACTACCCTGGGCCTGGCAGTCAGCCGCTCCGATGCCGAGTCGCGGCCGATGCTGCGCGGCCTTCCGCGCTACGCCGATGGCAGCCCGGTGGACGTGTCCCGTTCGACTTTCACCGGCTCGCGCTGGAACCATTCGGAAATCGACGTCACCACCCTGTACGCCGACCTCGAGCACCGCTTCAACGACGACTGGAAGTTTCGCGTCGCCGGCGTACGCATGAGCGAAACCAACACCTCCGCGCACCAACGCGTGCAATCCACCGGCGACGGCCTGGAATTCGACGGCAGCGGTGTGACGTATGCCGACTGGGTGACGGATTTCGACTCAACCAAAGTGGGTGTCGACATGAACGTGGTCGGCAGCTTCCAAGGCCTGGGCCTGGAGCAGGAAATCACCCTCGGCGGCAACTATTCCAAGCTGACCACCGATGACCTCTTCGCCCGCACCTTCAATGCCAGCAGCGACACCGTGTTCGATATCGATCACCACCGCCCTGACATCGACTACGACAGCCTGCTGGCCAAGCCTGGCGGCCGTGGCACCGGGAGCGCCTACGACTCACGCCAGAAAGGCCTGTATGGCAGCTGGCGGGTCAAGCTTGCCGAACCACTGACGGTGGTCCTTGGCTCGCGGGTCAGCTGGTTCGACCAGACCTATGACTCGACTACCTATACCCCGACCAACCGTGCTGGCACGGTCAATGCGCCAAGCACGTTGAAAGAGACCGGCGAAGTTACCCCCTACGCCGGCATCGTCTACGACCTGAGCCGTGAGTGGGCGGTCTACGCCAGCTACACCGACGTTTTCGTGCCGCAGTCCGAACGCGATGCCAGTGACTCGACGCTCAAGCCGATCATCGGCAGCAACTACGAAATGGGCCTGAAGGGCGAGCTGTTCGACGGGCGGGTCAACACCTCCCTGGCCGTGTTCCGCTTCGACCAGGAGAACCGCGCGATTCAGGACCTGAGCTGCGACGGCTTCTGTTCCACCGCCTCGGGCAAGGTGCGCAGCCAGGGCATCGAGGCCGAGATCAGCGGCGAGGTACTCAGCGGCCTGCAACTGTTTGCCGGCTACACCTACAACACCACCAAATACATGGACGACCCGGAGAACGAAGGCAAGACCTTCAGCACCTGGACGCCCAAGCACATGTTGCGAGTGTGGAGCGACTACCGGTTGCCGGGGGACTGGAGCAAGGTCAGCGCTGGCTTGGGCTTTACCGCGCAAAGCCACACCCTGGGTTACGAGTCTACCTACGACGTAGCGGGTTATGCCGTGTGGGATGCGCGCCTGGCCTATCAGTTGACGCCTGAGGTCAGCCTGGCGGTGAATGGCAAGAACCTGTTCGACAAACGCTACTACGTGGCGGCTTACAACCAGCTCAGTGGCAACAACAACTTCGGCGAGCCGCGCAACTTCATGTTCAGCGTGAAGTACACGCCGCAGTTGTAGGAGCGGATTTATCCGCGATGGGGCGCGTAGCGGCCCCAAAAATGGGCCTGCTACGCAGGCCATCGCGGATGAATCCGCTCCTACAGGCAGTGACCGGCTAGTGAGGTGTGAAAATCCGCTTCACACCCACACCATCAAGCACGGCATCAATCAGCGCGCGCGCGGTCTCGATGTGTTGGCCCGCACCGCAGACCAGGGAGCGGTCGTTGAGCGTGAGGTGTTCGACTGCATCGCTGACGGTAGCCTCGGCGCATTGCAGCAGGTGGCAAGCATGCAGCAGCGCTTCTTCGGCGGGGATACCGGCGCAGACAGCGAACATGCGATTGGTGCCGAACGGGGTGTTGGCAGTGATGGCGGTGGAAAGGTCGAGACTGGGGGGATCGGGGACGAGCTTTTTCATGGTTGACCTCTATGTATGAGTGGAACAACCACGCCTCGCTGCTAAACGAAGGGTGGCAGCTGTACGCGGGTTAGCAGACCGGTCATAGAGGAACCCGGCGCACCCGAAGGCGCCCCACGTACAACCGCCATATCAGCGGTGTGCCGTCGACCTCATATGAATGTTCCGGACTGCTAAATCCGCTCGTTGGATTTTCCAACGACGGCAGCAGCCTAGAGCCATGAAGGCCCCCGACACAACAGAGCAACGGCGGCGAAAGTATGATTCAGAACGGTCTGACAGAAAACACCTACAACATCGCGATTTTTCGCAGAAGGCTGTGGGAGCTGCTCTCCTACCTGGACGACCCGATATGCCCCACTACAGGGTCGCAGCGCCGAAAGCCGTTAACCACGATGTACAGCAACGGCCCAGCCGACACGAACACCGCAGTCAGCAGAAAATACGGCAGTACCGTGACTAACGTTCGGCCGCGGCTGCGGGCATCGCGGTACATCCACACACACGCCAACACCGCCAGCAAGTACAGGTCGATAACGACCTGGGCGGTGTCCGGTCTGGACATCAGTTGCAGGCCAAATTGAATCAGTGACTGCTCGGCATGGAGCATGGTGAACGCGGTGTAACCGGCGAAACCCAGCAGCGCCACAAGGGCCAGGTACGGCTTTTTCATTCGTTGTCGTCCTTTGACAGAAAAGGTCTTCAGACTAGCCACTCCGTCACTGCATCTCAATGAGCGACTTGCAACGGCCAGTGCGCCAACGGCCAGTAACGTCCCCGGCGTGATTCGAACAAGGTGAAATGCCGTACTTTCAAGCTGAACTGCGGCGCCTCCAATGCTTCCGGTACCGGGCCATGAAAATCGCGAAACAGGGTCAGGTGCGGGCGGTATTCTCTCGGTGCTTCGGCAAAACCGAGGGGCAATAGCGCCTGTTGCAAGGCATAGACCAGCTGCCGCAAGGCTACCGGCGTCTCGCTGGGGGCCAGCACCAGGGCCTTGGCCGGGCGCCAGACTTCCAGGCGATCAAGCGCCACGGCCAGTGGCTCGCCAGGCACCTTCACCGCCGCAGCCGCCGCGAGAATGGCCGGCAATTGTGCCGTGCCCGCAGTTCCTAGAAACATCAGAGTGAGGTGGAAATTCGCCGACGGCACCGGACGGCCATTGTCCATGCCGAGTTCGCTACGCCACTGGGCGATAGCCCGGCGCTGCGTCGGTGTGCAGTCCACGGCGAAAAACAGCCGCTTGAACGGCTCACCCGTTTCGCGCATGCCTTGCTCCATGCTTTGCCCTGCCTTCTCGACCGTCGTGGCGTCCAGTCTAACGCTGCCTGCCAGTAGCCAGCGACTTTAGATTCCTGCAATGGCTACAACGCAAACCTTTGCGCCTATGACTAATGTCGTGCGCCACTTCGGTAACATTTAGTACAAACCCCGGGTGTGATTGTTTATGCTGGCTGGCTTATGCCATGGCGCATCGCCACATCGACAAGTATCCGCCCATGAAAATATTCCTGGTTCTGCTGTTTGTTTTTTCGATTGCCTACGTCCATTTTCGCGGACGTGTCAGGCACAAGGTCACCCGCCAACTGGGTGACCACTCGAGCTTCCTGGCCCCGGTCAACGTCTTCCTCTACCTGTTCTCCAAGCTCCCGGCCAAACCCTACCTGCCGGTGGAAAGCTTCCCCGAACTCAAGCCGCTGCAGGACAACTGGCAGGAAATCCGCGCCGAAGCGCAGCAACTGCTGCATGTGGGCGAGATCAAGAGTTCGCAGAACTACGACGACGTCGGGTTCAACTCGTTCTTCAAGAGCGGCTGGAAGCGCTTCTACCTGAAGTGGTACGGCGAGAGCCACCCTTCGGCGATGAAGCTGTGCCCGCGCACCACCGAACTGCTGCAAGGCATCGGCACGGTCAAAGCCGCGATGTTCGCCACCCTGCCACCGGGCTCCAAGCTGGTCCGTCACCGCGACCCGTACGCCGGCTCCTACCGCTACCACCTGGGCCTGGACACGCCGAACGACGACGCCTGCTACATCTGTGTGGACGGTGAGAACTACGCCTGGCGTGACGGCGAAGGGGTGATTTTCGACGAGACCTACATCCACTACGCCTCGAACCAGACCGAGCACAACCGCATCATCCTGTTCTGCGACGTCGAGCGCCCGCTCAAATACCGCTGGGCCACCGCCTTCAACCGCTGGTTCAGCCGTAGCGTCATGGCCGCCGCCGCAGCGCCCAACGATGCCGGCGACAAGACTGGCGGCATCAACCGCCTGTTCACCCGCATCTACAAGATCCGCGAACGCGGCAAGGCGCTGAAGAAGCGTAACCGCACCCGTTACTACCTGGAGAAATGGGCAGTGGTGGCGGCGTTGGTGTTGGTGTTCGTTTATATCTGAGATAGGTCATGCGGGGCTGTGGCCAGCGGATTGCCGTGATGCAGGTGCACGCGGGTGCCGCCAGTGGCGCTGATATCGGTCAGCGTGCCTTGTGCGGTACGGGTGAAATGCAGGAAGTGGCCGAGGGCGTTTTCTATGCGCTGCAGCGGCACCTGGCTGTCGTCGTCCGGCACTTCGCCGAAGTAGAAGAACAGGTTGTCCAGCGTTTGCA
>OEPS010000633.1_pt1 | contig 12078 bp, 6 predicted proteins | sample 1539411 | NCBI WGS metagenome assembly OEPS01 (sample SAMN02671747, study PRJEB22543) | soil metagenome | biome: bacteria | place: China:Hunan Province, Lengshuijiang City | collected 2012-10-15 | depth 0.08m m | reverse complement strand
GCCCGGATGCGAAGTACTCTCCGCTCCGCACCCGCGCGGGTGTCGTGTACTCCCGCTCAGTACCCAGGGTTCTGCTCCATCACCCGCGCCGTGTTGGCGTCGATGACGACCTGGGGGATCGGGAAGAGCGTGTCGCGCGCGGACATCGTCCGCGAGGCGGTGTCGTTGTACGCACGCACGCGCGCGAGCAGCGTCCCGGTGCGGATGAGGGTCTGACGACGCTCCTCCTCGCCCATGAACTCGCGCGCCCGCTCGTCGAGGATGAAGTCGAGCGTCACGTCGGCGGCGGTGATCGGCGTCGCGTTCGACCGGACGCGGACGACGTTGATCGTCGCCGCGGCGAGGTCGGGACGCCCTTCCTTCAGCTGCGCCTCGGCGAGCAGGAGGTAGGTGTCGGCGAGCCGGAGATACGGCTCGTCCTTGTAGCCCTCGTCACCGCTGATGTTGGTCGGGTCGGTGTAGTCCCACTTCCGCGTCGTCGGCCAGAGCGCGTCGTTGATCTTCTGGCGGGCGAGGATCCGGGTCTTCAGGGTGTCGCCAAGCTTCTTGCCGGCGGGAAGGTTCTTGGCGTCGTTGTAAAGGTAGAACTTGCGGATCGCGAAGTAGGAGCCGCGGTCGTCGGCCGGCTCGTAGATGCCTAACGACCAGCGCGTCGGCGTCATCCGGCCGATGCCGCGCCCGCCGTTCTCCTCGCTGACGGCGACGCCCTTGTTGTTGTAGTAGCGGTTCACCCAGTAGCGGCGCATGATGCTTGCCCCCCCACCCGGGATTCCCTTTGCGTAGAGGAAGGTCCAGAGCGTCTCGGTGTTCCCCTGCGAACGGTCGACGTTCCCGTTCTCGAACTGGTCCATGAACGGCACCCCCGGCTGCGACGCCTTCACACCGTAGCGGGCCGTGATGAGCTTGTAGACCCCGCTGTTGATGACCCGCGACGCCATCGTGTCGGCCTTCACCGGGTCGCCCATCGCCAGGTACAGCTCGGCGAGGTAGTGCTCGGCGACCGCCTTGCCGACCCGTCCGTCGCCCGGCGGAATCAGCGGCAGGTGCGCCTCGGCGAAGAGCAGGTCCTCCTCCATCTGTGCCCGGATCCCGGCGACCGGGGTGCGCTCCCAGTCATAACGGATGTTGTCGCCGGTCGACTCGTGCAGCATGAGCGGGACAGCGCCGAAGCTGTAGACGAGGTGACGGTACGCCCACGCGCGCAGCAGCCGCGCCTCGCCGAGGACGCGATCGCGGTCCGCGGCCGCCCAGGCGATCGCCGGGTTCCCGGCGCGGTCGATGATCGTGTTCGACGCGTTGACGATCTGGTAGAGCCAGAGCCAGAGGTCGCTGTAGACGTCGGCCGAAGGGTTGTTGCGCACGCCCCACTCGTTGAAGATGCGTTCGGTCGTCGAGACGTAGTTCGCGTAGCCGATGTCGGTGCCGAGGATGAACGGCTCCTGGAACAGCTCGTTCGTCCCGCTCCGCCCCTGATGCTCGCGGCGAACCTGGGCGTAGACCGCGTTCAGCCCCGCCTCGAACCCGGCGAGGTTGGTGTAGAGGTTCTCGGCGGTGATGATGTTCTTCGGGTTCTCGACGAGGAAGTCCTTGCCGCAGGCGGCGATCGCGGCGAACACCGGGATCGCGAGGACGACGACCACCCGTCCCTTTAGTCGCATGTTGATCATAATTGTCCCGTGTTGGATGGTCGGCGGTCAGAACGTGACGGACAGGCCGCCGACGTACGTCTTCTCGAGCGGGATGGAGCGCTGGGCATCGAGCTCGGGGTCGAGGCCGTGCCAGCCGGTCCTGGTCCAGAGGTTGCGACCCGTCAGGTACACCCTGAGGCGGTCGGCACCGACGCGGCTCGTGTAGCCATCGGGGACGTTCCAGGCGAGCGTCAGGTCGCGGAGGCGGATGAAGCTCGCGTCCTCGTAGAAGGCGACCGAGAGCGGGTTGCTCGTCTCGTTGTTCGCCGGATAGCTGTTGGTGTGGTTTTCCGGCGTCCAGTACTCGTGCGGAATCGTATTCCGCCGCACCCCGGCCTGGACCAGGTTCGACCCCATCAGCTCGTTCGATCGCGTGATCCCCTGCACCGACTGCAGCTGCGCACTGAGCTGCACTCCCTTCCACGTCAGGCTGTTGGTGAGGCCGGCGATGTACTTCGGCTCCGTCGAGCCGATGAAGGTGCGGTCCTTGACGTCGATCGTCCCGTCGCGGTTGACGTCGAGGATGCGGACGTCCCCCGGCTTCGAGCGCGGCTGGGCCGAGTTGGCGATCTGCGCCGAGTCCTGGAAGATCCCGTCGAACTTGTACCCGTAGTTGACGTCGATCGGCATCCCGATGAACCACTGGTTCGCGACGTCGTTGCCGTTCGAGAGCAGCGAGACGATCCGGTTGCGGTTGTAGGAGATGTTGAAGTCGGAACGCCACTCGACACCGGCCACCGTCGCGTTCAGCGACGACAGCTCGAGCTCGGCGCCGGTGTTCTTCGTCCGGCCGATGTTGTTGACGATGTGCGTCACCCCGTACTGCAGCGGGATGATCTGGTTGAGCAGGAGGTCGCGCGTCCAGCGCGAGTAGACGTCGACCGTTCCGCGGACGCGGTCGTTCCGGATCGAGAAGTCGAGCCCGGCGTCGAGGGCGTTGGTCGTCTCCCAGCGCACGTTGGCCCGCCCGAGCGACACCGGGCGATATCCCGGCGCCGTCGCGCCGTTGTCGACGTAGGGGTAGGCGTCCATCTGCGGCAGCGTTGAATAGGGGGCGATCCCCTGATTGCCGTTCGACCCGTACGACGTGCGCAGCTTGAGCAGGTTCACCCACTGCTTGAACGGATAGAACGCCTCGTTGGAGATGTTCCACCCCAGCGCGACCGCCGGGAACGAGGCGCACTTGTTCCCCGGCGGAAAGACCGACGCGCAATCGATTCGCTCCGTCAGCGTCGCGAGGTAGCGGTCGGCAAAGTTGTAGTTGAGCCGCCCCATCTTCGAGCGCAGCGTGCGCTCGGTGACCGACTCGTCGGGAAAGTAGAAGAGCGCGGTTCCCGGCTGGTGGTAGCCGAGCACATCGTTCGGCAGCCCCTCAGTGCGCAGCGACGACACGGTATAGTTCTGTCCTTCGAAGCTGTACAACCCCGTGAAGTCGACGGTGTGTGGACCGAAGGTCCGCGAATAGCGCACGATGTTCTCGGCCGTCCAATTGGTGCGGGCGCTGGTCGAGGTCAGCGCCTGGCCGCCGTTCTCGAAGCCGGTCTGGGTGTTCCGGCCCCAGAAGTTCCCGACCTCGTTGCGGGCGACGTCGCCGCCGACGTTGAGGCGGTAGGTCAGTCCCGTGACCCACGGGATCGTCACCAGCGCGTAGTTGCTGCTGAAGATCCGTTTGGTGGTGTTGTCGTCGATGACGAGGGAATTGGCGAGCGGGTTCCCCCAGAAGACGTCCTCCGGCCACGGATAGAGCGTCAGGTTGCCGTTCGTGTCGAAGGCGTTGGTCAGCGGGTTCATGAAGTACGCCGCGCTGAAGTCGTCGGCGATCCCGCTGCGGTCGGAGTAGACGCCGTTGGTGCTCGTGCCCAGCGTGAGCCAGTCGCGGAGCTTGATGTCGAGGTTGCCGCGGAGCAGGTAGCGCTTGAAGTTGTCGTTGCGGGCGACGCCGTTGACGTCGAGGTATGAGCCGCCGACGTAGTAGCTGGCGCCCCCCTGCGAGCCGGACACCGACAGGTTGTGCTGCATCTGGTCGCCGGTCCGCGTCGCCAGCCCGAGCCAGTCGGTATAGGTGCCGGCGTCGACGTTGGCCTGCTCGGTCGCCGTCAGCACCGACGAGCAGTTGGTCCCGCCGCTCAGCCGGTCGCACTTGAACTGCGCGAACTCCGGCCCCGACATCGGCCGCGGCAGGTTGGCGATGTGCTGGGTCCCGGCGTACGACGAGTAGGTGATCCGCGGCGGCCCGCCCGCCTTGCCGCGGCGCGTCGTCACGAGCAGCACGCCGTTCGCCGCCCGCGATCCGTAGATCGCCGTCGACGACGCGTCCTTGAGCACCTCGAGCGACGCGATGTCATTCGGGTCGATCTCCGAGAGCGCTCCCTCGTAGGGGAGCCCGTCGACGATGACGAGCGGCGAGGCGCTCGCCGTGATCGACGCCCGGCCGCGGATGCGGATCGACATCTGCGATTCGGCGCCGGCGCCGACGGTCGTCACGTTGACGCCGGCGAGCTGCCCTTCGAGCGCCTGCGTGACGTTGGTGTTCGGCTTCTCCTGGATCTTCTCCGCGCTCAGCGACCCGACCGACCCGGTGATGTCGCTGCGCTTCTGCGTCCCGTAGCCGACGGTGACGACCTCGCTCAGTGCGACCGCCGTGGCGTGGAGGCGGATCTCGACGGCGTTGCGGCCGCCGAGCGGCACCGTCGCCTGCGCGAACCCGATCCGCCGCGCGACGAGGGTGTCGAGCAGCGAGCCGACGATGATGTTGAAGTGCCCGTCGTCGCCGCTCATCGCGCTGCCCGCGCTGCCCTTCACCGCGATCGCGACGCCGGGCACCGGTGTGCCGTTGGCCTCGTTGATGACGACGCCGGTCACGTTCACCCGCGTTTCCGCGCCCTGCTGCGCGCGAAGCGCGAGGGGTGCAGCGACGAGGAGCAACGCGACGCGCCGGCCGAGCGACCGAAGTCGTGTTCCACTCATGAGATTCAGGAGGGTTGATGGTGGCGGGAGGCTGAAGCGCGGGGGATGCGGAGCAGAAATGAAAGCGCGCACCGCTCTCTCGAGCGCAGCGCGCGTCAGGCCTTACGGTGGGTCGACGGTGGTGACTCCGGCCGTGTTGCCGAGGGCGGCCCCGCGCTCCATCCCGGTGAGGCGGAGGGTGGCATCCTTCGCGTTGGGCCAGTAGCGAAGCACGAAGTCGGCGGCCGCCGCCTCGACGCCGCCCTTGTCGGCACCGGTGAGGAGAACCCAGTGCGGCTGCGCACCCGGTCCGGTGATCACGACCCCCGCGGCCGGCTTTCCCCCGCTGATGGCGGCCGCGCGCTCTGCGCCGAGCGCGCGGGCGACGAGCGGGTTGGTCGTCGGGGTGCCGACGAGAAATATCGTCCCGTTCCTCAGGAGCGACTCCGGCATGTCCGCGCTGCTCGACAGGCGCACCGGGCGCCCCGTCGCCGCCTGGAGCGTGTTCGCGAGGATGTACGCCATCTCCATCTCGACGATCGGCAGCTTCCCGCCGAAGGCGACGCCCAGCGGCCGGCTCCAGTCGATCGCCTTCGCGAGGCCGGCGCCCGGCTCGTAGCGCACCGTGCCGCCGAGCACCGAGCCGCCGAACGTCGGCGCGCCTTCGTTCGCCGCGACGCCCCAGCCCCGGACGGTTCCGGCGTCGAAGGCCGCCCGGAGGAAGTAGTGGTAGGTCCCCGCTGGCGCGTTGGCCGGAAGCGACAGCGCGACCGTCACGTCGCGGCTTGCCCGCGGCTCGAGCGTGAGCCGTCCGCCGTCGTGGGCCAGCTCGCCGCCTAACGCGACGCGCGTCCCGTCGAACGACTCCGGCTCGACGGTCACCGCGAGCGTCCGGCCGGTGCGGTTAGTGAGGCGCATCGTTCCCGTCGCCACCCCGGCGGCGAACCGCGTCTCGGCGGCGGCGATCTCGAGCTGCCGGACCGGCGCTTCCGGCGCCGCGTACTTCCGGATCATCCCGGAGAGCACCCCGCCCTCCGGCTTGAGCCGGCGGTCGAGGGAGAGCGGCTCGTAGTGCCGCACCCCGCTCCGCCCGATCGACGGGTTCACGCCGAGCGTCTCCTGGAAGTGGAACTCGAACAGCTCGGGGATCGCCCGCGGCGCCAGCGCCGCGCGGTAGATCGTGTCGACCTCGGCGCGCCGCGCTTCCGGCGACAGCTCGGTCAGGTTCTTCCAGTTGAACTCGCCGAGCGTCGCCTCGCGGCCGATGCTCGTCGCGTAGCCGCCCGTGCCTAACGTGTGCGAGCCGAGCGCCTCCTTCCACGTCGGCCCGTGCTTGTAGGCATGAAGCCCGACCCGGTCGAAGGGAACGCCGAGGGCGCGCAGCCGCTCGAACATCCCGTGGTTGCCGGCGTCGGTGAGGAAGGCCTGGAGATCGGCCGGGCCGGCCTCCTTCGCCAGCGCGTAGATCCGCGACCACCGCTCCGGCGCACCGGGGCGGATACCGGGGATCAGCACCTCGTTCTCGATCTCGAGCCGCTTCACGACGTCGCCATAGCGGCTCACCAGCGTCGAGACCCACTCGTCCGGCCCTTCGCTGTCGACGAGGACCTTCAGCCCCAACGCCCGCGCCTGCGCCGTGTACCAGTCGAGGAAGGCGAGCGCCTCGGCGCGATCCATCCCCTGGAGCAGCTCGACGTGATGCAGCCGCACCCAGTCGAAGCCCATCGCGCGGATGATGTGGAGGTCCGTCGCCATCCGCGGCGTGAGCTCGCGCCACTTCGTCCAGAGTGCGGGCGAGAACGGCCAGAACGTCTCGCGGTCGAGCCCGGGGGTCCGGTAGTAGTCGACGTTCTCGGCGAAAGTCGAATAGGGGAAGTAGCTCGTCCCGAACGACACCCCGCGGACGCCGATGTCCACCGTCTCGGTGTCTCGCGCCGCGCCCGCGGTGTGGACGTAGCCGGCGAAGCCGAGGAGCTGGGATTCCTCCCAGGCGTTCGAGGGGTTCGCGGTGATGCCTAACCGCCAGCCGAGTCGGACCGTGTCGCCGTACTGGAGCGGGGCGTACGGAGTCACCGCCATCGACTTCGACCTTGCCTGCTCCGGGTTCGGGCCGGCGATCTCGGACGCCATGTAGATCGCGCCGTTCACCGCGCGCGTCCGCTCCCAGACGTAGAAGTGGCTCCCCTCGCGCCAGGCACCCGCGCGCTCGATCGTCGGGCCGGCGGTGAAGAGGCTGGTGCCGACGAAGGAGAGCGCGCCGCTCCGCCACGACAGCCAGTCGACGCCACGGGTGTACCAGAAGTCGCGGTCCCAGAGGTCGGGGGAGTTCGCCGACGCGAAGACGCGCCCGTTGAAGCGGAGCTTCGCATCGCGCGCACCCGTGCCCGTGACGCGACGGACGAGCGCGAGGTATGCCGGACCCGACGCGGTGTCGGTGCGGGTGATGCGCGCACGCGCGTCGATGCTTCCCGCGCCGTACGGCTTCACCGTGACGTCGATGTCGCAGCCCGCGGCGACCGTGCGGCCGTGGAGCGCGCCGGTCGCGTCGGTGGTCCAGGTGACGGCGAGAGGGACGAAGCGAGCGACGGCGCTGTCGACGTCGGCGGTCGTTCCGGGGATGAGGGTGAGCGCGATGTCGATGCTGGCCGTCTTGGCGCCGTTCCAGTTGACCGTCAGACGCCCGCCGTCAGGCACCAGCTGGAGCGGGCCCGTGACGAGGGCAGTCGCGCCCTCGGCGCCGGCCCGGGCAAGCCGCACCTCGCTCGAAGGGGCGAGGTCGACGAAGGCGTGCACCGTCCCCCCGTGGATGTCGGCGACCGCGCCGCTCCCCTCATAGCGCCCATCGGGGAGTGTGCTGCGGAGGACGGCTCGCTGGCCGCGGCTCTGCGGTATCGCCGCGGGGATCTCGACCGGCCCGCGATAGGCAATCTCGTGGTTGTTCCGGATCACGAGCGTCGCGCCGTCGAGGGTCGCCCGCGCCGGAGCCGGGCCTTGTTCCGGGGCGCCAGCACTCGTGCACCCCGGGGCGAGCGCGCACGCGGCGGCGACCGCGAGCGGCCCGGCCCATGGCACGCCGATGAGCAGCTGTTGCCGGCTCACGCGGCGCTGCCTCGCGGGCGGCGCGAACCCGGCGCGGCCGGCCGGGGCGGGCGCGTGGCGTCAGCCCTGACCGGCCCGGTGACCGGAGTCTTCTGCGGGTCCCAGTGAAGCAGCACGTTGCGAACGCCCTCGAGGTGGGCTCGCATCCGCTCGCCGGCGAGCTTGTCGCGGCGGCGCTCGAGCGCCTCGAAGATCGCCATGTGCTCGCGGTGGTCGTCGCGGCGCGAGCCATGGATGTCCATGATCAGCCGCTGCTCCTCCCGGAAGAGGTTCGACAGGACCTCGAGCAGCTGGGCCATCACCGTGTTCCCCGATGCCCTGGCGATCTCCCGATGGAAGGCGAGGTTCGTCTCGTTGAGCACCGCGGCGTCGTCGAGGTTCTCGCTGGCCCGATCGAGGAGCCGGCGCATCTCGGCGACCTGTTCCGGGGTCGCGTTCCGCGCGGCGTGGGTCGCCGACTGGATCTCGATCGGGATGCGCGCCTCGATGAGGTCGACAAGGAGCTTCTTCGAGGCCGGCGCGGCGAACACCGGGTTGCTGAGGAGCATCGTCCCGTGCTCGGCGGCGACGTAGACCCCCGAGCCGTGACGGATGTCGACGACCCCGACCGCCTCGAGCTTTCGCAGCGCCTCACGGAGGGTCGGCGCGCCAACCCCGAACTGCGTCGCCATCGCGGTGATGGCTGGCAGGCGGTCCCCGGACTGGTACTCGCGGCGCTGGATCATGTCGTTGATCCGCTGGGCGAGGTCGTCCGCCAGGTTCTGGCGGGCAACAGGCTGGAAGGTTGCGCCCACGTGGCTCCGGGAATGGGGAGGCGGCCAGCGGAAGTGAGCAAGTCATATTATGACTTGGTCGCGATACGGTACGGCCTGAAGCGGAAGGCTGTCAAGAGTCTCCCCCTCAGTTCGCTAACGCCGCGATCTCGGCCGCGTCCAACAGGGCGGAAGGGAGGTGGGTCCTTCCCGATGCAAGAACACGCTCGCCGGCGGCGCTCCAGTCGCCGGCGGTAGCGATACATGCCCGTCCCCGGAGGAGAGGCGATGATCAGGACTCGTGTGATGCTGGCCGGAGTGGTTGCGGCGATCTCGCTCGCGGCGTGCAGCCGGAGCGGCTCGGCGCCCGTCGATCTCGGCAGCGAGCTCGAAATCGCGACCGGCGACACGAGCGGTCTCCTGCCTGACCGCGGCCGTACGCAGTTCGTCTCGGCGATCGAGCGTACCCCCGGCTCGGTCCCTGCGGCGGGCGCGATCGTGAAGCGCCCGACTCCTGCTCCGCGCGCGACCCATCAGCCGGTGGAGGCTCCCGCCGTGAACAAGGCTCCGGAGCCGCAAGCGGAAGCAGCGGCCGTCGCCCCCGCTCCGTCGCCGGAGCCCGCGCCCGCCGCGGCCCCCGCGCCAGTTCCGGCGCCGATCCCGACCCCGACGCCGACGCCGCGCCGCCGCGGTGGCTACAGCACCATGGGTGACATCATCCGGAACGCACCGTTCCCGATCAACCCGGTGCAGTCCAGGCCCGCGAACTGACGCGTTAGGCAGCGGCCAGCGCGGAAGCGGCGTCGATGCTGTGAAGCAACGAGGCCGCCTTTGTTCGTGGTCGTTCCGTGGAACGGAACGCTGACAGCCGGCGCGGAACGATGAGCGCCCGCCAACGACTCCGACCCCTGGCTGGTCGTTCCCGGGAATGGAATGCTGACAGCCGGCGCGGAATGATGAGCGCACGCCAACGACTCCGACCCCTGGGGAGCGCTGGGGAGCGGACCCCTGGGGAGCGTACCCATGGCGAGTCTGCCTGGTGGGGGTGCTAGTCCGAGGTCGCGTCGAAGCGGAAGATGGTCCGCGATTCGTAGCGGTCGCCGGGGCGGAGTACGATCGACGGGAACGCCGGCTGGTTCGGGGCGTCGGGGAAGTGCTGTGTCTCGAGGCAGAAGCCGCCGCGGTGCGGATAGGCGACGCCTCCTTCCCCGCGGATCGAGCCGTCGAGGAAGTTGCCCGTATACAGCTGGACGCCCGGCTCCGTCGTCTCCACTTCCAGCGTGCGGCCGCTCGAGGGCGCGCGAACGAAGGCGGCTCTGCGCGGCGTGCGGGTCTGCGCGCCGAGCACGTAGGTGTGATCGTAGCCGCCGGCGAGCTGCAGCTGTGGATGGTCCGCGTCGATCCGCGCGCCGATCGGCGTCGCCACGCGAAAGTCGAAAGGCGTTCCCTGCACCGGCATCAGCGCGCCGGTCGGGATGAGCGTCGCGTCCACCGCGACGATCGCGTCGGCGTCGATCGTCAGTTCGTGGGCGAGCACGTCGCTTCCGGCGTGGCCGAGGTTGAAGTAGCTGTGCTGCGTCAGGTTCACGACGGTGGGCGCGTCGGTCGTCGCCGAGTAGTCGACCACCAGCTCGCCACGATCGTTCAGCGTGTAGGTCACCGCGGCGTCGAGCCGCCCCGGATAACCTTCCTCTCCGTCGGGGCTCGTGTACGTCAGCACGACGCCGGCCGCGTCATCGCGCTCGAAGGTTCGCGCCTCCCAGACGACCTTGTCGAAGCCGCGGATCCCCCCGTGCAGGTGGTTCGGCCCGTTGTTCGTCGCCAGGTGGTACTCGACGGCATCGAGCACGAAGCGCCCGTTCGCGATCCGGTTGCCGACCCGACCGATGATCGCGCCGAAGTACGGAGACTCGCCGAGGTATCCGGCGAGCGTGTCGAAGCCGAGCACGATGTCGTCGAAGTCGCCGGCGCGATCCGGGGTCGACAACGAGACGATGATCCCGCCGAAGGTGATCACGCGCAGCGTGATGCCCGCCCGGTTTCGCAGGGTGATGAGATCGATCACCCGCCCGTCGGGCAGCGTCCCGAATTTGTCGCGGTCGATGCGCATCGGCGAATCATAGCGACGCCGGTTTGGCCGCGCCTCGGGGGTCGGTGTTTAGATTCCGGAGTGACCGAGCCGGAGACCACTGTACTCGCCGACGGCACGCGCACCGCCGCGACCGCTCCCGAGCCACGCTCGCGCATCCCGACGCCCTGGATCGAGGCGTGGTGGAGCCGGGCGCTGCGCTGGCTCGAGCGCCGCGACTGGGACGAGGGCGCGACGCTGATGGTCTTCGGCGCGGTGATCGGCCTCGTCACCGGGCTCACCGTCGTCGGATTCTACCGCATGATCGACCTCGCGAACCTGATCTTCATCAGGCTTCCCGAGTCGCGACTCCTGTCGTTCGCCCACGCGCTCTACCAGCCGGCGTTGACGGCGATCGGGCTCTGGGGGGCATGGTTCGTCGTCAGGTGGAGCCGCATCCCCGAGGGACAGAATGTCCCCGACGTGCAGCTCGCGGTGGCCAAGCGCGACGGGCGCATCCGCGGCGGCCCGGTCGTCGCCCGTACCGTCGCCTCGGCGATCACCCTCGGCTCCGGGGGCTCGGCGGGGAGCGAGGGGCCGGTCGCCGTGCTCGGCGCGGCGGTCGGATCTGCGTTAGGCAAGCGGCTCCGCTTTCAGCCGCGCCAATTGAAGATCCTCGTCGGCTGCGGGGCGGCAGCCGGGATCGCCGGCGCCTTCAACGCCCCCTTCGCCGGCGCATTCTTCGCCCTCGAAGAGGTGCTCGGATCGTTCTCGGTCGGCGCGTTCAGCCCCGTCGTCATCGCCAGCGTCGTCGGCGCGCTGACCGTCAGGCCGCTGATGGGGGGCGACGCGATCTTCCACGTCCCCTCGCTCACCGACGCGCACCCGGCGCGGAGCGCACTGCTCTACCCATTCCTCGGGCTCGCCTGCGGCATCGTGTCGGCGCTCTACTCGCGCGCCTATCTCGCCGCGCCGAAGTGGGCCGCGCGAGTCCCCGGCCCGGAGTGGGCGCGCCCGCTGGCAGGCGGGGCGGCGGTCGGGCTGATCGTCCTCCTCACCGGCGGGCTGCTCGCCGGCAACGGGCACCTCGCGCTGCCGCAGCGGCTGTTCGGGGAGATGGCCTGGTACGCCCTCCTCGGCATCGCCCTCGCCAAGATCGCGGCGACGGTGATCACGCTCGGCGTCGGCGGGTCGGGGGGCGTGTTCACGCCGACGCTGTTCATCGGCTGCGCGCTCGGCGGCGGGCTCGGCGCGTTAGGCGAGCGGGTGCTCCCCGGACACGTCGTCCACGCCGGCGCGTGGGCGCTGGTCGGGATGGCGGGGATGGTCGCCGGCGCGACACGGGCGCCACTGACGGCGATCTTCATCGTCTTCGAGATGACGGACGACTACAGCTTCGTCGTCCCGATCATGATCGTCGCGGTGGTCGCCTACACCACCGCGCGGCGCTTCGCGCCGCACGGGCTGTACGACGGCTGGCTGGCCGGCCGGGGCGAGCACATCGCGCACGGTGTCGACCAGTCGG
>OEPS010000632.1_pt1 | contig 12102 bp, 10 predicted proteins | sample 1539411 | NCBI WGS metagenome assembly OEPS01 (sample SAMN02671747, study PRJEB22543) | soil metagenome | biome: bacteria | place: China:Hunan Province, Lengshuijiang City | collected 2012-10-15 | depth 0.08m m | reverse complement strand
CTCTGCAATACTTGTTTGCGGAGGATGTTTGTGATCCTGTTTTGTACTGCGATTAATCCGTGTACAATAACGCGCTATTTCTAATGCCTGAGGCAAAGTTGTGATCGAAAATCTGCGTAATATCGCCATCATCGCGCACGTTGACCATGGTAAAACTACCCTGGTTGATAAGCTGCTACAGCAATCCGGTACGTTCGACGCGCGTACTGAAGCACAAGAACGAGTGATGGACTCCAACGATTTGGAGAAAGAGCGTGGGATTACTATCCTCGCTAAAAACACCGCTATCAAATGGAATGATTATCGTATCAACATCGTTGATACCCCAGGGCACGCCGACTTCGGTGGTGAAGTTGAACGTGTTATGTCCATGGTAGATTCTGTGCTGCTGGTGGTTGATGCCTTTGATGGTCCGATGCCGCAGACGCGCTTCGTCACCAAGAAAGCTTTTGCCCATGGCCTGAAGCCAATTGTTGTTATCAACAAAGTTGACCGTCCTGGCGCACGTCCTGATTGGGTTGTTGATCAGGTATTCGACCTGTTCGTTAACCTTGATGCAACTGATGAACAGCTGGACTTCCCTATCGTTTACGCATCTGCGCTGAACGGTATCGCGGGTCTTGATCACGAAGATATGGCTGAAGACATGACTCCGCTGTATCAGACTATCGTCGATCGCGTACCGGCACCGAACGTCGATCTTGATGGTCCGCTGCAGATGCAAATCTCCCAGCTGGACTACAACAACTATGTTGGCGTCATCGGTATCGGCCGCATCAAACGCGGTAAAGTGAAGCCGAACCAGCAGGTCACTATCATTGATAGCGAAGGCAAAACGCGTAACGGTAAAGTCGGTAAAGTTCTGACCCATCTGGGTCTGGAGCGTATTGAGAGCGACATCGCTGAAGCGGGTGATATCATCGCTATTACCGGTCTGGGCGAGCTGAACATCTCTGATACCATCTGCGATACGCAGAATGTTGAAGCTCTGCCGGCGCTGTCTGTCGATGAGCCGACCGTATCTATGTTCTTCTGCGTTAACACCTCTCCGTTCTGTGGTAAAGAAGGTAAATACGTTACCTCTCGTCAAATCCTTGACCGTCTGAACAAAGAGCTGGTGCATAACGTGGCGCTGCGTGTTGAAGAAACTCCGGATGCAGACGCATTCCGCGTTTCAGGCCGTGGTGAACTGCACCTGTCCGTTCTTATCGAGAACATGCGTCGTGAAGGTTTCGAAATGGCGGTTTCCCGTCCGAAAGTTATCTTCCGCGAAATCGATGGCCGCAAACAAGAGCCGTTCGAAAACGTCACGCTGGACGTTGAAGAGCAGCACCAGGGCTCTGTGATGCAGGCACTGGGTGAGCGTAAAGGCGACCTGAAAAATATGAATCCAGACGGCAAAGGTCGCGTACGTCTCGACTACGTGATCCCAAGCCGTGGTCTGATCGGCTTCCGTTCAGAGTTCATGACTATGACTTCGGGTACCGGTCTGCTGTACTCCACCTTCAGCCACTACGACGACGTTCGTGCGGGTGATGTGGGCCAGCGCCAGAACGGTGTTCTGATCTCCAATGGCCAGGGTAAAGCAGTAGCGTTTGCACTGTTCAGCCTGCAGGATCGCGGTAAGCTGTTCCTGGGCCACGGTGCAGAAGTTTACGAAGGCCAGATCATCGGTATTCACAGCCGTTCTAACGACCTGACGGTAAACTGCCTGACCGGTAAGAAACTGACCAACATGCGTGCGTCCGGTACTGACGAAGCAACGGTTCTGGTTCCGCCGATTAAGATGACCCTGGAGCAGGCTCTGGAGTTCATCGATGACGACGAACTGGTAGAAGTTACCCCAACCTCTATTCGTATCCGTAAACGTCACCTGACCGAGAACGACCGTAAACGCGCAATGCGCGGTGCAAAAGAAGATTAATTAACGCTTCTGACGGTTAACTCAACCCTGCCTTATGGCAGGGTTTCTTTTTTGTACAAAGTCTTGCCACCCATAGTCAAACCCCTCCTTTCCCGCTACAGTTAATTTTCCACGGTGCAAAAGGAGAGGACCATGCTCTATATCTTTGATTTAGGTAATGTGATTGTCGATATTGACTTCAGCCGTGTGCTTGGGACGTGGAGCGATTTAACGCGAATCCCGCTTGCGACGCTGAAGCAGCACTTCACCATGGGCGAAGCGTTCCACCAGCATGAGCGCGGTGAAATAAGCGATGAAGATTTTGCGGCGGCAATGTGCCATGAAATGAACATGCCGCTTAGCTACGAGCAGTTCTCTCACGGCTGGCAGGCTGTTTTTGTTGCCCTGCGTCCGGACGTTATCGCGATTATGCAAAAATTACGCGAGCAGGGGCATCGAGTTGTGGTCCTGTCCAATACTAACCGTTTGCATACGACCTTCTGGCCGGATGAATATCCGGAGATACGCGCTGTCGCCGACCATATCTATCTTTCGCAAGAGATGGGGATGCGTAAACCTGAAGCGCGGATCTATCAGAGCGTGCTTGAATCGGAAGGGTTCTCCGCTGACGACACGGTCTTTTTCGATGATAACGCTGATAATATCGCCGGAGCTAACCAGTTGGGTATTACCAGCATTCTGGTGACCGGGAAGGAAACCATACCCAACTATTTTGCCAAACAGCTATGATAAAAACCGTTCATCAAAAAGCAGAGCGCCATATGCGGCCGATTGTAGCCTGGCTGAAGCTGCTATGGCGGCGTATTGATGAAGACCATATGACGACTCTGGCGGGAAACCTGGCCTATGTGTCGTTACTCTCTCTTGTGCCGCTGATTGCCGTGATTTTCGCGCTGTTCGCGGCATTTCCGATGTTTTCTGATGTTAGCATCCAGATTCGCCACTTTATTTTTGCCAATTTTATTCCGACGACCGGGGACGTTATTCAGGGCTATATTGAGCAGTTTGTGGCCAACTCCAGTCGGATGACCGCCGTGGGGGCTTTTGGCCTGATTGTGACATCGCTGCTGCTGATGTATTCCATTGATAGCGCGCTGAACACCATCTGGCGCAGTACCCGCATCCGGCCAAAAACCTACTCCTTTGCCGTCTATTGGATGATCCTCACTTTAGGCCCGCTGCTGGCGGGAGCGAGCCTGGCGATCAGCTCCTATCTCCTGTCGTTACGCTGGGCCAGCGACCTGAATAGCGTTATTGACGATGTGCTGCGCATTTTTCCATTAATTTTGTCCTGGGTGGCATTCTGGCTGCTTTACAGCATTGTGCCGACGGCGGAGGTACGCAACCGTGATGCAATAGTGGGGTCGTTGGTTGCAGCGCTGCTCTTTGAGGCGGGTAAGAAAGCTTTTGCTTTATATATCACCGCCTTCCCGTCATATCAGCTGATTTATGGCGTGATTGCAGTCGTACCAATTTTGTTCGTCTGGGTATACTGGACGTGGTGTATCGTCTTGCTTGGCGCTGAAATTACTGTCACTCTCGGTGAATACCGCAAACTGAAAAAAGAAGAAACAGAACAATCATGATTGCATTAATTCAACGCGTATCCCGAGCTAGCGTTACCGTGGAGGGGGAAGTGACGGGCGAAATCGGCCCTGGGCTTCTGGTGCTGTTAGGCGTCGAAAGGGATGACGACGAGCAAAAAGCCAACCGCCTGTGCGAGCGTGTGCTGGGATACCGTATTTTTAGCGATGCCGAAGGCAAAATGAATCTTAACGTGCAGCAGGCTGGCGGCAGCGTGCTGGTGGTGTCACAGTTTACGCTGGCTGCCGATACCGAACGCGGGATGCGTCCGGGATTTTCTAAAGGAGCCGCGCCGGATAGGGCGGAAGCGCTGTACGAATATTTTGTTGAGCGTTGCCGCCAGCAGGAAATGAATACACAGACCGGGAGATTTGCTGCCGATATGCAGGTCTCCCTGGTGAATGATGGTCCCGTAACCTTTTGGTTGCAGGTATGAGCCAGCTTCCGGGCAGGCTGCGGGTAACAAAAGAGAGTACAGCTATGTATCACCTTCGTGTACCGCAAACAGAAGAAGAGTTAGAGAGCTACTATCAGTTCCGCTGGGAGATGCTGCGTAAGCCGCTGCATCAGCCGAAAGGATCCGAACGCGATGCGTGGGACGCGATGGCGCACCATCAGATGGTGGTCGATGAAGAAGGCAATCTGGTTGCCGTCGGGCGGCTATATGTGAATGCGGAAAACGAAGCGTCTATCCGCTTTATGGCCGTTCATCCATCGGTACAGGATAAAGGTCTGGGTACTTTGATGGCGATGACCCTGGAGTCTGTTGCCCGTCAGGAAGGCGTGAAGCGGGTGACCTGTAGCGCCCGTGAAGACGCTGTGGAATTCTTTGCGAAGCTCGGTTTTGTGAATCAGGGAGAAATTACGACGCCGACCACCACACCGATTCGCCACTTCCTGATGATTAAACCGATAGCCTCCCTGGACGACATTTTACATCGTGGTGACTGGTGCGCTCAGCTGCAGCAGGCCTGGTATCAGCATATCCCGCTTAGCGAGAAAATGGGCGTGCGAATTCAGCAGTATACCGGGCAAAAATTTATCACCACCATGCCCGAAGCCGGTAACCAGAATCCGCACCATACGCTGTTTGCAGGTAGCCTGTTTTCGCAGGCAACGTTAACCGGCTGGGGGCTTATCTGGCTGATGCTGCGCGAGCGGCATCTTGGGGGCACAATTATTCTGGCGGATGCGCATATTCGTTACAGTCAGCCGATTAGCGGACGCCCCAGCGCCGTTGCCGATCTTGGCTCATTAAGCGGCGATCTTGACCGCCTGGCGCGAGGCCGCAAAGCGCGCGTTCAGCTGCAGGTTGAGCTTTTTGGCGACGATCGGCTGGGCGCGGTTTTTGAAGGTATCTACATTGTTCTTCCCGCGAAGCCGTTCGGCCCGTATGAAGAGGGTGGTAACGAAGAAGAGTAGCCCACCTTTATACATGGCTACTGGCCTGGCGATTGAAGCCGCCAGGCGATATCTCTCATCGCGCTGTCTGCCGCTGCGCTAATGCCTCCCAACTGAAAGAAGCCGTGAATTACTCCGAGATAGCGCTGACAGGTGCAGTCAACGCCCTGCTCAAGCATGCGCTGGTAAAGCGCTTCTCCTTCGTCACGCAAAGGGTCGTATTCCGCAGTCAGAATATGCACCGGCGGTAAACCGTTAAAGTCTTTACGCCACAGTGGGCTGGCTTCCGGGTGATGGAGTTCCGTTGATGACAGATACATTTCATAGCCGCTGAGTAGCGTATCTTCGGTGATGATGTAATCTTGTCCGTTATCGATATAGCTCTTCATGCTGGCGGTGGCATCCAGCATCGGGTAGATCAAGACGAGCTGTGCGGGTTGCCATACCTGAGCTTTTTTCAACCGCAGGGCGGTCACCAGGGCCAGATGTCCTCCGGCACTGTCGCCGGCCAGCGTAATGCGCGAAGTATCGATACCTAACTGCTTCGCGTGGCGGTGAATAATCAGGGTGCCTTTCTCCGCATCGTCATGGGCGGCAGGATAAACGTACTCTGGCGCCAGCCGGTATTGCACGGCGATAATCCGACATCCGCTGTGGTACGCCAGCTGGCGAAGCTGATTGTCATGAGTGGCGAAACCGCCGCTGATAAAGCAGCCGCCGTGGAAATAGATAACGGCAGGGAGTGTGCCTGCGACGTTAAGGGGGGAGACAACGCGAAAACGCATACCTTCGAGCTCAATATCTTCTACCTGAACGCGCTTTTCTTGTTCACCAGCTAAAATTGCGCTGGCAATATAGCCGTTTCTCCGGTCATCAATATTCTGTTCGCGCGATGAGGGGCGACCTGCATTGATAAATTCTCGCACCAGCTCTGCGATACCCTTTTCTAGCGCCATTTTTATTCCCTTAAACTGTTTGGATATACAGTGTTATAGCCTGGTTGCGGGCAAAAGAAAATGGGCGATTTAAATCGAAAAGGGATTCTGGAAAGCGGCTCGCAAAAGTGAAAATCGTTTCATACGACACTTTTCCACCGTTTGTTACAGGGGTATGTTATTTGAAAATTAACCGCCAATGTTTTGCTGGAGGTCTCTGTGAACATGATGGCAGGAATGGATGTGGGGGCAGCGTAAGCCGGGCAGCTGGGGCCACCCGACTTAATACCAACAATTACTCCCCTTCGCCCGGGAACAGGAACGGATTGATGGAGCTGCGGGCGAAGCCCTCCTGTTCCATCCGCGCGTCCAGCACCAGTGAGGCGAGGTCGTCGGCCACGGCTTCTACTTTTGGGTCTTTTTCCTGATAGAGAATTTTCAGGTAGGTACCGCAGTCACCACAGCTTTCGGCTTTAATAGCCGACTGTTCGTTATCTAAGGACCAGTAGTGTAGATCGCGAGTTTGTTCGCAGTTGCTGCATTTCACGCGCACTACGTGCCACTCGGTTTCGCACAGGTTGCAGTGCAGATAGCGCAGACCCTGAGTCGTACCAATTTGCACGATACTGGAGACCGGCATTGAGCCGCAAACCGGGCAGAACTGACGCTGTTCACCATATTCAGCTCGGGCTTTACCAGGAATCAGGCTGGCCATCTGCGCCCAGTAAAGCGAGAGCGCGGCCCAGATAAACGGCGCTTTATCGCTGCTGACGGACGCGAAATCTGACTCAAATAGCGCGCTTGCCATCAGCTCCAGCTCCTGCTCTGACGCTTTTTCCAGATTCTCAATGACCGCCAGCGCCGGGCCGCTCATTTCTGGCTTCAGCTCGGCAATCAGCGAATGCAGCAGCTTATGCCAGTGCTTATCGCGCGGCAAAACGTGGATATCCAGCGGTGGTTTACCCTGTTCGTTCGCTTCTTTAATGCGCGCGGTCAGATCTATCTGCAGAGGATGATCGTACAGCACGACCTCCTGCGCGTGGGCGATAAGCGCAGCAAAGCGCAGGTAATCACCTAACGGGTTATTTTCAGCCAGTTCGCGCAGGCGTTCGGCACGACGGTTGTATAAATTTTTGAGCCGGGGGAATAACAACGGCGGGATCATATCCGTCGCACGTTTCTCGCTCTTTTCCAGCTCATCTTGCGGGATGATACGAATGCTCATTCTGTCACTTCCTGTTTCAGCAGATTCGGCTGTGGTCGCGTCCGCTTTGTGATTTGGCGGGCATCATGCGCCCACTCTGGTGAATGTCATTAATGATAACCGCAATCGGCATACGGGATATACCTAAGACATCGCAATGTGTGCGTTACGATACCTGATATCGATATCCCAGACCATGCACCGTTCGGATTAGTTGGGGGTGGTTTGCATCCTGCTCGATGACTTTTCGCAACCGTGAGATGTGCTGATCCAGCGTGCGGCTATTGGGAACATAGTCGTAGCCCCAGGCGGCGTCAAAAAGCATATCTCGGGTAACCACCTGATTTTTATGATGCTCAAGGCAGCTTAATATTCGTACTTCTCGCAGAGAGAGCTCCAGCTTCTGCTCGCCGCGGCACGCGCATAGCTCGTTGGGAAATACCGTTAAATCGCCGAAGGGAAAACTAAGCCTCTGCGGCGCATTGCGGCTTAAGCAGCGCCGGGCGATGGTTTTAATCCTCGCCCGTAATTCGTGAATGCCAAAAGGCTTGCTGATGTAGTCATCTGCGCCCAGCTCCAGGCCAACAACACGGTCGATTTCTTCATCTTTCGCGGAGAGAAAGACAATCGGGATATGTTCATTGTGACGACGAATTTCGCGACAAACGCTGTAGCCATCCATTTCGGGCATCATGATGTCCAGCAGAACGAAGTCCGGCATTTCGCGGTGATAGAGCGTCAGCGCCGCGCGACCGTCGGAAGCAGCAATCAGCGTATAGCCTTCACGCGATAGCGCGTCGACCAGGCCCTGACGAATATTAACGTCATCTTCAGCAAGCAATATTTTCATATTCTCATCCTTGAGGCAGTATCAGGGTAAAACGCACGCCGGGATTTTCCGCCGTCACGAGAATTTGTCCTTGCAGGCGCTGGGCCAGCTGACAGGCTATCGTCAGCCCAATACCGGTTCCCGAAACGCCTTCTGTGATGGATGACTTAACCCGATAAAACGGCTGGAAAATCATTTTCATCTCTTTCTCCGCAATGCCTGGGCCATAATCACGGACGGCGATCTCAATCTGTTCCGCAGTTGTTTTTACCAGGATATCAACCTGATGGCTCTTCAGCGCGTATTTTTCAGCATTGCTCAAAAAATTGCTGATAATTTGCGTGATAATGTCGCGATCGCTGCACACTATGACATTTTCAGGACAAGTAATTTGAATTTTCATCCCCTTTGTTTGTAACGCGGGGGTAAAAATGTGGGTAATCTCCGTAAGAAGGCGCGAAATATCTACCTGCTGGATATGCAGTTTCGGTGCGCGCGTAAAGCTCAGGATGTTCTGGATGAGCCGGGTTAAACGCTGGCCTTCCTGGGTGATGACGTCCAGATACCGCTGTTCCTGGGTTTGTTCGTCATCCAGACCTTCGCGCAGCAGTTCAGCATACAGCGTAATGTTTGTCAGCGGCGTTTTCAGTTCATGTGAGACCTGACTAACAAAATCTACCTGCTGGCGCGCCTGGCGTGCGGCGCGCGTATACTCCCGCCACAGCGAATAGCCGAGCAGAGCGACTGCCGCCAGCAACAGCACAATTAACAAGCTACCCCATAGCCAGACGTGCAAAAGCGGCGTACTGACTCCATAAACGCTGACCTGCCATGTGGTTAGCGGGTAATCCAGGGTACGTGAGTCAAGCAGCTCCAGCTGGTTCAGATCTGCTATTTCGTTCTGATAAAGCTGGCGGCCGTTTTCAGTGACCCGTACGATCTGCTGCTCTTGTGGGGGAGCCTGAACGTTATTCGCTATTTCCATCATCAACTGTACATAAGAGAGGCGAAAGCCAACGATGGTGCTGCCTTTTTTTCGCCAGTAGATCAGCAGCGGCTCTTGGGTTTCGTTAGCGATAAACCAACCGGACTGCGGCGTTTCCTGTTCGCCGTGGGTTATATGACTGGCTAGCTGGCTGGGATCGTTAACCAGTGAGGTTAGCTGCCGTACCCACTCTTTATCCTCATTGCTTAATGACTGGCGCTCGTCAGGGTAAAGAAGCTGGTTTTTACGTAGCGTGAATACCGCGGCAATATCGCTGTCATTCTCTTTGAGAGTGCGCAGAGTGGCGGCATCATCAGGTTCGATAAAATCGCTGATGGTGTGCAGACGCGAGGCCTTTTGTTGCAGGAGGTTCTCGATGTTCGCAACAATGCTGGTAGTCTGGGCTTTGGCCAGCGTCTGCGTCTGGTACTGCCGCAAAAGAACTTCATGCTCCAGAGTGCGAATACCCAGATAAGCAAGCAGAATAAAAAACATCAGCGTAACGATGAGGTAAATTAGCTTGCTTCTGAGCATCCAGCACTCCTTGTGGATTAGTACGATTTCGAACTCTGATATTTGGTTCGGTAGTTCTGTTCTTTCAGTGACTTACGTGAGTCTTCTTTACTTTCCGTTTCCAGCTTTTGCAGCAGCTGGCGGTTCTCTTCTGCACTTTCCTGCGCTTTCATTCTTGGCGCTGGCGCGTTGAGTGGAAGGGCGCTCAGAGCAGCCGAGTTTTCACGCAGCACCGCTTTCGCTTCATCCATCTTGCCTTCGTCGATAAGCTTCAAAGCTCTTTCGTTTTCAATTGCTGATTTCTGAATTGCCGAATCGACCACCACCTCTTCCACCTGCGCTTTCTGCGCTTCGCTGGCGGAGGCGGTGTATTGAATCGCCATTTTTTCATCCCAGCGATCTTTCTGTCGGGTAGCGAGGTTATCGTAGCGGACATTAACATCAGCCAGAGGTTGGCTTTGCGCGGCTTTGCCTTTTGCCGGGAGAATTTCCAGCATGACATATTTTTCCTGGTTGGCGTAAAGCTGATTCAGTTTCACGGTAACCGTATTATCGTGAATATCACCCTCTCGCCCTAACAGGCGCAGCGGCTTAACGTTATCGGCCACTTTGATCTCTACCACCACATCCTGGGCGACAACTGACATCACATCGCCAAATTCGTGGATGAAAGCTTTTTCCAGATCGGCCGTATTTTGCACGAAAACGTGGTTGCCATCGCTGTATTGCGCAATGGCGGCCATTAAATCCTCGTTGTAGCCGTTGCCAATTCCCATTGTGGTGATGGCAATACCTTTTCTGGCGGCAATTTTACCCAGTTCCGCCAGCTCGCTGGTAGATGACGGACCAACATTTGCCTGACCGTCAGAGAGCAGAATAATGCGGTTAACATGAGCTTTATCGAGATATTTACTGGCTTCTTTAATGCCCCCGCTGACCCCTGCAAATAGCGCAGTACCGCCGCGGGCGGTCAACCGTTCGCGGATCTGGCTGATGAGTTTCTCTTTATTATTGCCGAGTTTCGCCGCCGGCACGATGACATCCACTACGTTGTCGTAAATCACCACCGAGAGCGTATCCCCGGAGCTTAGGGTATTTACCGCCATCACGGCGGCTTCGGTGGCCTGCTTAATACGGTCACCGCTCATCGAACCGGAACGGTCGATAACCAGCGCAAGATTGATGGGGCTGCGTTTGGTGGCGCTCAGGGGGAACCCCGTCAGCGACACTTTGAGATAGTTTTTGTCCTGCGTATTTTCCAGTACTACAGGGGAGGCCAGTTCAGATTTGATGGCTACTTTTGGCGCAGGCTGCTGTGCGCCTGCGGTTGTCGCAAGCAGAGCCAGGGCTGCGAAGAGGTGTTTCAGATTCACGATACGTCTCCTTGTCAAAAGAATCGACTCCATTCTTATGCCGCCTGAACTTCGGTTGGTCTGTTATCTGTATAAAGTTGTCAAAAAGTTGTCAAAATCGAACGGCATTAGCTAAAAAAATGGCGTCGATATACGACGCCATTTTAGAGACTACAAAGCGCTCGGGCCTACGACTGGCGCTTATCCTGCTTTTCGCGGACTTCACGATACCAGCGCGGGTGATGCTTCTTCGCCCACGTCTTCGTGACCCAGCCTTCCACCATCGCGGTAATCGTGCCTTTTACCCACAGCGCGGCGTAAATATGCACCATGATAACCACGATCAGCGCGACCGCTGCGAACGAGTGTAGCATCAGCGCGAAGCGAATGACCGGGATAGAGAACGACGGCGCAAAGTACGGACGCCAGATAATCACTCCGCTCACCAGCAGCAGCACCAGGAAGATAATCGCCGCCCAGAACACGCATTTCTGGCCGAAGTTATAGCGCCCGGTGTCACCCACTTCCTCGTTGACGACGATCTTGCGAATATTCTTCGCCCAGAAAATATCGTCCCGGTTGATCAGGTTGTGGTGCCAGTAACGGAAGAACATGATGATGAACGAAGCAAACATGATCACGCCCACAAACGGGTGCAGAATACGCGCCAGCTGCGGGGTGCCCATGATTTGCATCAGCCAGTTGAAGGACGGGAAGAAAAAGCCCAGCCCGCTCACCGCCGCCAGAATGAAGCAGAAGGCGGTGACCCAGTGGTTGATGCGTTCCGGCGCCGTGTAGCGCACGATGGTGTCACGTCTTTTCATTTGCGCACCTCGTCTTTCTCTTCATCCAGATTGTCCTCTTCCTCTTCCGCGCGGTTCGGACCGACGCCGACGTAGTGGAAGATGCTGGCGGCGAAGGTGGCCGCAAAACCGACCGCAGCCAGCGGTTTCCAGATACCTTTCCAGAACTTAACCGTAGCGCTGATTTCCGGGTTCTCCGGCAGGCCGTGGTACAGATTCGGCTTGTCGGCGTGGTGCAGCACATACATCACGTGCGTACCCCCAACGCCAGCCGGATCGTACAGCCCGGCGTTGTCGTAGCCGCGGGTTTTCAGCTCAGCCACGCGCTCGCCTGCCAGCGTTTTCATCTCCTCTTTGGAGCCAAAGTGGATAGCGCCGGTCGGACAGGTTTTCACGCAGGCCGGTTCCTGACCAACGGTAACGCGGTCGACGCACAGCGTACATTTGTAGACGCGGTTATCTTCCGGGTTCAGGCGCGGCACGTTGAACGGGCAGCCGGCGATGCAGTAGCCGCAGCCGATGCACTGCTCGGACTGGAAGTCGACGATACCGTTGGCATACTGAATGATTGC
>OEPS010000631.1_pt1 | contig 12105 bp, 8 predicted proteins | sample 1539411 | NCBI WGS metagenome assembly OEPS01 (sample SAMN02671747, study PRJEB22543) | soil metagenome | biome: bacteria | place: China:Hunan Province, Lengshuijiang City | collected 2012-10-15 | depth 0.08m m | reverse complement strand
TGGTATGTTGTGTTTGAATTCGTTATCTGTGTTGCAAAACCAATCTAGGTCACTCCACGTTAAAAACAAGATTGGGAATCCAATGCAATAAGTGTCGCCGGACGCTATTTCTCATTTGCTTTATGATCCGTTTCGGAAGCGAGTTGCAACAACAAAGTCGAATCAATTCGAGAACGAAAAAACACAGGGGGAGTAATGGACAACGTCAAGATAAAGCGCTTCATCTACGGAAGCGCGTCCGTCAAGTTTGTGATTCTGCTAATGCTTCTGGCAGGTTTGTGGATTGCGGTGGATTACCGCATGAGTATTCCCGGTTCGAGCCTGGTGGATCGCCTGCGCGCCAAGCCGGTCGTGCTGAATATGGATTCGCTCAGTGGCCGTGAAACTCAGTCGGAGATCACGCAGGCCTACCATCATCTCGACCACACGTGCACGCGCGAAACCAACATGCTCGGCGACCATGTCTGCTGGGCAACCATTTCCGAATTCAATGGCATCGATGCCCAAGTCATCGCCTTCTTTTTCCGCGAGGGCAAACTGTCGGCGGTGCGCGTGTCCTTTGCGGCAGAAAATCACCCGGCAATGTTTGCGCTGATGGAAAAGAAGTACGGGCCGTCGCGCACGTTCGGTGGGGGAACCGACGCTTTCGGCAACAGCATTGTTGGATGGGCGCGTCCCGCTGGAATCATTACGGCCAACGATCGCTTGTCGGACGACGAGGAGGCGTTGCTGTTGTGGGTGTCGGCCGGCAGCGTGTTGAAAAAAGCACTCGGCATGGGCTCTGGCCGTTATTAACCGGCATGCGGTCTTCGCTGCTGACAAAGCGAAACGCTCAGCCTTTTCCCTGGCCCAATATCCGGAACAAAACATGGCATCCCAAAACAACGACAAGCTTGCCGTTCTCATCGACGCCGACAATGCTCAAGCGTCAGTCATCCATGAATTGCTCGCCGAGGTTTCGCGCTATGGGACAGCAAGCGTAAAGCGGGCCTATGGCGACTGGACCACGACGAACCTCAAAGGCTGGAAAGAAACGCTGCACAAAATGGCAATTCAGCCGATGCAGCAGTTCAGCTACACCACCGGTAAGAATTCAACCGATTCATCGCTGATCATCGACGCCATGGACCTGCTTCACGCGGGCGGCCTCCATGGCTTTTGTCTTGTCTCCTCGGATAGCGACTTTACGCGGCTCGCCACCCGTATCAGGGAGGCGGGACTTGCGGTATACGGGTTCGGGGAAAAGAAAACGCCCCAATCATTCGTGGCCGCCTGCGACAAATTCATCTACACCGAAATCCTGCGGCCGCCGCAGGCACCGACCATCCCGGACGATACAGCGCCAGAGCCACTGGAGCCGATGATACGTGCGGCCGTTACTGCGACTGCCAAGGACAACGGGTGGGCGGCCCTTGCCGGCGTCGGCTCAATGATTGTGAAGAACAGTCCGTCGTTTGATCCGAGAAACTACGGTTGCCAAAAGCTCGGAGAACTTGTTCGCAAACAGGCGTACCTGGACGTTAAGGAGGTTCCGGTCAGCGATGGCTCCACAAACGTCCATCTCTACGTGAAGCTTCGGAATTAAAAAGCGTAGGAACAACAGGCGTGAGCGGAACGACGCCGTTTTCTGGGCGGCAACGACTGGCTGCGACCGTAGCGTTGGCCTAGCGAAACAATAAGGGACAGACCACGGTTTTACGGCATCGGATATCTCGTCGCCACCAGAGCCCCGGGCTGTCCGCTGATTCGCAGGCAAAAAGCGAATTTACGGAATATTCATGGGCCGGGCGGCCGGTGCTTCTTTCAGGAGCGCCTCTTTTTCTTCTCGCTGCAACTTCTTCGCAAATTCAACGGCCCACGCGTTCGACTCGTAGGTGCTCCAGTCAATATTGCGGTCCCCCCTCTTCCAGGCGTCGGCCACCTCCTGGAGCGAAGCCTCACCACCATTCTTTCGTGTCAAAAGCGCCATGATTTCACCTCCTTCTTGTCAGAAAAGTTTGTCCTTCCAGGGCTGCTGCCAGCCCTTCAAGTAATAGCGCGGCCACGCAGGCTTTGCGTGGCCGCGTCTCCCGATGCCGAGCAAACCGCTGGTCCGCCGGTTGGTTTTCGGATTGAGCCGTCGCCCTGCGTTCGACCACTCCTACGAGAATGGGCTACCGGTCCAGAAAAACAAGGAAGAAATAACCAGCACCACTGCGGGGTACGCCGGATTGCCCCGCGAGCAGGTGTTTGCCCAGACCGCTCCAAGCCGAATTCACTAAGCGCTTGATTCGATTAGTGGGCTCTACGCCTGTCGGGGATGGGCGCACCGCCGCTCAAGCTGGCTTCACCGGTGGTCCTGATGTCTGTCGCCCCGGCTGTTTTCATGATGTCTTCGATCCCGCCGGCGACCTCGCCCTCGGGGGCACGCACCGAGATGAGGATGTTGCCTTGCTTGATTTTGGCTTCGTATTGCTTGGCTTCGATTTCAGGGATGCCCATGCCGATCAGTGCGCCGGCGATGCCGCCGATGGTGGCGCCGACGGCCGCGCCGCTGAGGGCTGCCATGATCGGGCCGGCCGCAATGAATGGGCCCGCGCCCGGAATGGCGAGCGTGCCGATGCCGGCAAGCAGCCCCAGCGCGCCACCGGTTACCCCGCCTGCGCTGGCGCCAATGGCGGTGCCTTCAGGCGCTTTGGTGTGGTGCTCGTGCGCGAAGTCACGGCTGCCGGTGGTGTCCGGAAAGAGCACGGACACGTCGCTCGGGGGGATGCCAGCATCATTCAAACGTTGAACGATGGTTTCAGCTTGGGCCTCGGTATTGGCGAGACAGACAACAGTTCTGGTCATGATGGTTTCCTTTGAAAATTATTTGACTTGCAGTTGGTTGTCGATGCGTTTGATGCCCGGCATGGCTTTAACCAGGGCGTCGATTTTTTCCCGTTCGGCGGCGGTCTCGACCGGGCCGCGCAAGGTCACCTCGCCATTGCGGGTAATGACCTTGATGTTTTTTGCATCCAGGGAAAATTCGCCTTCTATCAGCGCTTGGCGAATTTCCTGAGTAATCTTCAAATCGGCCTCGTTGTTCATCTGATCCATCGGGGTCAGGGTCTTGTCGTCCCGGTCACGGGTATTGATGCCGGTATTGTTGGGGTCGCCGTCGCGCGCCACGGGCTGGCCAGTGGCCTCGGGCTCGGTGGCTGCGGGCTCGTTTGCTGCGGTCGCCAGATACGGTGTCAAGATCAGGCTGGCAGCGAGAATCAGTCGTTTTTTCATTCGATGAACCTCATTTACTGGGTTGGAAGAATCAGCGCGGTTCAGGCGTTGGCACGGGCTCCTGCAGAGGGCCGGCGCTTCCTGAATGATGGGCACGATGAGGGCGATTGGCAGCGGGAGGGACGCCGACTTCCATGTAAGACCTGTCCGACGATTCGAAACTGGATCCCTTCTCGGCGCTCCAATTAGCCCGTCCCGGAAGCCCCGCCAGAAAATTTCGCTCCGCCTTTTGCCTACGCCACCGGAATTTTGCTTACGCCACCAGAATCGACGCCGTTTCCTAGGCCGCCACGATCCGGTCGCGGCCGCAGCGTTTGGCTTCATACAGCGCGATGTCCGATGTGCGGATCAGTTCGGCAGGCGACGAGACGGAGGCAGGCTCGGACGAAGACACGCCGAAGCTCAGGGTGACATGGCTGGCCACGGGCGATGCTTCGTGGGGAAGATTCAAGGCCAGGATACGCTCGCGTATCTGCTCGGCGACGGCGATCGCGCCGCGCAAATCGGTCTTCGGCAACAGGAACGCAAACTCTTCGCCGCCGATTCGGGCGACCAGGTCGCCGGGGCGGGACAGTGCGTGGTGCATGGCTTGCGCAATTTCCACCAGACAGACATCGCCGGCCGGGTGCCCATAGCGGTCGTTGTATTCCTTGAAATGATCGATATCGACCATGATGAGTGACAAGGGCGCGTGCTCGCGCTTCTCTCTTGCCCACTCCTTGCCGAGTTCTTCCTCGAACAGCCGCCTGTTCGGTATGCCGGTCAGGCTGTCCAGACGGACCAGATATTCCAGCGCCTCCGCTACCTCGTGGGATGAGAACAGCTCGCGGCGCAGTTTTTCCGAGTCGCGAAACAGGCGGTGGACCTGGACGGATGTGGCGAGCATGGCAAGACCGAAGATGACCATCATCAGGCCCATGAGGAGATGGATGCGATCGCCCACCCACATCATTCGGATGCTGATGGGCAGCACGACCGGAATGGCGAAGCACCAATAGGCATGGCTCACGGACGACAGCAGCGGTACGGCTCCGGCGACCATTCCCCCCAGTACAAAAGCGAGAACGACCTGGTGCGGGAACGAGCTTGGATGAAACAGGAGAACGCCGGACAGCCCCCAGACTGCGCCGGCAGCGCATGCGCCTGTCAGGAAGTAACGGGTCCACAAAGCAAGATCGGGCTGGCTTCCGGGGGCGGCGTTTCTGAGCGCCCGCAAGGTGAGGAATCGCGCCCCGGTGACGGCAATGAGCAAGCCCGACCAGCTCAGCAGGACGGGCGTCGACACGACGTTCCACAGAACCGCGGCAAGGATGAGCCCGATTGTCAGATTGACGATCAGCGATATGGGGAGATGACGAAAGCTTTGCGCAACCTGCGGCACAAGGACGCCCGAATCCTGGGGATCTGAAGAGGGGCGGACAGCGTTGTCCACGGGCGAGCTCCCTTGACGAGGTTTCCGGACGCCTTTCGCCCGGCGCATATGCGTCTAGCCAATATAGGCCAAGCGGCGCCGATCACCTGTCGGCCGCGCAGCCGATGCGAGTCGGGCGGCACGATGGGGGGGCAGACCGAGCCCATCCCGGTTTCTCGATCCGATTGACCAGGCACTCCTGCCATTCACGTTCCACCTCAAAAATCAGGGTCTGTTCCTGGTGACTTGAGCCGGGGTACACTTTCTTCTCTTCGGCCTTTGGTCAATCTCGGTAGGCGCAACCATGTCCCAGCAGCATCCCATCATTGCTGTGACCGGCTCGTCCGGTGCCGGTCTGTCCACGATACGCCACGCGTTCAAGTTCATGTTCGAGCGCCAGAACATCAAGGCAGCGATCGTTCATGGCGACGGTTTCCGGCGTTACACCGATCGGCAATTTGCCGCCTTGCTCGACGAAGCGCGAGGCAGCGGTCGCAACATTTCCTGGTTCGGACCCGAATGCAATCATTTCCAGGAACTGGAATCGTTTTTCAGGACCTATGGCGAATGCGGCAGCGGGGTGGTCCGCCAGTATGCGCACACGGCCGAGCACGCCGCGGAACTGGGGGTGCCGCCTGGCGAGTTCACGCCCTGGGCGCCGCTGCAGCCGGGCAGCGACCTCCTGTTCTACGAGGGGCAGCATGGCGGCCTCATGGCCAACACCTGGACGCGCCGCAAGGTCGACTCGCGCCACTTTCCGCCGGAAATAGACCGTCGGGCAGGGCGCCAGGGTGTCGACGTGGCCCGGCATGTGGACCTGCTGATCGGCGTGGCGCCCGCGATCAATCTGGAGTGGATACAAAAAATCCACCGCGACTGCAAAAAGGGCACGTGCACGGTCGAAGAATCGGTGGAAACCATCCTGCGCCGCATGGATGACTACATCCATTACATCGTTCCCCAGTTCGGCCTGACCGACATCAACATCCAGCGCATGCCGCTGGTGGATACGTCCGACCCCTTCATTGCGCGCGATGTGCCGCTGGCGGACGAGTCGCTGTGCGTCATCCACTTTCGCGACCGCGAGCGTCACGACTTTCCCGACTTGCTCAGACGCATTCCCGGTGCGTACATGTCGCGCCCGACCACGATGGTGGTTCCAAACAAAGACCTGCGCCTGGCGCTCGGCATGATTTGCGGTCCGATTCTCGCCAGGTTCATGGAGGCTCGCAGCGCCGCGAAAGAACAGCCCGTCGTTTGATCCCGGAGACGACGGCCGCTGTTGCCCGCGGCTCGCGCCGACAATAACAAAGAGAAACCCCATGCTTCGCCTGATGCCTGAAAAGCTCCGCCGGTTCCGGCAACGCCTCGGCCGGCTCGACAGCCAGCCTCTGAGCCGCGCCGCGCTGGTGGTCATCATCTTCCTCGACCTCTTCATCCTGATCTCGGTCTTCGACGGGCTGGCGGACCACACTGCGCAACTGGCCGCGCCCGACGAGCGGGTCCCGCCACTTTGCCGCAGCCTGGTGATCGAGCAGCAGTGGAACGCCACCAATCGTCTCGACCACCTTGGACGGCTGGTGGTGGCTTACCAGAACGATCCCCACCGGGAGGCGGCGGGAGTCGATCGCAGGAAACAGCATCCGCTGTGCGCGCCGGTCGTCAGCGCCTACGAGGCGGTGCGCAACGATCCCGGCCTTGCGCGCAATCTCCAGGAATCACGCAGGCTGCGGCGGGAAACGCACGACCTGCGCGCGGAACTCGCACGGATGAAGGGCGCCTACGACACGACGCTGCTCGAAACGATTGCAGGAAAGCAGCGGGTCGACGCGGACGTCGACGCGATCCGCAAGACGGTGGCGGAAAAAACGGCCGCCCTCAACGAGCGGGTCGGGCAGGCGGCGCTGTTGGACGCGTCGATCGAGCAGGCCCCCCGGGTTCGCGCGCTGTTCGAGCGGGTGGCGGGCGTCTCGGAGGATCAGCGCGCAGCCTTGCGCGACGAGTTGCGCCGACTGAACTTCTGGCACCCGGCCGAGCGCCTGGGGATGGAGATGCTGTTCCTGTTGCCGCTGCTCGCGGCCTTCTATTTCTGGAACGCGAAGAGCATCGCGGCCCATCGCCCCTTCCAGACGCTGGTGTCCTCGCACCTGCTGGTGGTCGTGCTGATCCCGGTCTTCTTCAAGATTGTCGAGCTGCTCTACGACATCATTCCGCGCAAGTTGCTGCGGCAGGTCGTCGAACTGCTGGAGTCGCTCAAGCTCGTTGCCATCTGGCACTACCTGTCGATCGGAGCGGCCATCGCCGTGGCGCTCGCGCTGATCTACCTTTTCCAGAAGAAGCTTTTTTCACGCGAGAAGCTGCTGCAGCGCCGCATCGCCAAGGGACTGTGCCAGTCGTGTGGCCAGCACCTGTCGCCCGACAGCCAGCACTGCCACGCATGCGGGGCGGCGCAGTTCCGGACCTGCAGCCGCTGCAATGCGCTCACCCACGTGCACGGGCGCTACTGCACGGCGTGTGGTTTCGACGCGCAGACCGGATAGCAACAAAGTGGCGAAGCAAAGGGGCAGAGCAGACTGAAATCGATGGTGCGGTTTCACGTCCTATCGGGATAGGGCGACCGACGAGATCAAGGGTTCTGCAACGTCCGGACGACACCAGCGATAGTGTTTGCAGTATCGAGATCTACACGTTCCAGATTTTTGCCCGCGACGTACCTCGAGCCTGAGAAGAAATGCTCGTTGAACATATGTACGGTCCACGCCGTCGCGTCATCATAACGTCCGGTGCTGGGGCAGAAATAGCCAATCGTTCGAAGATCCGTCTGGAGATTGGTGATTACATTCGCCGTAATCGCGGGTCTGGCCACTCCACCGTATACATGTCCATTGTCACGGTCGCCCCGGCGTAAGCTCGACGTGGGGAACTCGTTAAAGAATCCGCCGTATTCCGTGTCCACGTCGACGATACCGCCGCTCGGGAACAAGCCAAATCCGTTCCCCTCTAATATTCCCCAATCAAACAAACGTCCTGGATCCGTTGATTTTCGCCCCAGCCTTGTGCCCGCAGCGTTGATTCCGACGTCGCTATGTCCCACTACCCGATGCGGCGCGATATTGAAGGCCTGTGTGATGTCGGTTAGAAGAAGCAGGAGGCTGTCGTATTGCTCGGATGTAAAGTCTTCGACGTACCGCTCGGCCTCACCATTGGGGCCATTGTTACTGTGGACAACTTCAATGCCGACGGAGAAGGCGCCAACTGAATCTTGGCCGCCCCAGTGGCTTCTCCCTGCCTGATTCGCGTCACGGCTTTCGTGAGCAAGCTTAACGATCGCACCTTCACGATCGATAATGTAATGAGCTCCGGCCCGATTGGCCGCAGCGGCATTCATAAGGCTTGAAAGCGGGCCATTCATTGCCGTTCCCGCACGAGCGCTTCCAGTGTGATGAACGATAATCAGACTTGGATCGACACCGGCAGGACGTGCGATCTGGTTAGGGGTCCTCATGAACTCCGGCTTCAACCGAACGGTCATGCGGTTGCCGATGATTCCGAAATGTGGCCCTGGCGACGTGAAAAGGTTTCCTTGCTTTGTTATGGTGGCTGAAAAACTCTCCCATATGCGATCGGGTGGGTTTCCAGCCGGGTCGCCCAAGCCGGAATATGTGGCCCCTGGATTTACGTCAGCCGGAGTCACGTTCAGCTTGTAGTCACCGTCTGCCATGGCCGACAGATCCAATCTGACTACTCCCTGATTATTTGTGACGCCGGCAACCGCTTGACCTTCGATCGAAACCGGACAATTTCGGACGACCTCTTCGTTAAAGCGATTTTTTATCGTTATGGTAACCAGCTGCGCGGGGCTCGCAGGCTGTTCGAATAGCGAACCATCGGGCACAAATCCTCCCGAAATCTCTTCGACCTCTTCGACACCGTCTCGCGTGAGCCTTTTCAGACGCCGAGGTTGGGTGTCGATTTGGACCTCACCCCCCTCGGTTTTCATTTTTACGTTCGCCTGGTTCTGTTTTGCGTCCTGGGTCATCCTCGAGACGTCGTTTGGCGTGACTCCTTCGGAGCGACCTAAAGTGGCGTCCTTGATGACGCCTTCAGAAAGAGAGCTCAATTGCTCAGAATCGATATTTCCGCTATCGAAAGCGTTCTTGAGCATTTCGAGTTGTTTCTGTGTTCGAGAAACTTGCTCTTCGAAAGTTGGGGGCGTGCCAGCATCGAGAACCTTTCCTGATTTCTCCTGTGCTTGATCCTTTGAGATGCTGCCTTTCTCCTGAGCATTCTTGATGAGTTCCATCATCCCTGCTGTTTTGGCGAGTTCCGCAGCCGCCTTGCCGAACGACTGGGCAGTGTCGAGAGACTTCTGGAAAGCCGCGAGCGCGTTCTTTTGGTTTTCTGAGAGGCCCGTGATATCGCGGAACGAATCGCCCTTTCCGATCAACTGCAGCATTGCCTGCAGCCCGGTTGGGTCGGGGGCATTGGGCGCGTTCTGAATATTCACGACGGGAGCCGGGAAATCCTTAGGCTGCAGGTTGCCGGGCTCGGCCCGACGCGTATCCGTACTCAACGGCAGGATCTGCGTGTTCGGACTATCCGGAATCGGCGACTCTTCCCAACGCCAGAAGCGGCTCTCATCCTTGACCTCGCAGGAATTGCATTTGCCCATCACCGCCTCGGCGTATACGCCCTTGGTCGGAAGGGAAATACGCATCGGCTCGCTGTCTTCCTCGTAGTACAGGGCTTTTAGATCGACCGGGTCTTCCGAGTTGATAGTGGGATCGAGCTGAAAGCCTGGAGCGACCGGCATGATCAGACTGTTGCCCGCGACGCCGATGATGCGGTTCTCGACGACGGACGCGACGCTCCGGCCATTCGCCTTGCCTGGGGCAACGATGCCGTCGAGCAGCATAAAGCGGCGCTCGTCGCTCATATGGAACCAGAGGCATTTGTGGTAATGCTCGAGGTTCTCGTTCAGGTGGTGGATCAGGTTGTTTGCGGCGTCGATGTCTTCGCCGCGTGGGTTCCTGAGCTCTTCGCTGTTGAGCGGCGTCGGAATGAAGATGGAATCGAGCCCGACGAAAAGGTCGTTATCGATCCGGGTGTTGAACAGCGTTCCCGCGAAATTCAATGTGCGATACCGGATCGAGCCCGAGCGAACAAGAATCTTCATGTACTTGTCGAGGAACAGCTTGATGTCGGTGGCGTCTTCAGCCCGGACTTTGGCTTCGTCGATCCTTATTCTGATGCCGTTGATCCTGTCCCGCGCGATCGACACGGGCCCGCTCTGCCGCAGCGACAATTGCAGCCTGGCGTTTTGGCGGAACGGTGTGACGAGCGTCACGTCCACGTTCAGGCTTTGGCCGGTCTCGGTCTCGATCACCAACGCATCCAGCAGAAACTCGATGGTCCGCGGCCCCACCAGCCGGGCCAGTTCATCGTTCGACAACGTACGGTCGTGGTATTCCTTCAGGTCGATGCGGAAAAACTTCTGGAAGAACTCGATCAGGGCGTTGTCGACCGGGTTCTTCGGATTGAAGAAGTAAAACTCCATGTACAGCTCGCCTTGGAAAGAAACGATCTGCTGTTCGGCGAAATACTTTTCGGGATAGCCGATGCTCTTGTAGTAATCCTCGGTCGTGCTTTCCTTTTCGTTCTGGATGCGCTCGAGCGCGTCGAAGCCGACACGCAAGGCGGGTTTGAAGAGACAGCGCTCCAGCGAATCGCGCCACCTCAAAACCTTTTCCAGGTCGAAATTGGTGATTTGCAGCGGGATGAAAAGACACTCCTGCGCGTCGACAAACCGGTTATGGATCGCAAAATGCCGAACCACCTCAAAATACTGGATCGTGATGGCGTGGCAGTGATTGTAGTTGGCCACGGACTCCGAGGTGGCCTGAACGCGCTCACCCTGGCTGACTGTCTGAATGACGGTCGAGCGCTGTGAGCGCACGGCATTGGCCGCCTGCGTCGTTCGATCCCGTATCGATTGCAGACTGTTCGCGGTGCTGTCGCGGTGACTGTTCTGGCTTGCGGTTGAACTGGCCTTGCTCTTGCCGCCGCTGATACCCATCAGGCCGCCATAGGTTCCGCCCTGAAAGACGCCCATGACAGCCGAACCCAGTCCGAATCCAAATCCGCCGGTCCTCGCCGTGGAGCTTCCGGTCATGTTCTCGTTCAGGGTCGCGCTGACCACCTCGCTGACATCGCGGTCGCGGATGAGCGTGTTGTTCAGGCTCTCTTCGTAGTCCAGTGCTTGTGAGTTCGCCGCGCTTTCACGCCTTTCCCAGTCGAGCACCGCGATCTGTTTTTTCTGGCCCGGGGCCAGAGGCAGCGAATAGAGCAGATCGCCGATCGAGTAACCGTCAGGGATCCACTCCTGCTTGAAGTGAAGCAGATGGCCGTGCGCGATACTCGCGGCCTGATAAATCGTTGCTTTGTCCCAGTTGATCTGGTTCAGCGGGCTCAGGTGAGCGCGGCCTTTGTTTGCCCGCTGTTTGTTGGGCGGCTGGACCGCCTTGTCTGCCCGGTAGTCGACCATCAGGCCGTCGAGCAGCCGTGCGTCGAATTCGGTGAAAGGCCTGCCCGATATGAGGGGCGGGGCCGCCTCCGCCGAGGGATGGGCGGACATGCCGGCCCGCATCAGAATGGTCGAACCGGTCGCGCGAAGATCCGGTACCGCCGCCGCCGCCCGGATCATCGGCTGGCGCGACTTGATCGTGTGAAATTGCCGGAACACGCCGCGTGGCACCCGGACACCGCTGAGGCCTTCGCCGTAGATATCCCCCAGATCGATCTCGTCTTCTTCCTCGATTACATCCGCGATTATTGCCGGCTCGGTGGTCCGCACGACCGTTTGATAGCTGAACTCCTCGAAGACCTTTTTCTCGTGAAAATTCAGTTCGCTGCAGCCGTCGATTCCGCCTGCGGCGCCGGCTTCCCGGGGCGCGAGGTCTATCATCAGAATAAGCCGCTGAGGGATCCGTGATGTCCCGACTTCAACTTCGACGTTGTCGGAATTCAGCGCCTTCTTCTTGCCTTCGACCAGCTTGATCGGAAACTCGGCCCGGAAATCGTCCTTCGCGACGATCGCTTTGGCATCGGTCACGTGATCGATATCCTCCGCGTCAGAGAAGTGCAGAAAGCTCGTCACAAAGTATCCGCCCGTCTCGGTTCGAGCGTAGGCCACGGGCAAGTACTCATGCGGCGCGACGGCTGGATCGACGACGCTCGCTGCAATCAGGATTTGATAGTCTTCCATCTTCTCGTCCGTGTCATCGGACAAGAGCTTTCCTTTTACCTGGTACGACCCGGTCTTCGCGTCGATCCTGATGGCGGTCGTGACCACCCCGACCTTTATCTCGGCATTCTTCAGGTCGTTCTTGTCGACCGCGAGGCTTTCGCTCGACGGGTCGCCCGCCGTGGACGCGAAGTCG
>OEPS010000630.1_pt1 | contig 12115 bp, 9 predicted proteins | sample 1539411 | NCBI WGS metagenome assembly OEPS01 (sample SAMN02671747, study PRJEB22543) | soil metagenome | biome: bacteria | place: China:Hunan Province, Lengshuijiang City | collected 2012-10-15 | depth 0.08m m | reverse complement strand
ATCCGAAAATAAAAAAGCGCTTCCGTCCATACATATCAGATAACTTACCGAAGATCGGCATCCCCGCCATTACCGCTACCATATAGGCAGAGGTGACCCAGATGAATTTATCAAAACCGCCTAAGTCAGAAACAATCGTCGCCATCGCCGTAGCTACGATTGTATTGTCCATCGCTGCCATTAAAATCCCCAACAGTAAACCAGCGACGACTGGTTTAAGATTCGTGTCTTGTTTGATCATAAAATTTCCCCTTAGTTTTTAAAATGTTATTTATGATAATTGATAATCAAGCTAAACCAATTTTAAAAGGAAGGATAAGGACTGTCAATTTTTATATAGAAATCATTCTCCGGTCAAAAAAAGAAGAGGGACTTAGCTGCTAAGTCCCTCTGTTTTACTTTCCTTATTTACATTATCTTTTGAAAAACTCAACCTTTTCACCATCAGGGCCTTGCACAAAGAAATTACGGTACCCATTCGGGAGAGTCACGATTTCATCACTAAGGAAAACTACGTTTAATCCCTTTAAACGGTTAAATTCCTCTTCAATATCATCGACCAAGAAGGCCAAGTGATTGACCCTACCTTCAGCCGGAAGAGTAGGATTTCCTCCATAGACTAATTCTAATTCTGTTTCATCCAAACCATTAAATCCAAGGAATGCCAGAGTAATCGAGCCGTCTGCAATCGTAAATTGGTCCTTTACCTTCAACCCAACTACTTCTTGATAAAATGCAAGGGATGAATCCAAGTCGTTTACGTATACACCGACATGGTCTATTTTCTTAACAGCCATTTGTCTTCCCCCTTTATGTACCCTTTTAAGCCTTTAAAACATCATGGTCAACATAACGTTCACCGTTTAGTTCACTAATAACATTAATAGCTACTTTAGCCCCGTCGCCAGCGGTAATGATGGTATGCATACTTACACCAGCAACTGTCCCGGCAGCCCAAATCCCGTCAATATTTGTTTTACCTGTAGCATCAACGTCAAGAACGGTCTTGATTCTTGGCTCTGTACCTGGCTTTGTTGTTAAGCCAGCCGTTTCAGCAAGATCAACCGACATGCCTGTCGCAAGGATTACATGTTTAGCCTCATATTCCCCTTGATCCGTTGCTACTTTAAAGCCTCCTTCAGCTTTACTGATAGTTGACACAGTCGCTTGGACGATTTCTGCTCCAAATTTGGTTGCTTGTTTTTTCCCAGTTTCAACAAGGTCTGGTCCAGTAATTTCTGCTACCCCATAATGGTTTTCAATCCAGGCACGTTTGGTAACACTTTTATCATTATCAATTACCACTGTCTTTTTCCCTGCTTTGGCTGTAAATAGGGCTGCACTTGCTCCAGTAGGTCCTGCTCCAACAATTAACACATCAAACATATCAAAAACCTCCATTTTTTATAAAATTAAAGCTAGAATAAGCTTAGCTTAAATAGAAACTTATGTAAAATCAACTGCCCGTAAATGTTAATAATATTTGAACTTTTTGAATAAACAAATTACGCTAGACTAAGCAGTAATCAAGGAAGAGGAGCACGAGTGGTTATGGATATTCAGCCGTTAGGTGATTTAGCAATCCGAGTCTGTTTTGGTGAAGGAATCAACGAAACGATTCACAAGCAAGTTCAATCCTTTACTTCCAGGCTTCATTTTTCAAAAATTAACGGAATTGTGGAATGCGTGCCAGCCTATCATTCGGTTGCCATTTATTATCGGCCTGAACTTATTAGTTACGCTAAATTAGTAGCGGTGGTGGTGAACCTTTGTAACACCTCAGTGGATGAAAATCTTCTACAGCCAATCGTTTACGAAATTCCCGTTTATTATGGCGGAAATACAGGTCAGGACCTCCCTTTTGTTGCACAGTATCACCAAATGAGTGAGGATGAGGTCATCAATCTTCATGCCAATAAGGAATACTTAATTTATTTGATTGGGTTTGTTCCGGGCTTTCCTTATCTCGGCGGACTATCCCAGCAGTTATCTGTCCCGCGGCTTGATCATCCCCGGCCAAGAGTTCTGGCAGGGTCGGTTGGAATTGGGGGAAACCAAACGGGGATTTACCCGTCTGAGGTTCCGTCAGGCTGGCGAATCATTGGCATCACACCTATTAATATTTTTGATCTGGAAAATCCAAATTTAATCTCAGCCGGAAATTATATTAAATTTTTTCCAATCACTCGAAATGAATATCAACGGATAAAGAATTTATCGGACGAAAAGAAATACAAATTGTCTACCTATTTAAAAGAAGGGGGTTGAACTGATGTTCGTTGTGGATTTAAATAGTGACCTGGGCGAGAGTTACGGAGCATATACCGTTGGAAACGATAAAGAAGTATTAAAATACATTTCTTCTGCAAATATCGCCTGTGGTTATCATGCAGGCGACCATAATGTTATGTTTGAAACCGTCCGGCTGTCGAAAAATTACCGCGTACAAATCGGGGCCCATCCAGGCTTACCAGATATCCCCGGTTTTGGGAGGAGGGAAATGAACCTCTCCGCACGCGAGATATACAACCTGGTTATTTATCAAATTGGCTCGTTAGCGGCAGTCTGCAAGGTGAATGGAACCGTCCTTGCACACGTGAAGCCCCACGGCGCCTTATATAATATGGCCGCAAAGAATCTTGAAATAGCAAAGACTATTGCAGCGGCAGTTTATGACTTCGATCCGGAACTTGTTTTATTCGGTCTAGCTGGAAGTGAACTAGTGAAGGCTGGGGAGGAAAAAGGGTTGATCGTAGCACAAGAGGTATTTGCCGACCGCACCTACCAGCCCGATGGAACTTTAACACCCCGAACGAAAGAAAATGCGCTAATCCATGACACGCAGATTGCAATTAACAGAGTGATCCGGATGATTAAAGAGGGAAAAGTAGCTGCTGTTGACGGGGAAGACGTTAAGATTAAGGCAGATACTGTTTGTGTTCATGGGGACAGTCCAAAGGCGTTGGAATTCGTAACTGAATTAAAGCAGGCTCTCATTTTGGAAAATATCTCGATTAGAAAAAGCTGGAATAAGTAATGAAAACACCTGTTTTTAAGGTAATTAAGCCTGGAATGCAAACAACCGTCCAAGATTTAGGCAGATATGGTTATCAGCAATTTGGTGTTAGCCCAGCAGGCGCAATGGATGCTTATGCCATGCAAATAGCCAACTTATTAGTAGGGAATAAGTTAGCTGAAGCTGTACTGGAAGCTTCTTTCATAGGTCCGGCCATGGAGGCGTTAAGTGACCTGGTGATTTCTATTTGCGGAGGGGATTTTTCGCCAACTGTGGATGGACAGGCCGTACCGCTTTGGAAAAGCATTTTGATAAAAAAAGGGCAAGTTGTATCAGTGGGTCAGTGCAAGCGTGGTGCCAGGACCTATATTGCGATTGCTGGTGGAATCGATGTCCCCGCCGTTTTAAATAGTAAGTCAACCTTTCTAAATGGCAGTTTTGGTGGACATGAGGGAAGAGCTTTAAAAAAAGGGGATAGATTATCTGGCTTTCCGGAAATTCGAAAACCATCTAAATCAATCCATCCTGATTTGATTCCTGACTATAAAAAACAGTTACAAATTCGAGTGATGCTTGGACCGCACCATCATCGATTTACCGAACGGAGCCTTGGGCAATTTTTAACTGCCGAATACCGAGTTTCACCACAATCAAACCGGATGGGCTATCAACTGAATGGCCCGAAGCTACAACATACGAATGGACCAGATATCATTTCCGACCCCATTCCATTGGGGGGCATCCAAGTCCCAGCAAGCGGTCAGCCAATCATCTTAATGACAGACCACCAAACTACCGGGGGTTACACAAGAATTGGTACAGTGATTTCAGTAGATATCTCAAAATTGGCTCAAGCGGTGCCTGACACCATTATCAAGTTTTCGGAGGTAACTCTTGAGGAAGCCCACCGATTATATCTCGAGAGACAGTCATTATTAAAAAGATTGGCGCTTGCTGCAACATAAAAAGAACCATCATTTTCCGTTTGGAAGATGATGGTTCTTTTGTATTAAGAGTTTATATTATTTAATTCCACTGATCTTTGATGTTCTTTAGACGAAGCCTGTTTCCGCGTATGAAGGAAATAATATAGAACTATACCAAAAAGAATATAGAAGGAACATAAGAAATAAAGGGTACTATAATTCACTTTTGCAGCCGCTAAGCCGACTACAAACGACCCTAATGCAATTCCAATATCATAGATTGATAGGAAGGTAGCTGTAGCTAACCCTCTTTTTCTAGGTGCAGCATCCTGAATGGCAATGGTTTGAAAGGTTGGAAACAGCGTTCCCCAGCCTAAACCAATCAACCCTGCTGAAACGAGAAATGTGACTGCGCCACTACTTTGACTTAATAGAAACATTCCAATAGCAAACAATACGATGGATGGGAAAACGATCACGTTCGGGCCATATTGGTCAAACCATTTTCCAGTAAAAGGTCTTGATATCAATAAAACAATCGCATAGACCACAAAGAAAAGACTAGCCACTTCAGTCAGATGTATTTCCGTTGCAAATACGGATACGAAAGAAAGTAGGGCTGAATAGACAATGGCAAGAAAACATCCGACAATCGCAATTGGAATAGCAGAAACCTCGATTAAGTTTTTAAATGAAAAAGCAGAGTGGACAACCGGAAGACCTGCTTGCTCGGTTTTTTTCACATGAACACTTAGACCTGTAATTAAGGCACCAATCGCGACAACGACACTGACGATAAATAGGGATTTTGCTCCCCACTGTTGCATAGAGGTTAAGCCGATAAATGGCCCCAGCACCATCGCCATATTTGACGACATAATAAAATAGCCCATGCCTTCACCGCGTCGCGAAATCGGAATAAGGTCAGCAACGATTGCCCCCACAGACGTAGTGGCCATCCCAAAACCAATCCCGTGTAATAAACGAATGGCTAGAAAACCAATAATTGTTTTTGGGAAAAAGTATAGCAAGGAAGCACCTGCGAAAATGATCAGTGAGGCAAGCAGCACTTTTCTATGGCCTGCTTTTTCAAGCCATTGACCTGCAAGCGGACGGGAGATAATGGCAGATATTAAAAAGACAGTGGTCATCAATCCCGCTTCTGATGCATTGCTGTCGAATTCCTGTATCGAGTAAATAGGCAAGGTGACGAGTAGAACATAAAAGGTTAAAAATAAAAAGAAGTTACTTAAGGAAATGCTAATAAAACTTTTCGTCCATAGTTTGGGTTTATTCATATAATCCGCTCCTTTATAACAGTTGTTGCAACCAACTTTTTTGCAAATGAAAAAGCTCTTCCTGTGAGGTCTCTGGAAAATGCTTCATTAATGAATGATTCGTTTCAATGACCGTTTTTTCCCATTCGGGAAACATCTTTAATGCCACATCTGTTAATTGAATAAGCTTCTCTCGTTTGTCTTTACCTGGGACCTGAAGTACGTAACCTTGTTTAACAAGTCGTTGAATGGTACGGGTCATGGGGGGAGCCTCAACAAATAAGTATTCACAAAGTTCTTTTTGAGTTAAAGAGCCTTTGGATTTTAAAACAAAAATGACGGACCATTGTGATCCGTACAAGCCTAAAGGTTTTAATGCTTCATTTAGTGTGTTAGTAAGATGGCGTGAGAGCTGATGCAGCGTATGAAATAATTCGTGGCTATTCATGTATGTAGCACACCTCAAAATTCTTTTGAAATTAGTTACCTAGGTAACTATAGTGGAATTGATGGAAAAAGTCAAGGAATGTTCACAGAATTGTGGCTGGCAATGTGGTTCGCGGAATAATAGGGAAATTGGCGGAATCCGGTCCAGGTTTGGCGGAATCCGGTCCAAGTTTGGCGGAATCCCGGTCCACTTTGGCGGAATCCATTCGGGTTTTGGGCAGAATAACCACCAGAATGCCCTCCAAATAAAAAAATCCCGCGAAAAGAAACAATCTTCCGCGGAATCCTATGAAAATCCTTATCTTAACACATTAAAATACCTAGCTTCTGGATGAGCGAACACGATTGCAGAAACAGACGCTTCCGGCTCCATCATACAGCCATCGGTTAACTGGATGCCGATTTCCTCAGGCGCAATTAACTTAAACAGTTTTTTCTGATCCTCTAATTCAGGACAAGCAGGGTAGCCAAACGAAAAACGCTGTCCTGGATATTTAGCTGTAAAACGGTCCTGCATGGTGAAATCCAATGGATCCGGGAAGCCCCAACGATCACGCATTTGCCGGTGAATTAACTCGGCAAAACCTTCCGCGGTCTCCAAAGCCATGGCTTGTAGGGCATGACACTCTAAAAAGCGGCCCTCCTGCTTAAATTGCTCCGCTCTTTCACGGATTCCTCTGCCAGCCGTGACTGTAAAGAAGCCGACATAGTCTTTTTCACCGCTGTCAACGGACTTTAGAAAATCAGCTAAGCAAAGATGTGGTGCCGATTCCTGACGAGGGAAGTCAAATGTTTCAATAACCTCATCTGGATTTTCGGGACTATAAATAATGACCTTGTTACCATCAGATTGTGCCGGGAAAAATTGATAAACAGCTGCTGGAGAAATCCAACCGTTTACACGCGCATCCGTTAGCAATTGGTCAACTACTTCTTTGACCTTGACCGCTTTTTCATCTTTCTCTGCTAATAACTTCGCGATTTTCCCTTTTACGCCGAGATGATGGCCAATCAACATTTGCATATTAATATAGGGTTCAATATGTGAAAGTGAGTACGATTTAAGGATATGCCTCTTCGTATCCATTGGCGTAAAGACAGGCACCTGGGTCGAAACGGCTGGCTTCGGTTTAACCGCAACAGAGACCGTCGAACGGCGCTCAAACTCTCTTGGAACCGCTAAAGAAGCTAATTTTTCATTTTTCTCAACCATTAATTTCTGAACTTCCTCTTCCGAATTCAATTGATTCGCAAGGGCTAAGCCATTCATGGCATCTTTGGCGTAAAGGACGAGCCCGTCATATTCTTTTGCAATTCTCGTATCTGTGAATTTCCGAGAAAGGGCGGCACCGCCAACGAGGATCGGAACGGCAATACCAGATTCCTTCATATCCTGTGCGGTTAATACCATCTGTTGCGCCGATTTCACAAGCAAGCCAGATAAACCAACCATGTCTGGTTTTTCCCTAAGAATGGCTTGAACCAAGTCGGTTGGATTCACCTTAATCCCAAGGTCGATGACTTCATAACCATTATTACTTAGAATAATATCAACAAGGTTTTTTCCGATATCATGAACATCACCTTTTACAGTGGCTAAAATGATTTTTCCCTTCGACGCAGAAACATCGCCTTTTTCCATATGTGGTTCTAAATGCGATACGGCTGCTTTCATTACTTCAGCACTCTGGAGCACTTCGGCAACGATGAGCTGGTTGTCGTTAAAAAGACGACCAACTTCTTTCATTCCTTCCATTAATGGCCCGTTAATAATATCAAGCGGGGCAGGATACGTTTCAAGGGCTAAATCTAAATCAGGAAGCAAGCCTTCTTTCGTCCCTTCCACCACATAATAGGCCAGTCTTTCTTCCACACTCATATTTGGAACAGTTACTTTCGGTTCCTTCTTTTTGCCGCGGTAAAATTCAGTAAAGGTAGCAAGCGTCTCATCGGTTGTATCAAAAAGAAGAGCCTCTGCTAACTTAACTTCTTCCTTGGAAATGGAAGCAAACCGCTCCAATTTTTCCGTATTAACAATCGCATAATCAAGACCAGCCTGGGTGCAATGGTATAGGAAAACGGAATTTAGAACTTCCCTGCCGACAGGAGGGAGCCCGAAGGAGACATTACTAATGCCAAGAATCGTTTGTACTTCTGGGAACTGCTCCTTAATTAACCGGATCCCTTCAACCGTTGCCTTGGCAGAACCAATATATTGTTCATCCCCCGTACCGACTGGAAACACGAGCGGGTCAAAAATGAGATCCTGCGGCTTCAGACGATATTTATTTACTAATAAATCATACGAGTGTCTTGCAATGGATAGCTTTTGCTCAGCGGTAACGCCCATGCCTTCCTCATCAATGGTTCCGACAACGACAGCCGCACCATAGCGATGGATTAATGGGACAACTGCTTCAAATCGTTCCTCACCATCTTCAAGGTTAATCGAATTGATAATCGCTTTTCCTTGCGAATATTTAAGGGCCCGCTCAATTACCTTTTCATCGGTGGAATCGATGACGAGGGGAGCCTTTACTTTCTTAACGACTTCTTTAATAAAATTTTCCATATCGACCATTTCTTCACGGTCAGGGTCGGCAAGACAAAGGTCAATGACATGCGCGCCGCCTTTCACTTGGGCTCGAGCAATCTCGGACGCTTCCTCAAATTTCCCCTCAGTGATTAACCGTTTGAATTTACGTGAGCCAATCACATTTGTCCGTTCGCCGACCATAATTGGTCGTAACGTTGGATCGTCATAGATGAACGGTTCAATCCCGGACACCATATGAACAGCGGTTGGCTTGAATTCTCTAGGCTGGAATTCTTTCATTGCTTCGGCAATCGCTCGTATATGATCCGGAGTTGTCCCACAGCAGCCACCAACAATATTAAGCCAGCCATGGGCGGCGAAATCAGCAAGTTTTTTGGCTAACGTTTCGGGCGTTTCATGATAATGGCCATCTTCATCTGGCAGCCCCGCATTTGGGTAACAGCTGACTGCTGTCGATGCTAAATCTGCTAAGGAGCGGACATGATCCTGCATGAATTCTGGTCCTGTTGCGCAGTTAAGTCCAACTGCTACGGGATTCATATGTTCTACTGAAATGAAAAATGATTCAATCGACTGCCCGGCGAGAGTCGTGCCCATTGGCTCGATGGTCCCCGAAATAAACAATGGCAGTGTTTTGCCTGTTTTTTCAAACGCTCTTTCGATGCCAACATAGCCTGCTTTCACATTTAACATATCTTGACTCGTTTCAAGCAGCAGTAAATCAACCCCGCCATCAATGAGGCCGATGGCTTGTTCTTCATAAGCAGCAGCAAGTGCATCAAAGGTCGTTCCGCCTGTTACGCTTAAGGTTTTAGTAGTCGGTCCCATGGAGCCTGCCACATAGCGCGGCCACTCATCGGTTGTATATTTGTAAGCTTCTTTGACGGCAAGGAAGGCAGCAATTTTATTAATCTCATAGGCTTTAAAACCCAAATCATATTCATCAAGAACCAGATTGGTTGCCCCGAAAGTATTGGTTTCAATGATATCTGCTCCAGCCTCTAAGTATTTCCGATGAATATTGGCAATCACAGAGGGGGCGGTTAACACGAGATTTTCATTACAGCCTTCATACTGCTCACCGCCAAAATCCTCAGCGGTAAGATTTGCTTGCTGGATCATGGTTCCCATTGCCCCGTCCATGACAAGGATTCGTTTTTTGAGTTGTTCAGTAAATGGTGTTTTCGGCATAGTTGGTCCTCCTCAATTCACTGGCCCGCTGACGAGTATATAACGCTAATTCAGCAGTTAATTCATAACGTAAAAATGGTGTAATCAAATAAATCCCGTTAAATAGATCTAAGGCAGCATCGATGAGTGACTTAGAAATAGCAATGCCTTCTCTAGCCGCTTGAAGCGGATCATCACTCAATTGGGCCATCCGCTGACGGATGGAGTCGGCAATCTTGATTCCGGGCACTTCATTATGCAGGAACTCTGCGTTCTTACTGCTAATCAGTGGCATTAAACCAATATAGATTGGCGCATTAAGATGCTTGGTATGTTCATAGACTTCGAGTAACTTTTCCTCTGAAAATACCGGCTGGGAGATAAAGTAATCTGCTCCAAATTGAACTTTTTTCTCAAGTCGCTTCACAGCTTTGTCCAGTGAGCGGACATTAGGGTTAAAGGCTGCCGCAATGCTAAAGTCTGTCTTTTGGCCCAAATCTTTTCCTGAAAAAGATAAACCTTCATTCAATTGCTTAATCATTTGAATTAACTCAAATGATGACACATCGTAAACAGAAGAAGCTCCAGGGAAATCGCCTACTCTAGCAGGGTCACCGGTAATGGCTAGGACATCGGTCATCCCGAGTGTATGAAGCCCCATTAAATGCGATTGCAGGCCGATAATATTGCGGTCACGACAGGCAATATGAATGAGCGGCCGCATTCCTAATTCTTGTTTCACTAGGTAACCTAATGATTCGTTCGAGATTCGAACGGTTGCAAGGGAATTATCCGCTAAAGTTATCGAATCGATGCCTGCTTCTTTTAAAGCTTTAGCCCCTTCGAAAAATTTGGTAGTATCTAACTTTCTAGGAGGATCTAATTCTACGATTACCGATGGCCGCTCTTTGACAATTTCCTGAAGGGGAGTAAACTCCCTTTTGGGCACATGCGGTTCTACAATTATTTTCTTTGGTCTTAATTTTACTACCTTTTCAGAAATTGGAACACTATTCTTCAACTCAGAAGCATAGGCCTTGATATGTTCAGGTGTCGTCCCGCAACAGCCGCCTAGCAGCCGGACCCCTTGTTCCCGGAATGCTTTGGCTGAATTCCGAAAATAAGCCGGATCTCCTTCATAATGAAACTTTCCGTCCGTATAAGCAGGAAGACTGGCATTTGGATAGGCAGAAAGATAGGCGTGCTCCGGAAGTTCTATCTGTTCAAGTGCAAGCAGCATATGATGAGGGCCAAGCCGGCAATTAAGGCCGACGACATCCGCACCAAGTGCTTCCAGTCTTTTTAAAGCGTCATTTACATGCGTCCGATCCTGTAAAAATCCAGGTTCCTGAAGGGAAACTTGGGCGATAATTGGAAGCTTTGTTTCCTTTCTCGCTATCGTTAGAATGGTTTCAAGCTCTTCCAGGTCGTAGTAAGTTTCAAGTAATATTCCATCCACACCTTCAAGGAGGAGGCAGTATAGTTGTTCACGGAAGCTTCGTTTAATTTCTTCTATTGTAATAGAGTTTGTTTTAATCCCGCGGTTTCCGCCCATTGTACCAAGCACATAAGCATTATTTTGAGCTGCCTGTTTGGCGTGACGGACTGCAGCACTATTAATCTCTTTCACTGAATCTTCTAATCCATAGCGCTGCAGCTTTAAATAGTTTGCAGCGTAGGAATTGGTTTGGATGACATCCGCTCCGGCATCAATGTAGGCGAGGTGGATATTTTGAATTTGTTCCGGCTGGGAGAGATTTAATTCCTCCGAGCATGAATCCACACCGTAGGAATAAAGCAGCGTACCGATCGCCCCATCAGCTATTAAAATTTGATTTTTTAATTTTTCTAAAAGGCTCATGTGGCTTCTCCTTGTTGAAAGACCAATTGACTTTGTTCAACCTGCTTAAAAGCTTGTGAAAAATCATTGATTAAATCCTCAGGATTTTCAAGGCCAACCGATAAGCGAACGAGGCTATTTGTAATCCCGCGTTTCTCACGCTCTGCTTGAGGCATTGCAGCATGGGACATCTTGGCTGGGTAGGAAAGTATGGATTCCACCGCTCCGAGACTGACAGCAAAAACAGGTATTTGAACATGGGCTAGGAAGGTTCGAAGTGCCTCCTCATTCGCCAGCTCGAACGATAAGACCGCTCCCGGGCCGGCTGCTTGTGTTTTGTGAATCTGATATTGCGGGTGACTCTCCAAGCCTGGGTAATGAACCTTTTCAACAAGCGGATGGGAATCTAAAAATTCAGCTAATTTAATCGCCGATTTTTGTGATTGCTCCAGCCGGACATGTAGTGTTTTGATTCCTCTTAGAACGAGCCATGCATCCTGAACACCCAAGATTGCCCCAAACCCATTCTGCAAAAAGCCTAATCTTTTCGCCAAAGCTTCGTCATTAACGACAGCAAGGCCGGCAACAACATCACTGTGACCCGATAAAAACTTGGTGGCACTATGAAGCACAATATCCGCCCCTAATTCCAATGGTCTTTGATAGGAAGGAGTGAGAAAGGTGTTATCAACAAAGGTTAACGCACCTGTCTCTTTTGCGATATTGCTGATCGCTTGAATGTCCGTTACTTTCATTAACGGATTCGATGGTGTCTCGACATAAAACGCTTTTGTATTTGGTTGAATCGCTTGTTTTACTTCCTCTAAATTCGTCATATCGACAAAGGTATGTTCAATTCCGAGCCGTGTGAGGACCTCCGTA
>OEPS010000629.1_pt1 | contig 12120 bp, 9 predicted proteins | sample 1539411 | NCBI WGS metagenome assembly OEPS01 (sample SAMN02671747, study PRJEB22543) | soil metagenome | biome: bacteria | place: China:Hunan Province, Lengshuijiang City | collected 2012-10-15 | depth 0.08m m | reverse complement strand
CGTCGCCAAGATCAAGGCGCTCAACGACCGGCTGGCCGCACTGCGGGCCGAGATCGAGGCCGACATCCTGGCCCACTGGACCTCGCCCTGGAAGGGCCCGGACATGGTGGCCACCAAGGTCGACGCCAGGATGGCGATGCACCCGGACTTCCGGTCGATGACCGTGCAGGTCCGCGAGTTGGAGCAGGTCCGCGCCCGGCTCGATCCGGGGGGCGCCCACGCCCAAGCAGCCGGCAGAGCCTCCGGCGGGCATCCGGCGATCGGGCGCTAGCTGCCGGCTGCGGCGCCTGGTGCCCGCAAGCAGGCACCCGCGGCTCAGGCGGCCGGGAAGAGTGGGAAGAAACGGCAAGACCAGCACTCAGCCCGGGCGAGCGATGCGCTCGTCGTCCGGGATGTCCTCTTCGCTTTCGACCTCAACCCGGGTGATCTCCCAGCTGGGCAGGTTGGCCTTCGACACGGCATCGGCGAACATCTCCTTGCCTTTGGCGATCGCCCTGTCCCGGTCCTGGGCGTAGACCAGGATCGTGGCATGGTAGGAGTTCGTGCCCATGCCGCCTGCGGAGCCGCCCTTGCTGGCGACCGCGTCGGCCAGTTCAACGACCTCTTCCATCGAGACGAGCCGGTCGCCGGTCGCCTCGAGCCCTACGCTCCAGCGAATCTCAAACCCCACGATTGACCTCCCGATTGGTCTCCTGGCGCCGCGTTGGGTCCGTACCTTCGGAGTGTCAGCCGAGCTTCGGCAGTACCAGCGCGAGCTTCTCCAGGCTGGCCAGGTCGTGCCCGCTCAGCAGTTCGTCGACGAACGGCTTCGCGATCAGCATCCCCACCGAGCGGGCCTGGAACTCCTCCTCGTCGCCCTTCAGCGGGTTCATCCAGATCAGCTTGTGGCACAGCCGGCTCAGCCGGTCCATCGCCTCGGCGAGGATCTGCGGGTCGCCCCGGTCCAGCCCGTCGGAGCAGATGACGACGATCGCCCCACGGCACATGCCGCGCTTGCCCCACTGCTTGACGAAGGCGTCGAGCGAGGCGCCGATCCGGGTGCCGCCCTCCCAGTCGAAGACCGCCTTGGCAGCGGCGTCGAAGGCGACGTCGGGATCGCGCTTCTGCATCTCCTGGGTGATGCGGGTGAGCCGGGTGCCGAAGCAGAACACCTCCACCAGCTTCGCCGACTGGGTGGTGCCGACGGCGGCCCGGGCGGCGGCATAGCCGAAGTGCATCAGCGCCCGGGAGTAGTCGGCCATCGACCCGGAGATGTCGAGGATCAGGATCACCTTGCGCCGGCGGACCCGGCGGTCCCGCCAGAACTGGTCGACGACCTCGCCGTGCCGGCGCATCGCCCCGCGGATCGTGCGGCGGAGGTCCGGGCGGATCCCGTCGTCGGAGGCTTGGGTCCGTCGGGTGCGGCGCTTCGGCGGCAGGAACTTGAATTTCTGCATCAGCCGGCGCAGCGCCGCCTTCTCTTCGTCGGTCATCTCGGCGAACCGCTTGTGGCGCAGCACCTCCATGTTCGAACCCATGAGACCGGTCGGCGCGTCGAACTGCTTCTCCTGGCCCTGCTCCGGGGCGTTCAGCATCTCGAACTCGGTCTCGGCCTCAGGGTCGAGGTGAACCTTCATCCTGATCAGGTTCTGCAGCGGCCCGTTGTTTGCCAGGAAATAAGACCTGAAGACCTTGTCGTAGATCGGCAGGTCGGTGTTGCGGACGATCATCGTCGCCCGCCCGGCGTGGTACAGGTCGAGCAACTCGGTCGGGTCCAGCATGCACATGGAATCGCAGTAGCCGAGGATCGAACCGGTCCCGACCACCAGGCCCTCGTCGCGCAGCGCCTCGCCGAAGCCGACGAGGACCGACATCAGGCCCTCGCCGACGTCGGTGCCGAACCCGCTCATGCTCATTAGCTGATCACCGCCGGGAGGTTGTTGCGCACCTGGTCGATGTCGTCACGATCCTTCAGGACCGACCCCAGCGTCGCTGTCGTCACGTTGGCGTCCATCCTGTTCGCTCCTAAAAAATCCAGGGCTCGGGCCCAGTCGAGGGTCTCGGCGACCCCCGGCCGCTTCTGCAGATCCATCTTCCGCAGGTTCTGGACCGCCTTCGATACCTGGATCGCCAGCTCTTCGGGCACCTCGGGGGCGCGGGCGCGGACGATCTCGACCTCGCGCTCGAGCTTCGGGTAGTCGATCCAGTGGAACAGGCAGCGGCGCTTCAGGGCGTCGTGGAGCTCCCGGGTGCGGTTGGAGGTCAGCAACACCACCGGGGGCCGCTTGCACTTGATGGTGCCGAGCTCGGGAATGGTGACCTGGAAGTCGGAGAGGACCTCCAGCAGGAAGGCCTCGAACTCGTCGTCGGCACGATCGATTTCGTCGACCAGGAGGAGTGCCTTGTCGCCGGCCTTGATTGCCTTGAGCAGCGGGCGCTCCACCAGGAAGCGGGGGCCGAAGATGTCGTCGACCGCCTGCTTGTCGCCGAGCGCGCTCTCGGTCAGGGTGCGGACGTACAGCAGCTGGCGGGTGTAGTCCCATTCATAGAGGGCCTGGTTGGCATCGATGCCCTCGTAGCACTGCAGGCGGATGAGTTGCAGGCCGAAGGCTGAAGCCAGGGCTTTAGCGAGTTCGGTCTTGCCGACGCCGGCCTCGCCTTCGAGGAGCAGCGGTCGCCCGAGGCACAGCGCAAGATACGCCGACGTGGCCAGGCCGCGGTCGGCCAGGTAACGCTGGTCCAATAGGATGTCTGCTAGCTCCTCAACGGTTTCCGGTATCTCCATCCCCTTTGCCCTTCCGTCGTTTCTGGTCGCCTTTGCCGTACAAGCCTCTAATCCTATGTCAGGCACGGATTAAAGAAGGAAGCCGAACTCGGCCCGCGCCTGACCCGGACCGTTATCCCCGCCGGCTTGAAAACGAACGGCTGCGGCCTACAAAGGGGGGCTGGTGACTCCCCGCCCCAGCCCGCTCGGTGACCTGCCGCTGTAGCTCTCCGCCTCGTTAGCCATCATACTGCCGCGCCCAAAGGGGCCTTCCCCCCGCCGGGCGCTCGGTGTTTCTTGATGCGCAATCTGGACCTGCGACTATCATTTTTTCCCGGCGCGCGGGCTCGCCAACCGCTCTGAGCGGCTTGAGCGGCGCCTGCGTACCCTCCTCATCAACGGGTGCGGGTAAAGGGGGTGGCATGGGCATGGACCAGACCTGGAAAGCGGCCGTCCTCACCGTCAGCGACGGCGTGTTCCACGGCACGAGGACCGACGCCTCGGGAGCCGCTCTCGCCGACGTGCTGACCGGCGCCGGCTTCGAGATCGCCGAAACCGCGGTGGTCGCCGACGAGATCCCGGACATCGAGGCGGCCATCCGACGGATGGCGGGGGTCGCCAACCTGGTGGTCAGCACCGGGGGGACCGGGTTCGGGCCGAGGGACGTCACCCCGGAAGCCACCACCCGGGTAGTCGAGCGGATGGCGCCCGGGCTGGCCGAGACAATGCGTGCCGTCGGCCGGCAGACCAGCCCGATGGCAATCATCTCCCGGGGGGTGACCGGTGTCGTCGGCTCGACCCTGCTGCTCAACCTGCCCGGGTCACCGAGAGGCGCGGTCGAGAGCCTGAAGACGGTGCTGGACGTCGTGCCCCACGCCCTGCAGCTGCTCTCGGGCGACACCCGGCACACCGCGGCGCAGACCTCGCTGCCGGCGTCCAAGGCGGCAGGTGCGGTTGTTGCGCCTGGCCCGGCGGAGCACAAACCCGAGCATGGGCAGGCCCACGAGCATGGGCAGGCCCACGAGCATGGGAACGAGCACTCGCACGACCACGGGCACAGCCACTCGGACGACCATGGCGCGGCCCCAGCCCCGGCCGCAGCCGGCACATCCGCATCCGGGCCGGTCGGGGTCGGGCCCTCCGAGGTCACCCTGGACCTGGCGCGCAAGCTCGCCGGGGGGCAAGAGGTCCTGCTGGCCACGGCGATCCGCACCAACGGCGCCCCGCCCTGCCAGCCCGGCCAGAAGCTGCTGCTGGGGGCCGATGGGCCGCTGTCGGGGACGCTCGGCTGCTCGGAGTTCGACGACTCCGCCGTCGCCGACGCCGCCCAGGTGCTGGCGACCGGCAAGCCGATGCTGCGCACCTACCGCCACGACCTGGGCTCGGTCGAGGTCTACCTGGAGCCCTACCTGCACCGGCCGCAACTGGTCGTGCTGGCCGCCACGCCCATCGCCCTGTGGCTGCTGCGCTGGGGCAAGGACCTCGGCTACGAGACGATCCTGGTCGAGTCGCGCCCCGGCTGGATCACGCCCGAGCACCAGGAGGCGGCGGGGCGGGTGCTCGCCGACCCGTCCGAGCTGGCGCGCCCAGGGGCCGCCCGCGAAGGCGCCCGGGCGGGCTCGGGGCGGGAGATGGACGTGGTCGCCACCGACCACGAGGCCCCCGACGTCCCGGAGAAGCTGGCCGCCCTGATCCCTGCCGGACCCCGCTTCGTGGGCATCATCGGCAGCGCCCGGCACACGAGCGCACACCTGGAGGTGCTGCGGTCGATCGGGGTGCCGGCGGAGGAGGTCGACAGGATCCAGTCGCCGGTCGGCCTGAACATCGGGGCGAAGACCCCGCCGGAGATCGCCCTCTCGATCCTGGCCGGGCTGCTGGCCGCCCGGAGCGGCCGCCCCGGGGGGTGGATCGACACCCGGGAACGTCCCTGATCCGGCCGCCGGCCGGAGATCACCCCTGGCCGGATCGATAATGCCGGACCCGTCCTATGATGGGCCCGATGACCCCTCCCCGGCAGACCCAGCCTTGATGCAGGTCCGGGTGCGCATGTTCGGCGCCCTGACCTCGGCCGTGGGCAGCGCCGACGAGTACCTGGAACTGCCCGACGGGGCGACCGCCGGGGACCTGGTGGACCTGGTCGGGACCCGCTACCCGGAGGCCGCCCCGATCCTTCAGCGAGTCTCGGTGGCAGTGAACCTGGAGACCGAAAGCCGTGACCACCCGCTCGAGGATGGCGACGAGGTGGCGCTGCTGCCTCCGGTCGCCGGCGGCGCCGCCAAGATCACCACCGGGGTGCGGGCCGAGGCAATCTCGATCGACGAGGTGATGGACCTGGTGGCCTCGCCCGACGCCGGTGGCACCGTGGTGTTCGTCGGCACGGTGCGCGGCCAGAGCGAAGACTGGGGGGACGTGGACCACCTCGACTACTCGATCTACCGGGAGATGGCCGAGCCGATGCTGGCCCGGGTGGCCGAAGAGGCAGCCGCGAAGTGGCCGCTCAACGGGGTGTGCATCCTGCACCGGGTCGGGTCGCTGCCGGTCGGCGAGCAGACCGTCGTCGTCGCCGCCTCGTCCCCCCACCGCACGGCGGCGTTCGAGGCTGCCAGCTACGGCATCAACGAGGTCAAGCGGCGGGTGCCGGTGTGGAAGCTGGAGTTCGGTCCCGACGGCCAGCGCTGGATCGGCATCGACGAGCCAGCCGAGCATTGAGTCGCCGAACGGTGTGGACGTGCTCCCGGCGCTGTGCCGGTCGCGCCCCCACACCCCGGCGGGAAAGGGAGGCGCGGTGAGCGGTTCTAGCGGGCCCGGCGGTTTGCGTGGGCCCGGCGGTTTGCGTGGGCCCGGCGGTTTGCGTGGGCCCGGCGGTTTGATGGAGATGGACGCCGCCCGGGCGCTGCTCAGCGTCGAGGAGGCCCAGCGCCGGATCCTGGCCACGGTCAAGCCGCTGCCCGTTGTCGAGCTCCCGCTGCAGGAGGCATTTGGCTGCGTCCTGGCGTCCGACGTCACCGCCCGCTACGACATCCCGACGTTCCCGTCGTCGTCGATGGACGGCTATGCAGTGCGCTCGGTCGACCTGAAGGGGGCGACCGGCCAGCAACCGGTGACCCTGCGCAAGATCGGCGACGCACCGATCGGCCACCCGCCCGCTGAGTCGGTGGGCCCGGGGACGGCGATCTGGATCGCCACCGGCGCCCCCGTCCCGGACGGGGCGGACTGCATCGCGCCGATCGAGGACTGCATCGAGCACGGTGACCTGGTGTCGGTGCTCCGGGAGTTCGGTCAGGGTTCCTTCGTCCGCCCGGTCGGCCAGGACCTGCGCACCGGCGACATCGTGGTCGCCGCCGGGCGGCGCCTCGCCGGCGCCGAGCTCGGCGTGCTGTCGAGCGCCGGCTACCCGGCGGTCCCGGTGCACCCCAGGGTGCGGGTCGCCGTGCTGTCGACCGGCGACGAGCTGATCGAGCCCGGGGCCACCGCCGCCTATGGGCAGATCGCCGACGTCAACTCCTACACGCTGTGGGGCAACCTGGCCGAGGCCGGAGCGGTCCCGATCCGGCTGGGCATCGTCGACGACAACGAGGAGCGGTTGCGGGCCGCCATCGCCGAGGGCCTGGCCAACGCCGACGTCTTCATCACCTCGGGCGGTGTCTCGGTCGGCCAGCGCGACGTCGTCAAGAGGATCCTGAACGACCTTGGGACCATCGAGCGCTACAAGGTCTCGATGCAGCCGGGAGCGCCGCAGGCCTTCGGGATGGTCGAGGGCAAGCCGTTCTTCGGCCTGCCCGGCAACCCGGTCTCGGTCTTCGTCTCCTACGAGCTGTTCATCCGCCCGGCCCTGCTGCATATGATGGGCCACGCCTCGATTACCCGGCCGGAGTTGACCGCGGTGCTGGAGGAGGACGTCGCCGGGCCGCCGGACAAGGCCCGGTACAGCCGGGTGCGGGTGACCGGTAGCGATGGGGCGTGGCGGGCGCGGCCGACCGGCCCGCCGGCGTCGCACCTGCTGGCCACGGTGTCCCGCGCCAACGGGCTGGCGGTCATCCCCCCGGGGACCGTGGTGGCCAGGGCAGGCGACCAGGTGCGGGTGCTGCTGTTCCGGGACCGGCGGCTGCTCGACGGCGAAGCCTGACAACAGGCCATGCCGTCCGGCCGTTCAGCCCGCCTGCGTGCGGGTATGGTGACGCGTGTAACCGTCGCAAGGACGTAACAAAAGGACTTTAGGGCTGATGCTTCCGCCCGCGGAGGGCGAGGCCGAGACGAAGGAGGGGCGCATGGGGATCCACACGCTGCCAGCACTACCGTACGGGTACGACGCCTGCGAGCCGTACATCGACGCCCGGACGATGGAGATCCACCACACCAAGCACCACCAGACCTACGTTGACAAGCTGAACGCGGCCCTGGACCAGCTCGCCGACAAGGAACTGCAGGGCATGCCGGTCGAGGACCTGATGCGAAACTTCGGCCGTGTCCCCGAGGACAACCGCGGCCCCATCCGCAACCACGGCGGAGGCCACGCCAACCACTCGCTGTGGTGGACGATTATCGGCGGCGAGGGTGGCGAGCCCGGCGGCGGCGTCGGCAAGGCGATCGACGACACCTTCGGCAGCTTCAAGGAGTTCCAGGGCCGGTTCAACGCGGTGGCCGCCAACCAGTTCGGCAGCGGCTGGGCGTGGGTGATCGTGACCGGCAAGCGGCTGGTGCTGTACAGCCTGCCGAACCAGGACTCGCCGCTGATCGGCGGCGACACCCCGATCCTTGGCCTGGACGTCTGGGAGCACGCCTACTACCTGAAGTACCAGAACCGCCGGCCGGAGTACATCGAGGCGTTCTGGAACACGATCAACTGGGATGAGGTCAACCGCCGCTACGAGGAGGCGATGAAGCGACCCTAGGGATCGTACGCGGTCCTGGCTGGGTCGTAAGCTGGGATTGTTGAGCGGGCGCGCTGCCCAGGGACCGCGGCCGGAAGGGAGAGACCATGCCAGTCGAGAAAGAGGAGCGGCACGACTCCACCGACAACCTCCCCAAGTCGGGGGCGGCTGCGCTGGGCGCGCTCCGGAAGCTGTGGAGCGACACCGGACGGGAGCGGGCCTTCTTCGGGCCGCAGGGTGGTGGGACGGATGCACCGAGCGGCCGGGACACGATGCTCGACATGGTCGGTGGCATGGGCTTCGGCGGGCTGGACACCTTCGCCGACGACAACGAGGCCACCCACAACACCCACCAGGCCGGGCAGAACCTGCAGGCCGCCTGGAAGAAGACCATGCAGCGCGAGGGCAAGCTGCTGCACCCGGGCCAGAGCGTGGGCGACCTGATCGGCAAGACCAAGGAGGGGGGCCTCGTCCCCGAAGACGGCGAAGAAGGGTAGGACTGACCCTACGTTGACCACACCGGGGGAGCAGCGCTACAGTTCGGACCGGGGGCCAGCAGGTAGACAACAGGAGGTGTAAGCGTGGGTCTGTTCAGGAAGGGCGGCGGCGGTTCTGGTGAGGGGCTCGTGGTGGAGGCGGCGGCGGCCATCCCCGACTACGGCTACAACCAGGGTCACCAGGAAGCGGTCGGCAAGTCTTCCGAGCTGCAGAAGACGACCTGCTACCCGGCGGAGATGGGTGGCCGGGCCAAGTTCACAGCTCATGAGCGCACCACCAGCTACCAGCAGGCGTCCGTGTACAACCGGCGCACCTACGACACGATCAACTAACCACTGAGGTTGCGAAAGCAGGCGGCTGCAGCCGCCTGCTTCGCGTTGGGGGGGTCGTGAGGATTGAACGATCACGGGCGCACGTTGAGCCCGTGGTGGAAGCGGTGAAGGTATCCAGTTCAACTGGGGCAGCCCTTCAGCGGAATCAACCGGCGGCCGAGGTAGTTCCGCGGGGTGGATAGCATTTGTTTTAGCGGCACCGTTGTCCACCCGAGCCGACCGAGGATTTCCATGCCCAACCACCTGGCTGACCAGACCAGCCCCCACCTGCTCCAGCACGCCGACGACCCGGTTGACTGGTACCCCTGGGGCGAGGAGGCATGGAAGCGGGCAGTCGCCGAGGCGAAGCCGGTCTTCCTGTCGATCGGCTACGCCAGCTGCCACTGGTGCCATGTCATGCAGCGGGAAAGCTTCGCCGACCCCGAAGTGGCGGCCCTGCTCAACGGGCACTTCATCTCGATCAAGGTCGACCGGGAGGAGCGCCCGGACCTCGACGGCCTGTACCTGGAGTCGCTGCAGACGCTGATGGGCGCCGCCGGGTGGCCCATGAGCCTGTTCCTCACCCCCGACCGGCAGCTGTTCTTCGGTGGCACCTACTACCCGCCCTCCCCCCGTGGCGAGCTGCCCTCGTTCCAGCAGGTGCTCGAGTCGGTGGCCGACGAGTGGCGCTACCGCCGCCGGGAGTTGGAGGGCCAGGCCGCCGAGCTGATCCGGCAGATGCGCGATCGGGCAACGTTCTCGGCCGACGGCCAACCGCTGTCGGTCGAGCTGCTCAACCAGGGGATCGCCGGGGTGATCTCCGCCGCCGACCTCAGCTACGGCGGGTTTGGCGAGCCACCGAAGTTCCCGCAGCCGTGGCTGGTCGAGCTGATGCTGCGGGCGGCCGCCCGAGGGCCGGGCGGGGGGCACGGGATCGCCGACCGGACGCTCAGGCGGATGGCCCGGGGCGGCATCTACGACCAGGTCGGCGGCGGGTTCCACCGCTACGCCGTCGACGGGGCCTGGGCCGTTCCCCACTTCGAGAAGATGCTCTACGACAACGCACTGATAGCCCGGCTGTACACCCATGCCTGGCAGGCCCGGCACGACCCGCTGTTCAAGCGCATCGCTACCGAGACCCTCGACTACCTGGTGTCGACGCTCAGCGCCCCGGGCGGGGGGTTTTACAGCGCCGAGGACTCCGACGACGCGAGCGGCGCCGAGGGCACCTACTGGCTCTGGACCTACGACGAGTTCGCTCAGCTGGCCCCGGAGGCGGTGCCGTTCTTCGGGGTCACCCCGGAGGGCAATTTCGAGGGCCGCAACGTGCTGACCGCGGCCGGCGACGAGCCGCCTGCCCAGGCCCGGGCGCGGTTGGCCGAGGCCCGGGCGCGCCGGGCGCGGCCGGCGATCGACACCACCGTCCTGACCGGGTGGAACGGGCTGGCGATCGCCGCCCTGGCCGACGCCGGGGCCGCCTTCGGGCGTCCGGATTACCTGAAGGCCGCGGAGGAGGTGGCGTCCGTGCTGGCTGGGCAGCTGTCCGGCGACGGATCGGTGCCCCACGCCGTGCCGCCCTCGCCGAGCGGCGCCGGCCTGGCGGAAGACTACGCCTACCTGGCCGACGGCCTCTTCGCCCTCTGGGAGGCGACCCTGGACGCCCGCTGGCTCGAGGTCTGCGAGCAGGTCGCCCGCAGGATGGTGACGTTGTTCTGCGACAGTGAGCGGGGCGGGCTGTTCTCGACGGCGTCGCCCGGGGCGGGCGGCGACCAGAGCCCGTTCCGGCGCAAGGACATGATCGACGGGGTCACCCCCTCCCCCAACGGGGTGGCGTCGTTGCTGTTGCAGCGGCTCGGGGTCCTGCTCGGCGACGAAGAGCTGAGCGCTGCCGGGCGGGGGATCCTGGAGGCGGCCCGGGCCGGGATGCAGGCCGTACCCCAGGAGTCCGGGAGCCTTCTGGGTGCGCTGGACTTCCTCGTGTCCGGGCCCCGGGAGATCGCCATCGTCGGCGAGGACGGGCCTGCCAAGACCGCCCTCCTTCGCGAGGTCTTCGGTCGGTACCTGCCCAACCGGGTCCTGGCCGGGGGGGCTGCGTCCTCCCCACTGCTCGAGGGCCGGGGGCCGGCCGGCGGGCGTCCGGCAGCATACGTCTTCGAGCGCAACGGGCGGGCAGGCAGCCAGGCGGTCTGCCGGAGGCCGACCAGCGACCCGGTCGAGCTGGCCCGCCAGCTCCGCGGCGCCGGCCTGCCGTCGCCCGAGCAGCTGAGCCGGGCCGCCGACATGGCCCGCTCCACGCTGCACCGGATGTCGCTGCTCGACCAGCTCGACAACCCGCTGTGGATCGACCCGCTGCGCGAGCAGGGCTTCTTCCGCACCCCGCCGGGATCGATCGAGGAGTACGTGCCGGGGGCGAGCGGGTCGCCACCCTGGCCGGACTCCAAGTACCTGGCCAGAATGGCCGGGGTCGATCCGTTCGCCGTCCACCGGGTGGCCATGGCGATCCCGGACACCGACAACCCGCTGGTTCACGAGGATCTGGCCGACACCGCGCTGGCCCTGCCGCCCGACCTCGCCGCCGACTTCGCCCGCCGGGCCGGCACGTGGCTCCGGGCGTCGGTCAACAACACCGGCCTGCCCAAGAAGCTGGGCAGCCTGCTGTCGCACCTGGCCAAGGCCGGTCACGGGGTGGAGGCGCTGGAGCTGGCCCGGGCGTTGCTGGAGCTCCACGCCGAAGCCGGAGCGTTCCGTGGGGCGGCCGCCGAGGAGGGGCTGGTGCCGCCGCCGCAGCCCCAGCCGCGGTACGGGCCGTGGGACTACGACGAGGTCCTGAAGGAGAACATGCCCGACGTCGTCCGGGCGGCCGGGCTGCCCGCCGTCGAGCTGCTGGCGTCGGTGCTCGAACAGGCACTGGAGCTGTCCGGGGAGGGCCTGGAGCTGGCCGGGCCGCCCGCCGACGGCTCGTATCTGTGGCGGCCGAACATCGGCGAGGACCCCCGTAACCTTGACCGGACGGTGCGGGACTCGCTGGTCTCCGCCCTCCGTGACGCCGCCGAGCTGGTCGCCCGGGAGAACCCCGGCGTCCTGGGCGACCTGGTCGCCACGCTGGACGGGCGGAACTGGTCGATCTTCCGGCGGCTGTCGCTGCATCTGCTCTGGGCCTTCCCGGAGGATGCCCCCGGATTGGTCTCCGCTGCGTTGTCGGACCGGCGACTGCTCGACGACCCGCACACCAGCCGGGAGTGGCTGCTGCTGGCTCGCCAGCAGCACGAGGGCCTGGACGAGGCCGGCCGGGCGCAGCTGCTCGCCTGGGTGCAGGAGGGTCCGGACCTGTCCCGGTGGGACGGCGTTCCCGAGCGGTGGGCAGCCGACCGTGACGACGAGCAGGCAGCAGCCACCTACCGGCGGTGGTGGTCGGCCTCGCGGTCGGCGTTCCTGGAGGCGGCCGGTGCCGCTGTCGCCGGGGCGGCCGCCGACGACGAGGATGCCGACGACGAGGATGCCGACGACGAGGATGGCGATGACGAGGATGGCGATGACGCCGCCTTCGCCTTCGTGCCGAGCGGGCCCCCGGTCGACCTCGCCACGCCGAAGCAGGCGGAGTGGCTGCGGACGGCGCCGATTGGCGACGTCGTTGCCTTCGCCCAGCGCTTCCGCCCGCCGCCGTTCCCCGGCGCGCCGACGGCCCCGGGGCTGCTGC
>OEPS010000628.1_pt1 | contig 12139 bp, 9 predicted proteins | sample 1539411 | NCBI WGS metagenome assembly OEPS01 (sample SAMN02671747, study PRJEB22543) | soil metagenome | biome: bacteria | place: China:Hunan Province, Lengshuijiang City | collected 2012-10-15 | depth 0.08m m | reverse complement strand
GCGCCCGCGGCGGGCGCCGACGCGCGCGGTCCCCACTCGCGGCAGGAGTGCACCGGGACGACCTTCCCCGGGTTCGCCCGCCGCTCCGGGTCGAAGACGTCGCGCAGCCGGCACATCGTCGCCAGCGAGTCGGCCGAGAAGACGAGCGGCATGTAGCCGATCTTGTCGAGCCCGACCCCGTGCTCGCCGGTGATCGTCCCGCCGGCATCGATGCACGCGCGCATGATCTCCCCCATCGCCTCCTCGACGCGCCCGGCCTCGTCGGCGTTCGACGCGTCGTAGGGGATGTTCGGATGCAGGTTGCCGTCGCCGGCGTGAAAGACGTTGCAGACGGTCACGCCGTGCCGCTCGCCGATCTCGCGGATCCGGCGCAGCGTCTCGGGGAGCTTCGTCCGCGGGACGACCGCGTCCTGGACGACGAGGTGCGGCGCGATGCGCCCCATCGCGCCGAACGCCTTCTTCCGGCCCTGCCAGAGTCGCGCGCGCTCGGCAGCGTCGCTGGCGACGCGCACCCCGCGCGCCCCCGCCTCACGGCAGATCATGTGAACACGCTCGACGTCGGCCTCGAGGCCGGCGGCCAGCCCATCGAGCTCGATGAGCAGCACCGCCGCCGCGTCGGCCGGATATCCCGCGGCGTAGACGCTCGCCTCGACCGCGCGGATGGTCGGGTTGTCCATCATCTCGAGCGCGGCGGGGACGATGCCGGTGGCGATGATCCCCGACACCGCGCGCGCGGCGTCGTCGACGCCGGTGAAGTCGGCGAGGAGGGTACGCACCGCCTGCGGGTCGGGGGAGAGCCCGACGGTCGCGTCGAGCACCACGCCGAAGCACCCCTCGGAACCGATGAAGGCGCCGAGCAGGTCGTAGCCGTCGCTTTCCCCGGCCGCGTTGCCTAACGCGACGATCTCGCCATCGGGGAGGACGACGGTCAGGGCATGGATGTGGTTGAGCGTCACCCCGTACTTCAGGCAGTGCGGTCCCCCGGCGTTCTCGGCGACGTTGCCGCCGATCGTGCACGCCGCCTGGCTCGAGGGATCGGGGGCGAAGTGCAGCCCGTGGCCGGCGACCGCCCGGCTGATGACCGCATTCACCGTCCCCGGCTCGACCACCGCGCGCGCGTTGTCGACGTCGACGTCGAGGATCCTCGTCAGCCGCTGCAGCCCGACGAGGACGACGTGGTCGGCGAGCGCACCGCCGGACAGCCCTGTTCCCGCCCCGCGTGCGACGAAGGGGACCTTGAGCTCGGCGAGCGCGCGGACGACCGCGACCACTTCCTCGCGCGTGCCGGGGAACACGGCGAGTGCGGGCTCCTTGCGGTAGCCGGGCAGCCCGTCGGCGGTGTAGGCGAACAGCTCGCTGCGCCGGGCGAGGACGCGCCGCTCGCCGGCGATCGCGCCGAGCCGCCTGGCCAGCGCCGGAACGTCGGCGCCGGCGACCTGGTCAGGCGCGGCGATGTCCGGAGTCGGCGAGTGGGGGAGTGCGGTGGTGCTCACTCACTCAAGATACCCGCCGCCCGCTCCGCGGGAGAGGGGCTGACGAGGCGCAGCGCATCGCGATGGTAGCGGTATTCCAGCGGCGCGGTCATCCGCTCGATCTCGCCGTCGTACGACACGTTTCCCTTCGGCCGGCGCATCTCGATCCGGCAGCGGTCGACGAGGAAGCTGTCGACTTCGTGAAGGTTCGCCCGCATCCCGTGGAAGACCGCGGCGAAGACCATCGCGAACAGCCGGCGCAGCCCGGCGTTAGGCACCACGATGACGTGGAGGGCGCGATCGCCGTCGGCGGTGCGCTCGCCGAACATCCCCTTGTCGAAGTCCCGCTCGCCGACGCTGATGAAGACGAGGCAGGCGCGATACGACTTGACCTCGCTCGAGTCGGGGGAGTCGATCTCGACGTCGAAGCGCGGCATCCGGAAGAGCATCTCCAGCCCGGCGACGATGCTCGCCGGCCAGTACCACATCTTCTCCTCGAGCCGCTCCCGGGTGCGGACGAAGGAGACGTACGCGCCGACGGAGCTCGTGTTGAGGAACAGCTGGCCATTCACCGTCGCGACATCGATCGGCCGGGCGCTGCCCGTCGCCGCGAGCTCCGCGGCCTCCGCCGGCTCGACGGGAATTCCATAGTCATGGGCGAGGTGATTGAGCGTCCCCCCCGGAATCACCGCGAGCTCGGTTTCCGTCTTCGCGAGGACGGCCGCGGCGGCGGCGATCGTCCCGTCGCCTCCGCTGACGCCGATGCGGGTCGCTCCGTCGCCGCGGAGCTGCTCGATCGTCGCGCCGAGATCCCGGGGCTCGGTCTCGTGGACGGCGAAGCGGGAATCGCCGCGCAGGACTTCGAGCACCTTCGCCGCGCTGCCACCGCCGGGGTTGACGAGGACGGGGATCGGGCGAAGCCCGGAGTTCGTCTGAGAGGTCACGGCGGGAAGCCTAGGGAAGCTTCGTGCCGTCCCTCAGGCGAGCGTGCAGCGGGTGATCGCTTCTTCGAGCGTTGCCAGCTCGAACGGCTTCTGGAGCACGGGTGCCTCGACCCGGTCGATGAACTCGCGGGCGTCGGGTGACGCGACATCCCCGGTCGAAAAGATCATCCGCTTGACGATCGCCGGGCGCACCGCCTTCAGGCGGTCGTGGAGGTCGATCCCCGAGAGCCCGGGCATCTTCAGGTCCGAGACCACCAACGTGTAGTCCGGCGCGTCGGGGGCGAGCAGGGCGCGCAGCGCCGCGCCGCCATCGCCCGCCTCGTCGACGACCCAGTCGCGCTTCATGAAGAAGCGGCGCAGCGCCATCCTGATGCTCGCCTCGTCGTCGATGATCAGGACCCGGCGAGCACTCCCCCGCTCCGCGCCTGCGCCCGCGGGCACGTCGGCGGCGAGGGTTGCGACGGTTTCCGGGGTCGGCAGGGAGAGGGTGAAACGTGCGCCCCCTCCCGGAATGTTCTCTGCCATCAGCGTTCCCTTGTGCACTTCGATGATCCCGCGCGAGACCGCGAGGCCAAGTCCGGTCCCGACGCCTGGCGGCTTGGTGGTGAAGAATGGCTCGAAGAGCCGGGAGAAGTCATCTGGCGCAATGCCCGGTCCATTGTCCTCGACGACGATGTCCAGCCGGTCGGACTTCACGCGCGCGCGGACGCGGACCCGTCCGCCCTCCTTCGCCGCCTGGGCCGCGTTGACCACGAGGTTGGTGATCACCTGGGCGATCGCCGTCGGATCCATCGACAGCCAGGGGAGCGGTTCCTCGATCGATACCAGAAGCTCCCCGCCCAGCTCCTCCACCTGCGGCGCGAGCCCGCGCGCGGTGCGCCGCACGAGATCGGCGACGTCAGTCATCTGCCGGCGCACGGGACCGCCCCGCGCCGACGACAGCAGGTCGCGAACGATCGCGCGCGAACGGCGCGCCTGGTCGCGGATCGTGGTCAGCGCCTCCGTGTCGTCGGCGGGGCGGACCTCCTGGAGCAGCGTCTCGACGAGGATGAGGATCGACGAGAGCGGATTGTTCAGCTCGTGCGCGACGCCGGAGATGAGCTGCCCGATCGCGGCGAGCTTCTCCGACTTGAGCAGCGCCTCCTCGGCGCGCTGCCGCTCGGTGATGTCGGTGATGAGCACGAGGCGCGCGTCGTGGCCGTCGAACACGAGCGAGTGGCTGGTGATCTCGACCGGGAAGACCGTCCCGTCCTTCTTCCGGTGGCGCCACTTTCCCGTCTGGTTGAAGCCCTTCGGCAGCACCCGGACCCGCTCGGCGAGAGCCTCGGCATCCTCGGGCGGGCGGACGTCGCGGATCGTCATCGCGAGGAATTCCTCGCGGGAGTAGCCATAGGTCCTGATGGCTGCGTCGTTGACCGCGAGGATGCGAAGGGTCTCGGTGTCGTAGGCCCACATCGGGACCGGGTTGTTGTCGAACAGCAGCCGGTAGCGCTCGGCAGCGAGCCGCGTCTCCTCGAGGGCCGAGGATGGCGAGAGTTCGAGCGCATTTTTCGCTGTCGGGTCAACCATGCGGTTCCCATGATCACTGAGGCGACGTCGCCTCAGGGAGGACGATCGCAGACGGCGGCCGTTACTGCGAGCGGCGATGATCGTGGTGACCAGCTGCGGGAGCAGCGCGAACGGAACGAAAAAGCGCGGGGCCCGAGCGATCGGGCCCCGCGCTGACGCTGGAGATGCCTAACGTTCTGCTGCGGTCAGGCCGCGGTCCAGAAGCCGGCGAGGGCGCGACCGTCCGGCGACTCGCGCAGCTTCTCGAACGCGCGCTCGCGGATCTGGCGGATGCGCTCGCGGGTCACCCCCATCAGGGCGCCGATGCGCTCGAGCGTCATCGCCTCCGAGCCCTCCTCGAGACCGTAGTAGAGGTAGAGGATCTTCCGCTCGCGCGGCGTGAGGTAGCGGGTGAAGACGCGGTCGATGAACTCGCGCATCAGCTTCCCGTCGGTGTCCTCCTCGATCTCGACGCCGTCCTGGCCGGCGAAGCGCTCGCCTAACGTCGAGGCCTCGCGGTCGGAGCGGTCGACCGGCGCGTCGAGCGAGATCTCGGTCGCCGACATCTGCTTCGAGGAGCGGACCTGTTCGGGGCTCTCGTCGAGGAGCCGTCCGAGCTCGGCTTCGGTCGGGTCGCGCTTGAGGACCTGGGCGAGAACGGTCTCGGCGCGGGCGAGGCGGATGAGCTGCGAGTTCTGGTTGAGCGGGATGCGGACCGATCGCGTCTGCTCGGCGAGCGCCTTGAGGACCGCCTGGCGCACCCACCACACCGCATAGGAGATGAACTTCACTCCCTGGTCCGGGTCGAACTTCCGGACCGCCTTGAGGAGCCCCTCGTTCCCGATCGCGACAAGCTCGCTGAGATCGAGGCCGTGCCCCTGGTACTTCTTCACGTACGAGATGACGAAGCGCAGGTTCGCGGTGACGAGCCGCTCGGCGGCTTCGGTGTCCCCCTTCTGCGCGCGCCTGGCGAGGCGGCGCTCCTCTTCGGCGGAGCCGATGAGGGGGAGCTTCTGGATGTCGTGAAGGTACTGATCGAACGCGGAGGAGGGAGACGAGCGGAAATACCCCTTCGACCTGGTCTCGGTCACTTGCTCCATACACGCTCCTTAACCACAGTGGAGTGGACGGGGCACGTAGTGTGGCCCGTCGAGTCCCGGCAGGACGGCCACGATAATGAACGGCGCAGAAACGGTCAACAAAAAAAACATCCGATGGGATCTTCGGATGCTTTTCGGGTGCGGAGCCGAGCTCGGGCGGCGAGCCGAGGGATCGGAGGCGGCGTTGTGACGCGGTGATGACGCCATCCGCCCCCTCCCTGCAGCTTCCCGCCCGGCCTGGAGACGCTCAGTGCGACGGTGGTACCTGCGGGTCCCTCGGCTTGGTCCGGCTCGTCGCCATCAGGATGCCAAAGCCGATCGCGACGATCACGCCCACCCCGATCCACATCGGTGGCGCACCGACGAGATAGGCGCCGATGGCGAGTCCGATCACGAGGATGAAGAATCCTATCAGGTAGGTCGAGAAGGATGACATAAGTCCGGTTCCGGTGGGGGTACCCAGCCGAGCGGGGCAAGTAGGGGGCCAGTCTGTCCTCGCCGCTTCATCCCCCCGTTAGCTAACCACGTCTATTGTCCGATCAGACAGCGGCGAGCAGGAGCCGCGTCGGCCGGCGTACCCCGATACCGCGCTGGCAGTTCGACCTACTCAGGAGGATTCGATGTCAGGCAGACGAATGGAGGTTCTGGTCGCGCTTGTCGTAGCGGGCGCAACGCTCGCGATCGGCGTACCCGCTGGTGCACAGGCCGCGAGCTCGCACCCCGCGATGGCGAAGAAGGCGCGGCCGACGGAGCAGCACACCGTGAAGGTGAAGGAAGCGACCCCCGGCCTCGCCGCTCAGGCGACGATCAGCGCCGACTCGGCGCAGAAGATCGCCCTTGCCCAGGTCTCGCACGGCTGGATTCGCGAGGCGGAGCTGGAGGAGGAGAAGGGCACCCTCGTCTACTCGTACGACATCAAGGCGCGCGGGAAGTCGGGTGTCGAGGAGGTGCTGGTCGATGCCAGGACCGGCGCGGTAGTCTCGACGAGCCACGAGAGCGCGAAGGCCGAGGCGAAGGAAGCCGCGGGCGAGAAGAAGCTCACGAAGACCGCCCGGGTGAAATCGAAGCCGATGTCGAAGTCGACCGCCACGCCGAAGCCGGCGACGAACGGAGTCTCGACGACGAAGCCGTAAGCGGCAGCGGCTACCGACAGGCAGCCCCGGCGGGCGTCATCGCCCGCCGGGGCTTCGTGTCGGCCAGGATCCGCGCCAGCCGGTGAACCGCCAGAGGTCGCGAACGGCGACCGTGTCGCCGGCTCGAGTGAGCGCGACGCGTGCCGCCGGTTCGGTCCCGTCGAAATGGGGACGGAGGGCAGCCGCCTCGTCTCGTGCGGCCGCCGTGGTGTCGAGCGCGACGACGAGGTCGTCGCCCGGGCGCGCGGTGCGCGCGAACGAGGGCCAGAGATCGTACTGGCTCGGCCGGCTGCCGATGCCTAACGCGAACACCGTCGGGCGCCCGGGGGCGAGAAAGGCGATCCCGGCGGCGTCCTGGTAGCGGTCGGCGGCGAGCCAGCCACGATGGCCGGTGGCGCGAGCGGCCGAGTCGCGGACCGACGACGCGGCCCGGGCGAGCGTGCTCCACCCATGGGCGCGAGCGACTGGGTCGCGGGCGGCGCGGAGGGGGAGCACAGGCGCAGCCAGCTGGGCGAGGGCGACCACGACCAGCGCGGCGCCGACCAGCGCCGCCGGTGCATACCAGCGGCGCATCCCCCGCGCCGACGATGCGGCAGCGAGCGGAAGAAGAGCGACGAAGGCCGGCGCCGGCCAGTTCGCTTCGACCGGCCGGCGCACCGCACTGTAGGCGAAGAATGCGAGGACGGTCGCGCCGACTACCGCGAGCAGAGCGCGGGCATCCGGCGCTCGATCCTCCGCGCGCTGCTCCCCGGCTCGTTGACGGCGGAGCGCCAACCACGCGGCGGCGAGGCAGAGGAGGAAGATCCCCGGCGAGATGAGCCCGGCTTGGCTCCCGAGAAGGGACAGCTCGCGCGCAGCGACCGATCCGCGGTGCGGGGCTCCGAGTCCGTGCGCCAGCTGGAAACGAACCGAAACCCACCCGTGGCTGGCGTTCCAGGCGATGACCGGGGTTGCGACGACGAACGCGATGAGCACCGCGGCCCACGGTCCCGGCGTGCGGAGCTGGCGCCGGAGCGAAGGGAGGGCGACGAGTGCCAGCGCGGTGGCAGCGCCGACGATACCGACGGTAAGCTTGGCGAGCAATCCGCAACCGAACGCCGCGCCGGCGAGGAGCCACCAGCGGGTGGCGGTCCCGCTTCCCGGCGCGGACTCGAGCGCGATGGTGATGCAGAGAAGTGCCCCCGCGACCGCGAGCAGCGCCGGGGCGTCGGTCGTGGCGATCGCGAGCCCGATCGCCGCGAGCGGCGTGCAGAGGAGGAACAGCGCGGCCCGCAGCGCAGCCGTCTCCCCGCCGAGGCGCCGGGCGATGGCGACCATCGCGGCGACGGCAGCGGTCCCGGTGGCGAGGGTGCCAATGCGGACTCCCAGCGGCGTATGGCCCGCGAGAGCGGTCCCGGCCGCGATGAGCCAGGCGACCGCCGGAGGGTGGTCGAAATAGCCGGCGGCGAGGCGGCGCGACCACTCCCAGTAGTAGGCCTCGTCGGGGAGGAGCGGAGCGAGGGCGGCGATCAGCAACCGGACCGCCAGACCGGCGATGATCGCCGCCCACGCCAGCCGGCGCGCCTGGGGCTCGGCCGTCAGGGAGAGAAAGCGGGCCGCTGGTGACGGGCGGCCAGGCGACCTGACGTCGGTCAGCGTCATCGCCCGCGCGCCCCGCGCGACTCCCGGGGCACGAGGCTCACGGCAGCTGTGGGTCAGCCGCGGCATGACCGCGAACCGAGCGAGGCGATGTCGACGCCGGCAGACTGAAATGGGAAGGGCGAGATGACCGCATGCCAGTGGAGGGACGCGCGCGCGGGGGATTCAACCCCGCACGGGACGCTATCGCCGGGCCGTTAAACAGCGCCTAACAGCTCCGCCCCGGAGACGTTCGCGCGCACCGGTCGCGGAAGGGTGATCCGGAACCGGCTTCCCGTGGATGAACTCTCCGCGAGCTCGAGGGTTCCCCCGTGCGCTTCGGCGATCCAGCGGCCGATCGCGAGCCCGAGACCGGCTCCGCCCGAGTCGGAAACGGCCTCACGCGCGCGCGCGACATCGACCCTGAAGAATCGCTCGAACACCTTGGCCCGGGCCTCTTCGGGTATCCCTGGACCAGAATCGCTCACGGTGACGTGATACGCCGCCGGGTCCCGATCGAGCCCCACCGTCACCCTCGCCCCCGGCGGCGAGTGCTTGATCGCGTTGTCGAGGAGGTTCATGACCAGCGACCGGAGCAGCTCCTCGTCGGCTTCGATCGGCCAATCGGCATCCGGATCGGGGTCGAGCCTCGCGTCGCCGAGCGTCGGCAGCGGCGCGGCGCTGAACGTCGGGGTGAGCGTGATGGTGGTCGCGCGCGCGGCGGCGAGCGCGCGCGCGGCACGGACGCATTCGCTCACCAGCTCGTCGAGGTACAGCTCGCGCCGCTGCAGGGGGCGCTGGCCGGCGTCAGCGCGTGCGAGGAGAAACAGGTCGGCGACGATGCGCGACAGGCGGCGGCCCTCGTCGCGCACCGCGGAAAGCGCGTCACGATAGTCGGCTTCCGGGCGTTGCGCCTGCGAGAGGGCGATGTCCGCCTCACCGAGCATCACCGCAACCGGCGTCCGCAGCTCGTGCGAGGCGTCGGCCATGAAGCGGCGCTGCTGGTCGAAGGCGGTATCGAGGCGCGCGAGCAGCGCGTTGAACGTACTTGCCAGCCGTCCCAGCTCGTCGTTGGGGTTCGCGACCGGCAGGCGCTCGTGGAGGCTCGACGCGCCGATGTCGGCGGCGCGCTCGCTCATCGCGACGACCGGGGCGAGGCTGCGCCGGGCGAGGGCGTAGCCCCCGCCCCAGGCGAGGAGGAGCCCGATGACGATCGCGACGATGAACCCGGTCCTGACTTCCTCGAGGAGCTCGGTCTGGTCGGCGAGAGACGCGGCCGCGACCACGATGAGCGCGTGCGAAGAGGTGTCGCTGCGCATCGCGTAGGTGCGGATGCCGCCCTCGCCGTTAGGCAGCGTCGCGAAGCGCGGCCCTCCGGCAACGAGATCCCCGCCGAGGGTCGCACGGACGGCCGCGAAGTCGACGAGCATGCCGGGACGCGCCTCGCCATCCGCCGAGTCGGCGGGCAGGTCCGACGCGACGAGCCGGCCGCGTGCGTCGTAGACGAGGAAGCCGAGGTCCCGGAAGTGAAACTCGGCGAGCGTTCCTTGCGCCCCGGCCGAGTCGGCGGCGTCCCGGACCCTGTCGGTGCGCAGGTCGCTGGCGAGCGCCGTCGCCGACTCCTTGAGGTACTCGTCGGTCCGGCCCGCGATCGTCCGGCTCAGCATCCCGTACGACAATGAGGCAAAGGTGACGAGCAGCGCCGCGAGCACCGACGTGTGCCAGAGCGCGAGCCGCCCGCGGACGCTGTCGATCATGGGGGCATGCTCACTCGCCGCGCGGGTCGGCACTGAGCATGTAGCCCGCGCCCCGCCTCGTGTGGATCAGCGGCGACCGGTCGCCGTCGACCTTGCGCCGCAGCCGGCCGATGTAGACCTCGATCGCGTTCGAGAATGGATCGTGGTTGTCGTCCCAGACATGCGCGCAGATGTCAGCGCGTCCCACGACACGCCCGGCGTTCTGCGCGAGATACTCGAGGAGCGTGTACTCCTTCGTCGTCAGCGCGATCGGGCGGCCGCCCCGGTGCGCGACCTGCCCCCGCGTGTCGACGACGAGGTCGCCGACCTTGATCTCCTCCGGACGCACCTCGCGCGCGCGACGGAGCAGGGCGCGCAGCCGGGCGAGCAGCTCGCTGAAGTCGAAGGGCTTGGCGAGATAGTCGTCGGCCCCCGCATCGAGCCCGGCGATGCGGTCACTCACGGCATCGCGCGCGGTGAGCATGAGCACGGGCATCGCCAGCCCGCGGCTGCGAATCTCGCGGCAGACGCTGAAGCCGTCCCGCTTCGGCATCAGCACATCGAGGATCACGAGGTCGTACTCGTTCACCGCGATCTGGTAGACCGCCTCGTCTCCGTCGGCTGCGACGTCGACGGCGTACGCGTGCTCGCGGAGACCCTTGGCGAGCATCGCGCTCAGGTAGACGTCGTCTTCGGCAAGGAGTAGTCGCACGCTCGTCCTCGATGGTGTTCATGAATCTTGGCGGTTCTACCCGCCGAAGCAACAATCGGCTCGCCACGAACCGCAGCCCGTCGGGGAGCGGAGGGCCGCGCGCGCGGGGGTGTCGTCCCCTGGTCGTGGAGCCGCCCCTGCCCGCCGGGGAGGCCGGCCCGCCTAACGGCGGTGTTTCTTCCGCGGCACCAGCACCGCGGTGCCCTGGACCCGGCCGAAGAGCCGGGCCTCGCGGCAGCTCGGGACCCACATGTCGATGTGCTGTCCCTTGATCAGCAGACCGGTGTCGTCGACGAGGAACCGGCCGAGGTAGTTGTCGCCCTCGAACAGCTCGACGTAGCGGCTGAGGGGGAACACCCGCGGGTCGGCGGCGATGATCCCCGGGCGCACCCAGCGGCCGCGGCGGGTCGTCCCGCTCAGGCAGTAGGCGGTGATCTCGACCGGAATCGCCTCCCCCTCGCGGGCACGGGTGAATGCGGTGCGACGCCGGGGCACCGCCGGCCTGCTGACGACGAGGCCGGGGAGCATGTGCTCACCCTCGACCACGACGCCGGGGAGCCGCCGCAGCTCCGGCTGCGGCAACGCCGCCGCGCGGTCGAGCGCGGCGAGCGTGGCGAGCGCGGCGATGACCAGCGCGCCGACGGCCAGCATCACGCGCGGAGTGACCCAGCCGATCGGGCGGCGCCCGAGGGCGCGCGGGGTGCGGAGCTGTCGCATCACCCTGGCGACGTCCCGACCCGCCCCCGGGTCACGGAAAAGGCGCTTTCAACGCCCGGCCCGCGCCGCTCAGTCGAGGACGCCGAGCACGATCTCGTCGGCGACCGGGAGCCCCCATGCGCTCTCCGCCCCCGCCATCGTGCCGATCGCTGCCGGCAGGGCATACTCGACGCGCCCGCCGCGCGCCTTCTTGTCGCTGCGCGTCGCGGCGAGGATCCGGGCCGGGTCGATGCCTGGCGGAACGACGACGGGAAGGCCGCCGGCGGTGAGTGCCGCCCGCACCCGCATCGCGGTCCCGGCCGCGGCGACACCGATCCGCTCGGCGATCTCGCTCTCCAGCGCCATCCCGATCGCGACCGCCTCGCCGTGCAGCAGCCGGTAGCCGCTCGCGGCCTCGATCGCGTGGCCGAGGGTGTGGCCGAAGTTGAGGACCTTGCGGCGGCCGTGCTCCCGCTCGTCGTCGGCGACGACGGCCGCCTTGATCTCGACGCTGCGGGCGATGAGCGCGGCAAGCTCGCCGGGGATCCCGGTGTCGTCGGCGGCGAGGCGCGGCAGGACCGCCGCGACCTCGTCGAAGTAGCGGGCGTCGGCGACGACGCCGTGCTTGATCATCTCGGCGCCCCCCGACCGGAGCTCGGCGGCGGGGAGGGAGGCGAGGGTGTCGGGGTCGGCGATCACCGCCGCCGGGGGATGAAACGCGCCGACGAGATTCTTTCCCGCCGGGGTGTCGACTCCGGTCTTCCCGCCGACCGACGCATCGACCATCGCGAGCAGCGTCGTCGGGAGCTGGACGACGGGGATGCCGCGCATGTAGGTCGCGGCGACGAACCCGGCGAGGTCGCCGACGACGCCGCCGCCTAACGCGACGATGGTGGTGTCGCGGCCGGCGCCGCCGGCGAGCAGCTCGTCGGTGAGGTGGGCCCAGAGCTCGCGCGTCTTGTGCTCCTCGCCGGGTGGGACGAGGAGGAGCGACATCGCCGCCGCGGGGTCGGCGCCGGCGAGCGACGCACGAACCCGCTCGGCGTAGAGGGGAGCGACATTCGGGTCGCTGACGACCGCGTAGTGATGCGCGGGCGCGGCCCGGGCGATGATCGCCCCGGCGTCCTCGAGCGCGCCCGGGGCGACGATGACCTCGTAGCCGGGGAGCGCGACGACGCGTG
>OEPS010000627.1_pt1 | contig 12175 bp, 11 predicted proteins | sample 1539411 | NCBI WGS metagenome assembly OEPS01 (sample SAMN02671747, study PRJEB22543) | soil metagenome | biome: bacteria | place: China:Hunan Province, Lengshuijiang City | collected 2012-10-15 | depth 0.08m m | reverse complement strand
TACCTTCCTGCCAGCGGGTTTTCATCGACATAGAGTCTTTGCCCACCGGAATAGTCAGTCCCAGAGCCGGACACAGCTCTTCGCCAACCGCTTTTACCGCTTCATATAAACCGGCATCTTCGCCCGGGTGACCGGCTGCGGCCATCCAGTTTGCCGATAGCTTGACGCGATTGAGCGCGCCAATCTGCGTCGCCGCAAGATTGGTCAGCGCCTCGCCGACCGCCAGACGGGCAGAAGCAGCAAAGTCCAGCAGCGCGACCGGCGCACGTTCGCCAATTGACATCGCTTCGCCGTAGTAGCTATCGAGGCTGGCGGTTGTTACCGCGCAGTTAGCCACCGGGACCTGCCACGGACCTACCATCTGATCGCGCGCCACCATACCGGTGACTGTACGGTCGCCGATGGTGACGAGGAAAGTTTTCTCCGCGACCGTCGGCAGGTGCAGCACACGATTTACCGCGTCGGCAATAGTGATTTCCTGGCGTACCAGACTCTGGCCCTGGGCTTTCTGAGTCTGCACATCGCGGGTCATTTTTGGCGTTTTGCCCAACAGCACATCAAGCGGCAGGTCAATCGGTCGATTGTCAAAATGGCTATCGTCGAGGCTCAGATGCAGCTCTTCGGTGGCCTCCCCAATGACCGCGTACGGCGCGCGCTCGCGGCGGCACAGCTCATCAAACAGCGGTAGCTGTTCCGGCGCGACCGCCAGAACATAGCGTTCCTGAGATTCGTTACACCAGATTTCCAGCGGACTCATGCCCGGCTCATCGCTGAGAATATCGCGCAGCTGGAATTTACCGCCGCGCCCGCCGTCGCTGACCAGCTCCGGCATGGCGTTCGATAAACCGCCCGCGCCGACGTCGTGGATAAAGAGAATCGGGTTAGCCTCGCCCAGCTGCCAGCAGCGGTCGATAACTTCCTGGCAACGACGTTCCATCTCCGGGTTGTCGCGCTGTACGGATGCAAAATCCAGATCGGCGTCAGACTGGCCGGACGCCATTGAAGAGGCCGCCCCGCCGCCGAGACCGATGTTCATTGCCGGTCCGCCGAGAACAATCAGCTTCGCGCCGACAACAATCTCGCCCTTCTGCACGTGTTCGCCGCGGATGTTACCGATACCGCCCGCCAGCATAATAGGCTTGTGATAGCCGCGCAGCTCTTCGCCGTTGTGGCTGGTCACCTTCTCTTCATAAGTACGGAAATAGCCGTTCAGCGCCGGACGGCCAAATTCGTTGTTAAACGCCGCGCCGCCCAGCGGACCTTCGGTCATGATATCCAGCGCGGTTACGATACGCTCAGGCTTGCCGAAATCCTCTTCCCACGGCTGTTCAAATCCCGGAATACGCAGGTTGGAAACCGAGAAGCCCACCAGACCGGCTTTTGGCTTCGCGCCGCGTCCGGTGGCGCCTTCATCACGAATTTCGCCGCCAGAACCGGTCGCCGCGCCCGGCCATGGAGAAATAGCCGTCGGGTGGTTATGGGTCTCGACCTTCATCAGAATATGCGCATCTTCCTGGTGGAAGTCGTAGCGGCCGGTTTCGTGATCGGCAAAGTAACGACCAACGGCCGAACCTTCCATGACCGCGGCGTTATCTTTATAGGCAGACAGCACATACTCCGGGGTTTTCTCGAAGGTGTTCTTGATCATTTTGAACAGCGACTTTGGCTGTTTTTCGCCATCAATGACCCAGTCGGCGTTAAAAATTTTGTGTCGGCAGTGCTCAGAGTTGGCCTGCGCAAACATGTAAAGTTCGATATCATTTGGATTGCGTCCCAGCTTCTGGAAGGCATCCTGCAGATAGTCGATTTCGTCATCCGCCAGCGCCAGCCCCAGACGAAGGTTGGCGTCAATCAGCGCCTGACGCCCCAGGCCCAATAGATCAACGCTGGTTACCGGAGTTGGCTGATGATGGGCGAAAAGTTTTTCCCCCTCGTCCAGCGCGCCAAACACGCTTTCCATCATCCGGTCATGCAGTTCAGCCGCCACCAGCGACCATTGTTCATCGTTCAGGCTGCTCGCTTCAACGTAATACGCGACGCCGCGCTCCAGACGCACCACCTGAGACAGGCCGCAGTTATGGGCGATGTCGGTAGCTTTAGAAGACCAGGGAGAGATAGTGCCGGGACGAGGAGTGACGAGCAGTAGCTTACCGGTTGGGGTATGGCTGCTTAAGTTCGGACCATACTCGAGCAACCTTGCCAGATTCTCGCGATCGTCGCCGCTGAGCGGCGCGCTAAGGTCGGCAAAATGAACGTACTCGGCATATATCGTGCTTACCGGAAGGTTGGCCGCCTGGAAACGTGCCAGCAGTTTATTGATACGGAATGCCGACAGTGCAGGTGAACCACGCAAAATTTCCATCATAAGTCTCTCGTCTTCGAAGCTTTCATGGTGAGCCAGGGGGGAAACGGGCGCCATTATAGTGAATCCTGTGCCCCGACGAAACCGTTTGCGTATAAATAAAATGATTGCCAGGGTTTATCAATTAATGTGACTCATCTCGCTAATAAGTTGCCAACTGGCGCATTCTTAAGCAAAATGCCGCTCATTCAACAACAACCATTAACTTTTTCCGGTCATAGTCTGCTGAGGAACACCAAGCTGCAGAAGATTAACTATCTGAAAAAATTAAAGATTAATTATCTGCTCATCGGCATTGTAACCCTCCTGCTGGCGGCTGCCCTGTGGCCGTCTATCCCGTGGACGGGGAAACCAGAAAACCGCGTTGCGGGGATCATGGCGCGCGGAGAGCTGCGCATCAGTACGATTAATTCGCCAATGACCTTCGCGACCATCAATGACAAAACCTACGGTTTTGATTATGAGCTGGCGCAGCAGTTTGCCGACTACCTCGGCGTAGAGCTAAAAGTCACCGTCAGACAGAATATCAGCCAGCTGTTCGACGACCTTGATGAAGGTAAAGCCGACATGCTGGCAGCCGGTCTGGTCTACAACTCCGAGCGGGTGAAAAACTATCAGGTTGGGCCAACCTACTATTCCGTTTCACAACAGCTGGTTTATCGTAAGGGCAGCCTGCGTCCGCGTACCCTGGCAAACCTTACTGCCGAACAGCTGGCCATCGCTCCCGGCCACGTGGCGGTAAACGATCTGCAAACCTTGAAAGAGCAAAAATATCCCGACCTCGACTGGCGCGTGGACGAAAAACGCGGAACGACAGCGCTGATGCAGGCGGTTATCGACGGCAAGCTCGACTATACCGTCGCCGATTCCGTCGCCATCAGTCTGTTTCAGCGCGTTCATCCTGAACTCGCCGTCGCGCTTGATATCAGCGACGAACAGCCGGTCACCTGGTTTAGCAAAAAAGGCGAGGATAATTCTCTGTCGGCGGCGATGCTCGATTTCTTCAATAACATTAATGAAGACGGCACCCTGGCGAGGCTCGAGGAGAAATATTTAGGCCACGGTAACGATTTTGATTATGTGGATACTCGTACCTTCCTGCGCGCTGTGGAAAGCACTCTCCCGGACCTGCAGCCGATGTTTGAAAAATATGCCAGACAGATAGACTGGCGACTGCTGGCGGCTATTTCGTGGCAGGAATCACACTGGGATCCGCAGGCCACCTCCCCGACAGGCGTTCGCGGAATTATGATGCTAACCCGTAACACCGCTCAAAGCCTGGGCCTGACCGACCGCACCGACGCCGAGCAAAGCATTGACGGCGGTATGCGTTATTTACAGGATATGATGAGCAAAGTACCGGAGTCGGTCCCTCAGGACGAGCGAATCTGGTTCGCGCTGGCGGCTTATAATATGGGCTACGCGCATATGCTTGACGCGATAGCCTTGACGAAAAAGCAGAAAGGCAACCCGAACAGCTGGGCCGATGTGAAGCAGCGTCTGCCGCTGCTAAGCCAGAAAAACTACTACAGCCGTCTAAAATACGGTTTCGCGCGCGGGCATCAAGCCTACGCCTACGTCGAAAACATCCGTAAATATCATATCAGCCTCGTGGGTTATCTTTCTGAAAAAGAGCGAAAAGATGCCCAGATAGCCGCTTTAGGCGAACACTATCCGGCGGTCATGCCGGATGAGCTGGATAGAGCAGAACAGTACGCCATGCCCTATTTCACCTTTCGCGCCGAAAAGCTGGTTGATAACGCGAAATTGAAAATTCCGGGCTCAGAACACTAACCTTCAGCTTGCCGGTTGGCTCTCTTCAGCGCTTTTTTCTCTTCGCGCCGCCAGCGAAAGAAATCACTTAGCATACCGGAACAGGTCTCAGCCATAATGCCTTCAGTTATCTCTACCCGATGGTTCATCCCCGGATGGTGCAGCACATCGATAAGCGATCCGGCGGCTCCGGTTTTCGCATCTCTGGCGCCGAATACCAGGCGGGAAATACGGCTGTGCACCATCGCACCGGCGCACATCACGCAGGGTTCGAGGGTAACATACAGCGTTGCGTCAATCAGGCGGTAGTTCTGCAGCACCAGCCCACCCTGACGCAGCGCCATAATCTCCGCGTGCGCGGTGGGATCGTGGCGGCCGATTGGCCGGTTCCAGCCCTCGCCGATGACCTGTTGATTACGCACCAGCACGGCGCCGACCGGCACTTCGCCCTCTTCCCAGGCGCGTTTCGCCAGCGTCAAAGCGTGACGCATCCAGTATTCATCATTTAATTCATGGTCAGACAAAGCGGGCACTCCTGCAGAAAAGCGGGGCGCATTATACATGGGCGCTATGTATTACACTATTCTAACTGCTGAAGATCGCCCTGTGGCGTTACGCGCCAGCGGTGCTGGCAAAAATAGAGCAGCGGGTTGTCCTGCTCGCTGTCGCTGTAGCCGCTATACAATCGCAGCGGAGCGCCAATTTTTTGTTCCAGCTGCACCACTTTTTCATTGCCGAGACAGCGAAGAGTTAATCCCCAGCCGCCGTAACGACGCTCCATCCGGCTGGCGATCAGATTCACCCGCGGCAGCCAGGGGGTATCAAAATAAACTTGCTCAACCAGCGACTGCGGCGAGCCGGTAATCAGCCAGACGTCCGCATCCGTGCTGGTCAGATAGTTATTGAGCCGCGCCTGAACAACCGGAAATGCGGTGACGTGTTGACGAAACCAGCGGGCAAAGTTTGCCTCCAGGCGTTTAAGGTGACGTTCGCTGCGCCCGAAGGTTGAAGCCCAGAGTAAAAGGCTCATCGGCCAGCGCGCGGCACGGCCGAACAACATCAGCCCGGCTGCGATCGCGGGTAATAAAGGAAGCACCAGCAGCGTATTCAGCGGCTGATGGCGCAAGACGTAGCGCAAAAAGCTGCCGAACATATCCTGCTGATGCAATGTTCCATCCAGATCAAAAAAAACCACTCTCCGCGTGCTGCTATTCAAAACCCTCTCCCCTGAACGATCGCCCGATTACCAATAGCTTAACAGCCTTATGCCGACGGTAGAGAAAACATGTGCTGTTTGTTAACCCCGGATTAAGAAAACGCTTTTGCCGAGAAATCTCAGGCATAGAATTTTTAATTCGCAATAATCCTCTTATAATCGAATACAAAATTCTTTCAGCCGAGGGTGAAGCTGTCCTCCGGAGCCGCTATGAACTGTTTGACCCGTATTCGCCAGCGCTACCCGACGTTGGCAGCAAGCGATAAAAAACTGGCCGATTTCATTCTGGCTCAACCAGATCAAACCCGCCATCTCAGCTCGCAGCAGCTGGCGGGCGAAGCCGGCGTCAGCCAGTCCAGCGTAGTGAAGTTTGCGCAGAAGATGGGATTCAAAGGTTTTCCGGCGTTAAAACTGGCGTTAAGCGAGGCGCTGGCAAGCGCCGCCACGCCGCAGTCCGTGCCGGTACATAACCAGATTCGCGGCGACGATCCTCTGCGGCTGGTAGGCGAAAAGCTAATTAAGGATAACATCGCGGCAATGCACGCCTCGCTGGACGTCAACGCTGAAGAGAAACTGCTGGAAGCCGTCACGCTGCTGCGCCATGCGCGCCGGGTCATTATTACCGGCATCGGTGCTTCGGGCCTGGTGGCGCGAAACTTTAGCTGGAAGCTGATGAAAATCGGTATCAACGCCGTTTCGGAACAGGATATGCACGCTCTGCTGGCGACGGTACAGGCGATGTCGCCGGACGATCTGCTGCTGGCTATCTCCTACTCCGGCGAGCGGCGCGAGATCAACATGGCGGCCGGTGAAGCGCTACGCGTAGGAAGCCAGATCCTGGCCATCACCGGATTTAATCCTAACGCCCTTCAGCAGCAGGCGACGCTGTGCCTGTATACTATTGCGGAAGAGCAGGCCACGCGCAGCGCCGCGATCTCCTCCACCAGCGCGCAAATGATGCTGACCGATCTCCTGTTTATGGGACTGGTGCAGCAGGATCTTGAGCATGCTCCGGAGCGTATTCGCCATAGCGAGGCGCTGGTGAAAAAGCTGGTGTGACAGCAGGCTCTTTCGCGCCATGCGAAAGAGCCTTGGGGTTTATTGTGCTTCTTTAGCGTGAATAAGCTGCGTCAGAAGCGTATTCACCGGCACGTCGATATTATTCAGCCCGCCAATTCGCGCAATGGCGCCGTTTAAATAGTCAATTTCCGTCAGTCGACCCTTTTGCAAATCCTGATGCATAGAGGGATAGTGATGGCCGCTTTCGCGCGGGTCGAAGACCTTCTTCACCGTATTCATGACCATCTCTCCGCTCAACGGAATATTCTGGCTGGCTGCAACCGATACAAATTCATCCACCACCGCCTGCGCTAAATCTAATGCGCCTGGCAGCTGGCCGAAGCCGCCGACATTACAGTCCAGCAGCGCGCAGTAGGTATTCATCACGCTATTAAAAGCCGCTTTCTTCCAGATCGATAAGAGTACGTCAGGACTTATTTCAGCATTCAGTCCGGCGCTATTGAGAACGGCAACGATTTTTTCTTCCAGAGCAGTGTCATGGCTGGCAATCGGCTGCAATTCAATCGTTCCTGTCCCGGTCGCCATAATATGCCCGGGGCCCTCCAGTTCACTGGACCATAGCGTCACGCCAGCATAAATTTTTTGCCGATCGACGTATTTCTCCAGGGTTTCAATATTTCCGAGGCCATTCGATAAAATCATTACTGCCTTCGCGGCTGGCAACAGAGGCTTAATTTGCTGCAGCATGCGATCGAGCTGCATGGCTTTAGTAAACAGAATAACCAACTCGAACTCCCCTTGCGATTCATCAGCCATCATTGCCGGAATATGATAGTACTGCCGACTTATTTCCGTTTCGACAAACAGTCCCTTGCTACAAATGGCGGCGACATGCTCCTGCCAGCTATCGATAAGCGTCACGTCATGCCCAGCCGCCAGTAGCATATAGCCAAAACGACACCCCATGGCCCCAGCACCTGCGATTGCAATTTTCATTTTTATTTCCTTATGCTTTGATCAATGAATTTTGGCTAAAACTACTGCGATATATCTTTTGGTGATCAGGGTTAATACGATACCAATGAGTAATAACACCACAGTCAAAATAAATACCGTGTTGTAACTTCCAGTGTATTTTGCAATAGCGGAGGTTACATACGGCGCAATAACTGCTCCGACGGCAAAGCCAAAATACATAAAGCCATAATTAAGTCCCTGATTGCGCATCCCAAAATTCTGACTGGTCAATCCAGGAAAGATAACTAATATGCCCGCATAAGCAAAGCCCACGCCCAGAGCGCTGAAATAGAATACCGAAGCGTTACCATTAAAGAATAACAGCAAGAGCATGCAGAGACAGGTAAAGAGATAAACGATTACTAGCGTATTATATCCTCCCAGCTTATCGGTTAACCCACCCCAGAATAAACGACCAATGGAATTAAATATCGATACCAGGCTGACAACTAACGCACCGGATAGTAAACCATACTGCATCATACCAATTTGTGCTGAACTTGAGCTGATGACCATCCCGGAAAAAACGCCCAGCGCCAGAATGACAAACAGCAGCCAAAAACGGAGATCTTTTAACATATGCCGATAGTCTTTATCCAGTGGCGATGCTTTAATTCCACCACTATCTTTTGCGGGCGCGCTGCGAATAAAAAACTGAACAATGAAGATGACCACAAGGTATACAATACCCAGGTATAATAAGGCCCGGCTAACATCATGGGTTTGCGCCATGAAATATTCAGCGAGGCGGGTACAAAGTAGCGTACCCACACCAACTCCGGCCAGGACAATACCACTGGCAAGGCCTCGGCGGTCGGGGAAAAACTTCAGAATATTATTCAGATTACCGGTAAAAGCAAGGCCGGAACCGAGCCCGGCAATGACACCATAGGTTAAGAATAGCATTGGCAAATTATCTACGAATCCTGATAGGATAAAGCCTAAGGAGAACAGGATACCGCCGATAACTATCGCCTGCTTGCCTTTACCATTATCAATCATTCTCCCACCCCAAATCATAGGTAAAGGAATGATCCCCATATTGATAGAGAATGCTAAAGCCAGCGTAGCCGGGTCCCAGTGATATTGCGCCATTAATGGTGTTTTAAAATAGCTAAAGGCGTAGACGCCCCCGAGTACAAAATTTATGCATACGTGGGCTGCAAGCATTCCCCAGCGGTTGATCGATGCTGTCATAATTATTCCTTTTTAAAATGCACTGATCACAGTTTAAAAAAATCAAAATAGGCAAACAATTTGGTATTTTTTATAATCGTTATAACAAAACTCAATCGATTGGTATCAGACCTTAATGAATATCAAGCAGCTGCACTCTTTTCTGATATTGTGCGAGGAACGGCATTACGGCCGGGCAGCCGCACGCCTGTTTATTACTCAGCCGTCATTAAGCCAGCAAATAAAACAACTTGAATCATCACTCAAAACAATATTATTCTCACGAAGAGGGCGAGGTATTGAATTAACAAAAGCCGGAGTTATATTGCAGCAACATGCTAAAAAAATAATGGTGGATCTGAAAAATGCAGAAAACGAGCTTCTGCCTTATCAGAACCAACAGCGTGACACAATATCAATTGGCGTGTCAGGCAGCTATCTGGTTCTGCCCGCCTTTCGCAGCTTTATGGCACACCATCCGGAAATATCTCTAAATGTTAAGGAGTTTTCCACGGAGCAAACAATAAAAAAACTGACGGACAGCGCCGTCGATATTGGCATCGTTTACCGAACGCCCCTCCCCTCCCAGCTTAGCTCGACGATGCTATTTGAGGATGAAATTATCGCCGCGATTCCGCTTTCGCATCCTCTGGCACAGTACGAGCGCATAGATCCACAGGATTTAAACGATCAACCCATCATCGTGCTCAATGACTCCCTGCTATTAAGGGGTATCATCACGACTGAATTTAATCACCGCAAAGTAGTTCCCAACATCATTTGCGAGCTGGATAACCACTATTCGTGCCTTGAATATGCTGAGGCACAGATTGGTATCGCCTTTATTACCCGCTCGATGACACATTTATCTACGCCGAAAAACGTTCGTCTGGTTTCTCTGAGTATTCCCGCATTCTTTATTCCAGTGATGCTGGTGCACAGCAACGACCTTTCACTGGACAATGCAACTTTCTGTCTACTCAAGCAGATCAAAAATTTTTACACTGTGGAGGGCCAATCAGCGGCAGAAAAGAGCTGGCCTGAGCAGAAAATGGGCGTATAATGCCCGCCCCGTTTGTGTTGTTTCTGAGAATTTCCTGATGGCGCTGTTAATCACCAAAAAATGCATCAACTGCGATATGTGCGAGCCAGAGTGCCCGAATGAGGCCATATCCATGGGTGAGAGCATTTATGAAATTAACAGCGACCGCTGCACCGAATGCGTCGGCCATTATGATACGCCGACCTGTCAGAAGGTGTGCCCGATCCCAAACACCATCCTGAAAGACCCGGCACATAACGAAAATGAAGAGCAGCTGTGGGATAAATTTGTCCTGATGCACCACGCGGACAAGCTTTGATAGTGCCGGGATGGGCGTAGCTGTTTAAATCTAGCTTTCGATGATAACCGTAGCGCAGGCATAGTGGCGTTCGTCGGCCAGCGTTACATGGATGCTTCTCACGCCCAGGCGCTCAGCCAGGCTCTGTGCTTCACCCCATAAACGTAGTTTTGGTTTGCCCAGCTCGTCGTTGTAAACCTCAAACTGATTAAACGCCAGCCCGTTGCGAATACCGGTCCCAAGCGCCTTGGCCGCCGCCTCTTTGACCGCGAAACGCTTAGCCAGAAAACGGACCGGCTGCTGATGCTGTTGCCATATCGCCCACTCGTTATCGCTGAGTACGCGACGGGCGAGACGATCGCCGCTGCGGGCGATCACCGCCTCAATACGGGCAATTTCAACTATATCAGTACCCAGTCCGAGAATCGCCATTAGCCGCGTGCTTCCTGCATCAGGCGCTTCATCTCCGCAACCGCCTCTTTCAGACCGCTCATCACCGCACGACCAATAATCGCGTGGCCGATATTCAGTTCGTGCATTTCCGGCAGGGCGGCAATAGCCTTAACGTTATGGTAGGTCAGACCGTGACCGGCATTGACCTTCAGCCCCAGGCTGGCGGCGTAGGTTGCCGCTTTGGCAATCCGCTCCAGCTCTTTTGACTGCTCTGCATCCGTTTGCGCATCAGCGTAGCAGCCGGTATGAATTTCGATATAAGGCGCGCCTACCTCCGCCGCAGCCTTAATTTGCGCGGTGTCAGCGTCAATAAACAGGGACACCAGGATACCTGCATCGGCAAGACGTTTACAGGCATCGCGCATTTTCTCAAGCTGACCCGCCACGTCCAGTCCGCCTTCCGTGGTCACTTCCTGGCGTTTTTCCGGCACCAGGCAGCAGAAATGAGGTTTTGTTTCGCAGGCGATATTCAGCATCTCTTCCGTAACCGCCATCTCAAGATTCATACGGGTATCGAGAGTCTGGCGCAGAATACGGACATCGCGATCGGTGATATGACGGCGATCTTCGCGCAGATGGACGGTAATACCGTCAGCGCCGGCCTGTTCAGCGATGAAGGCTGCCTGTACCGGATCCGGATAAGCGGTACCGCGAGCGTTGCGTAATGTCGCAATGTGGTCAATATTGACCCCTAACAATAATTCAGCCATGACAATCCTCGTTAATCGTTATTTGTTTTATCGGCACGCGCTGCCCGCGCGGGCAAAAACTGACGAAAAAGCTCCCGACTTTTTAGCGGCTTGCCGCCAAGATAGGGCTTCAGGGCGATACGGGTAAAACGCTTTGCCGCGCGCAGCGCATCGCTGTCCGGAAATTCTCGGCTCGCCAGGGCCTTAAGATGGTGCCCGGTAAAGGTGCTGTTATCAATAACCACGCTGGCGATAAAACCTTTTTCTTCACGGTAACGATAGGTCATCGCATCGTCAACCGCTTCTCCGCTGCCGGCGCAGTGGAGAAAATCAACGCCATATCCAAGGTGCCCGAGCAGCGCCAGTTCAAAACGCCGTAGCGCTGGCTCCGGCGAGCCGCTGGCGCCAGCCAGAGACTGAATACAGTGCAGATAATCAAAAAACAGTTCGGAAAAACGGGTTTCATGCTCAAGCACGCGGGAGAGCAATTCGTTGACGTAGAGACCGCTATAGAGCGTGATGCCGCTGAGGGGCAGCGCCAGCGAGACGGCCTCCGCGCTGCGCAGCGTTTTCACTTCACCGCGCCCGCTAAAGCGCAGCAGCAAGGGGGTAAAAGGCTGAAGAGCGCCTTTGAGGTTGGAGCGTTTGGAACGCGCGCCTTTTGCAACAAGGCGCACGCGGCCGGATTCTTCCGTGAAGACGTCCAGCATCAGGCTGGTTTCGCTCCAGGGACGACTATGTAGTACGAAAGCGCGTTGCCAGCCTTCCATCATACTCGTCGTCTTTCAAGCCGCAGGTGGGTTGGCTGCGCCCACTCGCCCCAGTCACTTACTGAAGTAAGCTCCCGGGGACTTGCGGTCTTGCCGCGTGACTCAGCCTCTGGCCTCGCGCCTTCGGAGCCAGCGCAAGCGCTGTTCAAAACACGTTGTGTTTTGTCCTGCACCTCGAAAGCCATAGAGTATCCAAACTTAGAGATCGTCGCCGTAACCGAGACTGCGCAGCGCGCGTTCGTCATCAGCCCAGCCGGATTTCACTTTCACCCACAGCTCAAGGTGAACCGGCGCTTCAAACATATCCTGCATGTCTTTACGCGCTTCGATACCGATGGTTTTGATTTTGGCCCCTTTGT
>OEPS010000626.1_pt1 | contig 12182 bp, 14 predicted proteins | sample 1539411 | NCBI WGS metagenome assembly OEPS01 (sample SAMN02671747, study PRJEB22543) | soil metagenome | biome: bacteria | place: China:Hunan Province, Lengshuijiang City | collected 2012-10-15 | depth 0.08m m | reverse complement strand
ACCTTCCTTTTAACAATCACTGCGTTCGGCACAACATCAATCCTTAATATTGAGTGACAGCATTAGTAACCCGTTCACTGCTCCTGCCAGCCCGAAGGAAACGATACCACCCTCTGATCTCCACGGCATCAGCCCAGCTAATCCAGCGCCCCGTTGAGCACTTCGTAGATAATGCCCGTGGCAATCGCCACCAGAATCAGATCTGTTCCAGCCTGCTGCCACTCATATCCCTCGTAACGCGGCAGATGGCCCAGCAACCTGCCATCGAGCTTCTTCGCAATACCCGGAGGAAGGGGCTTTCCCCGGGCCAGATTCTTCTGGATGCCTGGGGGCAATGCAGGGCCTGGACTCCAGTAGGCGTGGTAGCTGTTCAACACACTTAAAACGCTGCCCCGATCGATACTCGGGCCATGCTCCCCGCCATTGTGGCCCGAACTCTTTGCCTTCGCCCCGCCACCTTGGTTACCGTGATCTTGAGCACTCTGCGAGTTACCCTTTGCATTGCCCTGCCCTTTGCCATTGCCGGGGTCGGCGAATACGCCAGCCGAGCCCGTGATTAGAGCAATACTGGTAAGCACAGAGATCAACGTTTTCGATTTGAGCATGTCCGTTCTCACAAAAGGGGAACATCCCTCCAATGTAGAGGGCATTGTCCTGAAAAGTTCCTTCCCAAGGCACACCACTAATTCAAAAAACGCACGAAAATCAGTTCCGGATCTCCAGGATCAAGATTCTCTATGGTGCCGCTGTGCTGATAACCAAGCTGTATCAACAATTGCCGCATCGGCCTGTTGGACGCGTTGGTTGACGTAAAAATCTTTTCTGCAAAAGCGTGCTGCTCAAGATGAGTCATGATTTTCCTGCCGACACCAGAACGTCTTGTATCGCTTGAAACGATCACCAGGGGGATAAACCATTCGCCGAAAAAGCTCCGATCCAGGCAACCGTACCCCTTCACGACATCAGGATCGCTTGCCTGGCAGGCGACCCAACACTCGCGTAATGCTACCGCGCGCTCTACTTGCGCTCGGCGGCGGCTGTCTTTTTCAGCTATTGGGTCCATCTGCAGCAAGCAACTAATATCACTCTCGACAGCCTGCCTGACGTGCCAACGCCTGGACCTCTCGCCGTCAGGACTCTGTTTGCACATCTCGACTCCGCCACTCGATGGCAACAGCAACAGCCGCCAGCACAATCGCCAGCGTGTATGCAAACAGACCGAGATTAACCCCTAGGATCATTTTCTCTGAACCGTCCGTAAGCACCATCGAACCACCGTACCCATCGCGGAGCCAGTAAGCCATTAAGAATCCGCCGGTTACGAACAGCGTGAGCAGGCTCGCCAGCTTGAGATCATCTTTGCCCCACACAAGCCAGACACTGAAGGCTCCAATCGCTGTGTTGGTAAATAATTGCCAAGTCTCATGCAGCCGGGCGTGGGGCTCCCATGCCTGGTTGAAAACATGGGTATCATTGACCTCAAGGATGGGTACGACCACAGCGTAAAAGACAATTCCAACTGTCACCAACAGCTTCGCGAGCATCAACAACCTCCTTGTCCGTGGTTTGGGCGTTACTTGCCCCTCCCAGCACTGTAGCGCGACGTTGACAGGTGATCCAGACGCAAAAGTCCAGCATGCTGAGTGATTAACCAGGCCTGCCATGCGTCCCTAATCCACATTCGCGCATGAAAGCGTGATCGTCTTAGCGTTGACCCTCATGCACAGTGACCCGCACTCCAGTAGCCACAATCTCGTATTCGGTTTCGGAAATCTTTTTCACGTCACCGCCAAACTGCATTTCGAAGTGCTTCAGGCCTTCATGTCGAATCATGCCGTTTGACGAGCGCTCAACGGTCTCGTCCTGATAGATGTTAATCACGTAGTTCACGTTATCCGTGCCAACTCCAACTATTTTTCCAACATATTTATCTGCCATGTCCGACCCCTTGCGTGAACCCTCAAAGTAGCGGGTGCAGACAGATCAACCCACACCATTGAACAGCTTAGTTCAGCCTGATGTTGGCCTATGCGTGAACGCGTTCGTTGGGCTCACGGTCGGCAGCAAACTACTTGAGCAAGCCCGCAAACACCTTCGCCAGCTTCTCCACCGAGGCGCGCATCTCGATAGGCGTCTGTGCCGCAAACCCCATCAACACGCCAACATCATTCCTCGGCGTCGCATACAAACTGCCTAGCCCCAGCAGGTCGATACCCAGCGTTCTTGCCGCCGTGACCAGAGCATCTTCCGGCAGGTCCTGGACGAAATGGCAGGGCATCTGCAGCCCCCCGGCCGGGATTCGAGGCGTAAGAAACGCCCCCAGTCGCTTGTGCACAAGTTCAGCCAACACGTCCCGTCGCTCGGCATACAGCGCCCTCATGGTCCGTACATAAGCCGTGTAGTGCCCGCCCTCCATAAACCTTGCCAGGGTCAGCTGGGCGATGGACGCCGTATGCCCATCCTGCAGCGTTCGCGCACTGGTCATCGGGGCGACGAGAGAGGGCGGCAACAGCAGGTAGCCGATACGTAGTCCCGCGAACAGCGACTTGGTGAAGGTGCCGATATAAAGTGTCCGTTCATGCCGGTCCAGGCCCTGCACGCAGGCAGTCGGCCGGCCTTCGTAATGGAACTCGCTATCGTAGTCATCTTCGATGATCCAGGCACGCTGCTGCCTTGCCCATTCGATCGCGAGCAACCGCCTGTCGAGCGACAACGTTGCACCCGTTGGGTATTGGTGGGAAGGCGTCAGAAAAACCGCCTTGGCATTGCTGGCCAGCGAGCCCATGCCCTCCACCTGCATGCCGCTTTCATCCACCGGCACGGGAACGCACTTGAGGCCTGCGGCGGCGACCGCTTTGCGGGTGCCCTGGTAGAGCGGGTCTTCGACCAGCACCTGGTCGTCCGCATCCATGAGTACCTGTGCGCACAGGCCAAGCGCCTGCTGTGAGCTGGTGAGAATCAGCACCCGATCGGCAGACGCCTGCGCTCCCCGTTCGAGGTTGAGGTAGTCAGCGATTGCACTGCGCAGTGAGGCCATGCCCTGCGGCGCACTGTGCTCCAGGGCACGGGTGCCATATTCCTTGTACACCTGGCGCTCCAGTTTTTCCCAGATAGCCAAGGGAAAGTGCCGGGTCTCGGCTACCCCAGGTGCGAAGGGAGATGCTTGGAAGGTGTGCACACCCCCGCTCTGCAGCACGCCCATCGCCCTGCGACTAAGCTGAGGCGGGCCCTCGCAGACAGCCTCGCGTTGACGCTTTCGCTGTGGCAGGTGCCGAGCGCGTTGCGACACGAAACTTCCGCTGCCCACGCGGCGCTCGATGTAGCCCTCTGCATGCAACTGGCTGTATGCCGACTCCACGGTATCGCGCGAGACGCTCAGAGATTGGGCCAACGGGCGTGAGGCCGGCAGCGATTTGCCGACCGGCAGCGCGCCATCAAGAATCAATTGACGAATCGCCCGCTGGATACGTACATGCAGCGACAACGCCCCATGGGCGGGGTCGCCCATCCAGGCTTTGACTGACTGCAACTGTGAGTGCTTGAACATTGGTCTGGTTCACTTGCAAAAAGTGGCAGGGCAATTCCTGCCATTCTACCGCTATAAATGCACCTGTTTTCCGACCATTTCTCTCACTGAAAGGGGTTTCACGATGACAGCTGCACAACAATTGGTTTCCGTTCGCAACCTGGAACAGCGTGATTTTCAACAATGGTCCCTGTACTGGGAGCAGTATCAGGCGTTCTACAAGGTGGCGCTGGGCAAGGACACCACGGAGCGGACCTGGGCGCGCTTCTTCGACCCGGCAGAGCCCGTGCACTGCGCCGTTGCCACGGACGGTGAGCGGCTCTTCGGCTTCGTCCATTTTGTTTTCCATCGCTCGACCTGGGCGCGTAATGACTTCTGCTACCTGGAGGACCTGTACGTCTGCCCAAATGCCCGGGGCAAAAGGGTCGGCAAGCAGTTGATCGAGTTTGTTCAGCGCCAGGCGCAGGAGCAACGCTGCGATCGGCTCTACTGGCATACCCAGGAGACTAACCAGACCGCACAGCGGCTGTACGACTGGATAGCCGAAAAGCCCGGGGTGATCGAATACCGGATGGCGCTGCCTGTGCAGGACTAAGGCGAACACCATGCGGCGCTTGAAGATCGAAAAAGCTCGTCGCCCCGAGCTGGCCAGAATTGGCTTGCTGTACTTGAAGCCACGTTCAGGCTCGCTGAGTTTTCTAGCGTTGCCGAAAGCGTGGGAGAACTCACTCAGAACAGCAACCGGAGCATATCGGCCAACTGCTGGGACTCGGTGTCGGCTGATCGACTGCAGGCTTTCAACGCTTGCTGCAGGCACACCACAAAACAGCGCGCCGCAGGATCCAGGGCCTGATCGCGCAAACGCACGACACTGATGTCGCCTTCTTCCAGCGTTTCATCTAGCGCCAGGGCTGTGGCCTTGCCGCGCAAAGGTTCACACAACAACATCGGTTCGGGCGAATAGCCCAACATGCCGGCATCGATGATTAGGCTGCTCAGCATGGCACTGGACTGGGCGCAGACGATGCGCCCGGGAGCAATGCTGTAGCCGTGGCGACCAAACAGATGGCGCAAGACCTGTTCCTGGCTGGATTGGGTGAAGTTCATCACCCAGTCCTGTTCCAGCAACTGCCCCAACGACCGGGCCGCCCGCAGTGGATGTTTGTGGCTCGCCAATACCCGCATACGATAGCGGGCCAGCGGTTCATGGGCGAACTCCTGGCCGGGCAGATTGCCCGCAGGACCAAGGGCAAACTGCATCTGGCCGGTGCGCAGCAATGACAAGCTGACTGCCTGCAACCCCTCGTAAAGCTCCAGTTGCACCCCAGGCATCTCGCGACGAAAAGCCTGCACCGCCACGGCCAGCAAGGTCTGTCCGAACCACGGTGTTACCCCCACGCACAGCCGAGTCGGCGCTTCGCCGCGCAGACTGGCAAGATCGCGCTGGGCACTCTCCAGCTGGCTGGCGATCTGCCGGGCATGGGGCAGCAAGGTCTGTCCGGCCACCGTCAGACGCGCCCCCCCGGCATGACGCGACAACAGCGCAAGCCCCTGCTCTTCTTCCAGCTCACGCAAGGCCCGGGTGATCGCCGCCTGGGACAACCCCAGGCCCCGCGCCGCCGAGCGAATGCCGCCACTGTCGGCCACTGCGATCAGGGCCTGTAACTGATGCAACTTCAAGCGCTTCTCCTGCCTGAACACCAAGGGTCGTCACGACAACCATTTTGCAGCTTATGTGCGCCGCTTTCTGGCGCTAGGTTAGATCACGTGAACGCGCCAGCCAACGGGCCGCGCAGTGTCGCCTTGCGAACCAGGACAAAACAATATGTACGACACCGATATTGATCCCGGCATCAAAACCATCACTCCCGCCATGATCGAGCTACGCCGGGCAATCCATCGCCAGCCTGAGCTGGGCTTTGAAGAGTTCGCCACCCGCGAGCGGGTGATCAAACATCTGGAGGATTGGGGCTACGAGGTCCACAAAGACCTGGCCACCACCGCCGTAGTCGGTACCTTGCGTTGCGGCCCGGGTCCGGCACTGGGACTGCGGGCAGAACTGGACGCCCTCCCGATCCAGGAACACGGCACACAACCCTGGGCCAGCACTACGCCGGGCAAGATGCACGCTTGCGGTCACGATGGTCATACAGCCATGCTGCTCGCCGCAGCTTGCGAGTTGGCCCGCACGCGTAACTGGCGTGGCACCTTGCACGTGTTCTTCCAGCCTGCCGAAGAAGGCCACGGTGGCTCAGGTGCCAAACGCATGCTGGATGAAGGCGTCTTCAAACTGTTCGCCTGCGACGCCCTGTTCGCCCTGCACAACTCACCCGGCATGCCTGTCGGCAAGTTCGGCATATTGGCCGGCCCTTGCATGGCATCCACCGACAGCGTCAGCATCGTCATCCACGGCAAAGGCGGCCATGGCGCCATGCCGGAAAAGACCATCGACCCAGTGGTGATCGGCGCGTCACTGGTGTTGGCACTGCAGACCATCGTCTCGCGCAATGCGCCACCCAGCGAAACCGCGATCATCACCATCGGTGCCTTCCTCGCCGGTGACGCCGCCAATGTTATCCCGCAGACCGCCGAGCTGCGTCTCAGTGTCCGCTCGCTTAACCCACAAGTCCGCAGCCTGCTGCGCCAACGTATCCAGGCCCTGGCCGAACTGCATGCGCAGAGCTATGGCGCCCAGGCCGAAGTCAGCTTCGGCAGCGGCTACCCGGTGCTGGTCAATGACCCGAAAGCCAGCCAACTGGCCGAGCAGGTGGTGCGAGACTGGCTGGGTGACAATGGCCTGGCGCATAACCAGCAACCCATCTGCGCCAGCGACGACTTCGCCTTCTGGCTGGAGCAGATACCCGGTTGCTACGTGTTGATCGGCAACGGCGACGGCGCTGGAAATTGTGAAGTCCACCACCCCGGCTACGACTTCAACGACCAGATCCTACCGCTAGGCGCAACCTTCTGGGTGCGCCTGGCGCAGCGTTTTCTCGACTGAATCGACCTCCCCGAGAGCACCACTGCGATGACAACAAAAACAACAACACTCGACTCAAGCTGCGAACTGATCCGACCGAAAAACCATCGGGCTATCGCCGCCATCTGCCTAGGCAACGCCCTGGAGTTTTACGACTTCCTCGTCTACAGCATGCTGGCGACGCTGATGGCCAGGCTGTTCTTTCCATTCGGTGACCATCCGCTGATCCCCCTCATGCTGTCGCTGGCGGTATTCGGCACAGGCTTCGTCATGCGCCCGCTGGGTGGCCTGGTGATCGGCATGTATGCCGACCGTGTCGGACGCAAGGCAGCGATGCGCTTGACCTTGTGGCTGATGGCAATCGGTTCTCTGCTGTTCACTGTCGCCCCGACCTACGCCCAGGCCGGACTGCTCGGCCCGGCTATCGTCATCGCTGCGCGCTTGCTGCAAGGCTTCGCCGTCGGTGGCCAGATCGGCACTTCGACCACCATGCTGATGGAGTACGCCGACAAACATTCGCGCGGCTACTACTGCAGTTGGCAGACATTCAGCCAGAGCCTCGGCATCCTCATCGGCGGCTTGATGGTCATGGGCTTGAGCAACCTACTCAGCCCCGAGGCCATGGACAGCTGGGGGTGGCGCCTCGTGTTCGCCATGGGCATCCTGGGGATACCGGTCAGTGAGTACATTCGCCATCGCCTGGAGGAAACCGTCGTCCATCGCCAGTCGCAGCGGACAAAACCACCGCTGTCGCGCTCCGGGCAGTTGGCGCTGTTGCTGCAACACCCGCGGCAGTTGCTCGCCGGTGTCCTACTGGTGGTTGGCGCTACGGTGCCTATCTACACCATTCAGTTCTACCTGGCCAACCACGCCGTCGGCGTACTCGGTATGCCGTTGAGCGTCGGTGCCTGGGCAGCTATTTGCGCCTGCCTTCCGCCGCTGTTGCTGTCGGCCCACGCCGGGCGCCTGAGTGATCGCATCGGCCGGCGCAAGGCGATTTTCTGGCCGCTTCCGATACTGCTGCTGGCGATCTACCCGGCATTCCTGCTGATCAACCAGCATCCGAGCATCAGCTTATTGCTGACCGTAGTGACCTTGCTGTGCATCCCCCTGACCTACACCATCGTGCCTAACCTGGCGATGCTGCCGGAGCTGTTCCCCACGCAGATACGCGCCAGTGGCATGTCCCTGGCCTACTGTATCGGCGTGGCGCTGTTCGGTGGTTTTGCGCAGTTCTTCGCCGCTGGCCTGGTCAGCCTCACAGGCAGCCCCAACGCCCCGGCCTGGTACATCTTCGCCGCTATCCTGCTGTCGCTGATCGGTTTGAAGCTGGCCCCCGAGACCGCCGGCAAAGACCTCGACTGAGTCACCCCGCTCAAGGACGAGCAAAACCACTCCCCCTATTGCGACGCGCCATTGCGTCGTGCATCCAGCTGCGCGCAAAACAATAACAACAGGTGCTACAACCATGCCTCGTCCTCACGCCAAACTACTCTGTGCTGCCATGCTGACCGGCGACTCGTCGCTTCTACTGGCCAGCACCGAGGGCTTTATAGAAGGCAGCCGTCTTGAGCTGATCAATCGCAACTACTACTTCAATCGCGACCTGCGAAACGGTGCAAGCAACACCCAAGGCGTAAACCCGAAACTACCGGCCAGTGATCGCAACGGCTACCGCGAAGAATGGGCTCATGGCCTGATGCTGCGCTATACCTCGGGCTACACCCAGGGGACGCTGGGCTTGGGGGTGGATGCCCATGCCCAGCTGGGCATCAAGCTCGATAGCGGCGCCGGTCGCACCGGGACCGCCCTACTGCCGATCAGCCACAACCGCGAGGCCGATGCGAAGGTCGAAGACCACTACAGCCAGGCGGGCGCCGCGCTCAAGGTGCAGGGCTGGGACACTGAGCTGAAATGGGGCGAAATGCGCACCAGCACGCCCGTCTTCACCACAGCCGACAGCCGTCTACTCCCGGAAATGGCTACTGGCGTGTACCTGCGCAGCCAAGCGCTGTCCCCCGTACAGCTCGAGGCGGGACACTTCACCGCCTACCACGAATTTGCCTCCAGCAACCGCGACGACAGCCTACGCACCCGCTACTCCGACGCCCAGGTCCGCAACCTGGATTTCATCGGCGGCAGCTATCGTCTTGCCGATACTTTAGGGTTGAAGCTGTTTCACGCCCGGGCAGAGGACAACTGGCTGCAGAACTACCTCAACCTCAACTACGATGTGCCCTTGAATAAGGGTCATGGGCTGAACTTCGACACCCATCTGTATCGCAGCGATGCCACCGGCCGGCAATTGTCAGGGCCGATCGATAACACCAGTTGGAGTCTGGCGACCGCTTACCGCGTTGGCGCACACAAGTTTACCCTCGCCTACCAGCAGATCGAAGGCGACACACCGTTCGACTATGTCGGAGGCCTGTCGATAGACTTGACCAACTCGGTACAACTCTCCGACTTCAACGCCCCTGGAATGAAATCGCAACAGGCGCGTTATGACTTGGACTTAGCAGCGCTGGGCATCCCCGGCCTGAATTTCATGACCCGCTACGTCACCGGCCGCGGTGCCAGTGACAGTGGCTGGACGCCAAATGCGCACTTCGCGGGAGGCCCGGCTTCGACCTATGGAACATACGACGGTGCGCGCTGGCATGAGCTTGATGTCGACATGCGTTACGTGGTGCAGCAAGGCTGGGCCAGGGGCATGCTGCTGCGCACGCGGTTTGCCGTGTATCGCGGCAACCAAGAAGCGGCGGCGGATCTGCAGGACATCAATGAAGTCCGGGTGATCGTGGAGCATCCACTTGATTTACTGTAGGGCTGCGCGGGTTAAGTTCTGGAACTGATTTTTCATAGATTTGAAGACACTATAAGCCTGCCCAAGCCTACTTTTTTCAGCCTAGGCAGGCGGCGGGCGCGATCAGTTCTTCCAGCATTTGGCAAAGCGACTGCACACGTCGTAGCGTCGATCCAGGTCGGCCATACGCGCGATGTGCGCGCTCATGTCTTGTTTGAGTATGTCGTTCGACAACTCGTTGTAATAGCGCATCATAGCCATGTTGTCCCCGAGGGTAAGGCGTACATCCGTGGCATCGCCATCCGGAACACGCTTGCGCAAGTACTCAGTGTCGAGCTGGCGCAGACGCAGGCGGTATTCATCCTTGTAGCGCTGCAGGATGCGCGCCTTACGACTGGCCGATTCGTCGGCAGCCAGCTCGAGGTTGCGCCGGAACTCCTCCCAGTAGGCTTGCGGCAGGGTGAAATTCATGAGTTGCTTGCGATCGTCAATCACCTGCTGCTCCGCCAGGGCGAGCAACAACGAATTTTCGACCTTAGAGTCAGGCTGCATGGCATCAATCAGGCTGTCGTCAATGATCTGGTCGATCATTGCCGCGCGTTGAGGAGCATCAGGTTTGCCTTGGGCTGGCTTAGGGAACAGTGGATTGCTGCCTTCGCAGCTCGCCAGGCCCTGCCGGAACACTGGCATCGGAATGCGCGCTACCTCACCGCCGACCTGATTCAGACTGGAAACCGCCGTCACGCAATGGTTGCCGGACCGCTTAAACGTCACTTCGTATTCCGCTCCCGGTTGCGGGGTCAGGTTGAATGCGCTGCCGCAGACCACACCGGTAGCCACCGAGTTAGTGACCAGGAACAGCTCGCGCCCCGGGCTCACGCGGACCTCCAGGTAGGCCTTCGTATCGGCCGGTGGCGCAATAGTCATGCCGGCGCGTCGTTTGGTGTTGGCAACGAACAAGTTGTTGAGCAGGCCTGTCGTGCGCCCCATGCAGTGCTGGGCATCGAAAACATCTAGTGTGGCGCCACTCATCGTGCTTATGAAGCGCAGTTTTGCAGCATCAGGCTCGGTGGCGTCAGGGTAAGTGCCGGTAAAGCTGCAACCAGACAGCAGCATCGATGCTGCGATCAGTGCGTGTAACGTACGCATGGGAAGAACATTAGACATTGTGCTAGCGGATCCTTGCTGCCTGTGAGTGCGAAGTGCAGGTATGCTAATGGCTAATAGCCATTAACGCCACAACCCTTCTGACCGATTCCAGAGGCAATGAATGCTCAAGATGCACCGAGTGGTGATGATGTACTCCGTACTACTGGCCGCCGGTTGCGCGCAGATGCCGGCCGAAATGGCATTGGACTCGAGGGTGTACTCAGCTGACAACGCAGGTGTTGTGGTCGGCGCGCTACTCAATGCCGGCCCCTATGGCACCTGGCTGGAGTTTCGCAACGTGCACACTGGCAAATCCTTTGGATGGGGTGCCAAGGATTACTACTCGGCTTGGCTTCCAGCAGGGGACTATGAAGTCAGTTCACTTGGCTCACGCTCTGGCACGCTCGGCGCCTTCGGCGACCCACTGCGCTTTACCGTACAGCAGGGCAAAATCAACTATCTGGGCGAGTTGGTGAACGGTTGTCCGTACCCAGCCGCACCAACCGCGCTCTATGGCCTGAAGGACTGCGGGCCACTGGCACTGGGTACCTGCTCGGTACCGCGATCAAGCGTTGGTCTTTGCGTTGTCGACCGCCAAAAACAATCGTTGCGTACCTTCCTCAAGCAGCATCCACGCTACACCGTCTTGCCTGTGCACGCGGCTCTAATGGGAACACGTTGAGAAGTTGTCCAAGGCCGGGCGATATTGCCAGCCAGGAAACTGGCCGATCGACAATTTTTCCATGGGCATATCCACGCCCATGGATATGCTCGAGCAACACGCATTGCTACTCCTGAACGGCAAGATCGAGCGGATGAGCTGGACTCATAGCCTATATTTACAGGCATGTATTGTGTTCACCCTAACACTCTGAGGGCGCAAACATGCCGATGACTTCGTTGTTAAAACTCATTCGTCGAGCAATGTTCATTTCTGGAATTATTCTAAGTACGTACCTTCTGGCAGAGACTTCCGACACAACGAAGCGAGAAAAAGACAGCAACGGTATATATACATCACCAATTTGTGATTACGATTTCAGAATAATACGATCACTCAAAACCTTTCTTAATGAAATCCCTACAAGCTTTAAAGCATCCTCCGAAGAGTGGGAGATGCAGATTTATGCTAACGACGATGAAACCTGGACACTAATAGGCAAAAGCAAAGTCAAGACCACTTCATCAATAAAGCGTCTCTGCCATCTTGATAGAGGCAACAAAAGCACATATCTAGAAACACCTTGGTTTAAGCAATTTTTCAGATCGCCACCAAACTAAAAAGGCTCACTCCCGATTACCCGAACCAGGCTTTCAAGCTCGTCCACAGCGTCTGGTACATATTCGGCGATGCCCCAGCACCAAGAAGAGCTGCCGATCAATCGCCGGAAGCTTGCAGGCGAAGCTCGTCAGCGTTGCCCCGCAGCTCGACGGCGGCCAGCACCGTCACAAGCACCTGTTCAAAATGCACTACCTGGCCAATCGAATCGCCCAGTTCCAATTTAGGGGTATCCGACCGAAAGAGGCGTCGAAGATCAACGATTTGAACGATGCGAGCGTACTGCTCGACCATTCGAAAGAAGGAATCACTGAGCGTGTTTACCGTCGCGTCGGCGCCATCGCAACGCCCTCCAAGTGAGGATGTTTTGGGACTTCCGCACTTTCAGTGCGCACAAAGAAAAACCCCGCAGACGTTAATCTGCGGGGCTTTCAATAATGGA
>OEPS010000625.1_pt1 | contig 12186 bp, 12 predicted proteins | sample 1539411 | NCBI WGS metagenome assembly OEPS01 (sample SAMN02671747, study PRJEB22543) | soil metagenome | biome: bacteria | place: China:Hunan Province, Lengshuijiang City | collected 2012-10-15 | depth 0.08m m | reverse complement strand
TCGGCATCTACACCAGCAATTTCCGCTAATTCACGAGCTGCTGCTACGTCTTCTGGCGTGCATGTTGGAGACTTAAATAATAAGGAGTCCGAAATAATCGCAGAAAGCATAAGACCGGCAATTTCTTTGCTAATCTCTTTGCTGTTTTCTTTATACATTTTATTTAAAATGGTTGCTGTACAGCCAACTGGCTCGCAGCGGTAATATAACGGATCACTTGTTTCGAAATTAGCAATGCGGTGGTGGTCGATTACTTCAAGAACACGAACATTAGCGATATCATTCGCACTTTGCTGGCGCTCATTGTGATCTACTAAAATAACAGCGTTCACTTCACTTGAAACTGATTCAACTAGGCGTGGAGCCTCAGCTTTAAAGTAGTCAAGCGCATATTGTGTTTCACCATTAACTTGTCCTAAGCGAACCGGTTCAACTTCCATTCCTAATTGTGTTTTTAAGTCTGCATAAGCAATCGCAGAACAAATCGTATCTGTGTCAGGATTTTTATGACCGAAAATAAGTACTTTTTCCATTTTATTTCTCCTAATCCTAATAATTTATGTAGTCCAAGCCCAAATGTCCTGAGAATGGCCCTAACGAAAATTATATAATAATATGATTTAGGATTCAAAAAATTTTTATTGATTTAATTTTTTCACCATTTGTACCTGCTCTGTTTTTTTCTCAAAGCCTAAATCTAGTAACAATGGAATGACAGGATTAGATAATGGTGCATTAATAGTCATGAAGTTGACTGTCTTGTGCTGTTCTCCGGAAATAGAAGTAAAAATTGCCTTGATCGTTTCCTCATTCACTCCATCGAATAGTTCAAGCTGATATAAAAATATTTTTTCCAGATACCCGTTTTGATCCCAGGTCCTTTTATATAAAGAGTATCCGATTGGATTTTGATTGCTGTTGAAATATATTTGAGCTTCTCCAGACCTCACACTTTGCCACTGACATTGCCATGGAACATTTTCTTTATAAAAAGAGAAAGTTGGGAACTGCTCGGGCCGAATTGATTCACTTGTTAGCGGAGTGTTGCTCAAATCTAAGGTCCCACCTAGATATACAAGCGAATCCGTGATTTCATACCCGAATTTTTCATATAAGCGAATCGCCTTTTCATTTTCTTTAATGGCTTCAAGGGTGGCCACAACGACTCCTGCTTCGGAATAAACCTTAATAGCCTCTTCCATTAAGCGTGTGGAAACACCTTTCCCACGGTACTCAGCGGCAATTCCTGTCCCGCCATTCCAGGCAATCTTTTTTCCGTCGACGATCCGGAATCCATTTAATACAATCGCTACAGGCTCTTCCCCTTCAAAAGCAACCAAGGAGTGTTTCAACGATAAACCTTCATTGACCATGCGGTTAAAGAAAAGTTCAGCTGTCATTTCTAATGGCACAAAATAACCTTCAAACCCCCGATTCCACGCCGTTACTGTATCTTGGATGGTGCATTCCGTTAATTTTTTAAATACAATTTTCATATTTTCAACCCTTTCTGGCGGATAACCTCTTTTACTGGAGGATGGTCCTTCCTTTCTGGCAGGCAAAAAGGCTTTCCCCCTAGTTATGTATAGCTAAAATAAGCAATTCATAAAACCCAGCCGGCCTCTTTCCGTACCGGCTGGGTCATTATCAATCTATTTCACTGTTAACGGTACGACCTTCTGCCCAATTGCTGAAATCAATTCTTTTGGCATTGGGAAACTCAATGCGGCCGGGTCCTTCATGACCGCCGGAATCGCCAATTGCAAGGCTTCTTCGGTAATATTGAATTGCTTGAAATCAGACGGTAATCCTACCTTATACTGAAGTAATTTAATTTTTCCAATTACTTTTGCTAATGCTGATTGCGGGGTATCCCCTTTTACATCCACGTTTAAGGCTTGTGCCAATTCTGTTGCCTTTGGCAGATATAAGTCTGGAACCATTTCCATAACCACTGGTAAAAAGACGGCATTTGCTAAGCCATGCGGAATCCGGAACAACGCCCCATATGCGTGGGCCATATTATGGACAGGAATCGCATTTAAGGCAAAGCTAAAAGCGGTGATCCCCATTAAGCTGGCATGTAATAAATCCATACGTGCATCAAGATTCGATCCATCTGCGACGGCAACAGGAAGATTTTTTTCAATTAGGCGAATCGCATGAAGGGCATAGGCATCGGTTAGACCTGTTGCAGTTGGGGAGGCTAATGCTTCAATCGCATGTGTTAAAGCATCAAACCCCGTAAATGCGGTAATCACAGGTGGTAGCCCCACGGTTAAATCAGGATCCAGGATCGCCATATCTGCGTTGATAAATGGATTGATGATATTTGTCTTCATTTGGATTTCTTCATTAAATATAACGGCAATCGGTGAAACCTCTGAACCAGTACCCGCAGTTGTAGGGATGGCTATATGTGGAATCGGCATGTAATTTGCCTTAGGGAACTGCTCATATAATAGTCCGCCCGGTATAGCTTCCTTAATATCAGTCAATCCTTTGTGGAGCGCGTATTTTACCCCTTTTACGGTATCAAGGACACTGCCTCCGCCAACCGCCAGTAATGAATCCGCCCCGATCTCCCTTGCATAGCGGACCGCTTCATTGATGCATCTGCTCTCGGCATCCTGCTTAATATCTAAAAATTGGCCGACCAATTCTGGTCCAGATCCATGCCCTGTCAGCGAAAAAATATCGGCCACTTTTTCAACAATTCCCGCTGCCTCTAAGCCTCTGTCACTTAAGAGTAGCACTCGTTTGGCACCCAAACCTGCAAAAAGACTTGGAACCATCGCCCTTGAGTTGGAACCACTGTAAATTCCCGTACGTAACATAAACTGTGATAAGGTTGTTTTCATTTTCATGCTCACCTCTTCTTTAGTTTTGGCCAAACAGAATTCCGTACCAGTTGCGTCGCTCAAGCTCCGGCGTCATTGATGTATGAACATGCTTTACCTGTGTATAGGCATCTAGTGATTGCTGTCCCATTTCTCTGCCAATGCCGCTTTGCTTGTATCCGCCAAACGGGGCATCACTGCGGAGCATATGCCAGTCATTGATCCAGACCACACCCGCCTGCAGTTTCCTCGCGACCTCGTAAGCTTTGTTGACGTCGCGGGTCCAGACTCCTGCTGCTAACCCATAAATCGTATCATTCGCCATTCGAATGGCATCGTCCAGGTCTGAATAACGAATCACACAGAGGACTGGGCCGAAAATTTCTTCTTGGGCAATTTTCATCTCATTCGTGACATTTGTAAAAATCGTTGGTTCAATAAAATGGCCCTCTTCACAGCCAGCCACTTTAACTTCCTTTCCTCCGCACAAAAGTGTCGCTCCTTCTTGTTTACCCGCTTCAATATAAGAAAGGATCGTTTCCTTTTGTTTTTTCGAAATAACAGGACCTATATCCGTGGTTGGATCGAGCGGATTGCCAAGCTTTAATTTACTGGTGAGAGCGACCAACCCGGCAACCACTTGGTCATAAAGCTTATCCGGGACAAATAACCGTGTTCCTGATTCACACAGCTGGCCTGAATGGAGAAATACACCAAACAGACTTCCAGGCAAGGCAATCCTAAGGTCGGCATCCTCTAAAAGGATATTAGGTGATTTCCCACCTAACTCGAGCGTAGTATTCTTAATCGTGCCGGCAGCAAGTCCCATAATTCGTCTGCCAACCTCAGTCGAACCGGTGAATGCTACTTTGTCGACCTTTGGATGGTTGACTAATGCTTCGCCCACTTCCACACCAGGACCGGAAACTACGTTAATAACGCCCGGAGGGACCACAGCTGAAATAATTTCTGCTAGTTTCAAAGTAGACAACGGAGTATAACTTGCAGGCTTGATGACAATTGTATTTCCCATCGCAAGTGCCGGAGCAATTTTCCAAGTTGCAATTACCATAGGTAAGTTCCAAGGGGTGATTGCCGCACATACTCCAATTGGCTCACGCCAAATAAAATTATGGGCAGGTCCCGGGAATGGCGGGATTGGCAGTGTTTCTGAGAAAGGATACTCTACCGTAAAGTTGGCTAGTGTTTGAAACAAGTCGACCATTTGCAAAATATCACTGTTGCCAATTCGTCGCACGGTTCCCCCTGAACTAATCGCTTCTAGGTATGCTAGTTCCTCGGCATGTTCGGCAATTTGATAGGAAATGGCATATAACACCTTGGCCCTGTCTTTGGGCTTCATGTTTCTCCAATCCCCTTGGTCAAACGCAGCGCGGGCTGCATTTACTGCACGGTTCACATCTTCCGTGGTTCCTTTTGCCACCCTTGCTATTAATTCACCAGTTGCCGGATTATGCACATCAAAAGTTTCTTGACTGCATGCTGGCTCCCACTTTCCATTAATAAAATGGGGAAATGTTTGTACATCTACCTTTACCGTCATGATAATTCCTCCTCTTTCAAAAATCGCTAGAGTACGCCAAGTTCACTTTCTGAAAATCTATAAATCTCTTCGATTTTTTTACCTTTCGCCCGCGCTAAAATCTCCATTCGGACAGAGAGTTGTTTTAATGTAAAGTTCATGACGTCCTCAGGATCTCCTCCGAATGCACTTACCTCCCTTCCTGCGATACCCTCTTGGTTAAGCCTAATCGCTAACGGAGTGAGTTCACCCATTTTGGCAGCTACTGAAAGTGGGACAAGTCTCCTCGCTCTCCAATCGCATTCAAAACGAGCCGGAAAAATTCTGTATGCTTCGCTTCCTCATATAAAAAGGTTGTCAGAAACATTTCTTCTTCAAGACGCCCCTCTTTAGCAACCGCCATAATGAGTGGAAGCAAGTCCAGTGTAACTGCTTCCTCACCTGCTTGAAATTGAGAAATCAGCCGTAAAATATCTGCTTGCTGCTCAGAATTCATCGCTTTCCAATCTTTTTGATCCTGACTAAAATCAATATCAGCCGGGTTCCATGTCCCTAACCGTTTTGCTTTTTGGAATAAACGATACGGAAAAGAATCCTCTAGCAAGCCTCGACTGCTGGTTGTTAATATGGTTCTTTTTCCCATATATATTCTCCTCCTATTTTCCTTTACGGTTTGATTACAATTATTGGTCGGCCTGCGGATAGGAGCTTACCCTATTACAAGGTTGAACGATAAATGACAACTGAATCTCGTTCCTCAAATCGAACCTGCTCCCTTTCTTCAAGCAGGTCTAAGTGCCCTTGAATTTGTGATAATCCTAAAAACACTGTATTCCCCTGTAAACGGGGATACATTTTCCTGCAAATTTCATAGATGCATTTTCCTCCGTCTGCTAAAATTCCAAGAATCTGCTCGCAGCGTTTCTCCTGTTCTAGTAATCTTGCTTTGATCAGAGAAACATGATCACTAAATGCCTCACCATGACCAGGATAAATCATCTTCAATGGGAGCAGGCTAACTTTCCCGAGCGAGTTCCGATATTGTAATAACGGGCGCGGACGATTTTCTTCTATTAGGTCAGGTGGTTCGATAAAGGCATTCACAGAAAATGCCTTTAATAAATGGTCGCCAGCAAAGGTATCACCTGTATCCTTGTTCCATAGTAAAATATCAGATTGACTATGGCCGGGAACGTGAACCACTTGAAACTCCTTCCCGCCTAATGGGATAACCGCACCATCACGTATATAGGTAATATTCCGCCACTTTTCCTCCCTAAAGGGCCGAATAAAGATATGATTTAAGGGATCGGCACCACAGCTGGATAGAAACTGATGGAAAAAAGACTGCACACGTTCATACTCTTCAATTCCTGCGTTAATGGACCCTTTTGCCTGTGCATGGACATAGATTGGCAAATCTGTTTCTTCCTGAAGATATGGAATAGCCCCCGCATGATCGATATGGATATGAGTTAGAACAATTTGGTCAATATCCTTCAATGTAACTCCGTGTGTATGTAGTTTGCTATTAAGTTGCTGATATGACTGTTTACCTGGGTTACCTGTGTCGATTAACGTAACAGAATCACCAATCGCCAAAAAGGCGTTTACCGTCCCTTCGGCAAAATGGGTATTTAATTCAAGCGGGACAATTCTAAACAATTTGCGACCCCTCCCTTGTAAAACCTGATTATTTTGACAGGAGGATTGACCCAATACACTATCAAAACTAAATTACTCTTTTACATAAAGTATTATCAGCGGATTCTACTGGTCTATCAGCCGAATTTTTCACCTCTATGAGCGAATTCCTCCACCCAATGAGCGAATTCCCCACCCCAATGAGCGGATTCCTCCACCCAATGAGCGAATTCCTCCGCCCAATGAGCGAATCTCTCCACTCAATGGGCGAATCTCCCAACTCAATGGGCGAATCTCTCCACTCAATGGGCGAATTCCTAACCTAAATGGGCGAATCTCCTACATTGCATGTGCGCCGCCATCAACAATCACAATATCTCCTGTCACAAAGTCAGAAGCTGGTGCCGCTAAGAATAAGGCTATCCCTTTTAGGTCATGATCAGAACCGAATTTCCTTAAGGGAGTAGCTTGGAGAATCCCCTCTCCACCTTGCTCAAGTAATCCTTTTGACATTTTTGTCGGGAAGAATCCTGGCGCGATTGCATTAACATAAATGCCGCTAGGACCCCATTTGACTGCCAGATCCTTCGTAAAAGTTATCACTGCTCCTTTACTAGAGTTGTAGCCAATCGCATTCATATACTGCGGATTGCTTCCTTTTAAACCCGCCACAGAAGCAATATTGATTATTTTTCCTGACTTTTGTTCAAGCATCACCTTACCAACAGCTTGTGACATTAAGAATGTTCCGGTCAGATTGACCTCAATAACCTTTTTCCAAGCCTCAAGCGGCATTTCTTCGACTGGTGCGCCCCAGGAGGCGCCACTATTATTCACGAGAATGTCAATTCTACCAAATCGTTCGACTGTCCGCTCAACGACATTCTTAACGTCCTCCGGATTGGTAACATCACATTTTAAGGCAAAGCTCTCCACTCCAAGTCTTTTTAGGACTTCGCTTACTTCCTCACAGGCTTCCAATTTTCTTGAACAAACAACCACATTTGCACCCGCCTCAGCAAATCCTTCCGCAATCTGCTGACCGAGTCCCCTGCCGCCGCCAGTAACTATGGCTACTTTTCCTGATAAATCAAACAACTCTTTCACATTCATAGATCGTTCCCCCTATTCATCCATAATTCCAATTCGACCACTTTTTCCTACTAAAGCCGTTCGACCAGAATGGCCATTCCCTGTCCCCCGCCAATACAAAGAGTGGCTATTCCCCTTTTTTCCTTCCTCCGTGTTAACTCGAAGATTAATGAAGTCATAATTTTTGCCCCTGTTGCTCCTAGTGGATGTCCAAGTGCGATGGCCCCGCCATTTACATTGACCCGTCGGCTGTCTAGTCCCAACTCACGAATCACAGCAAGCGCCTGTGAAGCAAAGGCCTCATTTAATTCAAACAAATCAATATCATTCAGGGTTAGTCCCGTTCGTTTTAACAGCTTTTGCACGGCAGGAACCGGACCGATTCCCATCAATTCTGGCGAAACACCTGCTGCCGCCCAATCGATGACCCTAGCAATTGGTTTCAAGCCTAAGTTTTCTGCATGCCTGCTTGAAGTAAGTACCAATGCTGCTGCACCATCATTTCGACCGCAAGCATTCCCTGCAGTCACCGTACCATTTTCTTTAAATACAGGTTTAAGCATTCTTAGTGAATCAATTGAAGTTTCTGGCCTTGGGTGCTCGTCTACACTAAACAAAAATGAAGTCTTTTTTCCTGTTATCTTAATTGGAACTATTTCATTCATAAACTTATCTTCTCTTATCGCAGCGATGGCCCTTAGCTGGCTTTCAAGTGCAAAAACATCCTGGTCCTGACGGGAAATATTGTATCGTTCTGCAACATTTTCAGCAGTGATCCCCATACCCAATTGATTACTGTAAATCTCATGAGGCTGTTGGCCCGCCTCTGTATTGGAATCGACAAGTTTAGCATTGTCTCCACCAAATCGCGTATTTCTTAGGTAAACAGGGGCATTGCTCATACTTTCCGTTCCTCCAGCCACAACAATATTCGCCTGACCAAAGGCAATTTGCTGCGCTGCTGAAGCTACTGCCTGCATACCAGATGCGCATAAACGATTAATCGTAAAAGCAGGTGTGGTGTCAGGCACTCCCGCTCGTAAGGCAGCGACTCTTGACACATTGGAGGATTCAGTAGACTGTCTCACTTCCCCTAAAATCACTTCGTCGACCTGATGGGCTAGAATGCCTGCCCGAATGATCGCCTCCTTAATCACGATGGCCCCGAGGTGTCCGGAATTAAGATCCTTTAATGTGCCGCCATATCTGCCAACTGGTGTCCGAACGGCACTTAAAATGACAATATCATTCATACTATCACCCTCAAATCTCCCAAAAATAGATTAGCTATATTCTTTTTCTAATTGCGCGGCAATAATGTTTTTCTGAATCTCCGATGTACCTTCATAGATTCTCGTAATCCGTGCATCTCGATAAAAACGTTCGACAGGGTAGTCGGCAATATAACCAAGGCCGCCGTGGATTTGCACAGCTTTATCAGCTACGCGGTTATAGACCTCGGAACCATAGAGCTTAAGCATCGCTGCTTCTTTAATTACCCTCATCCCATTGTCCACCATCCAGGCGACTCGGTAGGTAAACGAACGGAGGGCTTCAATTTCAACTGCCATTTCCGCGAGCATATGGCTGACTGCCTGGTTCGTAATGATTGGTTTTCCGAATTGGATCCGTTCCTTGGCATATCTCGTTGATATATCTAGGAGTTTTTGACAGGATCCCAGATTCCGAGACGCAAGTCCTGCACGGCCATTTGTCAAGATCTTTAAGGCATTGACATAGCCTTGTCCTTCGTTCCCTAATACATTTTCCACTGGGACCTCACAATCCTCGAAGATTAATTCGGCAGAATGCGATCCTCTTAAGCCCATTTTTTTCTCAATTGCCCCGACTTTGAATCCAGGAAAATCTTTTTCAACAATGAACGAAGTAATCCCCTTCGGACCCATCTTGGAATCGGTTGCAGCCATCACGGTAAAAACACTCGCCTCAGTCGCATTCGTGATATAATGCTTCAATCCGTTTAAAATATATTTATCCCCTTTTCTTACCGCAGTTGTTTTCAAATTTGCCGCATTAGAGCCTGCTTCTGGTTCAGTCAAAGCAAATGCACCAATTTTTTCACCGCTCGCCATTTCGGGGAGATACTTTTTCTTTTGCTGCTCATCGGCCAATTCTACAATTCCAACAGTTCCAATCCCTGTATGTGCTCCGATTAATGTCGTATAGCCGTTATGTGTCTGGCCAATTTCTTCATACAGTGCACATTTACCAACCATGCCAATCCCTAATCCTCCATATTCTTCTGGAATACTTAAGCCAAATAGACCTAACTCCTTTGAAAGATAGATGATACGTTCTGGGATTTGGTCTTCCTCTTCAATTTGCATGGCAACTGCTTCAACTTCTGTTTGAATAAAATCTCTGACATTCTTTTTCAAAAAAAGTATATCTTTATCGAATTCAAAGTTCATTATCCACCTCCACCAACGCTTAGTAGTTACAAGTGAACAATAAACCCAGCATTAAGAAGAGGTTTTTCTTCCTTGTGCCGGGTCTTAGTTCACTCATATATTAATATTGGCGATATAATACCTCACCTTTTAACACTTCATTTCCTTGTTGATTGACTGCTGCGACAGCAAAGCGCAGATTTTGATCCTCTTTCTCTTTAAGTATCGCTTTCAACGTAATCACATCATTCAAAAATACCATTCCTTTAAAACGGATCGAGTAATCTTGGACGAAGCCTTCTTCATAATAAGCCGTAAACAGCTTTGCCAGGTTCCCCATTGTCCACATTCCATGAGCAATAATCCCCGGCAGACCTGCTTTTTGGGCCTCCACATCAATGGTATGAATGGGGTTAAAGTCACCAGATGCACCTGAATATTTAATGAGATCCATCCTTGAGACAGGCTCCAATTGAATTTCTTTTACGGACTCACCTATTTGTAACTGTGCCAGTGTACTCACTTTACCAACACCTTCCTCACTGCTTCGGAAATGACAACGGTTGAGGTTGAACTAAAAATTAATGCACCTGAAACATCTTCGCCATAATTTTCAATTACCAGGAACCCCATTTCCCCAAAGTTCCCTTTTTTCTCAAAGTAGTTCTTCACTTTGGCAAAGCAGTATACCTCTTCTCCAACCCTTAACGGCCGTTCGTAATGGAATGTTTGTTCACCGTGAATTAAACCTTTATTAGGCAGATTTAATTTTTCGATGTCGCCATAATCGAAGGTTCTCGGAAAGGTGGGCGGTGCAATGTTGGCTTTATATCTAGAATTCTCCCCCGTTTCCTCATCAAAATAAATAGGATGGAGGTCTCCAATCGCATCGGCAAATTTTTTGACGGCTCCTCTTTCGACCACATTCTTAACCTTATTTGATTGTTTGCCTATCCGGTCTTTAAACATTTCTTCATCACCTCTTTAAGATTTTGGTCCACCCGCAACATAAAGAACTTGACCACTCACAAACGATGACTTTTCATCAGCAAAGAAAGCTACAGCGTTAGCAATGTCTGCCGGTTTTCCAGTTCTGCCGACTGGAATTTGGGACACACTTGCTTGAATTAATTGTTCAAAGGGGATACCGATTCTCGCAGCGGTCTCCATCGTCATTTCTGTTTCAATAAACCCTGGTGCCACCGAGTTTGCAGTAATGCCGTATCGCCCTAACTCTATGGCGAGCGTTTTGGTAAAACCCTGCAATCCTGCCTTTGCGGCCGCATAGTTTGCCTGCCCGCGATTTCCGAGCGCAGAAGTCGATGATATATTGATAATTCGGCCATATTTATTTTCCACCATATATTTTTGAGCAGCGCGGGCTGCATTGAAGGATCCTTTCAAGTGCACATCCATAACGGTTTGCCAATCTGAATCCGACATCTTAAAGAGCATATTATCACGGATAACACCCGCATTATTAACAAGGATATCGACCGACCCGTATGCCTCATAAACTTCTTTAACCGCATCTTCAACCTGCTCGGCGTCAACGACATTTGCAACTTTTGAATAGACTTGATATCCTTTTTCTCGTAATTCATTGGTTGTTTGACTTAACGCCTCTTCATTCAAATCAATCAAAGCTACCTTTGCTCCTTCTTGTGCAAAAAGCTCGACAATCCCTTTTCCAATCCCCCGGCTTCCCCCTGTAACAAAAGCAACCTTTCCTGTAAATCTTCCTGCCATTTCTATTCCTCCTGAGTTTAATAAATTAGTAGATTGCGCTTACATTTAATGGTTTTGTGTCATATTTGTTAATAGGTTTTACCTATCATTATTCTTCTTAATTAAACGTATTGACCAAGCTTCACATGACCTTTAATCAGGTTACGTGCGATTATCATCCGTTGGATTTCATCTGTACCATCGTATATTCTCCATAATCTTGCTTCACGGTACCAGCGCTCAATCGGCAATTCTCTTGTATAGCCCATCCCGCCGTGAATTTGCAGGACACGGTCAACGACATTGTTGCCCATATTTGCACCATACAATTTGGCCATTGAAGCGAGATGACGATTATCTTCGCCATTATCAAGGGTGAAGGCAGCGTTCAAAACCATCCATTTTGCCGCTTCAATTTCTACCGCTGAATCGGCAATCTGCCATTGGATTGCTTGTCTTTCGGCAATCGGCTTGCCAAAAGTAACACGTTCCTTAGCATAATCAATCGCCATTTGCAGCAGGCGTTCAGCAGCACCGACTGCTCTTGCCCCAACTACCCAGCGTGCAAACCCAATCCACTCGAGACCCAGATTATAGCCCTTGTGTAATTCGCCAAGGATATTTTCCTCCGGTACACAAACATGATCAAATACTAAGCCGGCTGGACCCCATTCACCCATGGTATGTATATACTCGGATTTCCAGCCCCTATCACGGTCAACTATAAAGCAGGTCACCCCTTCGCGGCCATGTGTCGATTGGTGCAAATCTTTATCTGTAATCGCGATCGCCATGACAAAGTCTGCTTCATTTCCACCGGTAATAAATGTCTTTTCACCATTTAGAACCCATTCATTGCCGCCTTTTACGGCTGTCATTTTAATATTTCTAGTATCAGATCCAGCACCTGGCTCTGTCATCGCAAAAC
>OEPS010000624.1_pt1 | contig 12188 bp, 11 predicted proteins | sample 1539411 | NCBI WGS metagenome assembly OEPS01 (sample SAMN02671747, study PRJEB22543) | soil metagenome | biome: bacteria | place: China:Hunan Province, Lengshuijiang City | collected 2012-10-15 | depth 0.08m m | reverse complement strand
CCGTCCGTCGGCGACGCCATCGTCCACCCGCCGCGCCCCTGCGCCCGGCGCGGCCCCGGCGCGGGCGAGTGCGCCGCCCCCTCCGCCGCCACCCGCTCCGGAGCGCGAGTTCTCCGACGACGAAGCGCCGGACTTCGGGGACGACGACCTCCCGTTCTGACAGCGCGACGTCAGCGGGTTGAAGCAGGGGAGCCGCTCCCGTCAGGCAGCGGCTCCCCTGTTTCGTCGGGGGGCGGGCCCCCCACGGCGGTCAGAGGTGACCGCCGATCGCGAGCAGCGCGTAGCCGCTGCCGATGCTGAGCCGCGCCAGGCCGAAGCTGCGGCTGGTCGCCCGGGCGATGTAGCCCACCGTCCCGTACACCGTGCTCGCGTATCCCGTGCGGTACCCCACTCCGGCGAAGAAGGAACGCGACTGCGTCATCGGCGCAAAATTGGCCTCGGCCGCCCCGCCCCAGTGCACGCTGACCGGGCGACGGCAGTTCCCGGCGCCGACGTACTGGCCCGTCTGCCGGTCCTGGCAGAGCTGGTCGCCGTAGATGGTGCTCTGCTGGATGTACCGCCGATCCTGCTTCCCCTGGACGAACGTCATGTCGAGGGGAAGGAGGTAGCCGAACAGCTTCGGGGACCGGACGCCGACCCCGCCGTCGACGGAGAAGCCTCCGTGCGGCTTGTCCCACCCGTAGCCCATGTTCCCGACAAGGAAGAACGGGCGGTCGCGCGACTGCGCGCCGAGCGCGCCCGCGGTGAGCGTGAGTGCGGCGACGGCTGTGGCCAGCGTGCGAACGATCATCGTGCCTCCTCCAGGGTCCGCCCCACACTGCGCGGCATTCGTGCCAGCCGGTGAACGCGCATCGATGGGTGCGGTCCGCTTTCGCGCGCTCCCCCGCGAAACATGGTGCGGGTCCGCCCGTACGGCCGAAGGTCCTCCCGACTGGAATCCCCGGATCGGTCGAGCACCGCAGCTTCCACCTCATGCCCATCGAGGACGCGCGGCCGTGCGCCCTCCTTCTCCGGAGAGATCGAATGGATCCTGACGTCTACAGCTTCGCAGTGGTGATGGGGGTGATCGGGATCTTCATCGCCTCGATGGTCGGCCTCTACATGGTAACGAAGTGGATCGGCCGGCGGATGCACCCCCGCGCCATCACCCCGATCGACGACGACCGCTTCGCCCGCCTCGAGCAGGCGGTGGACACCATGGCGATCGAGATCGAGCGGATGACCGAGGCGCAGCGCTTCACGGCGAAGCTCCTCGCCGAGCGGGCGAACGCGGTGCTCCCCGGCGAGTCGCGTTAGGCAGCCGGCCGGTCGACGCGGACGACGACCCGGCGCTCGTTCTCGTCGCGCTGGCCGAGGAACTCGCCGACGGCGGCCAGCGACTCGATGTGGTCGCAGAAGATCTTGAGCGTCGCGAGGAGGGGGACGGCGAGGAACGCCCCCGGCACTCCCCAGATCCAGAAGAAGAAGGTCAGCCCGACGAAGATCGCCACCGGGTTGAGCGTCAGGCGGTGGCCGAGCAGCAGCGGCGAGACCACGTTGGCCTGGACGAGGTTGATGACGAGGAAGGCAGCCGGCGCGAGCAGCGCGTGGCCGAGGCTGTCGAAGGTCGTCAGCCCGGCCAGCCCGAGGATGATCACCGCCGCCAGCGCCCCGAGGTAGGGAACGAACTCGAGGAGCGCGACCATCACCCCCCACAGCGGCGCGTTAGGCAGCCCGATCGCCCAGAGCGCGAGCGCGACCAGCGTCCCCTCGGCGACGTTCACCATCAGTGTGGTGGTCAGGAACGCCGAGACGGCGGCCTCCGTCGCCCGCGCGATTTCCACCGCCTTCAGCTTGTCGCTGAAGTGCGGAAGGACCTTGATCAGCTTCTGCAGGAAGAGGTCTCCGCCGGCCAGAAGGAAGTAGAGGAGGATCACGATCTCGAGGATCGCCGCCACCAGCTTCTCCGTCGTCCCGAAGATTCGCGACGAGACGCTCGGCCCCGACGTGACTACGACCTGCTGCGGGTTCCGGTTGGCGACGCTGCCCACCCGCCCCGCCGCCTGCTCGACCTGGCTGCTCACCTGCTGCACCGGGCGGATCAGGTTGCGAAGCTTTTCCTCGGCCCGTGAGAACGTCTGCGGCGCGGTCGTCGCCCAGCGCTGCGCCGGCCCGGAGAGGGCGTAGGTGCCGCCCCCGAGCGCCGCGAGGAGCGCGAGCACCAGCACCGCCGCGCTGTACGGCGGCCGGATGTGCAGGCGGGCGCAGGCGCGGATCACGGGGGCGAGCAGGAAATTCAGGAGCACCGCGTAGACGATCGGGATGAGGAACGCCCGCGCGAAGTAGAGCGTGTAGAGGAGCGCGAGGAGCGCGAGGATCGTGATCGCCGTCGACCGCTGCCGATGGTCGCCCATCGCCTCCTCGGTCTTACCGAGGTCCGGTGTGGCGGCACCCGGCTCGGCCGGGCGCGCGCGCGCGGTCGGGTCGACATCGGGTGTCATCACCGACGAATGCGTCGCGGCGGCCGCCCTCTGGGCAGCGGCGGCGATGATGCCTTCCGGGCGGTCGGGCACGGGAACTCGAGCGGGGTGGGTCGGGCGCGCTGCAGTCAGCGCCCGTAACCATGCACAATCACTGCCGAGCCCTCTCCACCGGGGCGAAACGCGGTCCGCGCGGCCGCGCATTCTGCGGCACGGGTGGCACGATGCCCCGCCGCAGCGGCGTGCGCCGGTCACAAATATCCATGTAAACTGTTTCTGGCCAATGATTTACGCAGCAGGAACGGTCGTTGCCTTTACGGCTCCCAGTCCCCGGTGCCGCAATGGTGCGGCCCCGGCTCGTTCCCGGAGAGAGCGATGCCACGAAACCCGCGACACGGGTTCACCCTCATCGAGCTGCTGATCGTCGTCGTGATCATCGGTATTCTCGCGGCGATCGCGATCCCGAAGTTCTCGAACACGAAGGAGAAGGCGTACGTCGCCCAGATGAAGTCCGACCTGCGCAACCTCGTCAACGCCGAAGAGGCGTTCTTCGCCGACTCGGTGAAGTACACGAGCACGATGTCGCAGCTGAGCTACCGGCAATCCACCGGCGTCGGCACGCCGACGATCGCGGTCGGCGCGGGCTTCTGGTCGGCGACGATCACGCACACGGCGCTCAGCGGAAAGAGCTGCCAGATCGCCGTGAACACGGCGAACACGATGGTGACGACCGCGGGGGACGGCGAACCGGTCTGCAAGTAGGACTCGCTCGTCGCGCGGCGGTCTTGCCGCGCGGCGGTGCGGTGGACAGCTTGGCTCCGGTCAGGTAGCCAATCCGTCCGACGACCCCCCCATGACGTCATTCCAGCTTGCCGGCGCGGTGCGCGCCGTGCTGCCGCCCCGGCGGGTGCGGTTCCCGCATTCCGCGATCGCGCTCGCCGCCGCGATCGGCATCGCCAGCAGCGTTCCTGCCAGCGCCGGCGCCCAGAACCGGCGTCCCGGTGACCGCCCCGACTCGGCCCGCGCCGGAGATACGGCGCGTCCCCGCGACGGGTCGGTGCCCGGCGACTCGGCGCTCCGCGACTCGCTGCGCCCGAGCATCCGCGACTTCCTCGCCCGCGTCAACGAACCGCCGGTCGTCACCCATCACACGCTGCGCCTGCCTAACGGCGTGCTGCGCTATACCGCGACCGCCGGGATGCTGCCGATCCGCAACGACAGCAGCGGTGTCATCGAGGGGAGCATGTTCTTCGTCGCCTACACGCGCGACGGCGTCGCCGATCGGGCCCGACGTCCGCTCCTCATCGCCTTCAACGGGGGGCCGGGCTCGTCGTCGGTGTGGCTGCACCTCGGTGCCTTCGGTCCGCGCCGCGTCCGGCTCATGCCCGACGGCTCGGCGCCCGCTCCGCCGTACGCGGTCGAGGACAATCCGCAGACGCTTCTCGACCAGACGGACATCGTCTTCGTCGATCCGGTCGGAACCGGCTACAGCCGCGCGGCGCGGCCGGAGCTCGGCGCGAAGTTCTGGGGGCTCGACGAGGACATCGCCGCGATGGCCGAGTTCGTCCGCCTCTACCTGACGCGCTACTCGCGCTGGAGCTCGCCGCTCTTCATCGGCGGCGAGAGCTACGGCACCACGCGCGCGACCGGGCTCTCGGGTTATCTCGCCGACCGCGGGATCACCCTCAACGGGATCATTCTCCTCTCGACGGTGATCGACCGCGCGGCGTCGTCGATGGACCGCACGAACGCCGTCGGCTTCGTGAACTTCCTCCCCTCGTACGCGGCGACCGCGTGGTATCACCACCGACTCCCCGCCGACCTGCAGGCGAAGACCGTCGAGCAGGTGATGGAGGAGGCCAGGCGCTGGGCCGTCGCCGAGTACGAGCCGGCGCTGGTGATGGGCTCGCGCCTGACGGCGGAGCAGCGCGGCGCGATCGTCAGGCAGCTCGCCCGCTACACCGGGTTGTCCGAGCAGTTCGTCGCCGACAACGACATGCGCGTGACGCTCTCGCGGTTCAACCACGAGCTCCTCCGCGGCGAGCGCCGGGTGGTCGGCCGGCTGGACAGCAGGTTCACGACCTACGATCTCGACCCCGGCTCCGACGCGGTGCAGCTCGACCCGAGCGAAGCGACGATCCGCAACACCTTCACCCCGGCGTGGAACGACTACGTCCGCCGGGAGCTCGAGTACCGCAACGACGACGTGTACTACATCCTCGGCGGCGGCATCGGGCGCTGGCGCTACCCGCAGAACCAGTACGCCGACGTTTCCCCCTCCATCGAGCGCGCGTTCACGAAGAACCCGTATCTCCGTCTCTACGTCGCGCTGGGGTATTACGACATGGCGACGCCGTTCTTCGCGGTCGAGTACACCCTCGGCCAGCTGCGGCTCGCGCCGGAGGTGCGGGCACACATCGCGACCGACTACTTCGCGGCCGGCCACATGATGTACATCGACGACGCGTCGGCGGCGAAGCTGCGCGCGGGAATCCGTCGTTTCATCGACTCGGCGACCAGGCAGCCGGACAAGCGCGCGACGCGATGACCGCCGCGGACCAGCGCGCCGGCGACGCCGCGCCCGTCGAGATCCGGCCGCTGCGCACCGGCGCCGAGCTGCGGCAGTGCGTCGCGCTGCAACGCGCGACATGGGGGGCGCACTTCGAGGATCTCGTTCCGCCGAGCGTGCTGACGGTGGCGCAGAAGATCGGCGGCGTCGCCGCAGGCGCGTTCGAGCACGGCGATCGCATGGTGGGCTTCGTCTTCGGGATGGCTGGCGTCCGCGACGGGAGGGTCGTTCACTGGTCGGACATGCTCGCCGTTCGGGAGGACGCGCGCGACCGGGGGATCGGGAGGCAGCTCAAGGAATACCAGCGCCTCGCGGCCAGGGCGTCCGGAGCGGCAACGATGTACTGGACGTACGATCCCCTCGTCGCGCGGAACGCGCACCTGAACTTCAACCGGCTCGGCGTGACCGTCGACGAATACGTCGAGGACATGTACGGCCCGTCGGACAGCGACCTCCATCGCGGATTGGGAACGGATCGCTTCGTCGTGGCCTGGCCCCTCGACGAGGGACGCGACCCGGCACCAGGCGATCGCGCCGCCGGCGCCGCGCACGCCGGGGACGCGATCGTCCTCAATCCCGGCGCGCGCGCGATGACGCCGCCGCAGCTCGCCGCGATCGGCGCCGCCCCTCCGGCCGCGCTACGGGTCGAGATTCCCCTCGACATCGTGCGCGTGCGCGACTCGGCGCCGGGCGAGGCGGTGCGCTGGCGGGCTTCGACGCGCCAGGCCTTCGAATGGGCGTTGGGGCGCGGCTTCAACGTCACGCGGTTCACCGCCGACAGGTCACGGGGGTGCGGCCACTACTGGATGACGCGCGCGAGCGCGGGGGCAGGGACGTGACGCTGCAGGTCGAGTCCATCGCGCTGCGCGAGATCCGGCTCCCGCTTCGGGAGCCATTCCGCATCTCGTCCGGCGTCTGCACCGAGCGGCGGATCGCGCTGCTCGAGCTGGCCGACGCCGGCGGAGCCCGCGCCTGGTCGGAATGCGTCGCCGGGGAGGAGCCGAACTACAGCAGCGAGACGATCGATACGGCGTGGCACGCGCTGCGCGAGTGGCTCTCGCCGCGCGTCCTCGGCAGGCGCATCGACGGCCCGCAAGCGGTGCACGAGGTCCTCGAGCGCGACATCGCCGGCCACAACATGGCGAAGGCCGCGATCGAGATGGGGTGCTGGGCACTCGACGCGGAACGCCGGGAGATCCCTCTTGCCCGGGCGCTCGGCGGAACGCGTGACCGCGTCCCGACCGGGATCTCGATCGGGATCCAGGAGAGCCCGGACGCCCTCGTCACCCGCGCCCGTCGCGCCCTCGCCGGCGGGTACCGGAAGATCAAGGTGAAGATCCAGCCCGGCGCCGACCTCGAGTACCTCGGCGCGGTGCGCGACGCGTTGGGCAGCGACGTCACGCTGATGGCCGATGCCAACTCGGCCTACCGGCTCGCCGATGCCGACCACCTGGCGCGGCTGGACGCCTTCGGGCTGCTGATGGTCGAGCAGCCGCTCGGCCGCGACGACCTGGTGCGCCATGCGCAGCTCCAGAAGCGGCTGAAGACGCCGATCTGCCTCGACGAGTCGATCACCGGCGTCGACCGCTGCGAGGACATGATCGCGTTAGGCGCGGGGCGCATCGTCAACATCAAGCCGGGGCGGGTCGGCGGCTTCACCGCCTCGAAGCGGATCCACGACCTCTGCATGGCCGCGGGGATCCCTGTCTGGTGCGGTGGGATGCTCGAGAGCGGGATCGGCCGGGCGCACAACGTCGCCCTCGCCTCGCTCCCCAACTTCTCGCTCCCCGGCGACCTCTCGCCGAGCGCGCGCTACTGGGAGCGCGACATCGTGAACCCGGAGTGGACGATGGATCGCGACGGGCTGGTCGCCGTCCCGCTCGACCGGCCGGGGATCGGGGTGACCCCCGACCTCGACCGCATCGACGACCTCACCGTGCGGCGCGAGGTGCTCTCGGGGCGGACAGGAGTCCGGCGATGACGGCAGGGGAGCTTCCGGGCCCGCTCCCCGGGAAAGTGGATGCGCTCTTTCCCGGCGCGCTGCGCGAGCGGCTCACCGCGCTGCGGCGCGAGCTCCACGCCAACCCCGAGCTGTCGAACGAGGAGCACGAGACCGCGCAGCGCCTGACGGCCGCGCTCATCGCGTGCGGCGTGGACGACGTCCACCCGGTCGGGGCGACGGGGGTGCTCGCCCGCGTGCCCGGGCGCAACCGCGCCGCACCGGCCGTCGCGATCCGCGGCGACATCGACGCCCTGCCGATCCACGAAGCGACCGGGCTCCCCTTCGCCTCGAGGCAGCCCGGGATCATGCACGCCTGCGGGCACGACGTGCACGCGACCTGGGCGGTCGGCGCCGCCGCGCTGCTCGCGCGGCAGCCGGCCGATGGCGACGTCGTCATCCTCCTCCAGCCGGCGGAGGAGGTCGGCGACGGCGCGCTGCAGATGATTCGCGGCGGCGCGCTCGACGGGGTGGCCGCGATCTTCGGCGGCCACGTCGACCGTCGCTTCGCCCTCGGCCAGGTCGTCGCCGAGGCCGGTCCGCTGGCCGCGTCGGCCGATACCTTCGAGATCGAGCTGGTCGGCCGCGGCGCCCATGCCGCGCGTCCCCACGAGGGTGCGGATCCCGTCGTCGGGGCCGGGGCGCTCGTCCTCGCGCTGCAGACGATCGTCTCGCGCCGGATCGACCCGGCGACGGCGGCCGTGGTCACGATCGGCACGCTCCACGCCGGGGTCGCGCCTAACGTCATCCCCGACACGGCGAAGATGAGCGGGACGATCCGGGCGGTCGATGCCGCCACCCGCGCGCTCGCCATCGCCGAGGTGAAGCGCATCGCCGGAAGCACGGCCACGGCCTACGCGCTCGAGGCGCTGGTGACCGTGACGGAGGGGACGCCGCCGGTGGTCAACCCGGCGCGCCCCGTCTCCTGGGCGCGAGCGGCCGCCGCCTCCCTGCTCGGCGACGACGCCCTCGTCCCGTTAGGCATCACCAACATGGCGGCCGAGGACTTCGCGCACTACCTCGAGAAGATCCCGGGCTGCTTCCTCCGCATCGGCGCGCGGGAGGGCGGGGGACCGGTGATCCCCGCCCACTCGCCCCGCTTCTACGCCGCCGAGGAGAGCATCTTCATCGGCGCCGCGGTGCTGGCCGAGAGCGCCCGCGTCGCCTCGCGCGCGTTAGGCAGCGCGCCCCCCGCGGCCTGACGCGCGGCGTCAGCTCCGCCGCGCGCGGCGGATGACGCGCCCGGGCAACGCGCCGGTCGTCGCGCCCTTCGCGTAGACCATCGTCCCGTTCACCCAGACACGATCGATCCCGACCGAGAGCGCGTGCGGGTCGGCGGGGGTCGCGCGATCGATGACGGTGGCCGGGTCGAACAGCGTCAGGTCGGCATGCATCCCGGGGGCGATCGTGCCGCGGTCGGTGATCCCCATGTCGTGCGCGGCGAGCGACGTCATCTTGCGGATCGCCTCCTCGAGGCTGACCACGTGCTGCTCGCGCACGTAGCGCCCGAGCACGCGCGGGAAGCTGCCGAAGCCGCGGGGGTGCCGGCCGTCGAGCTCACCGTCGCTCGAGATGTTGGCGAACGGCCAGGCGATGAGCTTCGCGATGTCCCGCTCGTCCATGCTCGTCGCGATCACCCCCTGGCCTCCCTTGCCGCCACGCTTTCGCGCCGCTTCGGAGGTGAGGATGAGCCACTCGAGCGTCGTCGCCGGGTCGCTGTTGCGCAGCTGCGCGATCTCCGCGACGGTCTTGCCGGCGTACTCGGGATTCGGCTCGAAGCGCGAGATGAGCAGCCCCTCCGGTGCGGCGACCTCGCGGAGCACGAACTCGGTGGTCGTCCGGTTGTCGAAGTCGCGCGCCGGATAGAGCACCGTCAGCGTCGACTGCCAGAACTGGTACGGATAGACGTCCATCGTCACGTCCACCCCCGACGCGCGCGCCGCGTCGAGCTTCGCGATCAGCTCGGGCGCGCGTCCCCAGAGCGAGCGCATCGCCAGCTTCGCGTGCGATATCTGCACCGGCATGTGGTTGACGCGGCCGATCTCGATCAGCTCGTCGACCGCCTTGAACAGCTCGCGGTCCTCGCTGCGCATGTGCGAGATGTACCGGCCCCCGGAGTCGGCGGCCACCTTCGCCAGGGCGATCACTTCGCCCGGGTCGGAGTAGATCCCCGGATCGTATTCGAGCCCGGTCGACAGCCCGAGCGCGCCGGCCCCCATCTCCTGCGCGACGAGCGCGCGCATCCGGTCCACCTCGGCCGCCGCGGCGGAGCGCCTGTAATCTGCGCCGAGGACGCTGTCGCGCACCGAGCCGTGTCCGACGTACGACGCGACGTTGATCGCGGCGGGACGCGCCTCGAGCGCGGCGAAGAAGCCGGAGAGCGGAATGTGCGAGCCGCCGTCCTGCCCGACCACGATCGTCGTCACCCCCTGGCTGACGACGGCGAGCGCCGGGCGGTCGGTGTCGAGGCCGCGGTCGTGGTGGCTGTGCGTGTCGATGAAGCCGGGGGCAAGGGTCAGCCCGCCCGCATCGATGACCGAGTCGGTCGGCAGCGGGGGCAGCTCGCCCACGCCGGCGATGCGGTCACCGCGAATGCGCACGCTCCCGGCGCGGGCCGGCGAGCCGGTGCCATCGATGATGCGCGCATTCGTGATCAGCAGCGCACGCGCGACCGGCGCCGGTGCCGGGCTCGGAGCGCACGCCGCAACGATGAGCGGGCCGGCAAGGAGGACACGAAGATGATTGGCGGACAAGCGTCGCATGCGGCGGCGGTCGATGGGAAGGTGTGTTGCCGGTCGTGCGGGTTCGCGGAAGACTGCTAATGTGCGGCGGCGCATCAGGGGCGTAAAGCGCCGCCCCGTTCACCGGTAGCACCGCCATGACACTGACCGACTCCACCCCGAACGTTCCCGAGCTGCTCTACCTGCTCCATGGCGATCCGTCCGATCTCGCCGAAGCGATGGCGGGGATGCGGGCGGCCGACGTCGCCGAAGCGCTGCGCGATCTGCAGCCGGAAGCCGCGTCGAAGGTGATGGCCGCACTCCCCTTCGACCTCGCCGTGCAGGTGTTCGACGAGCCGGAGCTCGAGGGACATCGCTGCGAGATCATCCAGCAGATGGGCGAGAAGACCGCCGCCCCGCTGATCGACGCGATGTCGTCGGACCAGCAGGCGGATCTCTTCCGCGAGCTCCCCGAGAAGGAGCGGCCGCGCTTCCTCGAGGTGCTCGACGCTCCGACGCGTGAGGCACTCGGCATCCTGCTGCGCTACCATCCGGACACCGCCGGCGGGATCATGACGACGGAGTTCGTCTCGGTGCCGACGTCGTGGACGGTCGGACAGACGCTCGAGCACATCAGCCGGGTGGGCCGCGCGAAGGAGACCGTGTACACGATCTATGGCGTGGATCCGGAGAACCACACCCTGGTGCACGTCGTCTCGCTCCGCGACCTGATGATGGCCGACCGGGCCGTGACCGTCGTCGAAGTGGGAAGGCGCAGGAAGCCGCTGTCGGTCTCGCCGTCGACCGATCGCGAGGAGGTCGCGCGCACCATCTCCAAGTACAACCTGCTCGCCCTTCCGGTCCTCGACGAGGGCGGGCACATCCTGGGGATCGTCACGGTCGACGACGTGATCGACGCGATCGTTCGCGAGGGGACCGAGGACGTCCAGAGGTTCGGCGGCATGGAGGCGCTCGACGAGCCGTACACCGGGATCTCGTTCCTCCGCATGATCAAGAAGCGCGCGGGGTGGCTGTGCGCGCTCTTTCTCGGCGAGATGCTGACGGCGACGGCGATGGGGCACTTCGAGGGCGAGATCGCGAAGGCCGTCGTGCTGTCGCTGTTCATCCCGCTGATCATCAGCTCGGGCGGGAACTCCGGCTCGCAGGCCACGTCGCTGATCATCCGCTCGCTGGCGCTGCGCGAGATCCGGCTCGGCGACTGGTGGCGGATATTGCTGCGCGAGCTGCCGGCGGGGTTCACGTTAGGCGTGATCCTCGGGGTGATCGGGATCATCCGGATCGTGCTCTGGCAGAAGCTCGGCTGGTACGATTACGGCGAGCACTGGTTCCTGATCGCGGCGACTGTCGGCGCGGCGCTGGTCGGGGTGGTCACCTTCGGGTCGCTGGCCGGCTCGATGCTGCCGTTCCTGCTGAAGCGGATCGGCTTCGACCCGGCGAGCGCGTCGGCGCCGTTCGTGGCGACGCTGGTGGACGTGACGGGGCTGATCATCTACTTCAGCGTGGCGTTCGTGATCCTCCGCCATACGCTGCTGATGTAGCGAGGAGGGAGAACGGCGCCCGCCATGCGGCGCTAGGCGGGCTCCTCCTGCCAGGGGGCATGCTGCAGGGGCATGAGGCAGGGAGCACGAGGGAGGACCCACGGCCAGGGGGGCAGAAAGTGCGGGGGCTCCGGGGCGGCGGGCGGGTTTGCAAGGCGGGCTTGTTCACTGGCATACAGAGGGTATGACGGCGATCCAGCCAGAGGACGAGAGACCGTCCGACGAGAGCGATCTCGTCGCGCGGACGCTGCATGGCGACTGCGAGGCGTTCGCGGCGATCTACGCGCGTCACGCGGCGGCGGCATACGCTGCGGCGCATCGGCTGCTCGCCAGCGCGGCCGACGCCGAGGACGTGGTCCAGGAGCTGTTTCTCGCCCTGCCGGGGACGTTGAGCGGGTACGACCCGACGCGTGGAGCGTTAGGCCCGTGGCTGCGACGTGTCGCTGTGCGGCTGGCGCTGATGCGGCTGCGCAGCGTGAAGCGTCGGCGCGAGACGGATGCCGGGTCGGTGGCGGCGCTGCTCGCCCGCGACGACGCAGCACTGGAGCGGCTCTCGATCGAGGCGGCGCTGGCGCGGTTGAGCGACGGCCAGCGCACCGTCTTCCTCCTCAAGGAGGTCGAGGGGTACGAGCATCGCGAGATTGCGGCGCTGCTCGACATCTCGGTCGCCAACTCCGAAATCCGACTGTTCCGCGCGCGCCAGGCGCTGCGCGCCCTGCTGGGAGGCTCGCGATGATGCTGCCGTGGTTGTCGATGCACCCGAGCGACGAGACGTTGTCGCGGCTTGCCGACCGGTCGGAAATCGAGCGGATGCGCTGGCGCGCGGGGCGGCACCTGGCGCGGTGCGCGCGGTGCCGCGGGGAGGTCGCCGCGATCGAAGCG
>OEPS010000623.1_pt1 | contig 12192 bp, 12 predicted proteins | sample 1539411 | NCBI WGS metagenome assembly OEPS01 (sample SAMN02671747, study PRJEB22543) | soil metagenome | biome: bacteria | place: China:Hunan Province, Lengshuijiang City | collected 2012-10-15 | depth 0.08m m | reverse complement strand
ATAATGAGGGCCCATGATCCACAAAACACCGGGGAGCACGAACCCGCCGGTTCCGGCCCCTCCTTCGCACCCGCCCTTAGATGCCGCGCCCGCCACAGCGCTTCAGCTTTGGGTTAGACAGGGTTAGGCGGCGGCCGCTACACCCGGGAACACGCTGTAGCTGTTCGATCCTTGGGTGAAGGTGAACATCCAGGTGGCCCCCGATGTGCCGGTCGGCATGACTTCGGGCAGGTTGATCGTCGCGGTGGCCTCCGGCCTGCCAAAGGCAGTACCCGCCTGGGGGGTCAGCGGCGTTCTCGGGATAGCGCAGGCCGCATACCCGCAGCCAACCGCGATCGGCGTCGAGGAGTCGGCGCTGATGATGGCGCAGGTGATCGTGAAGTGCGCCCCCGGGGCAACGCTGGCGGGCACGGTGCAGTAGGCGTACATCGGCACCGTCACCCCCTGGGGGCTGGTGGCCGTCGGCGGCATCCAGACCGTGCCGGTGGGGATCGCCATCGACGCCGGCGGGGTGGCCGAGAGGTCGGGGACCCAGTTGTTGGAACTACCCAGGCCGGGGCGGCCCCCGTCGGAGATCCACTGGTAGCCGAACGAGGTGGTCGCCGAAGCGCCCGGGCCGCCGTGGCAGGCGGTGACGCCGATCGACACCGTGATGGTGTACGTGCCGGGGGCGGCGAAGAAGTGCGGGCCCATCCCGGTGTCCATGACGAGCCGGCTGTGCGGCTGCTGGCAGCTGCCCGGCAGGATGGCAAGGGTCGCCGGCGCGCTGCCGTCCCCGTAGTCGACCACCCAGGTGGCGGTGGCGTCGGTCGGCACGCTCGCCTGGGCGACGACGTTGAACTCGTTGGCCTGCTGGGTGGGGTCGGCCGGGGCCGCCTGGGCTTCCAGGATCACCGGCGTTTGGAGGGAGCTCGCCAGCGGGCTGGCGGTGAGTTCAGGCACGCCCAGAGGCGCGGTTTCCCCCTTCGAGCTGGAGGGTGGCCTGCTCGACGGGGAGGGGGTCATACCCGGGGCGGTCGGTGTGGTTGGGCCCCCGGGGGTGAGCTGGTCGGTACCGGTGGCGCTCGATCGGGCCGACCCGGTCAGGGACCCTGCCGGGGTGGCTACGGACGGAGGAGAGGAGGTCCGGCCGGCCACGACGGCTACTGCGGAGGTCGCTCCCAGTCCGACGACCGCGATGACCGCCCCGGCGACCATCACCTGGACCGAAAGGCCGAGCCGCGCTGCGAGCCGGTTTGCAACCGCTCTCGGTCGTCGCACGTCGCTACCCCCAATCAAAACAACCCCCACTGCTCCTTGTTAGATCGACCGTTTGCGAGACGGCGTGAAGCTCGGGGAGGGACCATCTTTGCGACGGGTTTCTCTCTAGTCCCGTTGGTGGCCGCCCGTTGCTGGCCCTCCCCGCCGGTCAGGGGACGGGCGCTAGACTGCCGGTATGGGGACTTTCGAGAGTCTTGCTCACACCGCGGACGTGGGTTTCCACGCCTCTGGCACCAGCCTGGACGACCTCTTCGCCACCGCCGCCTTGGCGATGCTGAGCATCGAGTACGACCCGGCGGCGGTCGACGTCGAGGAGGAACGGCCAGTTGCCGCAGCCGCCGACGATCTGGAAGGTGCGTTGTTTGCCTGGCTCTCCGAGTTGATCTGGCTCCACGACGCCGAGCGGTTCGTGCCAGCCAGGGTGAGGGCCGAGGTCAGGGCCGGTACGCCGAGCGACCCCGGGGGTTGCGAGGTGGACGGTTGGGCCGAGGGGGCGCCGATGGGCGACTGGTTCGTCCAGAAGGGGCCGCAGCTGAAGGCGGTGACCCTGCACGGGCTGACGGTGGTCGCTCTCGGCGCCGGCGCCGGCTACGAGGCAACCGTGTACCTGGACGTTTAACTGGAGGTCGAGCGATGGCGGCGATCGACCTCGTTGCCGACGGGCAGGACCGGTGGCGTATCCCTCGCCGCGCGGGGATGCTCGTCGACGGGGTGGTGTTCGCCTCCGAACGGCTGCTGGTCAAGGCCCGCGAGGACAAGGCGCTGGAGCAGGTGTGCAACGTCGCCCACCTGCCCGGGATCGTCCGCGCGTCGTTCGCCATGCCCGATATCCACTGGGGCTACGGGTTCCCGATCGGCGGGGTCGCAGCCACCGACGTCGACGCCGGCGGTGTCGTTTCGCCGGGCGGGGTCGGGTTCGACATCGGTTGCGGGGTCCGGTTGCTGCGCTCCTCCCTTATTTATAGGGAGGTGTCATCGAAGCTAGGAGAGCTGGTCGACGCCTTGGCCGACGCGACTCCCCGAGGGGTCGGCGGGAAGGGCCGCCGTGCGCTGTCGCCGTCCGAGGTCGACGAGCTCTTGGTTGGCGGCGCAAGGTGGGCGGTCGAGCAGGGGATCGGGACGCCGGCCGATCTGGACCACACCGAGGACGGCGGGAGCCTGTCCGGTGCGGACCCTGAGGCGGTGTCCGGGCGGGCAAAAGTCAGGGGGGCGCCGCAGCTCGGCAGCCTCGGGGCGGGTAACCATTTCCTGGAGATCCAGGTCGTCGATGAGGTTTTCGATGAGCGGGCCGCCGCGGTTCTCGGGCTCGAGGCGGACCAGGTGTGCGTGATGATCCATACCGGGAGCCGGGGGATCGGGCACCAGACCTGCACCGACGAGGTCGCGGTGTTGGATCGGCTCTCGAAGAAGCAGGGGTACTCGTTGCCGGACCGGCAGCTGGCGTGCGCGCCGGTTTCGAGCCCGGAGGCCGAGCGCTACCTGGCGGCGATGGCCGGGGCTGCGAACTACGCCCGGGCGAACCGGCAGGTCCTGGCCGAGGGGGTGCGGGAGGCGTTCGGCCGGGTGCTGGGTGCGCAGGCCGGCGGCCTCGGGATCGAGGTGGTCTACGACGTGTCGCACAACCTTGCCAAGATCGAGAGGCATGTTGTAGGCGGGGTGGAGCGGCGGCTGTGCGTCCACCGCAAGGGTGCCACCCGGGCGTTGGGGCCCGGGCATCCGGAGTTGCCTGCCGATTACCAGGAGACCGGCCAGCCGGTGATCATCCCCGGGTCGATGGGTTCGGCTTCGTTCGTGCTGGTCGGAAGCGAGGGAAGCGAGGTGGCGTTCTCGTCGACCTGCCACGGCGCCGGCCGGCTGATGAGCCGGAAGGAAGCGACCAGGCAGATGAGCGGCCAGCAGCTGCAGGCCGACTTGGCGCGGCAGGGGATCATCGTCAAGGCGCAGCAGATGCGGTTGCTCGCCGAGGAGGCGCCGTACGCCTACAAGGATGCTGGTGAGGTGGTCGGGGTGTGCGAGCGGGCTGGGCTCTCTCGGGTGGTCGCCCGGCTGCGGCCGGTGGGGGTGGTCAAGGGCTGAAGTTCCGCCCGTGTTGTTCCAGGGGTGTGCGTAACCCACCTCCGGGCGTAAACTCGGGAGGTGGCTGTAGACACCAGCCGGGACGTCGGCGGTGAAGTCGGGGGTGAGGGCGGCCGGCGGACCATCAAGCAGGTCGAAGTCCGCAGCGTGCTGAAGTTCTCGGTACTGCTGGCGGCGACGGTCGGCCTGATCATGATGCTCGCCGGGGGGGTGCTGTATTTCATCGCCTCGACGACCGGCTTCGTCACCAAGGTGCAGACCTTCTTCAACCATTACGGGTACCCAGACTTCCGGGTGCAGTCGGGCACGGTGTTCGAGGTCCTGCTGCTGGTGACGATGGTGGGGGCGGTCGCCTTCGTGGTGGTGGCGATCATCGCGACGGTGATCTTCAACATCGTCGCCGAGGCCTCGGGCGGGATCAAGGTAACGTTCCGCGAGTAGCGGGCCGCGGGGGCCGGGGGGCCGGCTTCGGGGGTTCGGCTACAATCAGTTTCCCCGTGCCGCCCTTTGAGGCGTGCCGACCGAGGGGGCAGTAGCTCAGTCGGTTAGAGCGCATCCCTGATAAGGATGAGGTCCCAGGTTCGATTCCTGGTTGCCCCACGAGGGGGGTGTTCATGTATGTGGGCACCCATTGTTCATGAAACTTCTTCGCTCGGTTCTTTGGTCCCCTCGAACGCCTGTTCCTGGGCCCTAAGATTGGTCCGTACACCTGTTCGAGCGGGCGGCGACCTGTCCGTCAGCGATGTGGTCGGCCCGGGACGCGCTGAAGCCGACCTTCGTCAGGGTCGGCTTCGGGGTCTTCAGTTCGGGGTGGGCTACGGCGCTTCGGGTGGCGGCTGGGCCGGGGCCTCGATGGTGTCCGCCCAAGTCCCCGTCCGCCGGCGTGCCCGCTGCTCTTTGGGCTTGTCCACAACCTGGGCGTTTTCGTCCAGGCCGTGCTTGGCCCGGTAGGAACGCACCCGGTCCAGGTTGAAGGCGGCGATGGTGAAGGCGAGCAGCATCGTGGTCTTCAACGTGCCGAACACCCGCATGAACCCCCGCCCCAGGTTGACGAATGCCCCCTTGAGGGCGGAGTTCGCCGACTCCACCTGCCGGCGTCCCATGCTCACCCGCCAGGCGGTGGTGCCGAAGGTGAGGTTCTGGCGCCAGGGGAGGTCCTCAGGCATGGCGGTCAGGATCCCCTGGCAGCAACACTCAGCCTCCGTCTCCACGAGGGGGGCATTGCGGGAGTGCCGCATGGTCTTGGGGAACGACCGCGACCGCAACAGACCAGAACAGAACGGGCATCGCCACCGGGTGGCCCCGTCCGCGTCCGGCCCGGCGTGACGGGTGAGCCGCCACCGGGCCCGCTTCTCAGCGAGGGTCTCCAGGTCGTCGAGCCGCCGGATAAATAGAAGGTACGTAATCTGCTCGATGACCTCGAGCGGATTGGAGATCCCCCCGCTCCAGAAGGCGTCCCAGATCCGGTCTATCTTGCTTTTAAGTTCGCCAGTTACCATCACGTACCCCCTGGGTAGGCAACGCGGCGGCGAGAGCCGATGCGAATTCGATCGGCCTTCCAGTACTCGGTCCCGGGATCTGCTGATATTCGAGTCAAGCGGGTTCCTCCACCTCGATGTCCTCAGGGTCTTCTTGATCGAGTTCGTATTCGTCGCCCGCCAGCGCCTCGTCAACCGTCGCATCGGAGATCCGCTTCCCCATCGCTTCCCCGATGAGATCGATCAGGGCGTGGCGGCGAGCGTCGAAGTAGGCGTCGAAGTCGTCGGCGGCGAGGTGGTCGAAGTCGATCTTGTGTCCTTCGATGCGCTTGGCGATCGAGACCTCGGGGGCGCCCGCCCGAGCGGCTAGTAATGGAATGTACTTGCTCGGGGCACGGCCGCCGATGATGCGGTTGGTCGAGGCCGAGATCGCTGTTTTGTTCACGATGCTCTCGCGCCGAAGGTCATCAATGTTGTTCGCATGGCACCACGTCTTGGGGAATACGTGATGGATGTCGACCGAGAGTTGGTAGTGGTTCGCAAGGGCGATGTCCTGATCATAGAGCCAGTCCTTGGACCCCTTGGCCATCAGAAGGGCATAAACCCCCTTGTAGGCGGCACTGTTCCGGGTTCGCAGTGTCAAGAGCCGACCCGGATCGAACGAGGCGTCGTACACCGTGCTCGGTTCAGGCTCCGATGCGATCACCCATTCGACAACCTGCACGAGATCGTTGGCGAAGCGGGTCTCGATCGCCCCGCCGTAGAGTTCGCCGAGAACACCGCACCAGTACCAGCGACGGATCTTCTCGACGGAGCCGATGGTCTCCGCCTTGTTACCTAGAGCCACATGCAGCGCCGCTAACGGAACAAGTTGGGTCCGATAGGGAATGTCGCGTCCCTCAAAGATCCTTTCACCGTTTAAGAATTGAGCCGCCCAAGCGAAACCCCGCTCCACCTCAGGTGCCCAAAGTTCATACTCCGACAGAGCCAGTCGAAGGATGTCCGCCCGTCGACACGACACCGCCGGGGCTTTGTCGGAGTCACCCAGCTGCCAAGCCAGGCGACGTTGCCGTGTAGTCAAGAGTGTGACAGCCTGCAGGAAGTCGGTGTTTTGCAGGCCGCGCAGTACCCTGTGCCGGGCTAGTCGCTTGTAACGGGCCTCCCAGTCCTTGCGGAGGTCGAAGTGGGTGGCCGAGAACGTGGCCGTCAGCAGCTCGAAGACATCCAGGACGACACCGCCCGTGTTGACCTTCTCAAAGACCATGCACACGGCCTCACGCGGCGTTTCCTTCTTGAGAACAATGACTGGCACCGTGTAGTTGACGATGTTCTTGAGGACTTTCTCAAAAAAGTCCTTCCAACGACCCATGCGCCCTTCCGCCATGGTGGCGTACCCGGTGGCCCACTCGAACACTGCACCGGCGTCGAACGTCAGGGCCAGGGGAAAGTGCTCGTGCTTCCATTCGTTCTCCCGGTTGGAGACGTCGAGAATGACGTCACGGCCGAAGTTGTCCCTCCGCAGTCGGTCGGGGGGGAGCGCGACGATGGACTCCTCCCGGTCGGCGTCGGAAAGGCACGCAGTCATGTCGAGGTAGTACCAGCGTTCCAACTTCTTGCCTCGAGGGTCCTGCGTGGAGACGACCCGCCCGGAGGCAAGAGATTGATAGAGGGACGTCAGTCGCTGTTGCCCGTCCAGGACCAGCTCCTCAGCGGGCTTGGTGGCCGAGGCTGGCTCGACGCCGCTGACAATTCGAGTTGCGAACTCCACATCGGGACCACCGGTCTCCAGCAACATCATCACGCCGACTGGGTAACCCAGCGAGACGCTGGCAAGCAGGCTCACAATCCGATCTGTGTCCCACTTCCAGTCTCGCTGAAAGTCCGGCAGCCGGATCTTCCCGGTGCCTACGTCTTTGAGTAACTCGCCGAGGTTGAGGTCGGGGCTATCGAAGGGCATGCTCAGGTGACCTCGCGACTGAAGGACGGGATGCCAAACTGATGGTCAGCTTACTTGTCCGGAATACTCCTCTGCGGCCTGCCTGCAGCCCAGTCAACGAAGGCAAGGCGAGTGGCGAAGCCCAAATGGCGCAAAGCAGCATCGAGGGCACGCCCATCGCAGCCAGGGGACCAGGCGGCCTGGGTCATGAGGCCGCACTTCGGCCACCCTTCCGGGAGGGAGGCGCACCTACAAGCATGATCGTAGGCCACGGCCAACAGTATGGCCCATTGACGTTCAGGGAATGAGGTCAGCCAGGCAGCCGGCGGGGTGCGCCTGAATCCATCCTTGACGGGTTCATACTCCTAGCGGAGGAGATTACAGAATGATCGGAGCAGACCCCGGAATTAAGCTAATCGGTCAGGCCGTCCTGGCCAAGGTTGAACTCGTGTTGGCCTCGGATGCTTACGCGGCGTGGCCTGAGGCCACCTCTATCGGTCCCGGCGACCTGATGGTAATTAACAATTCGTTTCTATTCCGCGGTGCTCGGGCAACGACCAAGAGCGACAAGTACCTGGCCATCGTCGCTGATAGCAAGGGTGTGCTCGACTCGGACCCTCAGGTGATCGCCGCAAGCCGCATCAATTCGCAGTTCAAGCGTATCCACTCCAGTCAGGTCGCCAGGTACTCTCCACAGAATCTGGATACGGCCATTGCGGCTGAGTTGCCCTCCATCGGCACGATCGTGATGGCCCTCGTTGGACGAATCGGGGAAGCCGAAGCTGCCGAAGTGGGGCTGGACGGGCCCGGTAGCCTGCGAGCTTTGCGATTTGAACCTCACCAGGCAGCGCACGTGGAGGTGCTGAGTGAGGCAATCGCGCTCAATTCCCTCGTCAACCTAGATGCCTCGTGGTCGGCAACTAAGACGTCACTCATCGGAGAAGGGCTGGACGCTGCTAAAGCGGAGGAGGGATTCGAGTCGGCCTTTCATGGGCTCCAAGAGGCGACCGCTCGGACCGTCGACCCTCTCGATGTCAGTGATACGGGGCCATCGATCCTCAGCGAGGTATCCCGGCGTATGAGTGACCAAGTCAAGGCTTTCGCCACTACTCTTCTGCAATATCGCACTCGGCCACAGGACGGCGATATTTACAATGAGCTGCTCCGGATCTCGTACAATTTTGCGGACGGCGCTCTTGCATTTCTCAATCTCATGGTCGGGATCTGTGATCTCAAGCCCATCATATTTTGGCTCACGGTCTTTGAGCAAATCGACCTTGCTCACCTGTTTGGGCAGCTGCCCTTTGCCCTAGTTGGGAAAGGCAAGCCGTCCTTGGAGCGATACAGATCCGTGATCGCTGACGCCCGCAACCAGGCCTTCCACGACCTTTTCGGCTTCGATCACCCTTTCCGCGTGAGCCTCCCCAACGACGCCTTGCGCTCCCCCGAGCTTCGCCTCTTTCGAGAATACAATCGTCGGAACGACTCGATCCTAAACTTCGAGGATAAAACTCTGATCGAGTTGTTTGCCGCACTGAGTCGTACTCCCGAGCGGCCGGTGCCTCTGGGGTTCTGGGACAAGAACGAGCAGGTCATGCGAGCGGTTGCCGAGGTCGTGGAAGCCTTGCGTGCAGCACTCGTGTTGGTCGCTGCGTAGAAGGTCCCCGGCTATCCGGCGTGATGGGGGCGGGGCGTTGTGGAGACTGCCCCTCTTAAGGCGTGGAGGCTCCGACAATGCCAAGCCATTCGCCCTGGTCAGGGCGTTCTATGAACACCCCACGAGGCGGTGTTCATGTTTGTGGGCACCCAGTGTTGATGAAATTCCTTCGCTCGGGCGTGTAGCCGCCTTCGCACACCAGTTTGGCGCGGAGGCGCCGGCAGGTCCCGGATTTCCTTGGGCAACAATGGCGAGAACAGCTTGATTCCCCGCTGGTGGGTGACCGGTTGGAAGGTCTGCTGGATCCCGGCTTGGGCCAGCCGGTGATGGACCGTCCCGGGCGGCACAGCGAGAAGCCCGGGTCCCAGACGACGGCATCGATCGGGTCCCCAGGGACCTTGGTGTCGATGAGGCCGTCGACCCCAGCTGGCCCACGACGGATGCCGGCCGGTACCAAGGAGAGCCCGGTGATGACCCCAGCGACTTCCGGACCGAGCGTGGTCCGCTCGATCCCGTCGGACCAGTGGACGTCCCGCGTCTGCACCGACAAGTGAAGTTAGTATCCGACGTAGGGTCCCGCCGGCCGGCTGTTGGTGCCGGTACGTGCCTGGCCTCGGCGCCGAGATCGACGGTGTACTGTTTGCCCCCGTCAACCCCAAACCTCACCTTGGCCTTGCGAACGGACTTTCGCCTTTCGCAGCGGGGCCAGCTCCTCGACCATCTAGGTCTCGGCTGCCTCGCCGTCATACTCCTCGGCGGCAGCGTCGCCGCGGAGGGGCCCCAGTCTCGACGTGGGTTCCGTCGACGGCGACGGATGACGAGGTCCGGATTTTGGTCGGCGCGGACGCCATGGCGATCCGGTTGGCGAACCAGCCTGCGTCGATCCGTACGCCAGCGACGACCAGACCCTGCTCGAGCACCCTGCAAAGGGCAACGAACAGCCAATCCACCCAGTCGTAGGCGTCGTCGGGGTCCCAGTCCGCGATGGCCAGCGAGTTCGAGCTGACCTGGCGTCAGTGCGTTGAGCACCCGAGCGACCTCCGCTAGGTGAGCCTGCTGATGGCGGTGGAGTGCACTGAACTGTGCGGCAACCACTAGGGCTCATAACGGCAAGGTCCGGGGACGCCCGACGCCGCATTCGAGGATCGGTGAAAGGACCTTTGGGATCGCCGACCTATCGAAGAATGGATCCGGACGCACCCAAACAGAAGTAAGCCTGGGCCCAAATCACGAACATACGGTGTGGGTATTTTGTGACCGTCCCTTTACGGCCAATGATCGGGAGCCCTAATGTTCGTGTCTGTCAAACGGAAGGGCTTCGGGGTAATGGAGTCCACGTGCCTCTGTGAACATGGTGCACAGAGACCACGTGCCGAATCACATCGGGAACCCCGTCCAGAACTGCCAATTCCACAACGGGCCTTGAGCCGTCAGGTCGTGGCCTGGGAGACCAGTTAAACGCATCGATGGTTTGAAAGGTGTCAGGGCCGCGCTTAGGCGCCGTGGGGAAAATGGTGGCTCCCGTGTTGATTCCGGCGAGCCGAATGCTGGCTAGGTGGTCTGAAACAAGGCTCCGGGTATCTAAGGTGAGCACGTCGTGAAAGCTGTCGCGATACGCCCTAGCATTCAGGAGGGTTTCGACCCGCTGGAGAGTGACCCAGAAGAAAACGCGCCCATTAAGGATGTCCAGCCACCCCTGAAGGTCCGTCCCTTCCAGAACAAGGTTGTGCTCGAAGAGCGGCTTCTGATCTCGAACGGAGAGTCGGCGACCGTCTGGTCCCTCCAGCCAATAAATCTGTCTCCGACGGGCATTCAAAATGGCGGCCTTGACTTCTTGGTCCGGACTGCAGCGCGCCACTTGTTGCGTAGTCGTCATTAGGCCAAATTCTTGAATCGACGCCCAGCTTCCTCCCGCAGCCATGTGGTACAAGTGCGGATACTTTTCGCAGAGCTTGGCTACGTCCACTGCACTTACCAGCGCCTACGGTCGATCACCGAGCGAACATCGAACCTAGTGACTATCAGCGAAACGGGAACTTCTGCTACGCTTTCAACCTCTTGGACAAACCTGACTGTGGCCTGGGTCAGCTGGTCGAAGCGGCGGGCTTTTCGGTTCGCTACGTCAAGGTAATCAGCGAAGCTGAGCGCGACATCGGTAATCCCGTTGAGTTGGCAACTGGCGCGTAGTTGTACCCAGTCAAATTCGGCTACTCGCCTTCTATTGCCGCTTACAGAACCCTTCTCGACGCCCATAAGCTCTGTGAGTGGGACCCCCGACCTTTGTGATACGGCCTCCCAGTCGATCTCTTCTCCCATAGGGCCCGATTGTCCCCCAACTCGTATTGGGTAGGTGCGAAAAATGCCAAGGACTTTCCGTACCCATGCTGGGGCGATTCCAGCCTCTGCAAGACACCCCGCTACCGTCGTGTCTCGTGCAGTGACATGCGGATAACTGCCGTGGTACAAGCTCAGGCTCGTACCTTGCGTTCCCTCAAGAAGAATTCGCTTACCAGAATTGAAGGCATGAGCTAACACGTCGCTGGCCATTGCACCGGTGTAAGGTCGCAGGTCTGCTATATCCCGGGCCAGACGCACGGGCGGTTGGATGCTGCCATGCCTACCCCTTATCCGTCGAGCCGCTGCCGCACCCCCACCTTGCCCGGTGGATCCAATCGCGCTTTTAAGGACGACCTCAGCGGCGACGTCGTCAGCCTCTATGACCATCGCTCGGGGGTCTACAATCAATCGGCCGGCATCAACGTTACAATCGGAAATCTCCTCCAATAAGAGTTCAACGTTGAGGGTGGCCCCAGGTCCAATCAACAACATGGATTCCGCGTTGGCCCGCGTGCCTGACGGAAGCTGCCGATGAGTGTAGGGAGTAGTGAGTGGCACCTTGTGCCCGGCGTTCGGACCACCGACTCGAACGAGAAGATCGTACTCGGGCGCTAAATAGTAAGCAACATTGCCCTTGCCCTCACTGCCGTATTGACCGCCGATGAGAACATCGACGTAGGGGCCTAGTCGCGAGGTTAGAAGACTAAGCCGGGCTGCGCACCGGACTTCCACGTCGTCAGGTCGGCAACGGCTTGTATCGATAAGGACATCGGCATCCCCCGCCAAGAGGTCGACAGCCGCCTCGGTAGGGTTCTGTTTGACGGCTGCGTAGGTCGAAAGTTCCTCAATCTCGGAATCAGATCTTCGGACTTCGTATCGGCGCTCCAACTCCGGGTCGGGAGCTTTCAAATGGACGTGAGTCACTTGCCGACCCCAGGCCTGGCGGAGGGCCTCGACTTGGGCGTGAACCCTAACGGCGTCGATCACAACGAGGGATGGCTCGGGCTCGCCGTCCATGTCCGCTAGGACGCCGTTGGTCACCCAGAGACCGCCAGTATCCCGATCCAGCTTCTCCCCGTAAGCCTGCAACGCCTCGCGTGTCCTCGGCAGCCTTGCCCCCGCCTCCTCAGCGATGCGTATGAGCAGCTGCTTCGTACTGATCACCTTTGCGCCTCGGCGCTCAGCGAGAAGGCGTGCCAGGGTGCTCTTGCCGGCACCGACAGGTCCCGAAAGGACTATGAAGCGACTCGACAACTAAATGAGGGTCCTCTGGATAGGCCCGCGAACCTGGACATCTGCTGGGAACTGCCCGGGCAGAGTGTACACAGTGACAGGAACTCCCTGTTCACACAGACGACTCTCAAGAAGGTCTGCGATCACCGGCCAAGCGCCGCCGGCTTGCCCGGCGCCGATGCGAGGTACGTGAACAGATGCACCCAGGTCGAGCG
>OEPS010000622.1_pt1 | contig 12219 bp, 14 predicted proteins | sample 1539411 | NCBI WGS metagenome assembly OEPS01 (sample SAMN02671747, study PRJEB22543) | soil metagenome | biome: bacteria | place: China:Hunan Province, Lengshuijiang City | collected 2012-10-15 | depth 0.08m m | reverse complement strand
CGCCAACTCGGACCAGACCGGCCTGACCATGTACCAGCCGTATCCGATGAGTGCTCGGGCGCAGTCTTGATGAATGGTCACTACGAAATTCAATAAACTTGTAAATGATCCATGGAATCCGAAGCGGCGCGGATTGATATGCATGGAGCGTTCGATATGCTCGCACAAACCAACTTACCCTAACGAACAGTCAGGAAGGAACCCAATCGATGGCTGAAACACCAGACGTCACCCCGGCAAACGGCGCCATTACTCAGAGCCCAGGGATCACTCGCCGCAGCGCCGTTGCCATGCCGGTCGCCGGAATCGGCGCCGCAATGATCGGCGCGGCATTTGCCTCCACTCGTTCGGCCCAGGCGGCCGAGGCAACGATGCTTGAGGGGGCTTTGCTGATCCCGCCGAACGCGACGAAGCTGAAAGCCCTGATGGCGGCTCTGGCGAAGGCGCCACGCCGGCGCGACTTCAAATCCTTGCCGATGATTGTGACCAGCTCCGCTGACTGGGACAACGAGGCGCTGCATCTGCTGTTCGCCTACAAAGGCGGGCCGAAGCAGGTCTGGGACAACACGGCGCTCGACAGCCCCTGGCTCAACGGGATGCGCAACTCGATGAACGCGCAGATCTGGGGGTGGAAGCATCCGGACTTCCTGATGGTCTCCGCCACCCACGGCTCCGCCCATATGGCGCTCTATGACGACTATATCTGGGACAAGTATCTCGCCAAGTTCAGCGGCGGCAAGCACAGCGCCAATACCTGGGTCAAGGAGCCGCCGGCATCTAAGGCCATCGCCGCCAATTACAATGACGCGCAAGGCGTGTTCTCGCCGCACGACAACAGCATCACCGTGCTGCAGCGGCGCGGGGTGGTGTTCTGCGCCTGCCATAACGAGGTCTGGGAGCTGACGATGGGCCTGCGCAAGAAGGGCATCAATCCAGACAAACTCTCGCACGAGACAATGGCGGCCGAGTTCACCAATCATCTGATCCCGGGTGTCGTGGTGACACCAGGCATCGTCGGCACCATCCCGGAGTTCCAACTTGCCGGGTACCAGTACATCAAGTGAGCAGCGGATACACGCGATGCCTCTAGCCCCAGGCTTACCGGGGCTTTCACCGATTACCGAGGACTGATGCTGATGAAGTCTCTGAAACATAAATTGCTGGGCTCCGCCCTGACCGCGTTTGCCGGACTTGCCTTTCTCGGCGGCACGCTGCCGCTGGCTCGTGCCGCCGGCACCAGTACCGCCGATACCGGCTGGCATGGCAAAGCCGAAGCACCGCGTTACCAGGAGCAGATATTCCCGCCCTGGCAGCACGGCGCCAATGACGATGCCCTGGACAAGGGCTTCAAGTTCACCGTGCCGGAAGTGGACGACATGGCGGATTTCCATGGCAATCTCGATAACCCGAAACTCATTCTTTATATCGGCGGCAATTACTTCTTCGCGGTAGCACCCCTGGTGAAGGCCTTCGAGCAGGAGCACCCCGAGTACAAGGGCCATGTTTTCGTGGTGACGATCCCGCCCGGCCTGGAAGTCAAGGCAATGAAAGCCGGCGGCACCTTCACTTCCGGCAACATGACCTTCACGGCAAAGCCGGACGCCTATCTGGCGGGGCTGAAGAAAGTGAAGGGGCTGATCGCGTCCGGCATGCTCACCGGCCCCGCCATCGCCTATGCGACCAACGACCTGACCATCATGATCCCGAAAGGCAATCCGGGCCACATCACCGGACTCAAGGATTTGGCGAAGCCGGGAATCAAGCTCGTCATGCCAAACCCGGCTTTCGAGGGGATCGCCCGGCAGATCGAGGTCTCGTTGAAAAAGGCCGGCGGCGCGGCGTTGGAGAAAAAGGTCTATGACACCGGTGTCAAGGACGGCTCGACCATCCTCACCCACATCCATCACCGTCAGACGCCGCTCTTCCTGATGCAGGGCCTGGCCGATGCCGGCATCACCTGGAAGTCGGAGGCGATTTTCCAGGAGCAGGCGGGGCACCCGATCAGCAACATCGACCTTCCGGCAAAGTACAACACCACCGCGATCTATGGCGGCGCGATGGTCAAGAACGCCGCCCACCCCGAAGCGGCGAACGCCTGGCTTGCCTTCGTCCAGTCACCGACCGCCCTGAAAATCTTTGAGCATTATGGTTTCAGGCCTTATAACAAGCCCTGAAGCCAGCCTGCCTGATCGCATCAGGGAAGACCGCTGAAACCGCGTCCCAGGTGCCTTGGCCGGCGGGTTCCCCTAACTCGCCGGCCATTCAACCCTTGGCCGATCATCTTGCCCGTCAACACCGCGCTTCATCACTGGGATCTATCCATGATCGACCTCCACCCGCTCCGAAAGCTTTCTCACCCGCGCGAAGCAATCCGGCAGTTCACGCCGAACTGGTTCACCCTGAACATGGGCACTGGCATCCTGTTCCTGATGCTCGCCCAGTTTCCTTTCTTCGTGTACGGGCTGGCGCCGCTGACGCGCGTGCTGTTCTGGGCCGATATTGGGTTCTACGCCCTGTTCTGCGGCATGTTCATCGGGCGCTGGGTGTTCTTCACCAAGGGCGCGCTCAGGCTGCTCGACCATCCGGTGCAGTCGATGTTCCTCGGTGCGATCCCGATGGGTCTGGCGCCGATCATCAACGGCGCGGTCAATTTCTATGGCGGCACGACTTTTGCGGTGCACACGGCCCTGATCCTGTGGTTTGCCGATGCTGGCCTTTCTTTGTTTATCGGCTGGCTGGTGCCCTTCTACATGTTCACCCGGCAGTCCCACGCTTTCGAGAACATGACCGGCGTCTGGTTGTTGCCGATCGTGCCGGCCGAGGTCGCCGCGGTCAGTGCCGGGACTATCGCGCCACATTTGTCGTTGCAGACCGCGCAGATGGTGACCATCATCGGCTATGCCCTGTGGGCAATCTCGGTTCCACTGGCCTTCGGCATCCTCGCCATCCTGTTCCTGCGCCTCGCGCTGCACAAGCTGCCGCACCGGGACATGGCAGTATCGACCTGGCTTGCGCTCGGCCCAATCGGCACCGGCAGCACCGCGCTGATCCTGCTGGGCAATTCCTCCGTCCGCGCTTTCGCGGGTGAGAAATTCTTCCACATGCTGGTGATGGCGCAAGGGATCGGCCTGATCGGCGGCCTGTTCCTCTGGGGGCTGGGGCTGTGGTGGTTCGGCATGGCGGCGCTGATCACACTCCGCTACGTGAAGGACGGCCTGCCGTTCAACATGGGCTGGTGGGGCTTCACCTTTCCGCTCGGCGTCTATACCGCCTCCACCTTTGCCATATTCGCCGAGACAAAATTCGCCTTCTTCGAAATATTTGGCGCCGGATTGGTCGTGCTGCTCGCGTTCTTCTGGGTCGTGGTGACGACGCGGACATTGCAAGGCATGTGGAGCGGACAGCTGTTCAGCGCGCCCTGCCTGACAGGGGAATGCCTCTCGGGCGAAACCGGCCTGCCGATGTTCGACCCGGCGCCCATCGTCGTGTCGAACGAGATGCAGGTGCAATGATCACCCATAAACACGCTCAGCTTTTCGAACAGGCCGAAACCTGGTTCTATTTCGGGCTGGGCGCCCTGCTTGCGCTGGCAGCACTGGTTGCCTTCGGTGAGGCTCTCTATTTAATGTTTACCGACGTCGATCAGGGCACGACGAATATCGGGCTGATCGCAGTGCTGGACCGGGTTCTTCTCGTGCTGATGATCATCGAGTTGCTGCACACCGTGCGCATCTCGATCCAGTCGCGGGAGATACGGTGCCAGCCATTCCTGATCATCGGGCTGATCGCCGCGATCCGGCGGGTGCTGGTGGTGACGCTGCAATCCTCGCAGATAACCACCCGGCATGGCTGGTCGCCGGCCAGCCATGCTATGTTCATGGAGTCCACTGCAGAACTCGTGGTGCTCAGCCTGCTGATCGCCACCATGGTCGGGGCCACCTATGTGCTGAAGAGAGGAGGTATTCCATGATCGACGTTGTATAACCGCAGGTACGCCGGAACCAATCTTCAAACTAGATTAATCCAATACCGATAATCGACTTTATGATTTGGTTTGACAAGCACATGATGCACTTGATGCCAATGATCATCCGGGGCTTGCAGCAGTTGAGCAGGATATGAAAACCCAAATCAGCCTTGCGACGAGACCGAAAACTGCCATTGCGGCGAGGCCGCGTCCGGCTCCGGATAATCTGCGCTCCGGCATCGCGCGCCGGCTATGGACCAGCCTGGCCGCGGGCGCCACCGCCATTGCCATCAACAGCTTCATCCTGTTCGCCGCCGACTGGATCCCCTTGGTAACGGCGCATGGCGGATTGCTGAAACTGATCAAGCCGTTCGTCGCGGGTCCACTGCAAACATCCGGCGTTGCCTTCCTGTGGCGAACGCTCAATTTGCCCGCGCCGCAGACGATGGTCTTCAAGATCGGTTTCCATGTTGCGGTGGGTCTTGCGATGGCCGTGGCATACGGGTTCGTCTTCGAACCGGTGCTGCGCGGCCCTGCCTGGCTGAAGGGTCTGCTCTATGCGGCTTTCGCCTGGATCATGAACGCCTTCATCGTCCTGCCCTCGATCGGCGAAGGGGTCGCGGGCAGCCGCGATCTCAGCTTTGCCGGGATGGCGTATTTCGCCTTCGCTCATACGGTGTTTTTCGTGCTTCTCGCGATTCTATACGCGCAGTTCAGGAAGCGCCGTACCGCAAACACAGGTGCCACGTCATCATGAAATCCGTTTCCGTCATCCACCAGAAGGCTCCAACATGAGAAATCCAGGGAAACGTCCTTCATTTGTCGTGCTTGGCGCAGCCGGAATGATGAGCCTTATGTCGAACCCTCGTCCAGCGCTTGCCAATCCGGCATCACCGGGCGGCCAGAAGGTTGCGGTGACGGGCGCGGAGCGGGGGGTACCCTCTTGTTCCGCCTGCCATGGGGCGACCGGAGCCGGGCAGTTGGCTGCCGGTATTCCTCGGTTGGCAGGTCTCTCTGCTCCCTATATTCTCGCGCAGTTGGAGCATTTTCGGCACGGGACGCGGGAAAGCGCCCTGATGACACCTTATGCCAAAAAATTGACCCCAGCGCAGATGCGGGAGGTCGCCAAATATTATGCATCGCTGCCGGTGCCGCCGCCCACCGACGCGAAGCCGACGGTGGATCAGCAACGGCAAAGGCAGATCGTGACTGGCAGAAATCTTGCTGAGAACGGGATCTGGCAAAGTGCCATGCCAGCATGCGCCGCCTGTCACGGCGAGACCGGATTGGGTGTTGGTACTTTCTCGCCCGACATCGCCGGCCAATCTGCCGCCTATATCGCCGATCAGCTCAATGAGTGGAAGTCGAACGGCCGCCGAGATCCGATGGGCGTGTTCATGCGCGCAGAGGCCCAGCACCTTTCGAAATCCGATATCAAAGCCTTGGCGGCGTATTATGCTTCGCTGCCGAGTTCACCACCAGCCAAGGGAGCGACAAAATGAGCAAACATATGAGGGCTGCTGTCGTCATCGGCGTCATCGGCAGCGCTGCGATCGCTGCCGCGATCGGCTGGCATAAACCCGACACATCAGCAGCGATCCCCAGCGCGCTTGCCGCCGACGCAAGCAAGAAGCCGGTTGTGTTCACCCCGCCGCCCGACAGCGAAATCCCGAAGGGCAAATTCGGTGATATGATAAAGCTGGGAGAGAACATATTCCGCCACCCGGACATCTATGCCAAATCCTATGTCGGCAACCATTTGCGGTGCAGCAATTGTCATCTTAATGCCGGACGTCTCGCCGATTCGGCGCCAATGTGGGCAGCATACGTGGCTTATCCCGCATATCGGAGCAAGAATGGCAAAGTGAATTCCTTCGAGCAGCGGCTGCAAGGCTGCTTCCGGTTCAGCATGAATGGCACGGCGCCAAAGCTCGGCAGCAAGACTCTCATCGCACTGGAGAGTTACTCGTACTTCTTGGCAAAAGGCGCGCCGACCGGCGATAAGTTGGCCGGGCGGGGCTACCCGAAACTGCCGCAGCCGGCACTGCCCTTCAGCTACGAGCGTGGTGCCGTCGTCTACGCGCAGCATTGCGCGGCCTGCCACGGTACGAACGGCGAGGGACAATCCTCGGGAGGTCATGTTGTGTTCCCGGCGCTGTGGGGGCCGCAATCCTTCAACTGGGGCGCCGGCATGGGCTCGATCAAGAACGCCGCCGGGTTCGTCTATCAGAACATGCCGCTGGGCTTGCCAAAGTCGTTGACCATTCAGCAGTCATGGGATGTCGCCGCCTACATCGACAGCCAGGTCCGCCCCGAGGATCCGCGCTATCTCGGCAGCGTTGCCGCAACGCGCAAGAAGTTCCACCACACCAAATTCTCTATGTACGGAAAAACGGTGAACGGCGTGCTGCTCGGCCAACCTGATCAAGCAAAGTCGACCCCGGGCGTGCTGCCGAAATAAGCATAGCGCCCTTCAATCACTCTCCAACAATGTCAGGAGCCCGCCATGTCCGGAAATGATCCGTCTCGCCCCTACCAGGATGTTCTGGATCCGGCTCTGCCGCCTATTGACCATGATCTTGCCGTACGCCCGGTCGGCGTCTGGGTGATCGCCGCCTTCCTGTTGTTCTCGATCCTGACGATGTGGGGCCTCGTGTCCTATATTTTCGCCTATAGAAGCTGAGGCATCATGAGCGACAGCATGCCAGAAGCCCGTTTCGACCACGCGTTTCATCGTGCCGCGGACCGGCACGAGCGCGTCTGGATCTTTTTCACCATCGCCATGCTGGCACTGCTTTTCGCGGGAACGCTGGCGTTCGTCGCCATTGACTTCGGCGTTGTCGCGAAGGGTGACGGCTTTTACAAATTGCCGCTGACACCGGCGGATTCTCCCTTGTTCAAGAGCGGCAAACTCGTGAAGACCGGGCCGAACGCCTATTCAGCCTACGTCACCGGCAAGCTCTGGTACTGGACGCCGAGCCCGCTTCACGTGCCACAGGGGGCGACCGTCACCTTCTACGTCACCAGCGCCGATGTCATTCACGGCTTCGAGGTGCAGGGCACCACCATCAACCTGACAGCGATTCCTGGCGTGGTGGGAACCGTGAGCTATACGTTCGACAAGGCCAGAACCTATCACGTCGTCTGCAACGAATATTGCGGCCTTGCCCATCAATCAATGCTCGGCGAGATCATCGTGGATCGGAGACAATCATGAGCGTCGTTATCGGAGCGGAGCGCGCGGCGGCTCCTGCCCTGGCCTGGGCTGCGCAGAAGCGGCTGATGTCGCTGTTCCTGGTGGCTGGCTTTTCCGCGCTGATGATCGGCGCCGCCATCGGGCCGTTGCAGGCGCTGAACTATGCCGATGTGAACGCCTATCCCTTCCTGCGGCCGGTGCTGCAATCCTATTACGAAGGCCTGACGATCCATGGCGTGCTGAATGCCTATGTCTTCACCTTCTTCGTGACCAGCGGGTTGCTGGTCTACCTGCCGGCGCGCGAGCTTGAGCTTGAGCCGAACATGCCGATCTGGTGGAGCAGTTTCGGCCTGATGGCGATCGGCGCCGTCATGCTGCTCTACGCGATGTTCGACAATTCATCGAGCGTGCTCTGGACCTTCTACCCGCCCCTGAAGGGCAGCCCGTATTTCTATTTCGGCATGACACTGCTCACGCTTGGCAGCATGGTGCCGCTCGCCGCGGTCGTGGAATTGCGCGCGCGATGGAAGCGCACCAACCCCGGCAAGCTGACGCCGCTGGTGACCTATATGAGCGCCGCGACCCTGCTGATGTGGCTGCTCGGCGCCCTCGGCGCGGCGGCCGAGCTGATCATCCAGCTCGATCCATGGTCGCTGGGACTGACAAGGAACGCGGACCCAATCATTGCCCGCACCCTGTTCTGGTGGACCGGCCATCCCATCGTGTATTTCTGGCTGATGCCGGCCTACGTATCATGGTATGCGTTCTTGCCGCGCGAAGCTGGCGGCAAGCTGGTCTCCGACCCGATGGCGAGGCTGACATTCGCGCTATTGCTGGTCTTTTCCCTGCCGGTAGGCACGCATCACCAACTGCAGGACCCAGGTATCGCGCCCGTCATCAAGGCGATCATCGCCGGGCTGACGCTCTCGGTCGCGCTGCCAAGCCTGATCACCGCCTTCACGCTCGGCCTGTCGCTCGAATATGCCGGCCGGCGCCGGGGCGGGCGCGGCTGGATCGGCTGGTTTACCGCGCTGCCGTGGAAGAACCCTTCTGTCGCGGCGCAGGTATTGGCGATGATCACCTTCATTTTCGGGGGCGCCGGCGGCATCGTCAACGGCAGCTTCCAGCTCGACAACATCGTCCATAACACGACCTGGATACCGGGCCATTTTCACATCACCGTCGGCACCGCGGTCACCATGACCTTCATGGGGCTGAGCTTCTGGATGATCCCCCATTTGACCGGTCGCGCCCTGCTGAGCCGGAAGCTCGCCCTGATTTCGATCTGGCTGTGGTTCATCGGCATGTCCGTCTTCTCGCTCGGCATGCACTGGGCCGGGCTGTTCGGCGTGCCCAGGCGCGCCTGGGTGTCGGAACTGCCGCATAGCGAGTATATGCACGTCTATGGCGTCGCGCATTTCCCGCTGATCCTGGTGGGGATCGGCGGCGTCATTCTTTGGGGCGCCACCGCCGCCTTCTATGTCGTGTTCTTCGGCTCGCTGTTCGGTGGCAAGCGGGACGAGGCGCCGGTGCCTATTCCGTTCACCGAGTTCCTTGCCGGACCGGAAGGCTCGCGTCTCGCTGGTATTCTCGAATATCTGTGGCCGATCACCGGCCTCACCTTTCTCGTGACCATTGCAGCTTACCTGCCTGTCCTGATCCCATTCTTCCGGCACCAGACCTTCGCGCCGGGCTGGATGGTGTGGTGAAATGCCAATACCTTTCCGGCGGAGGGGCGAGCAATGGCGCTCGCCTCTCCGCGCCGTCATCGTCTGCGGCCTTCTCGCGCTCGGCTTCTGGTCCTACGCGAAATTCGGCGATGCCTTCAGCTATGCCGGGTCGCCGGTGCCGCACCGCCTGGCGCCGCCTCTGCGCCTGACGACGGATCAGGGCCAGCCATTTTCGCTGGCACAGCTGCGCAGTCATGCCGTTCTGGTCTATTTCGGGTATACGAACTGCCCGGATGTCTGCCCGACGACGCTTGCCGACCTGACCTCGGCCCTGCGTCGGCTGGGAACTCTCCGCGGCAAGGTGGATGTGGTGTTCGTCACTCTTGATCCAGCGCATGACACGCCGCGCATCCTGCGGCACTATCTGGCGGCATTCGACCCGCGTTTCATCGGCCTGACCGGATCGCCCACAGCCATTGCGGAAGCGGCGCGGCGCTGGGGCATCTCGTGGAGGCGGGTGGCTGGAGACGCGGACTATTTCGACCATACATCCGTCGTCACCCTTGTCGGCCCGCGCGGTGATCTGCGGACCCGCTACGGCGTGGCGCAAATCGATAACGTCGCGGGAGTATCGGGCGATGTCTACCATGTCCTGGATGCTTCATGAGCGCCGGCCTCGCCACGCCCACGGCAACCGAATTGCTGCGGAGTGTATTGCTGGTAGCCGGCATCGTCGCCGCTATGCTCGCCGTCGATGGCCTGCACGATCCGCTGGCTTCGATGGCGGTCTATGCCAGTTCGCTGATGACTTTGAACCAGATCGCACCGCCGCTCTTGCTTCTGGGCATCGGGCCGGAATGGCGGGCCGGCTTGCGCCGCACCGTGATCGGCGACTGGCTGTTCGACCCGTGGGTCGCCTTCAGCACCTTCATATTGTTCACCATCGCGGTCAGCCTGCCCGGTATTTTCGACACCGCGTTGGCGGATGCCGTATTCGCGGCGCCGCTCGGCCTGTTCGAGTTCATCACCGGCCTGATGTTCTGGACCCAACTCCTGCCCGCCAGTCAGAGCATCACTCCATCTTGGCGCACCGGCCTCTATGGCTGGCTGGGCGGCACGCCGATGATGGTCGTGGGGCTAGCCTGGCTTTGGTCATCGCATGTTTTCTACGCGCCGTATCTGAACGTCATCTGCGAATGGAACATCACCCCGCTGGAGGATCAGCGATGGGCAGGGGTTCTGATGATCATCTTCGGCATCCCCTTGCAGCTCCGCTCGATCTGGGTCCTCTCCGAGATGTTCTTCGAAGCGCCTTGAGAGCTCTGATGGCGCAGGCGTTTGCCCAGGCTCGGTCACATCCTGATATCGACGCCGATCCCAATGGCATTCTCTTCAAGCGAGATGCGGTCGGTCCCGCCGCCGGGAAGCAGCGGGCTTGTCGGCCCTTGGACCTGGTTATTGAAGGCGTGCAGATAGGAAGCGGTGACGCTGGTGGTCGGGGTGATGTGATAGGTGAGACCAAAGGATGCCTGGCTTCGAATGACGCCGGGGGCGAGAATGTTGAACGTGACATTGCGCGCTGTCACCGGATTCTCCGCATGGTTGTAGCCAGCGCGTAGCGTGATCAGGTCGTTGATCCGATACGCACCGCCGATTTTGTAGACATTGATGTTGCGCCAGCCAAAGCCTGGCCCATTTGCGGCGCCCAAGGGTGCCTGGTTGTTGCTCTGATTGCCGATTGAAGGCACGTCCGCATAGAGAATCCTCTGATAGTTGGCAGCGATCAACAAACGTGGAGACAGTTGATAGCCCAGTCCCACCGAATAATTTGCGGGCAGACTAAATGCGCCGGCGCCGGCGAACAAACCCGCATATTTGGTGAATGTCTCCATATCCGCCTGTGGCGCATAGGTAGCGCCAGCCGAGAGTTTCGGCGTTATCCGCCAGAAAGCTCCAAGCTTCACCCCGATCCCAAAGGCATTGTCGCCACCGTGGTCGGTAACGGCACCGGGATTCTCCGAATATCGCTCGAATGGCTGGATGCCCTCAGCTGAAAATGTCTGATAGACAAGCTGTGGCGACACTGCGAGAGCGAAATCTGGTGTCACCTTGTAGGCGATGGTCGGCGCGATGATCAGCTGTGCGAGATTGACCCCGAGATGCCCGATTCCGCAGAGCAGATTGGCCGACGGTGTACCCGGTGGATAGCCGCAGTTCCGGGAGGGGATCTGTCCGGTTGGATAATCGGTGTTCAATCCGCCATTGCCGTATATCGTGATGCCGAGCGCAAGCCGACGGCCGATTGGGTTGCTATAGCCGATCTGCGGGATCAGGAAGTTGTCGTTATTACTCGTCGAGGACCCGTTGAGCCCGAACGCGTTGAGGCGCCGTGAAGCACTGCGATGCGGTACGAAATAGTTCGCACCGATAGCGAATGATTCACCCGCGAAGGCGATGCTGGCCGGATTATTGGCGCCCCCCATGGCACCGGTGACGACGCCATCCGAAGCCCCGCCCATGGCAACCGTCTTCTCACCGTAGCCTGTCTGGAAATACCCATCGGTCGCATAAGCCGGCCGCTGCGCCAAGAGCAGGAACGACAGGCTGAGCATTGCCACAGGCAATACGCCTGTCGAGATCGTTTTCCGGATCATGGCGCTTCCTCATCATAATTTATTGCCACCGGTTGTTAGATTAAAGTGGCCGCTCATGCGAATGCACATTATGGGCGGCGTGGCGGGTCAGAATTTCGACCGCCCGGCGCTCGTGGTCACGCGTACGCGTGTGAACCCAAAGCAGCAAGCCACCGTGCTCCTGTTGGGCGGCGAGCTTGGCATGATGCCGGCGCGCCAGCATGATGGCCAATGCCGCGCCAATGAGGGCGCCGGTGCCGCCGGTGGCGATGGTGACGCCAGCAGTGGCGGCAATCGTCGCGCCCGCCGCCGCAGTCGCCGCCGCGGCCCCCATGGCAGGCACCATGGCGAAACCGGCAACCAGCGCGCCCTCTGCGTCGCCTTGAGCTTCAACGCAGAAGAAGTCGGTGCGCGGCGCCCGCGGATCATCGGCGGCGACTTCGGCTGGCTCGGATGGTCCGGTGGCATCATGCTGCTTGAGCACGCTGAGCTCACAGCGGGCAAAGCCGGCGGTGAGAAGATCGTCGATAGCGGCTTGGAAAGAGGCCTGATCATCGAAAATGCCCACCGCTTCGCGCGCCGCGCTGGTATCGTGCGCGACTTGCTGGTTTTCAAAATGAGCCTTTTGATCGGGAATCATTTTTACCTTCCTTCATCATCAAGAAATGAGCCGCTTAGAGCAGTCTGCCTGTTTCGCCTCAGCCGCCGTTATGGTTGAAGCCGGTGAGCGCGGCGTACTGGGTGGTGCTGCCG
>OEPS010000621.1_pt1 | contig 12220 bp, 11 predicted proteins | sample 1539411 | NCBI WGS metagenome assembly OEPS01 (sample SAMN02671747, study PRJEB22543) | soil metagenome | biome: bacteria | place: China:Hunan Province, Lengshuijiang City | collected 2012-10-15 | depth 0.08m m | reverse complement strand
ACCAGGGCTTCAAGCCTATTTAATCAAACGTTTGATTAGTTTTTTCGGGTATTTTTACTTCCATTTTTAATTAAACGTTTGATTAGTTTTTTCCCCAAAAAAATCCCCCCTCCTTATAAAACCATCTATACCAAGGTCTCAACCCACTTTAATCAATCGTTTGATTAGTTTATCCGAAAAAACTCATTCCCTCAGAAAACAATACCTACCAAGGCTTAAGCCCTTTTTAATCAAACGTTTGATTAGTTTCCTTCCAGATTCAGCCTTAGACATTCTTATCAGACTTTGTTACACTATTATAGTTACCCAAGGTAATTATTACTCTAGCTAACTATTTTGCAAGGGGTGTGTTTCAAATAAAGACTTCTCAAAAATTCTTCCACCAATTACTGATGTTATACCGGCCCTTTGAAAATAAACTTAATTTCCATCTAGCCGAGCATCAGTTGCACCGAGCGCAATGGTCGATTTTTTACTATTTATTCAATAATGGCTCGGCAACTCTTGTGGAACTTTCTCATTATCTTTATGTTGAGAAGCCCACTATCACCCGTACCATGAATCGCTTGGAAGAACTAGGCTACGTAGAGCATGTTCCAAGCAATGATAAACGAGAAAAGAGAACACAGCTGACAGAGCTTGGCAGAAAGGTATATGCGGAGGTCCGTGTCACAATTGATCAATTTGAAACTGACATTTTAAAAGGAGTCTCAGAGCGAGAACAGCTCGAGGCCATCCGTATTATGAGTGAAATTCGCAATAATATTATTAAGTAAGGGGTCTTTAAAAGTGAATCAACCGAGAGCTAAACTGTGGACAAAGGATTTTACGATTGTTTCCGGCGTCAATTTTTTAGTAACTTTAGTTTTTTATTTATTAATCGTCATTATCGGTGTCTATGCTGTTGATAAATTTCATGCTTCTACAAGTCAAGCAGGACTTGTCACCGGGATCTTTATTGTCGGGTCGCTGATTGGACGATTGGTCATTGGCCGATTTATCGAGTCAATTGGCCGTAGGAAAACGTTATTCATTGGGATTATCTTTTTTATTTTGACGCTTCTTTTATATTTTGTGAATATGGGGATCACCTTCTTGCTTATCACCCGCTTACTTCATGGGATTGCAGGGGGAATGGTCGGCACAGCGACAGGTACGATTGTGGCCCAGATTATTCCGTCAACTCGAAAAGCAGAAGGAATCGGCTACTACAGTATGAGCGCGACACTAGCTACCGCTGTTGGACCCTTCATCGGACTGTATATGACCCAGCATACCAATTATCAAATGATTTTTATTTTCTCTCTTGTTTTAGGGGTAATTAGTTTAATTACTGCCTTCTTCGTGGATGTGCCACAATTGGACGGATTGGTCCAACCAACTGAAACAAAAGGATTTAAGTTATCTAATTATATTGAGCCAAAAGCACTTCCCATCGCGGTTATTACATTAGTAGTCGCCTTTTGTTATTCCAGCGTTCTTTCTTTTATTAACTTCTATGCAATAGAAATTAACCTAGTGAGTGCTGCAAGTTTCTTTTTCTTAGTTTATTCCATTGCTGTCTTGTTATCACGCCCCATCACTGGACGTTTAATGGACTTGAAGGGTGCAAATTCGATTATGTATCCAGGCCTTGTCATCTTTGCGATTGGCTTGTTCCTGTTAAGTTCAGCAAGTATGAGCGCCACCTTATTATTGGCTGGTGTTCTGATTGGCCTTGGTTTCGGAAACATGCAATCAAGCACTCAGGCGGTAGCAGTTAAAGTGACTCCTCCCCATCGGATGGGATTAGCAACGTCTACCTTCTTTATCTTTCTTGATGCAGGGCTTGGATTCGGTCCCTATATCCTTGGATTCATCATTCCATTAACAGGCTACAGGACTCTATATGTTATCTTGGGGGTTGTTGCCCTTGCAACGATTGTTCTTTACTACTTCCTGCACGGGAAGAATGAAAAGTCGCAAAGGTCAATTATGCACCGACCAACAACTGAAACGAATTGATTTCCAAAACCGGCTTCTCTCAAGGCAGACATAAAACCAGTTTACAGCAAATATGATTATCATAAGAATCCTAATTAAAGGGGTCGGTAGATATGATAATTTTCAATAAAATTGCCTTATCCTTTGTTGTCTTCTTTTCCTTCAGCATAATCATAAATACTTACTTAGGAGAAAAGGAACAGGTGCAATCGAATGTTATTTACTTGTGTTTAAACGGGTTTGCCTACATCGTATCTGCCTTAGAAGTTGAAAAGGAAAAACAGCGTTTAGAAATGGCGGAGGTTTGACAACAATTTCAAAAAAAGTTCCAATTCCTCTTGAACAAAAAGGAATATTCTGATATATTTACAGTCAATTAAATATTTTCTTACTTCAATTTTTTGAAGTGAGGATAGAGGCGCAAAGACCATAAGTACACAATATGAGGATAATGAGATCTAATGATGATTGTGAAAAGGGGAATTTGCCGAAGCTTCAATGAATCTCATGGTCTTGAAGCTGGTTCTGCTATTGAAAAAATACAGAACTGTCATATAGGAAACTATATGGAGGGCTATCTTACGCACGGGAACTTATTTTTATGTTTCTACTGCAACAGCGAACCCTCGTTGTTGCTTTTTTGCGTTAAATGATAAATGGCCTTACCCACCTCTAAATTTTATAAAAAATTTATATAAAGGGTGAGAGAAAATGAATTTTGGCCAATTATTAACCGCAATGGTTACGCCATTTGATCAAAATGGTGAAGTAGATTTTAACGCCACGAGAAATTTAGTAGACTATTTAATCGAAAATGGTACGGATGGAATCGTTGTTGCTGGTACAACCGGGGAATCACCTACTTTATCGTCTGAAGAAAAAGTTGCTTTATTTCAATTTGTTGTCAATGTTGTCAATGGAAGAGTTCCGGTTATCGCCGGTACCGGCTCAAATAACACCCGAGCTTCCATCAGCTTAACAAAGCAAGCTGAAGAAGCTGGTGTCGATGGGATTATGCTTGTTGCCCCTTATTACAATAAGCCATCTCAGGAAGGTATGTATCAACACTTCAAGGCAATTGCTGAATCCACATCATTACCGATTATGATATATAATATCCCGGGACGATGTGCAGTCAACATATCCGCAGAGACCATCGTTCGACTTTCACAGCTTCCTAATATTGTTGCAGTAAAAGAAGCAAGCGGCAACCTTGATGCTATGGCTGAAATTATTAGCCAAACACCAAGTGATTTTTCTCTTTATAGTGGGGACGATGGCTTAACCTTGCCGGTCTTAGCGATTGGCGGAACCGGAGTGGTATCCGTTGCATCCCATGTCATTGGGAATGAAATGAAAGATATGATTCAACTATTTAAAAATGGGCAAGTCCAAGAGGCTGCTAGTGCCCATCGACGTCTCCTCCCGATTATGAAAGCTTTATTTACTGCACCAAACCCGGCACCTGTGAAGGCTGCATTAAATATCAATGGTGTTAATGTTGGAGGGCTTCGCCTTCCGTTGCTGCCATTAAGCGATGAAGAAAAGAGTGCATTACAAGCGGTTCTTCCTGCTAAAAAAATCAAAGCAATATTTTAGAAAAAATAAGCTGTTGAACTCCCCTTAATGCGGTAGTTTGACAGCTTTTCTTTTTATAAAAAAAATTTTAGCTCCTTCCTCCCGATATTGTCCATCGAAAGGGGCATACTAACCCTATTTACTTGGGATAAGGAGGATATAAACTTTGCGAACCAATTATAGGTCATTATCTATTTTCGCTTTAGGCGGAATCAGTGAAATTGGAAAAAACATGTATGTGGTTAAATATGCTGACGATATCTTTATCGTCGACTGCGGTGGTAAATTTCCAGATGAAAGTTTGTTAGGAATTGATTTGATTATTCCCGATATTACCTACTTAGAAGAAAATCAGGAGAAAATCCGCGCTTTAATTGTGACCCACGGGCACGAGGATCATATTGGAGGTATTCCATATATCCTTAGAAAATTGAATATCCCTATCTATGCCACTCATTTTACTCTCGGTCTCATCGAATTAAAAATAGACGAGCATCGACTCCATGGAAACACCAAACTTATGACGATTGATACTAATTCGAAACTTGAGTTTGGAGATGTAGCTGTTTCCTTTTTCAGAGTAAGCCATAGTATCCCTGATTGTCTTGGCATTGTCTTTCATACACCTGAGGGGAATGTTGTTCATACGGGAGATTTCAAGTTCGACTTAACACCTGTGAATAATCAACATTCAGATATTCATAAAATGGCCAATATCGGTCAGCAAGGTGTCCTAGTTTTACTATCTGAAAGTACCAACGCTGAGCGTAAAGGACTAACACCCACCGAACAAATCATTGGTGATCATTTGGATGAGGCGTTCATGAAGGCTGACGGGAAAATATTTATCTCCACCTTTGCATCGAATGTGAACCGAGTTCAACAGGTGGTTGCGGCGGCGATCAAGGCCAATCGAAAGATAGCCCTTCTTGGCCGGAGTATGGTAAATGTGGTCTCTGTTGCGATTGATCGTGGTTATTTAAACATGCCCGAGGGGATGCTCATCGAGCCACGCGAGGTCGATCGACTTCCACCTGAAAAGGTAGTCATCCTTTGTACAGGTAGTCAAGGGGAGCAAATGGCAGCTCTTTCCCGCCTAGCGAGCGGAAATTTTCGTGATGTCTCCGTTTATCCTGGCGATACGGTTATTTTAGCTGCCTCTCCAATCCCTGGAAATGAAAAGGATGTTTCTCGGATTATCGACAACCTATTTCAATTGGGTGCCAAAGTAATCTATGGTTCCGGAAGTACTACAGGGATGCATGTTTCCGGACATGGCTACCAGGAAGACTTAAAACTGATGTTTACCTTAATGAAACCTACCTATTTTATACCGATTCACGGTGAGTATCGTATGCTGCACCACCACCGTTTGTTAGCTGAGTCCGTGGGAGTCGAGAAGGGAAATACCTTCATTATTAAAAATGGGGATGTCGTCGATGTGGAAAACCAAGTGGCTCGTCAGACCCGGTCTGTACCAGCCGGGGATACATATGTGGACGGGATGGGTGTTGGCGATGTTGGAGAAATTGTGTTACGCGACCGAAAGCAACTTTCTGAAGATGGTATGCTCGTGATTGTGATTACCATTAATAAAGGGGACCGGCGGATTATTTCCGGGCCAGACACCATTACCCGTGGTTTCGTCTACGCCAGAAACTCGGATGAACTTCTAAAAGAGATCAATCGCCTGGCCAAGAAAACCATTAATGACCTGCAAAGTGAGAATATCCGGCAATGGAACATCATCAAACAAAACATCAAAAAAACTGTCGGTCAATATGTATTCACCCAAACCAAGCGAAAACCCATGATCCTCCCGATTATTATAGAAATTTAAAAGATAAAAGATTAAAGGGTGTCAGGCACCATGTGAATATTTCACATGGTGCCTGACACCCTTTTTTTTATCCGGTTGGTAATTTCATTTTATCTAGGATGGTTGTCAGGTAATTTCTGACTGAGTTAACTTTTGTCGGTCTTTGGTCTTGCGCTTGGAATACTTCTAAATCCGCTTCGTAGTCATTTGAGTCCTCATCGATTAGTTCAGAACTGTATATGTGCTGTCCCTCGATGATTCTCCGAATCGAGCCTGCCAATTCTTCACTCGGGTTATCTTTCAATAAATACCCGCTTACATTCGCTTGTAAGATCCGTTCAAAATACCCGCTTCTGGGAAAGGTTGTTAAGATAATTACCTTGCAGCCAAAGGACATTAACGCCTCTGCTGCCTCAAGTCCACTCATTTCAGGCATCTCGATATCCATGATACAAACATCCGGCAGCAATTGGTGCACGAGTGCAAGCGCCTCTTCCCCATTACTTGCCTGGCCGACCACTTCCATATCCTCCTCCAAATTGAGGAGAGAACCCATTGCTCCTAGCAGCATTTCCTGATCCTCAGCAATCACAATTCGAATCATCTATGTCCTCTCCTTATCTGGCAGCTGTTATGTAAATAACAACTCCCCTTATTATGAAGGGGAGTGTGCCTGGTCATGATCTCATTAAATTTCAGGTTTAACTTGAACAGAAAACCTTTTTTTAGCTAAAGCTTTGACTTCTTTAAAGCTGACAAAGTTCTTTCTTTCCTCATCCCATAAACGGAAACGAAGTGAACGTAAGCTCGTCGCAAGCGTAATCGTCGGTACCTTTTGTAACGGCGGTGTATTTTTGTGAGCCTCTTCTAATTTGTAATTAGGCACTCTTGGGCTTAAATGGTGAACATGGTGGAAGCCGATATTCCCTGTAAGCCATTGTAAAATTTTTGGAAGCTTATAGAAAGAACTGCCTTCTACTGCCGCTTTCACATATTCCCACTCTTTATCCTCTTCAAAATAAGAATCTTCAAACGTGTGCTGTACGTAGAACAACCAGATACCTGCTGCACCTGAAATCATGAAAATTGAGCCTTGTACTAATAGAAATGCCTGCCATCCAATTGCCCAACAAAGCAAGCTAATCAAAGCAACAATCAGAACATTCGTCAAATACGTGTTGTTACGTTCTTTACTTTTAGCACCTTTGCGGTTAAATCGATTTTTTAAAAGGAACACATAAATTGGTCCTAAACCAAGCATGACCAATGGATTGCGATAAAAGCGATAGGCGAAACGTAGTTTAAGTGGTGCTGCCAAATATTCATCAACGGTTAGCGTCCAAATGTCGCCTGTTCCGCGTTTATCCAAGTTCCCGCTTGTCGCATGATGAACCGAATGTTCGTGACCCCATTGATCGAACGGAAAGATGGTTAATACACCCATGGCCGTCCCAACAATGCGGTTAGCCTGGCGGTTTTTAAAAAAGGAGTGATGGGTACAATCATGAAATATAATGAAAATCCTCGTTAAAAATCCTGCTGCTACCACAATAGGAACTAATGCTAACCAATAGGAAACGGATAGGCTTAAATAGGCAAGGTACCACAAGACAAAAAACGGTACGACAGTGTTAATAATCTGCCCTACACTTTCTTTTGTCGTTGATTGTTCAAAGGGAGCTATGTGTTTTTTTAGAGTTTTCGTATTTTGTATAGTCATTTTATTGATTTCCCTTCCTTCTTTGTTTCGTTATATCTTATATCAAAAGTATAAGCGAAGGAATTTGTCCGTGTTAGTAGCAGGTGTCATGTACAGGGTATGACAAATGTCACATTCCAATAATATTTTCAACAAAAAGGTGCCTGACACCAGATGCAGAAGTGCTTCTGGTGTCAGGCACCTTTTTTTCTAATCATATTTTCCTAATGAATTTGGGCGAATTAATCCTTCTTCTGTCGCTTTAAAGACAGCCTTGTGTCGTCCAGTGACTTCTAATTTTGAATAAATATTAGATATATAATTTTTAACCGTTCCTTCTGTTAAGAATAGTTTTCTGGCGATTTCACGATTGCTTGATCCTTTTGCGAGTTGCTCTAGCACCTCAATTTCTCTTTCAGTCAGTCCATAGGTAATTTTTTTATTTTTTGCCACTTTTGATTGTTCCAGAGGGTGGATCCAATCGGCAATCAGCTGTTTGGCGATCTCCTGAGTAATCAGCGTCCCACCATGATGAACCAATCTGATGCCTGCTGCTAAATCTTTAGGATGGATGGCTTTAAGTAAATAGCCTTCAGCGCCTGTTGCCAATGCTTCCCTTACATATTCCAACTCCTGAAAGGTAGTTAAAATAATTACTTTCACTCCTGGAAACTGACTTTTGATTTGCCTTGTTGCCTCAACCCCGTCCATTAGCGGCATATGAATATCCATGAGGACAAGATCAGGAGAAAGTTGTTTGGCAAGTTCCACCGCCATCTTTCCCTGCTCAGCCAAACCGACAATTTCAAAATCTGACTCGCCACCCAATACAATCGACAGGCTTTCACGAATGAGTTCTTGGTCATCCACAATCAACACTTTTATCATTTTTCAGGTTCTCTCCCCTTATCCGATCAAATCTTACTGGTAAAAAGCAAGTAACAACCGTTCCATTTTCTACTTCCGATTTAATCGTTAATCCACCTTGAAGGGCTTCCAGACGATCCTTCATTCCGTTCAGACCAAACCCAAATGTTTCATTTTCCATCCCGACTCCATCATCCTTAATCGTTAAAACAATCTGTGAAGCCTCTTGCTTAAGAATAACGGTTATTTCTTTTGGATTGCCGTGGCGGACTGCATTTGTTAAGGCTTCCTGTAAACACCGTGTTAATGCAGTTGTGCCTTGAAAAGAAATATTTGCTGGTGTCCCCATACTCTTAAACTTAATTTCTGTTTTCGTGTGGGTAGCAAATTCACTTGTAACATCCCTTAGTTGGGCGCACAAATCCTCCCTGCCGTCATTCGGGGAGATTTGATGAATATAGGATCTTGTTTCATCTAGTGACCTTCGCATTACCTCTCTTAGCTTGCCAGCTTGTTCCTTTGCTTGTTGTAGAGAAGTATCGATAAGGAAGGATACGGCATCAAGTCCCATAATGACGGAGGTAAACGTATGTCCCACCGTATCATGCAGATCCTTGGCGAGTCGGTTTCGTTCCTCCAATAATGTGACTTTTTCAACCTGCTTGGCGTATTCCTCTAAAAGTTGATTTTGACGTTGATTTTCAGCCAATAACATTTTGGTCCTTTTCTCCGCCTCAAGGACCTTCGCAATGGTAATACCAATTGCGAAAAAAAAGAAACCATCAATCACGCCCAGCCCGATCTGATCTATCCCTACAGCTAGATAGGCTAGAATAGGAACATTCGAAAAACCAGCCCATAGTAACCATCTCTCTTTCCCTGGTCGGCAATAGATACCCGCACAGAGGGATGGGATCGCTAAGAAGGAAGAATATTTCCCCAATAGGTAACATCCGGCAATTAAGAATAACCCGCTAAAAACCAATTCCAGCAACGGGTAGTTGATGCGCTTAGCGGGATTCACATTTTCGCCTGCCCATTGAGGTATAAGGAAGGCTGCAAAAAGTAAGGTCATTAGCAGCCAGGAGAAAGAAAATGGAATTAGGAATACTGCCATAATGAATAAATGAAAAATAAACCAGCCTATTCTTGTGATGTGCGAAGCTTTATATACCCAATGGGTTTCATTTTGAAATGACAGCATACTGCTCTCCTTTATAAACTAAGGAAATCTGATTTGTTTACTTAATTCAACAAACCAGTCCTTTTTTCCTTTTTAAAAAGTCATATGACTACATATGAACAATTGATGACCGAACTCACTGTTTGGTATGACCTGTTCTGTTTCATAATGAAGCTACAAATTAGTTATGAAGGAGAGATAGTAATGAGATTATTTTTTTATCGGCATGCTTTAGTATTATTTCTAGTGGTTATGTTCGGAAGAGGAATTCTCGGGATGCTGACTGTGAAAGGAATTCAGCTGGTTAATCCCGAACTTTCCGTACAAAAGGATTTAGGTTGGTTAGTGATGCTTTTATATGCGGTCTGTGCCTGCTTGGCAGTGAAATGGGTGAGGATTGATAAGGAGATTGGTTTAATTAAACCTACTTCGTCAAAGGATTGGTTCGTTTGGTTACCCGTATTGATTATTCCATTAACTTTAGGATTTTATTTAGGTTTTGACACCACATGGGGACATGTCCCGTTATTACTGATTGCTGCTTTAGGTGTTGCTATTAATGAGGAAATAGTATTTAGAGGGATTCTCCTACGTGCGATGTTACCCTTCGGGAAAGCAGTTGCCATTATCATTCCTTCGTTGCTGTTTGGGGCAGCGCATCTAGGCAATATTTTTGTAGGCGGGGATGTGACATTTGCTCTTTTCCAGTTTGCATGGGCGTTTATCGGCGGCATGGCCATTACAGCGATGCGTTTACAAAGTAAGAGCCTGCTCCCGGCGATTGGATTTCATTTTATACTCGATGCAGTAGAATATGCTGCAACCGGAGAATACGGCGTGCACAGTATCCATTATTCACTTGGATGGCTCTTAATATTTGTCCTGTTAAACCTTGCCTTTTTTGTTTATGCACTTTTCGGATTAAAACTGAAAAGAAAAGGCGTTAGTGTCGTTAAAAACACGATTAACGCCAATTAAAATTACGAACAGTGCTAGTCACTGTTCGTTTTTTTCCGTATATCAAGTATAATGAAGCATATTCAGATTATGCATACGATATTTCTTTGCGAGAAATCCTATAGATAAGCCGGATAATACAAATAAACGAGGTTAATACATGAGCGAAAAAAGTTTTAACGATTATAATTTAAGTGATGAAATCACAAGAGCACTAGCTATTTTAAAATACGATACACCAACTGAGGTTCAAACGGAAGTTATCCCATTAGCTTTGGAAAATCAGGACCTGGTTGTAAAATCACAAACTGGCAGCGGCAAAACGGCTTCCTTTGCCATCCCTATTTGTGACATGATCGAATGGGAAGAACGAAAGCCCCAAGCCTTAATTCTTACCCCAACTAGAGAGCTTGCTGTTCAAGTTCGCGAAGATGTCACCAATATCGGCCGGTTTAAACGAATTAAGGCAATGGCCGTTTATGGTAAGGAACCATTTTCAAAGCAAAAGGAAGAATTGCAGCAAAAAACACATGTCGTCGTTGGGACACCAGGACGTGTCATGGATCATATCGACAGAGAAACGCTAGTACTTGACGAGATAAAATATCTTATTATTGATGAAGCAGATGAGATGCTTAATATGGGGTTTATCGACGACGTCGAATCCATCATCAAAGAGCTACCTTCGGACAGAGTCACGATGGTCTTTTCAGCTACCCTGCCTGAAGATGTTGAAAAGCTTTGCCACAAATATATGAAAAATCCTGTGAATATCGAAATTGCCTCGACCGGGATTACGACCGATACGATTGAGCATTTATTAATTGAAGTGAAAGAAGAAGACAAGCTTTCCCTGCTAAAAGATGTGACCGTCGTAGAGAACCCCGATAGCTGTCTAATTTTTTGCCGAACCAAAGAACATGTCGATACCGTTTATTCCGAATTGGAGGCCTCCAATTATTCCTGTGAACGACTCCACGGGGGATTAGAGCAGCAAGATCGCTTTGCGGTAATGGATGGCTTCAAAATGGGGAATTTCCGTTACCTGATCGCAACAGATGTTGCTGCACGAGGAATTGATATTGATAATGTAACCCTGGTTATCAATTATGACGTTCCTATGGAAAAAGAAGGGTATGTCCACCGAACAGGCAGGACCGGCCGTGCTGGGAATGAGGGAAAAGCAATTACGTTTGCTACCCCTTATGAAGGAAAGTTCGTTCGAGCGATTGAACGGTATATTGGCTTTGAAATCCCTAAAATGGACGCTCCTAAGGCCGAGGAAGTGGCGAAGGGTAAAGACGCTTTCGAGGAAAAAATCAGCGGACGACGCGTTGTTCGTAATAATAAAACTGCTCGAATTAATCAAGGCATCACGAAGCTTCATTTCAGTGGTGGAAAAAAGAAAAAGATGCGCGCGGTTGATTTTGTTGGGACCATCGCGAAAATCCCCGGAGTGACAGCCGATGATATTGGAATCATCACGATTCAGGACCAAATGACGTATGTCGATATTCTTAATGGCAAAGGGGCGCTTGTCCTACAAGCAATGGAGAATGCCACGATTAAAGGTAAGAAACTGAAGGTTAGTAAGGCACTTAAGTAAGATAAGTTGTAAGGAAGGACGATTAGGCTCATTCTAATCGTCCTTTTTGTCCGGATTTAACATCTCAAATTTCCTTCTTCATTAACCGTAACGGAGCTATTTATCTCTTGGCGGTCAATGGAGCGCCTTTTCATTTACCGTGACAGTACGATTTTTCCCTCCTCGGTCAATGGAGCACCCTCTCATTTACCGCAGGACTGATTTTTTCTGCTCAATGGGCATTAGTCGCTTCCACTAGTTACCGCCGGACCGACTTTTTCCGCTCAATGGGCATTAGTCGCTTCCACTGTTTCCCTAAAGCCATTTTCATAACATAAAAAAACTTGAAAGCTGTTTAATGCTTCCAAGTTTTTTTGGTATTTATTTAAGATGAATGGGCCTAAATGGACTCGAACCATCGACCTCACGCTTATCAGGCGTGCGCTCTAACCAGCTGAGCTATAGGCCCAAATTGGAGCGGGTGAAGAGAATCGAACTCTCATCATCAGCTTGGAAGGCTGAGGTTTTACCACTAAACTACACCCGCAT
>OEPS010000620.1_pt1 | contig 12230 bp, 12 predicted proteins | sample 1539411 | NCBI WGS metagenome assembly OEPS01 (sample SAMN02671747, study PRJEB22543) | soil metagenome | biome: bacteria | place: China:Hunan Province, Lengshuijiang City | collected 2012-10-15 | depth 0.08m m | reverse complement strand
CCAGGCTGTGAGAAGATCGCATCTACGGGGTGCCCTTTCTGATCTGGGTTTCTGGATGCTCGTCACACCCATTTTCCCAGGTCAGGGGGCACTTTCCGCGTCTATCGGGCTACTAATTCGACCGCCGGCCGGTGGATCCGGGCTTAACTAAACTAAGACGAACCCGGCACGAACCCGGCATCGGTGAGGAGCGCCCGCGCCGGCCCTGTCTCCAGGAAGCTGACGAAGGCGGTTGCCACCGACTGGTTCGGCGTGCCGCCCATCGCGGCGGCGGTCTCGGTTGTCGGGAACTGGTCGCTGGCCGGGATGGCCACGCCGGTGACCGGGGTGCCGCCGGTGACGACGTCGCTGGCTTCGACGATCCCGGCGTCGTCGGTGCCCGACCCGACCTGCTGGACGATCGTCGGTGCCGACAGCGACGTGGTCGCCGCCGCCAGCCGGACCCCCGCCGCCGCCAGCGCCTGCTCCACCTTCAGTCCCAATGGCAGGCTGGGATCGGGGAGGACAACCGAGATCCCTGGCCGGGCGAGGTCGGAGAGGGTCTGGATACCAGCCGGATCATTCGCCTTCACAACGATCCGGAGCGGGTCGGAGGCGAAGGTGTGCATGGTGCCGGTGACCACGTTGCCGCCCACGGCGGCCGGATCGACCACGGCGACGACATCGGGAGTCGCTCCGGCCTCCAGCGAGGTTGCCAGTGCCTGGGTGCCCTCGAAGCTGATCGGCAGCAGCCGGACGCCCGGGTGGGCCGCGACGAAGGCCGAAGCAAGCTGGTTCATCACCGGGTCCAGCGAGGAGTCGGCGTAGATCTGCAGGCTTCCGGACAGCGCCGGCCCGGTCGCGGTAGGAGTGGCTGTCGACCTGGCGGCGGGGCCCTTGTGCCCGGTGCACGCAGCGCACAGCAGCAGGCACGCCAGGACCACGACGCCAGCAGGCCGGGCGGAGGTGGGTTCCGGCGACATGCGGCCTCATTCTAGTGCCGCTCGGCTGAGCGAGGTGCCCATTACCATGGGCTCGATGTTCGTCGACGAGTGCCGGCTGTATGCGGCCGCCGGGCGCGGCGGCGACGGCGCGGTCTCGTTCCATCGGGAGAAGTACCAGCCCCGGGGCGGCCCAGACGGTGGCAACGGCGGCCGCGGGGGATCGGTGATCCTGGCCGCCGGCGGGGGGTCGGGCTCGTTGCGCTGGCTGCGCGACCACCCGCACCAGCGGGCGCTGGACGGGACTCCCGGGCGCAAGAACAACCGGACCGGGCGCGACGCCGACGACCTCGTGCTGGCGGTGCCTCCTGGGACGGTCGTCAAAGACACTGAGGGCCGCATCCTGGCCGACCTTGCGGTAGCGGGGGACCGGTACGTCCTGGCCGCCGGCGGGCGCGGGGGCCGGGGCAACGCCGCCTTCCTGTCGGAGAAGCACCGGGCGCCCGGCTTCGGCGAGCTCGGCGAGCCGGGGGCCGCGCTGACCGCCTTCCTTGAGTTGCGCCTGATCGCCGACGTCACCGTCGTTGGCCTACCCAACGCCGGGAAATCGACCCTGGTCGGGGCGCTGTCGGCGGCGGACCCCAAGGTTGGCGCTTACCCGTTCACCACTCTCGAGCCGACCCTCGGCCGGGTCGTCGCAGCGTCCCCGGCGCCTGGCCACAAGGAGATCGCGTTCACCGTCTGCGACGTGCCCGGACTGATCGAGGGGGCGCACGAGGGCAAGGGCCTGGGGCTCGGCTTCCTACGCCACGCAGAGCGGGCGCTGGCGCTGCTGCACCTCGTCGACGTCAGCACTGAGGTCGCCGAGCCGGCCGGGGACCCGCTGGCCGGCTACCACCTCGTGCGCAAGGAGATCTCCGCCTACAGCCCGGCGATGGCGGCGCTGCCCGAGGTCGTCGCCTTGAACAAGGTCGACCTGGTCGATGCCGCCGTCGTTACGGCTGTGGCCGCGCGGTTCCGCGCCGCTGGGGTGAGGACGCTGGCGATCTCCGCCTCCGAGAATCGGTTGCCCTCTGGGCGCCCCGAACTCGTCGCCGAACTGGCCGCGATCGTTGCCCGGCAACGGGAAGCGGGGATCGGGCAGGGCGGGGTGGAGCTGTTCCGGACCGAGGCCCGGCCCCTCGCGGTGCACCGCGAGGGCGAGGGGTGGCGGGTGTCCGGTTCCGCGGTCGAGCGCTGGGTGGCGATGTGCGACCTCACCAATCCCGAAGCGGTCTCCTACCTGCAGCAGCGGTTGGACCGGGCGGGTGTCGAGTCGGCGCTGGCCTCGGCCGGCGCCTCGCCGGGCGACGAGGTCCGCATTGGCGACTCGACCTTCGAATGGTTCCCGACCGCCGGCGCCACCAGCCGGCGCTGATCGCGGCCATGGAAACCACCGGCACCGAGACGCCGCCAACCACAGCCGCCCCCCGCTTCGCCCCGCCCAGGCGGGCGGTGATCAAGCTCGGAACCTCGGCGATCACCTCCGCCACCGGGGCCCCCGACCCGGCCCGGATCCAGCGCATCGCCGATCAGCTGGCCGAACTCCGCCAGCACGGTCTCGGCATCGTCCTGGTCTCATCGGGCGCCATCGCCGCCGGGATGCGGGTTCTCGGCATCGAACGCCGCCCGACCGACATGCCGACGCTCCAGGCGGTCGCCGCCGTCGGGCAGCGCCGGCTGATGGACCTCTGGGCCGATGCCCTCGATGCCACCGGCGCTCCGGGCCCGGTCGCCGCCCAGATCCTGCTGACCCAGTACGACATCGTCTCGCGCACGAGCTATGTCAACGCCCGCAACACGTTGGAGCGGCTCCTGGAGCTGGGAGCCATCCCGGTGGTCAACGAGAACGACACCGTGGCCGTCGAGGAGATCCGCTTCGGCGAGAACGATCGCATCGCCGCCCTTGTGGCCAACATCATCCAGGCCGACCTGCTCGTCCTGCTCTCCGATGTCGACGGCGTCTACACCGACCATCCTTCGGCCCCGGGGGCGAGGCTGCTGCCGACGATCGAGGAGGTGACCGCCGACGTTGTCGCCCTGGCTGGGCGCCGGCGGAGCGCGCTGGGCTCGGGCGGGATGGCCTCGAAGCTCGAGGCGGCGCGGATCGCCAGCCTCTCCGGGGTCGCCGCGGTGATCGCCGCCGGCCACCGGGCGCGGGTGCTGCAGGACGTCTGCGCCGGCGAGGAGGTCGGGACCTACTTCCCTGCCCGCAAGCCGCGCCAGTCGGCCCGCAAGCTCTGGATCGCCTGGGCGCCCGCGGCCCGGGGCAGGCTGGTCGTGGATGCCGGGGCCAGCCGGGCGGTTGCTCGAGGGAACAAGAGCCTGCTGGCTGCCGGGGTCATCGCGGTCGAGGGGACGTTCAGCGCCGGCGACGCGGTCGACGTCGTCGGGCCGGAGGGGAAGGTCGTGGCAAAGGGCCTGGTCGCCTTCGACTCCAACCTGCTGGCCGAGGTCATCGGCAGCAAGGGGGGCCGGGAGGTCATCCACCGGGACCAGCTGGTCGTGCTGTAACCGCCGTGAACGGGCCGCCCTCCAGGCTCGTGCCCGGCCTTCCAGACGGTCGCGACCCGCCCAGACGGCCACCGTGGCCATCCACCACTGCCCGCGGGTCCGAGATTGTGCCGAGGATCGAGGAATACTGATGGTAGAGGCGGAGCCGCTCCCAGAAACCCCACGGTGGCCCGCCCCGGCCGGGCGGCCACCCGGCACGAGCTGCACCTCTTCACCGAGGTCCGGCAGGGGTGCCGGGCGCCCTCGGTGGGGGCGTAGATCGGAGGGATGGAACTTTGACGCTCAAGACGCCACCCAACCAGGCGATCGTCATCTTCGGGGCCACCGGCGACCTTACCGGCCGCAAGCTGATGCCGGCGCTGTACAACCTGTTCATCGAGGGGCTGCTGCCCGACCGCTTCGCCGTCATCGGCTACGCCCGCTCCCGCTACTCCGACGACGAGTTCCGCGACCTGTGCGCAGCGGAGATCCAGAAGTACTCGCGGACACCGTTCGACCCGACCGCCTGGGACCGCTTCGGCCCGAACCTGCGCTACGTGTCGGGCAACCTGGTCACCCCCGGCGACCTGCACGACCTGGTCGCCGTGCTGGATGAAGTCGACCGAGCGATCGACGGGAACGGCCGGCGTACCTTCTACGCCGCCACCCAGCCCTCGTTGTTCACCGCGATCGCCGCCCGGCTGAAGGAGGAGGGGCTGAACCAGTGCGGCAACATCGTGATGGAGAAGCCCTTCGGCAAGGACGTGGCCAGCGCCCGGGAGCTCAACAAGACGCTGCACGACGTCTTCGACGAGGACCAGATCTACCGGATCGACCACTACCTGGGCAAGGAGACGGTCCAGAACATCCTGGTGCTGCGCTTCGCCAACGGCATGTTCGAGCCGCTCTGGAACCGGCGCTACGTGCGCCAGGTACAGATCGACGTCGCCGAGGACATCGGCATCGAGGGCCGGGGCCGGTTCTACGAGGAAGCCGGGGCGCTGCGGGACATCGTCCAGAACCACGTGATGCAGTTGCTGGCGTTCATCAGCATGGAGCCGCCGGTCAGCTTCGACGCCCAGTCGATCCGGGACGAGAAGATGAAGCTGCTCCGTTCGGTGCCGCCGGTGCGGCGCCGGGAGCGGGACGTCGTGCGCGGTCAGTACGTCGCCGGTGTCTCCCGGGGGATCCTCGTTCCCGGCTACCGGGAGGAGGAGGACGTCGCTCCCGACTCGCTGACCGAGACCTACATCGCCATGCGGCTGCGCATCGAGAACTGGCGGTGGGCGGGCGTGCCGTTCATCGTCCGCACCGGCAAGCGGCTCCCCCGCCGGGCGACCCAGGTGACCATCTCGTTCGCCTCGGCGCCGCACATGATGTTCGAGGAGTCCGGCCTCGACCGGCCGGGGCCCAACAACCTGTGCCTCAGGATCCAGCCGAACGAGGGCATCTCGCTGACCTTCGACGCCAAGGTGCCGGGCCCGGAGATGGAGGTCGGGGTCGTGGAGATGGACTTCGACTACGAGCACTCGTTCATGACCAAGCCGTCGGAGGCCTACGAGCGGCTGCTCCACGACGTGATGATGGAGGACCACACGCTGTTCATGCGGGCGGACGAGATCGAGCGCGCCTGGGAGATCGTCGATCCGGTGCTCGAGCGGCTGCCCCCGGAGCCGTACTTCGCCGGCAGCTGGGGCCCGGAGCGGGCCAAGGAGCTGGTTGCGCCGCACGGGTGGCACCTCAAGTAGCTACCTGCTGAGCTTCACCGTGTCGCCCACCTTCAGCCCGTCCTTGGCGATCAGCCCCGCCTGCATCTCGACCGCACCGACATAGGGGGCGGTCGGGTTGTAGAGCGTGCACGGATTGGTGGTGCACGGGACCATGCTGAGCACGGTGACCACCGCGCCGCTGGCGTTCCAGAAGGCGATGTCCAGCGGGATCAGCGTGTCCTCCATCCAGAAGGCCAGGCGGACCGGGTCGCCGAACATGAACGCCATGCCGAGATTCGCCGGCAGCGACTTGACCTCCATGAGGCCGACGCTCTGCGACTCCGGGGTGGCGGCGATCTGGACGTCGAGGCGGAGCTTGGTATGCCCGCCGCCGGCAATGGTCACCACCCCGACCGGCAGGCTCTGCGCCGGGTTCGCCACCGGTCCGGTCGGGCTGGCGAATGCGGATGGGTCGAACGCGGCTGGGCTGGCAGTGGGACTGGCCGCCGAGCCGGTCGGCGCTGGGTGCTGAACGGCGGCGGTGCTACAGGCGGCCAGCGACAGCGCCAGTACGGCCAGCACCGCGGCCAAACCCGACCGTAGCGCGGGAAATCCCGACGCATCCCCGCTCGGCCTTCTATTGTTGGGCCGTGAGCGTCGAGAGCGCGAAGATTCCCGCGTCTCCCCTCCATGTTCGCGGAGGGCCGACTGGAGGTGCCCGATGCCCGGCTTGAAGAAGATCCTGCTGCTGCTCGTGGTGGCGTTCATCGTGTACTACGTCCTGCACAGCCCAACCGTCGCCGGCCACTCCCTGCATGCCGCCGGGTCAAACACCTGGCACGCACTCAAGTCGGCAGCCTCCTCGTTGACCAAGTTCTTCGACAGCTTATTCCGGTGAGGAGCAGGTCCCGGCCGACGAGCAGGTCCCGGCCGACGAGCAGGTCCCGGCCGACGAGCAGGTCCCGGCGTTTTAGTGGGGGCCGCTGATGTACCCGGGGCGCCGGGCCGCTCCGCTGGGGCCGGGGTCGATCGAGAAGTACCTGGCCCGGGGCGAGCGCATCGTGCTCGTGCTGCGGCGCCACACCGTCGTACTGGAGCCGGCAGTCGGGTTGTGGTTGTTGATCCTGTGTGTCGGCGCGGGGGCCGGGCTGCTTTCCGGGAAGCTCCGGGGGTGGCACCTGGGGGCGATCGGCGGGTGGCTGGTGCTCGGCGGAGCGGGGTTCCTGGCCTGGAAGGCCTGGGCCTGGTGGATCGCCCGCTACGTGATCACCGACCAGCGGGTGCTGCTGGTCGAGGGAGTCCTCAACCGCCGGGTCCGGGCGATCCCGCTGTCCAAGGTCACCCACACCGACTTCCGGCGGACCCTGTTCGGCCGGATGCTGGGCTACGGAAACCTGTCGCTCGACTCGCCCGGCGCGGCGGTGGCCGGGCTGAGCGAGTTGACTTCGATCCCGAGGCCGGACGAGATCTACCGCCTTGTGATGTCGCTGGTCGCCGGGGTCAACGGGGAGGAGGAGTCGGCACCCCGGGGCAGCTCAGCCCGCCGGGACGGCGACGACACCGGGCCGCTGCCGAGGGTGATCCTCTGAGTGAACTAGGCTCCAGCGGGGGAACCCGTGCGCAGCCAGGGACAATGACCGACGAGATCAGGCGCCGCAGGCTGGGCATCATGGGCGGCACCTTCGACCCGGTCCACATCGGGCACCTGGTCTGCGCCGAGGAGGCGCGGTGGCAGTTCGACCTCGACGAGGTCGTCTTCATCCCGGCCGGGAACCCGTGGCAGAAGCGGGAGGTCACCGCTGCCGAGGACCGTCACCTGCTGACCGTGCTCGCCACCGCCGACAACCCGCACTTCTCGGTGTCCCGCATCGAGATCGACCGCCAAGGGCCGACCTACACCATGGAGACCCTCCGCACCCTGCGCGAGTTCCACGGCGACGGGCCGGAGCTGTTCTTCATCACCGGCGCCGATGCGGTACTCGAAATCCTGACCTGGAAGGACCCCGATGCGCTACTGGAGGCGGCGACCTTCATCGCCGCCACCCGCCCCGGCTATGACCTCGGCAAGCTGGAGCTGGGGCGGTTCGGGGGCCGGGTCAGCGTGATCGAGATCCCGGCGCTGGCGATATCGTCGACCGACATCCGCCGCCGAGTCTACCAGGGGCGTCCGATCCATTACCTGGTCCCGCCCCAGGTCGACACCTGCATTGCCGAGCGCGGCCTGTACAAGGAGCAGGCGCCGGAAGCAGTTACGCTGGCAGGGAGCCCCCAGGACGGGGATCAAGAGCAGGGCGAGGGGAATGATTGACGCGGTTGCGGATCCTCCAAGCGGCCGCGGTCTCCCAACTGACAGGAGGGAACGCCCGTTGGACGACTCGCTGGACGTAGCTCTTGCCGCAGCTCATGCGGCATCGGAGAAGCTGGCGGAGGACATCGTCATCCTGGACGTGCAATCGCTGATCGGGATCACCGATTACTTCGTCATCTGCTCCGGGCGCAACGAGCGGCAGGTGCAGACCATCCTCGAAGAGATCCAGAAGCGCCTTGGTGACCGCGGGCGCAAGCCATTGCGCCGCGAGGGCGAGCACCAGTTGCGCTGGGTGCTACTCGACTACGGGGACTTCGTCGTACACATCTTCCACGCCGAGGAGCGGCAGTTCTACGAGCTGGAGCGGCTCTGGAAGGACGCCAACCGGATCCCGGCCGACCCCTCCGATCGGGCGGCCGCTGAGGTCGACCTGCTGCCGGTCTGGGGCACCGCTTGACGCGGGGACGGCGGCGCCGGGGCGTGGGCCGCGGACGCCCCGCCGGGGAGGCCGGCGAAGGGCAGGGCGGCGAGCGGCAACCTGGTGCCGCCCCAGCCGCCAAGGCCGCCGGAGCCGCTGCCGGGGCGTCCGGGAGGGGGCGGCGGGCAGAAGGGGCCGCAGCCTCCGCCCAGGAAGGGTCACGTTCTGGTCGGTCCGGTTCGGGGCGATCCCGCCGTGGTGGCTCCCGGCGAGGGACGTCGGGGCCCCAGAGCCGGGCCGGTGGACGGGCTGCGGCGCCGGGTGCCGCCAACGCTCCCCGAGCGGCGGCAGCGGCCGACGCCTCAGTGCCCGGGGCCGCGTCCGGCGAAGCCCGCAAGAGTGGCCGGAAGCGCCGCCGCCGGCCGGGGAGCGGGCGGCCCGGGGAGCTGTCGGTCATCGAGCAGATGGCGGCCCGGCCGAAGGTACTGCAGACCCTGCCGCCGGAAGGTGTCGTCTTGGAGGAGTTGATCGATGCCATGCGGGAGGAGTACGGCTACCCGACGACCCCCCAGGAGTACCGACTCGTACTCAGGGTCGCCCCGGAGGAGCCCGAGCGGGGCTCCGGCCGGCGACGGGCGCAGGGTGGGGCGGCCGCGATGGCAGCGGCCGTGGCAGAACGCGGGGCAGTGGCTGAGGGCGAGGAGGCGGCCGCGGCCGGGGAGGGGGCCGAGGTGACCGTGCCCGCCAAGCGACGGGTGCGCCGGAGAAGGCGCGGCCGGAGCCGGGGGAGCGCTGCCGCGTCCGGGCTCAGCGGTGACCAGGGCACTGGCGGGGATGGCGGCAATGCCGACACCGGCAGCGGTGGCAGCGGCGATGCCGGCAGCGACGGCGAGCGGGCCGGCTGACCGGGGCGAACCCAGAACTCGTGTGTGGCCTGGCCGCGCCCGAATTGAATTGCGGTGCGGCGTGATCCTGCAGGCCTGCCACCTGACCCATGAGGTGACGCTGCCAAGGCGGGTCCGGTGCTAAGGTTGGGGTTCGCGGGGCTGTAGCTCAGCTGGTAGAGCGCCTGCATGGCATGCAGGAGGCCGGGCGTTCGAGTCGCCTCAGCTCCACGAGAATCCCGTACTCGAACTCAGCCCCGCCGAAGAGCACGTCGAACGGCTTGTGGCCGCCGCGACGCGTCGGACAAATTCCACTGACGTGAAATTCTTCCCTGGAGCGCTTGAAGTCGAGCGCGCCACACTGTCCACGGGTTCGCGTTTCCGGGCCGAGTGAGCAGCCAGGGGCGTGATCACGCCCTTCTCTGCTCACTCGGCCCCGGATTTCACGCCGCTGCCTGTGGCCCGCCGCGCGGGCAGATCCCACTGTCCTGATTCCCGGCGGATTTCGCACGGAAAATAGGCTACGGGGCCGATCGCGGCGAGCATCGCCGATGCGCTTGAGAGAGATGAGCCTGCATGAATCAAGACCGAGCTGCCGAGCTGCGCGGGCATCTCGTACAAGAATTAGCGGACGGGGGTTTCCTGCGAAGCCCGGCGTGGGGGGAAGCGTTCCGCCGTGTGCCGCGCCACGAGTTCCTGCGGCGCTTTTTCCGGCCGACTGACGCCGGGACGTGGGAGGTGATCGACGAAGGGCACCCCGATTGGCTGGGCCTCGTGTACACCAACGTAACCTGGGTCACCCAGCTCGACGACGACGTCAGCAGGTGGGAAGCGGCGTCGTCCGGTCCGGTGACGGGTAGAGCATCGTCGTCGAGCAGCGAGCCGGGCCTCATGGCGCAGATGCTCCAAGGACTGCAGGTGCGCGACGGCGACGCCGTGCTGGAGATCGGCACAGGGACCGGCTACAACGCCGCGCTGCTGTCCCACCGGCTCGGCTCAGCCCTCGTGACCACCGTCGAGGTGGACCCCGAGCTGGCGGCACAAGCGGCAAAGGCGCTGGAGCGATGCGGGTACACGCCCACCGTCGCGGCCGGCGACGGGACGGAGGGCCATCGCGCCCGGGCCCCCTACGACCGGATCATCGCCACCTGCTCCGTACCCTTCACCCCCGGGTCGTGGGTTGTGCAGACTCGCCCCGGCGGCATGATCTTGACCAGCCTGCACCGGGACCTCGGTGGCTGGCCCATGGTTCGGCTCGTGGTGGACGAGCACGGCGCCAGCGGCCGGTTCCTGCCCGACCGCGGAGCCTTCATGCCGATCCGTAGCCGAAGCGTCCTGAACGACCGGCGGTTGCTGGCCGCGGCGCTGCGCGGTGGCGATGGCGGGGCGCCACGTCCCACGACGCTGGGTGCTGACATCCTCGACCACCCGGACTTCGGGTTGCTTGCCGCGCTCAAGCTGGAGAACGCCTGCTGGATCGGGAAGGGGATGGCCAGCAACTACGAGCTCTGGTTGCTCGACGGCGAAGGCTCCTGGGCCTGCCTGGACTCAGCCGCTTCTGCCTTCCGCCAGCACGGGCCCCGCCGGCTCTGGGACGAGCTCGAGTCCGCCCACGACCTGTGGCAGCGTTGGGGTCAACCCCGACGCGACCGCTTTGGCCTGAGCGTGAGCCATGACGGCTCCCACATATTCTGGCTCGACCGGCCCGACAACCCGCTCTGGGTCGAGGAGCCATAAGGCCTCTCGATCACCGGCTTGGGTGTCTGTCCCTTGCCGGGCCGGGAGGCGAGATCCACACAGGCGCTCGACGGTCTCTGATCTCGACCGCCTCAGGTTGCTTTCGCTCCTGTCACGCCGAATCGCCGGACAACGCCTGTGGGTCGACGACCCTGACAGCACTGCTGGGAGCTGCGATCTTTCTCGTGAACCTGCCTGCCGAAGATGTTGGTCGAGAGCGCCTGACCCGGGCACGCCGCTGCCTCTGGCCGCCGGCGCGGGCAACTGTCCTGATTGCAGGCGGATTCCGCCCGGAAAACAGGACAGCCGCCCCGCCGCCTCACGCCGCTGCCTGTGCCGCGCGGCCAGACGCCACTGACTCGTAGAATGGGCCCGGTGAGGCGACGGGAGTTCCTCCGGCCGCTGGCCTGGGGCGGGGGCGTCCTCGCCGACGGGCACGATCATGGAGGCCGAGCGCCTCATCACCGTGACAACAGGGCGACCCGACCGCCGGCTGGTCGACGGCCTGCACAGGGTTGCCTGCGGCCACGACCGGTGGATATACAGGGTCAGCCCCCGGGACCTGGTGTTCCCCCCAACGGCCCCGAAGCGCCCGCAAATGCTCGCCCACCCCCCAGAGGTTCGGGTAAGTTTCGAGTAAGAGCGTCTTCTCCGGGAGGCAATCTGCCAGCCCCAACAGGGATAGTGTGCTGCCAGATCGCGCAGCCAAGAGTGGAAAGGGTCGTCGCACTATGGGCATTCTCATCGACAACGAGTTCACCGTCAGCGCTCCGGCGGACAAGGTGATGACCTACCTCCTCGACGTCGAGAAGGTGGCCAAGTGCCTCCCCGGGGCGCAACTGACCCAGATCGTCGACGCCCAGACCTACAAGGGCAAGATGAAGATCAAGATGGGCCCGCTGGACCTGTCCTTCGCCGGCACGGTGAACATCGTGGAGATGGACAACGAGAACGGCCGGATCGTGATGAAGGCCAACGGGATGGAGGAGAAGGGCAAGGGCATGGCCCAGGCCACCGCCACCGTCCAGATCACCGACATGGGCAGCTCCACCCACGTCAAGCTCAGCCAGGACATCAACATGTCCGGTCAGGTCGCCCAGTTCGGCCGCGGCATGATCGCCGATGTCGCCGGGACGATGATCAAGAACTTCGCCACCTGCCTGGCGCAGAACATCCGCTAGGAAGTGGGCGGGCCCGCGGCTTCGGCCAGGGTCCTCGCACGTAAGAATCCGAATGGCCGGCTCGTGAGGGCCGGTCGTTTGCACTGGCGGGAGTTACCCATCTGTGGAATCATCGCCCAGGCTAACGGCCGGGCGTAGGAGGAGGGGGCATGGCCGAAGCGGCAATCACCGTCGAAGACCTGCGCAAGTCGTTCGGCTCCGTGCACGCTCTGGACGGTGTCAGTATCGAAGTCCCGCGGGGGACCGTGTTCGGCCTGCTCGGCCCGAACGGCGCCGGGAAGACCACGATGGTACGGATCCTGACGACCCTGCTGCCCCCGGATTCGGGCAAGGCGACGGTTGCCGGCTACGACGTCGTCCACCAAGCGTCGGTCCTGCGCTCGGTGATCGGGCTGACCGGGCAGTACGCCGCCGTCGACGAGCACCTGACCGGCCGGGAGAACATGGAACTGGTGGGGACGCTCTACCACCTGGGTAGGGCCGAGTCGAGGCGGCGGGCGACCGAGCTGCTGGAGCGGTTTGACCTGGTCGACGCCGCCGA
>OEPS010000619.1_pt1 | contig 12237 bp, 2 predicted proteins | sample 1539411 | NCBI WGS metagenome assembly OEPS01 (sample SAMN02671747, study PRJEB22543) | soil metagenome | biome: bacteria | place: China:Hunan Province, Lengshuijiang City | collected 2012-10-15 | depth 0.08m m | reverse complement strand
CGAAGATCCTCCGGGAGCCGCGGGGCTGGCGGCAGCCGTGGATTCCGATACCGTCGATCGCACTGTTACAGCCAGCATCTCTGACGCGAACGTGAATGCGGCCGACAACGTGATTGTCGCCAGCCAAACGTTGGGATCGATCACGTCGCTTGCGGTATCCGGATCGCTCGGCGCATTCGGGGCGGCGGGAGCGATCTCCAACATAAGCGATACGACGAACACGAACGCGTACATTACGGCCGGCGCGAATGTGGTTGCGCAAAATAACGTGCAAATCTCCGCTTATCGAAATACCACGTTGAACGCGACCGACGGATCCGGAGCCGTGGGCGCTACTGGGCTCAACGGTTCTGTTGCGAACCTGAACCAGGCAAACACGACCGACGCGTATGTCGGCTCGAATACCTCAGTCACAGCGCTGGCGCTTGGCCCCGCTATCACGGCGCCGGTCGCCGGCACAAACGGAGCGGTAAGTTCCGGAACAGTGGGCGGAGTATCGATCACTGCTGTGGGCTCGGAGACCAATGGCGCGCTCGTGGTTGGCGGTAGTCTGAGCGCCGACGCCTCGATTTCGGGATCGGTGACCAACTCGAAGTACGTCGAGAACACGTCGGCGCAAATCGGGGACAACGCAACCATCAACGGATCGGGAAGCGGCAGCAACGGGCAGAGCATTAACATACTCGCCTCCGATACAACTACGCCGACAAGCGAGGACGGCGCGGTCAGCGGGTCGCTCGGCTTGGGTGTCGGGGCCGCCGCCGACGTGGAGAACATTCAAAAAGATACGGTTGCGCAGATTGGCGCGGGAGACACAGTGGTAGCGAACGGCTCCGTCTCCCTCAACGCACTCTCCACCGAGACCATCACCTCAACCACGGCGTCGGTCGCGCTCGGCCTGGCTGGCGCAAGCGGAACGACTTCGGACTACCAGACGAACCCGATCTCTCCGACCGTCAGCGCGTTTATTGGCAACAGCAATGTGAATGCGGGAAGTGTGACTGTCAACGCGGACGAGAACTTAGGATATACGGCGGTATCCGGTGAAGCAGCCGCGGGCGGGGCCTCGTTTGGGGCCGGCACCGTTCTCGCCACGTCCAATGCGATCGTGAGCGCGGGAACGGGTTTAGGTTCGGTGATCAACGCGAACGGCGGCTCTCTCAACGTAAATTCAACGTACAGTTCCAATCTCAAGGGATCGGCCTATGCGGGCAATGCCGGGATTCTTTCCGCTAACGCCGCCTACACCCAAATAACCGACAATGGCTTCAACGAAGCCAGTATCGCGGGCACTGTTCCGCAGGCCGCCGCGGCCTCCATAACGGCTACAACCACCCGCACACTGACTGCCGTCAGCGAGGGTCTCAGCGCCGGCGCTATTTCGGGCGGCGCGACCGTGGCGCTGACAAATGGAGGCGGCAATACCCTGGCCACCATCGAAGGCAATATTGGCCAAACACCGGGCGAGTACGTCTCCGATTTGACAATGAATGCCAGCGATGCCACCACCGCCAACTCAACCGCCAAAGCGATCTCGGCCGGTATCGGATCCGGCGAATACAACCTGGCGCAAGCTGACATCAATCCAGAGGTACAGGCAGTGATCGAGAACAATTCCAACATTGCCATCGGAGCGGCCACGACGATTCAAGCTACCGGGCAGGAAAGCTCCACCAGTTTGCTGGAAGGCGGTAACTATGGCGCGGTCACGGTGGGCGCCTCAAATAGCGAGGCGAGCTCAACGCCGACAATCATGGCCGAGATCGGAAGCAACGTCAACCTCGATTCCGCTGGCAGCTTGAGCGTGAACGCTACCTATACAGGAGAGGGTGTTTCCGCAACGTCGCACATGTCCGCCGGATCATTGATCAATGCCCAGGCTGAAACATCCAGTGCGATAGCCAATGAGTCACCGACTGTCTTGGCCGTTATCGGCGGTGGAAACACCGGCTCGACGATAAACGGGGGCGCCGTCACCATGACCACGAACTCGGGGACTAATGCCAGCGCCGATTATGAAGGTGAGGATTACACCGGCGTCAACATCCCGGGCAACTCCGCTGCGACCGTTAACATCAATAACAGCTCGCAAATCTTGGTCGGACCCAATGTCAACCTTACCGGAACATCGATCACGTTCGATGCAGGCAGCCTCAATGCCATTCCGAAGGCCCAGGATATCGCCGCCAGCGATGGGTTGGTTTCCGTCGGCAGCAATTCGGACGGCTCGACTGCCACTGCCTGCATCAATGCGCCAGGGGCGTGCGGCTATAGCAGCACTTACACCGGCGGTGCCTCCATCTCGGTTGGGAATAACAGTACTCTGAATGCGGGATCCGGCGATGTGAACCTGAACGCTCTCGGCGGGGATGTAACCAACGTTCTTTCAAAGGGGACGGTTAACGCGGGGATTGCGACGAACAACAATACCGCGACCCAGACGATCAATGACAACCCGGCTATTTTGCTCTCCAATGCCACCATCAACGCTGGCACAACCGAACTGACCAGCCAGTTGTTAGGCCTCGTCGCGACCGCTGAATCCAATTCGATCACCAGCGCCGCGGGAAGCGTCTCCTCTTCAACCTCAACGACGGCTGTGAACATCAACCCTTCCGTTGCGCTGGTCGGGGCTACGATCAACTCTCCACAGAGCATCACGATTACGGCCGCAGTTCCCGACTCTAACTTGCAAGCCAGCAATACAGCCACCGCTTCCATCAACGGGTTCACCGGGAGCATCTACGCTACGGCAACGAACAACAGCAATTACGCGCCGAGCGTTTCCGCGGACAGCGCAACGAGCTTGACCACGGGAAATCTGAGCGTGACCGCGTCTTCCGCGATTCCTCCCAACCCGAACGGCAACAGTTCGGTTAATCCCTTCTACGTGAACAATGCGGATGCGCAGAATAATACGGTGGTCTCATGGGTTCTGACGACCGTTGAAGAAACGGTGGACGAGACCATTGGAGAGATACCGTTCATCGGGCCGCTGATCAAGAAGGTCACGAAGGAAGTTACCAAATGGGAGGAACAAGTCACTGACAGTACAACCGACAACTCCGTGAATGGCGGATTCAACAGTAATCCCTCCATCACCATGAACGCCACCCTGTACCAGGAAGGTGGCGCAGGCGCGACATTGACCGCGAATCCGGGGAGTTCTCCCAACCAGGCCGTCTTCAGCGGCACGGGAATCACGGCGGCCAATGACGGCAACGGGAACATCGTCGTCAATCCGATTGTTAACAGCGGCGGAGAGCTGATATCTTTGAGCGCCCCCAGCGGAGTCGTACAAGGAACACTCAACGTTGTCCGCGACAGCGCCTATCCGACCATCAACGTGACCAATAACACCGGTGAAAACCTGGTGATCGCCGGCATTCAACCACTGTCGAACAATCAAGGCAATCCGGACGTCAGCGTGACTGCCGCCGACAGTTCCGCCTTCAACACGAGTTTCCACACCAATTCCGGACCGACCGTCATCACGGTGCAAAACAATTCGGCATCGAACGTCATTTTCGACGGTTATGTGGATAATTCGTTCGGAACGATGAGCGTCTCAGACACCGGTGGAAGCATTCTTGGCACAAGCGCCGATCTGCTTGAGAATAACCAGATCGCTTTCAAAGCCGGCGGAAGTGTCGGAACCAGCGAGAATCCGCTGAATGTGCGATTGGTAGGCGATCCGAATCCGAGCGCCCCGACGCTCTCGGCGACGGCGGCTGGAGATATCAACATCAATGCGGCGCTGGTCGCTTATGAAAACAATACGCCCACGGCTGCAACAACCATCACGGGCGCAACGCTTGCTTCCGTTGCGGCCGGCGGCGCGGTAAATTTGAACCTCGCTGGGCCTGCTGCTCTTGTTGTACAACCCGATCGGACCTATGTTTCCGCTCCGGTCACAAGCAGCTACGATCTGCAGAATGTAACAGCCGGCGGGAACATCTCGGTTGTGCAAGCGGGTGGATCGATGCAGGTCGAGAACGCCAGTTCGGCCAACGGCGATGTCACTCTCGTGAATCAAACGAACGATATTTCTGTCGGTTCCATAAGTGCTTTGAACGGATTTGCCAGCCTCAACGCCAATACTTCGCTGACGGGTTCTAACTCGGGAACCAACATCGACGCCGGCGAAGTATTTCTGGCAGCTCAAAACGGAGCGATCGCGCTCAACATTGTTTCGAACGGTCCGCTGGAGGCAAGCGCCTTTTCCGGCATCTATATCGCGCAGCCCTCCGGCAACATGAACGCCGCGAGCGTCGCCACCAACCACGGCGATGTGCAACTGACCACGGCCGCCGGTGATCTCACTCTCGGAACTGTATCGACTCTCAACGGCACGCTTTATATCACCAGTTCCGGGTCCATCTTGAGCGAGGGAAGTGCGGCGAATGCGGTGGCGCCCGCCATGCTCCTTCAAGCACAGGGCGGATCGATCGGAACCCAAGGACAGCCGGTTACCGTTTCGTCCTCCGGCATTGTGAACGCGCAAGCGAACCAGGATGTCAACATCACGGAGATACAGGCCGATCCCTCTTTCAGCTATGTCAGTTCCAAGTCGGGCAACGTCACACTGACCGACCAGACTGGCGATGTGTCGGCGGTCGTAAACGCCGCCGGCAACGCAAGTGTAACGGCTACAGCGGGCAGCATCCTCGAAACCGAGAATAAGGTTGATGTGGTGGCTCAAAATGTCACATTGACCGCGCCACAAGGCGCAATCGGATCGAGCGGCACTCCATTGCAGATACAGGCGGCGGGACAATTCTCAGCGCAAGCCGCGGGTGATGTTGACGTTAATCAAGCTACCGGAAACTTGGCCGTGAATACGATTGCTTCGACTGGCGGCAATGTCAACCTTTCGGCACCAAGCGGCAACGTCAGTCTCGGCACAATCAGCGCGCCTACCCAAAACGCTTCCATATCCGCCTCCGGTTCGATCTTGAATCCCGGTGGTGCGCCGGTGAACATCACCACAAATGCACTGGCGCTGAGCGCACAAAGCGGTTCGATCGGAAGCAATTCCGCACCGATCGAAGCCGATACGACGCAGGTCTCCGCGAGTGCGCAGCAGGGAGTCAACCTCTCTCAGCCAACCGGCGCGATGAATGTTGCTTCTATTGACTCGTCAACCGGCAATGTCAACCTGGCCGCGTCAAACGTGAATCTGGGCTCAGTGAACGCCCCCGCCGGAACCACTACAGTAACCGCGGGACAATCGATTGCTAACTCGACCAACAACGGGAGCAGCAATATCAACTCGCAGAACGTGACGTTGACGGCACAGACCGGCGGCATTGGGACTTCAGCGGCTCCGCTCAATACGGATGTAACCGGCGTTCTGACGGCGCAGGCGCAGGGAGGCATCTATGCGACCCAACTTGCCGGCAACCTGAATGTGAATAACGTGTCGTCCACGGCGGCCCCGGTCACCTTGCAGGTCAATGCGGGCAACGCCAATCTGGGGACGATCAACGCGAATACTTCGCAGGCTACCGTCACCGCCTCCGGATCGATTTTGGATGGGAACCCGAACGCTGCGACCAGCACCATCAACTCCGGCACGTTGAACCTCTCTGCACAAAGCGGTTCTGTCGGGGTTTCCGCGACTCCACTGCCCGTCGATGCCTCGGGATCCATAACGGCACAGGGTAACCAAGGAGTCTATTTGACCCAAACCGGCGGTTCTTTGAACGCCGGAACGATAACCTCGCAATCCGGGAACGTAGCTTTAACCGCATCAGCCGGGAACATCACCCTGGGTTCGATCAATGCGACTGCCGGCAACACAACCTTGATTGCGAGTGGCTCGATCCTTGACGGAAACAACACTCCCACCAGCACGGTCAACAGCGGAGCAGTCAATTTGGTTGCAGCCAGCGGATCCATTGGAACGTCCTCAACCCCGCTCCCGATAGATGCTGCCGGACTTGTCACTGCGCAGGCGCATCAAAGCGCCGGTCTGCTTCAGACCGCCGGCCCGTTACAAATAAACAGCGTCAATTCAACGACCGGCAACGTAAACCTTTCCGCTGCCGCGGGCGATCTAGACCTGGGCACCGTGAACGCGGAAGAAGGAAACGCCACCCTTACCGCCTATGGATCGATTCTCGATACAAACCATTCGACAGCGAGCGATATCAATGCGGACAACGTTACGTTATCCGCCCAAACCGGTTCAATCGGTACGAGCAGCGACCTCTTGAACATCCGATCAAACTATCAGCAGCAGCCCATTATCGGAGTGCTCAATGCCAACGCCAACCTCGGGGTATACCTGAACCAGGTGAACGGCTCCATGTTCGTGAACCAGATCGCTTCTCAAACAAGCGATGTCGTTCTAAGCGCCCAGGGATCGATCCTGAATGCGCAAGGTTTCTGCGCCAATTGCGTGAACGTGATTGCTGACAACACCACCTTCACTTCTCAGACCGGGAGCATCGGACAGTCTTTCCTCCCCTTCCTCGTCAATAACCGCAATCCGAGTACGCTTACGAACGGAAGTAACTACCTGAACGCCTCGGCTTCGAGCGATATTTACCTGAATGAAGTGCAAGGCAACCTTCTGTCCGGTTCGATATCCAGCACGAATGGCAATATCGGCTTACAGACCTGGAACGGGAACGGCAGTCTCAATCAGATTCTGGGCACTCGGTCGATTAGTGCACTCGTGAATGGAGGATTGCTGAACATCGGGACCATCGGGGCCCCCGCCGGGAGCAGCTTCAATTACAAGGCTGCCTCGCCAAACAATGTCTGGCTAAGGGTTGCGGCGTCCGGTGGCGCGCTGACAGTCAACCAGATGTCGGTGTTCCAAAGCCTCACAACGGAAGCCGATTTCACAAACCTGAAAAGCGTCACGGCGACCAACCTGTCAACTAACACGCTTCTCAACGCCCGGCAAGCTAACGCACTGCAGGCCAGTATGACCGGTTCAAATGGTGGAGTCGCCAACGTTTTAAATGTGAACATTGTTCCTTGTGCCTCCTGCAGCGTGATCAATCCAGTGATCTTCAATCGATTCTGGACTCAGACCGGGAACGCTACGGCATCCCTCGATTGGCTGGAGTTTGCCAACGTCATTATTGAAAACTCTGCGCAGATCGACAACAACTATCTCAATCTCCAGATTACTGGCGGCAATAACCCGCACCGTTACGACTCCTGGCAGATGCTGGTGATCGGAGACAAGGTGCAAACGCGTTCCGTGCCGGACCACATCACCGCTTCGCTTCTCAACCCCAAGAAACAATATGTATGGCCGCTGCCGCCGGGTCAGATTTTCCAATACCTCTGGAACTATCTGAATTACTAGGCGCGGATCAATGCGGCGGTTCATCTCGAAGGCAGCCACCTGCGCTCTGTTCTTATGCTGCGTGGCATGGGCGCAGCTCCCGGCGCCGATAGACCCGGGAGCTGTGGACCAGCACTCTACGGACGCGAGCGATTACTACAAACTCGAAAACCGAATTGATCGAGGGCGCAAGCAAGCGCCCGTCGATCCTTTGACGAATCGCTTGCAACCCGCGCCCGCAGCCTCGTCCAATAGCCACGCAACATTCTTGCTAAAGAAGATTGAAATCAATCCATCGCAAATTCTGACGCCGAAACAGCTTTCGGCAGCCGTGCGCGCCTACGAAGGCAAGGACGTCACCCTTGCCGACCTGAACACCCTCGTCGCATCGCTGAACCAAATGTATAAGTCGCTTGGCTATATCACGGCGATGGCTGCTTTACCGCCGCAGAAAATCGAAGGCGGGGTCGTGCATATTCAACTTGTGGAAGCCCGCCTGGGCGCGCTGATCGTCAAAGACGCTCACCATACGCGCGCTTCTTACTTTACGAACCGGCTTCCCATCCATCCCGGCGCGTTGCTGCGGGTTCAGGATGTCGAACGCATTTTAACCGCTTTCAACGAACTGAATGACGTAAAGGTCCGTGCGGTGTTACAGCCGGGTCGACGCTTCGGCACCACGGACCTGGTTCTCGAAGTCCAATCTCCAACATTCTTAAGTAGTGGATTTTCTTTCGATAACGCGGGTCTTGCCTCAACTGGCCATCAAAGGGTCGGAACGAATGAAACGATCAGCAGCCTTTCGGGAAACCGCGATCCGCTCGGTCTTGGCCTATATTGGTCGGACGGCATGTGGGCCGGATCGGGATCCTACGATTTTCCGCTCACGGCTGACGGCCTGCGCCTCGGTACGGCGGTGAGCTACGACAACATTCAGGTGCACGAGAACGCCTTGCAAAAGCTGGCTGTAACCGGCACGTTCTACGACGTCTCTCTCCGGCTTAGCCACCCCTTCGCAACGCGAAAGCATCTCCTGCTTACGCCATATCTGGCGCCGCACTTCCAGGAATCGACTCTGCAAAGCAAGACTTACCCGATCTCCAACATCCCGGTGCGTTCCCTGGAGTTTGGGCTCGACGCTCAGGAGTCAGACACACACGGTTTTCTAACTGGCAATTTGTCAGCATCGGGTGGTGATTATGACGCAGTTGGATTCCATTCGTTCGTCAAGTTTGGCGGAGCGTTGACGCGCGTGGAGACTCTCCCGCACAGTTTCATCGGGATCCTCCGCGTGCAAGGGCAAGGGAAGGCGGCAGATCCCTCGGCGCTGCCACCATCGCAGCAATTCCAAGTAGGCGGAGTCGCGACGGTACGCGGCTATTCGGAAGGCGCTCTGATTGCAGACGAAGGGTACGCCGCCACTGCGGAACTCGATACGCCGGTTCCTTTAGGCAACAAGAGATTGCTCGGATTCCCATTAGGTCAGCTCTTCAAGACCGCATGGTTCATCGATCAGGGTGCGGTACTGAGCGGTCCGAAGAAGACCTACTTGACCGGAACTGGAGGCGGCTTGATTGTGAACCTGTCGCGCTACTTCGAAGGCCGGGTTTACCTTGCTACGCCGCTTGAGCATCGCTCCGAATTCAACAGTTTAGCCGTACACTTCGCCATTTCGGCCAATCCCTCGTTCGCGGGGATGTTCAAGTTCTGGGAACGCTCTCGAATTCTGTGCCAACCTGTCTGTTTGCAACAGAGCCCATCAGAGCCATCTCGCTAAACATATGCGGACCTTATTGCCGCTCCTTGCCTTCTTCCTGTTTCACGGCATTGCCCGCCGTTGTCGCGCTGCCGTCGGTTTCGAGCATCTGAAACTGTGAGAGATCGCGGCCTGTAATCAGGATGGCAAACTTGAAGGTCTGGCCCTCTGAGCTGATCTGAATCGAGCCGCTGCAATCGCGATTGACTGTATAGGTTCCTCCGCTTGCGGCGCCATCGCTGACCAGCACTGATCCGTTCGAGACGTAGGTGAAGCCGGAGAGCGAGAAACCGCCCTCGCCATCGAAGTGGGCCAGAGCCTGGTAGGCGACTGGTGCGCCGTTTGGCGTGTGACCGGCAACCGTGCCCGCATAGCTTCCCCGAAGGCTGGAAAGATTGCAGGATTGGCCGAAGAGGGGTCCGCTTCCACTCGAGAGAGCAGCGGCGGCGAAGAAGAAAATCAATTGACGCATAAGGTTCCTTTTGTGAGTTAGTGGGTGAGAGAGTGAGCCGGGGAATATCCCCGGCTCGTGAGATTACTTGACCGTGAACTTGGCGGTCGTGCTGTTGGTGAGGAAGCCGGATACACCGGTAAAGGTGATGACGTACGTGCCATCGGGCGTATTGGCGGGGAACAGGACACCGGAGACCGCGTAGGCGGTTCCGTTGAGGTGAATGGTTCCGGGAAGATCCGCGCATTTGGTACCCGCGGGGCCGCCCGAGCAGCTTAAGGTCACCTTGCCGTTAAAGCCCTTTACGGACTGGAGCTTGAGGATCACGCCGCCCAACCTGTCGCGGTAGACGACTTCGGCGGGCGGGATCGGCGTGAGGGTGAAGTTGGCCGCCGGAGTCACCGTGAAGCCTTGCGTCACCGGCGTGGCGGCTGCGTATTGGGCGTTGCCGGGCTGGGAGGCCTGTATGGTGCAAGTTCCAGGGTTGACCAGCGTGGCGGTTGTGCCCGAAACCGTGCAGACGGCCGTCGTCAGCGAAGTGAAGCTGACCGGTAGGCCGGAGGTGGCCGTGGCGCTCAGTGTCAAGGCTGTCCCCTGCACCTGGTTCGGAATGGGGGCGAACGTAATGGTCTGGCTCAGCGCGACGCCGGTTCCGGTGAGCGGAATATTTTGTGTCGCCGGGTTGCCGTTGAGCGAGTTATCCGTCAGCGTAGCCGCGCTGCTGATGGCGCCGCTCGCGGTCGGCGTGAAGCTGATGCTCAGATTGCAGTCAGCGCCTGGATTGAGCGAGAAGCTCGCGGTGCAATCAGCGGGCGTGCCCGAGCCGGCTACTTGGGCGAAATTCGGGCCGATGGTCAGGCCGGGAGCAATCGCTCCGAGCGTGGCGTTGCCGATGTTCTCCACTGTGACCGACTGTGGTCCGTTCGTGCTGTTGACATTGGTGGCGGCAAAGCTCAGCGTGGGCGGCGTCGAGCGGTTTATCCGCACTACTCGGTTATTGCCGGTATCCCCGATAAAGACGTTACCGGTTGCGTCCATCGCCAGCCCGTAAGGATAAGCCAATCCGGTGACAAACGTGGTCTGAGGGCCGCCGTCGGCCGGCACCTCGAGTACGAGATTGTTGTGGGCGTCCGCGATGAAGACATTGCCCGCGGCGTCCACCGCCAAGCCGGTGGGGTATGGCAGTCCGCTCGCTACGGTACTCTGGACGCCGCTGGGCGTGACCTTCACCACGCGATTGCTGCCCACGTCCGCGATGAAGACATCGCCCGCGCCGTCCACCGCCACACCTTCGGGGTAAGACACTCCGCTGCCCACCGTGGTCTGGACGCCGCTGGGCGTGACTTCAATCACGCCGCTGTCGACGGGGTCCGCGATGAATACATCGCCCGAAGAATCTACCGCGACGGCAGCGGGGGTGTACAGACCGCTGCCGACCGTGGTCTGTACCCCGCTGGGCGTGACCTCTACCACCTGGTCGTTGGCCGAGTCGGCGATGAAGACATCACCCGCACCGTCCACCGCCACGCCTCGCGGGAAACCCAGGCCGCTGACGGGCACGGTTTGCGCGCCGCTCGGCGTGACCTCTACTACGCGGCCGTTAGCCGCGTCGGCGATGAAGACATTCCCAGCACCGTCCACCGCCACACCTTCGGGGGAATTCAGTCCGCTGCCGACGGTGGTTTGGGTGCCGGGCCCGAAAGCGATCTGCGGACCAAGGCCAACGCCGTAAATCAAAGTCGTCGCCAGTACGTTGCCGCTTGCGTCTACGATCTGGACAGCGCCGTCACGCGCACCGGCGTATTTGGGTGTAAACGTCACATTGACGGTGCAGGACGAGCCGCCGGTCACGGCGCCGGTGCAGGTGCTGCCACTGGCCAGGGTGAAGTCCAGATTGGGCGTGCCCTGGGTGAGGACTGTGGGCGTTCCCAGCGCGGCGCTATCGGCCACGTTGTAGTTCAGCGTCAGCGTGGTGTTGGAGCCAATGTTGACGCTGCCGACGTTGACCGATTGCAATTGCAGCTCGACCACGCGATTGTTACCGCTATCCGCGACGAAGACGTCCCCGTTTGCGTCCACCGCGACGCCATAGGGCTGACTGAATCCGCTGCCCAGGGTGTTGACTGTTTGGTATCCGCCGGCCGCGACAATCTCCTTCACCGCATTGTCGTCCGTATCGGCGACAAAGACGTTCCCGCTTCCGTCCACCGCCACGCCGAACGGCGAGTTGAATCCGCTGCCCAGGGTGTTGACTGTTTGAAATCCGCCGGCCGCGATAATCTCCTTCACCGCGTTGTCGTTCGTATCGGCGACGAAGACGTTCCCGCTTCCGTCCACCGCCACGCTAAAGGGCCGATTGAATCCGCCGCCCAGGGAGTTCACGGTGGTATACCCGCCCGCCGCCACAATCTCCTTCACCGCGCTGTTAAGGGTATCGGCGACAAAGACGTTTTCGCTGCCGTCCACCGCGACGCCGAACGGTCGGTTGAATCCGCTGCCCAGGGTGTTGACGGTCTGGTAGCCGCCGGCTGCGACAATCTCCTTCACTGCATTGTTGCCGGAATCGGCGACGAAGACATTCCCCGCTCCATCTACTGCCAGGCCTTCGGGGGCGCTGAATCCGCTGCCCAGCGTGTTAACGGTGGTGTAGCCGCTCGCCGCGACAATTTCCATCACCGCGTCGCTGCCACCGGTGACGAAGACATTCCCCGCGCGATCCACTGC
>OEPS010000618.1_pt1 | contig 12242 bp, 7 predicted proteins | sample 1539411 | NCBI WGS metagenome assembly OEPS01 (sample SAMN02671747, study PRJEB22543) | soil metagenome | biome: bacteria | place: China:Hunan Province, Lengshuijiang City | collected 2012-10-15 | depth 0.08m m | reverse complement strand
CCGCCGGACAGCAGATGGATGGTGCTGTTCTTCTTGCCCGGGGGGCGCGCCATGATCGTCACCCCTGTATCGAGTAGATCTTCGCCCGTCAGTTCCAGATAAGCGCTGCCACCACCGAAAACTTTTGGGAAAAGTGCCTGTAATCCGGCATTTATCTGATCAAAGGTATCTTTGAAGCGGTTGCGGGTTTCTTTATCGATCTTGCGAATGACGTTTTCCAGGGTGTCCAGCGCTTCGACCAGATCGGCGTCCTGGGCATCCAGGTAGCGCTTGCGCTCCGACTGCTGCTGATACTCGTCGATAGCCGCCAGGTTGATCGCTCCCAGGCGCTGGATACGGGCGTCGATGCGCTCCAGTTCCTGTTCGGCCTCTTGCTCGCTGGCGGCGTCGCCCAGGGTGCCGAGCACGCCTTGCAAATCGTAGCCGTCGGCCTGCAGCTGCTCCTGAAGGGTTTTGCGCCGCACGCTCAGCCCCTGCCACTCCAGGCGGTGCTGTTCGAGCTGGCCGCGCAGCAATTGCGCTTGCTGCTCGGCCTGGGTCCGGCGTTTTTCCGCGTCACGCAATTCGCGGTCAGCCTCATCCATATGCAGACGTGCCTGACGCATTTCGTCATCGACGCTCATGCGTTTTTCCAGCAATTCTTCGAGCTTCAGGCGCAACTCTTCCAGTGGCGCTTCGCCCTCCTCGAGGTTGAGGCTGAGCTGCTCGCGCTTTTCCGTCAGGCGCTCCGACTGCAACTCCAGGCGCTCCAGGGCCTGGCGGGTAGAGTCGTGCTGAGCACGCAGCGAACCCAGGCGCACGGCCAGCTGATGGGCGTGGTCCTTGTGTTGGCGGGCTTCCTGGCGTACCCGGTCGAGATGTTCGCGCAGACTGTCGCGCTGGGCCAGGAGCAGCTCACGCTGCTCGGTGTCCTGGGCCATCAGTTCGAGGGCGTCCTGCAGTTGCAGGCGCGACTCGCCGAGGTTCTCGCTTTCAAGGGCGCGCTGCTCCAGCAGCTCGGCCAGTTCTTCTTCCAGGCGACGGCGGCGCAAGCTCAACTGCTCGGCGCGGGCCTTGCCGGCCGACAGACGTGCATTGAGCTCGCTCTGCTGACGGGCTTCGTCCTGAGCGCGACGGCGCAGGTGCTCGCGACGCTCTTCAAGCGCCTGCTGCTGTTCGCGCTGCGCCTGCAACTGAGCTTCGAGCGATTCCAGCGCTGCTTCCTGCTCCTGGCGCTCAAGCCCCAAACGCTCCAGCTCCTGGCCGCGTGCCAGTACCCCACCCTGGGCATCGCTGGCGCGATTGACCCGCAGGAAATGCCGACCCACCCAGTAACCATCGCGGCTGACCAGGCTCTGACCATCGCTCAAGCGGCTGCGCTGGACCAGCGCCTGCTCAAGGTTTTCCACCGGCAGCACCTGGCCCAGCCATGGCGCCAGATCAACCCGCCCTTCAACTTTGTCGAGCAAGCTGCCGGGCATACGCGCACTTTCGTCCGTCGCGTCAAGCAAACGCAGATCGCCCTGGCTGAACGTGGCCAGGTCAAGGCTGCTGAAATCATCCACCAGCACGGCCTGCAAGTCGGCGCCAAGCACGGTTTCCACCGCCAGTTCCCACCCCGGCTCGACCCGCAGGCCTTCTGCCAGGCGTGGGCGCTGCTCCAGCCCCTGTTCGCGTAACCATTGCACGGTACCGGTGCCTGGATCCAGTGCAGCCTGCTGCAACGCTTCAAGCGACGCCAGGCGACCACCGAGACGCTGCAACTCGCCCTGGGCCTGCTGTTGCGCCTGGACGGCCTCCTGCAGCTGTTCGCGCAGCGCCTCCAGTTGCTCGACCACTTGCTGCTCTTGCACCTGCAGGTCTTCGAGCTGCAGTTCGCTGGCAGCCACCTGCTCGCCCAGCTCCAGAATCGCGGCGTCTTCAGGGTCGGCACTGAGCTGGTCGCGCTCCTCGCCCAGCTTGCGCTGACGCTCGGCCAGACGCTCAAGGGCCTGTTCGAGTTGCTGGATACGCGCCTGCTGCACTTCGGCTTGCCGGCGCGGCTCGGCCGAGCGCGTGTTGAAGGTGTCCCACTGTTCTTGCCAGCCGTGCATGGTGCCTTCGGCTTCTTCCAGGCTCGCGGCCGATTCTTCGGCGGCGGCCAGGGTCATTTCCTGCTCGGGCTCAAGCAATTCGAGCTCTTCACCCAAGGTAGCCAGCAAGGTGCGGTCATGGCCCAGGTGCGACTCGGTCTCCAGACGCGAGCGCTCGGCTTCCTTGAAGTCGTCCTGAAGCTGGCGCAGACGCTGCTGGCCATGCTGAATGCTCTGCTCGACACGGGCGATATCGCCGCCGACCGAATAGAAACGCCCCTGCACCTGGCCAAAGCGCTCGGAGAGTTCATGATGGCCATCACGCAGACGCTCGATGCTGGCGTCGGCATTGCGTTGTTCGGCTACCAGGGCCTCAAAGGCCACTTCCTGGTCACCGATCACCACTTCACGCTGGCTGACCTGCTGATCCAGCGCCTGCCAGCGCAAGGCCGCCAGTTGCGCCTTGAGCTGACGCTCTTCGGCTTTGTATTCCTTGTACTTCTCGGCGGCCTGGGCCTGGCGATGCAAGCGTTCGAGCTGGCGCTCCAGCTCTTCGCGCAGGTCAGTCAGGCGCTCAAGGTTTTCATGGGTGCGGCGGATGCGGTTCTCGGTCTCGCGCCGACGCTCCTTGTACTTGGAAATCCCGGCTGCTTCTTCGATGAAGTTGCGCAGGTCTTCCGGTTTGGCCTCGATCAGCTTGGAGATCATCCCCTGCTCGATGATCGAATAGCTGCGCGGCCCCAGGCCAGTACCGAGGAAGATATCAGTGATATCACGACGCCGGCATTTGGTGCCGTTGAGGTAATAGGTGTTTTGCCCGTCGCGGGTGACTTTGCGGCGAATGGAGATTTCCGCGTAGGCGGCGTATTCCCCCACCAGAGTGCTGTCCGAATTGTCGAACACCAGTTCGATACTGGCCTGGCTCACCGGTTGGCGGCTGGTCGAGCCGTTGAAGATGACATCGGTCATCGACTCGCCGCGCAAATTCTTGGCCGAGCTTTCGCCCATCACCCAGCGCACCGCATCGATGATGTTGGACTTGCCGCAGCCATTGGGCCCGACTACCGCCGCCATGTTGCTGGGGAAGTTGACCGTGGTCGGGTCGACGAACGACTTGAACCCGGCCAGGCGAATGCACTTTAGGCGCATGCTCAGGCGGTCGCCAGAGCCGCCAGCACCAGCTCGCAGCTGCGCTGGCAGTATTCGACCAGCACCGTGCGGATGCGCGCCTGATCGCGGGCAACCACGGCCTCCAGCAGGTTGGCAAACAACGCCAGGAAGTCGCTCATTTCGGCCTTGCGTTGATCCAGCGCCAGGTAATAGGCGCGGCTCATGGCCGGCTGCAGGTTCTCGACGGTTTCCTGCAGGTAAGGATTGTTGGCGAACGGATACGCGGCGCGCATCACCGCAAAGCTTTCTTCGACGAAGGCTTTGATGTCCTGGCGTTTCAGGGCTTCGGTCAAGCGTTGCTGTATGTCGAGGAACGCCAGCAGGTCGCTTTCCTTGCGCCAGTGCTGCGCAACTGCATTGCCCAACAGAATGTACAGCTCGCCCATCAGGGTGCACAGGCTGCGCACCCCGTGCTCGTCGAGCTCGGTCACATGGGCGCCACGGCGCGGCAGAATGGTCACCAGGTGACGGCGCTCAAGGATCAACAAGGCCTCACGCACGGATCCGCGGCTGACGTTCAAAGCCTGGGTGACCTTCTGTTCCTGAATACGCTCAGCAGGCTTGAGCTCGCCGCGGATGATCCGTTCGGCCAGGTAGTGGGCAATTTGCTCGGAGAGGCTGTCCGGCGCCTTGAACGTCATGGTTTTCCTTCAAAATCATTGAACTGTGCAAAGGGCGCAATTGTAGCGCACTTGCCCCGGCGCCGCGCAGGGGCCTGGAAGCAGAAGTTGGCACGAATGACGCAAAAGATTCGCCATGAGTACAGCGGACTATGCTCTATAAAGAAGCGCCTGTGGCGGGTGGGTAATGTCATGTAAATTTTCCTGACCCGAAAGTCAGAAAATTGTTGACCTAAAAATCAAGTCTGCTTACAGTCCGCTCAACAACAATAAACCGCGTGTGAGGCCTTCCGTGATCCAGTTTCTATTAAACCAGGAGCTGCGCAGTGAGCATGCCCTGGATCCCAACCTGACAGTGCTGCAATACCTGCGCGAGCACTTGGGCAAGTCCGGTACCAAGGAAGGCTGCGCCAGCGGCGATTGTGGTGCCTGCACCGTAGTGGTCGGCGAACTGGCCGAGGACGACAGCGGCCGCGAGCATATCCGCTACCGCAGCCTGAACTCGTGCCTGACATTCGTTTCCTCCCTGCACGGCAAGCAACTGATCAGCGTCGAAGGCCTCAAGCATCAAGGTCAACTGCACAGCGTGCAACAGGCCATGGCCGACTGCCACGGCTCGCAGTGCGGCTTCTGCACCCCCGGTTTTGTCATGTCGCTGTTTGCCCTGCAAAAGAACAGCGATGCACCGGACCTGCACAAGGCCCAGGAAGCGCTGGCCGGCAATCTCTGCCGTTGCACCGGCTACCGCCCGATCCTCGCCGCCGCCGAACAGTCCTGCTGCCAGGCCAAGCCAGACCAGTTTGACAGCAACCAGGCACAGACCATCACCCGCCTCAAAGCCATTGCCCCAAGTGAGACCGGTGAACTCAACAGCGGTGACAAGCGCTGCCTGGTGCCGCTGACCGTGGCCGACCTTGCCGATCTCTATGGTTCGCACCCCGAAGCACGCTTGCTTGCCGGCGGCACCGACCTGGCACTGGAAGTGACCCAGTTCCACAAAACCCTGCCGGTGATGATCTATGTCGGTAACGTCGCCGAACTCAAACGCATCGAGACGTTCGACGAGCACCTGGAGATCGGTGCGGCCACGCCGTTGACCGACTGCTACGACGCCTTGAGCCGCGAATACCCGGACTTCGGCGAACTGCTGCATCGCTTCGCCTCCCTGCAGATCCGCAACCAGGGCACCCTGGGTGGCAACATCGGCAACGCCTCGCCGATCGGTGACTCCCCGCCCCTGCTGATTGCCCTGGATGCGCAGGTGGTCCTGCGCAAAGGCGACAGCACTCGCACCCTGGCGCTGGAAGACTATTTCATCGACTACCGGATCACCGCCCGCCAGGAAAGCGAGTTCATCGAGAAGATCATTGTGCCGCGCGCCAGCAGCGCCTGGACGTTCCGCGCCTATAAGGTCTCCAAGCGCCTGGACGACGATATTTCCGCCGTGTGCGCGGCCTTCAACCTGCGCATCGAAAACGGCGTGGTCGAGGCGGCACGCATTGCCTTCGGCGGCATGGCCGCGATTCCAAAACGGGCCCGCGCCTGTGAAGCCGCCCTGGTGGGCAAAGTCTGGAACCAGGCCAGCATCGAACGTGCATGCCAGGCCCTGGGCGAAGACTTCACCCCGCTGTCGGATTTCCGCGCCAGCAAGGAATACCGCCTGCTCAGCGCGCAGAACCTGCTGCGCAAATGCTTCATCGAACTGCAAACGCCGCACATCGAGACTCGGGTGACCGCTTATGTCTAACCATCACGTCGCCAAAAGCCAGGCGGAAATGGCCGAACTGTTCAGCCAGGACCTGACCACCGGTGTCGGCCGCAGCATCAAGCACGACAGCGCCGACAAGCAGGTCAGCGGTGAAGCACAGTACATCGACGACCGCCTGGAATTCCCCAACCAGTTGCACGTATATGCACGCATGTCCGATCGCGCCCATGCGCGGGTGCTGAAGATCGACACCAGCCCCTGCTATGCCTTCGAGGGTGTGCGTATCGCCATCACCCACGAAGACATTCCGGGCCTCAAGGACATCGGTGCGATCATGCCGGGTGATCCGCTGCTGGCCATCGACAAGGTCGAATTCGTCGGCCAGCCGGTGCTCGCCGTCGCCGCCCGCGACCTGGACACCGCACGTCGCGCGGCAATGGCTGCGATCGTCGAATACGAAGACCTGGAGCCTGTGCTCGACGTGGTCGAGGCCCTGCACAAGCGCCACTTCGTGCTGGACAGTCACACCCACAAACGCGGCGACTCGGCCACTGCCCTGGCGAGCGCGCCGCATCGTCTGCAAGGTACTTTGCACATCGGCGGCCAGGAACATTTCTACCTGGAAACCCAGATCTCTTCGGTGATGCCTACCGAAGACGACGGCATGATCGTCTACTGCTCGACCCAGAACCCTACCGAGGTGCAGAAACTGGTCGCCGAAGTGCTCGACGTGCCGATGAACAAGGTACAGGTCGACATGCGCCGTATGGGCGGCGGCTTCGGCGGCAAGGAAACCCAGGCGGCAAGCCCGGCGTGCCTGTGCGCGGTGATCGCGCGCCTGACCGGCCAGCCGACCAAGATGCGCCTGCCGCGGGTCGAGGACATGCTGATGACCGGCAAGCGTCATCCGTTCTACGTCGAGTACGACGTCGGCTTCGATGACCGCGGCCGCCTGCACGGTATCAACCTGGAGCTGGCCGGCAACTGCGGCTACTCGCCAGACCTTTCGGCATCCATCGTCGACCGCGCCATGTTCCACTCCGACAACGCCTATTACCTGGGCGACGCCACGGTCAACGGCCACCGCTGCAAGACCAACACCGCATCGAACACCGCCTACCGCGGCTTCGGCGGCCCACAGGGGATGGTCGCCATTGAAGAGGTGATGGACCATATCGCCCGCAACCTGGCACTCGACCCGCTAGAGGTGCGCAAGGCCAACTACTACGGCAAGACCGAGCGTAACGTCACCCACTACTACCAGACCGTCGAGCACAACATGCTCGAGGAAATGACCGCAGAACTGGAAGCCAGCGCCGACTACCATGAGCGCCGCGAATCGATCCGCCGCTTCAACGCCCACAGCCCAATCCTGAAGAAAGGCCTGGCGCTGACGCCGGTGAAGTTCGGCATTTCGTTCACCGCCAGTTTCCTCAACCAGGCCGGTGCGCTGGTGCACGTTTACACCGACGGCAGCATCCACCTGAACCATGGCGGCACCGAGATGGGCCAGGGCCTCAATACCAAGGTTGCGCAGGTAGTGGCCGAGGTGTTCCAGGTCGACTTCCAGCGTGTGCAGATCACCGCAACCAACACCGAAAAAGTGCCGAACACCTCGCCGACAGCGGCCTCCTCCGGCGCCGACCTGAACGGCAAGGCGGCGCAGAACGCCGCAGAGACGATCAAGAAGCGCCTGGTCGAGTTCGCTGCGCGGCAGTACAAAGTGACCGAAGAAGACGTCGAGTTCCGCAATAACCATGTGCGTATCCGCGACGAGATCGTCAGCTTCGACGCACTGATCCAGCAGGCCTATTTTGCTCAGGTATCGTTGTCGAGCACCGGCTTCTACAAAACCCCGAAAATCTACTACGACCGCAGCCAGGCGCGTGGCCGCCCGTTCTACTACTTCGCCTTCGGCGCGGCCTGTGCGGAAGTCATCGTCGACACCCTGACCGGCGAATACAAGATGCTGCGCACCGACATCCTGCATGACGTCGGTGCCTCGCTGAACCCGGCCATCGACATTGGCCAGGTGGAAGGCGGCTACGTCCAGGGCATGGGTTGGCTGACCACAGAAGAACTGGTGTGGAACGCCAAAGGCAAGCTGATGACCAACGGCCCGGCCAGCTACAAGATCCCGGCAGTGGCCGATATGCCCATCGATTTTCGCGTGAAGCTGGTGGAAAACCGCAAGAACCCGGAAGACACCGTGTTCCATTCCAAGGCTGTCGGCGAGCCGCCGTTCATGCTCGGCATCGCCGCCTGGTGCGCAATCAAGGATGCCGTCGCCAGCCTGGCGGACTACCGGGTACATCCGCAGATCGATGCACCGGCCACACCTGAACGGGTGCTGTGGGGTTGCGAGCAAATGCGCAAGGCGGTGGCGGCACAGCAGCCGGCTGCCGAGGTTGAGACCGTAGCACCGTAGTGTGCTCATCGCGGGGCAAGCCCGCTCCCACCGGGAGACTGCTGTGGGAGCGGGTTTGTCCCGCGATTAAAGAGGCAAGTGAACATGCACACCTGGATCAACGCCCTCGCCGACCTGCAAGCCCGCGGTGAAGCCTGCGTACTGGTAACCATCATCGAAGAACGCGGTTCGACGCCACGCAATGCCGGCTCGAAGATGGTGGTCAGTGCCGAGCAGCTGTTCGACACCATTGGCGGCGGCCACCTTGAATACAAGGCGATGAAGATCGCCCGCGACATGCTTGCCGAGCGTCGTGAATCCCCGCACCTTGAGCGCTTCAGTCTCGGCGCCAGTCTTGGCCAGTGCTGCGGCGGCGCCACCGTACTGCTGTTCGAGCCCATGGGCCAGGTGCAGGCGCAAATCGCCGTGTTCGGCGCAGGCCATGTCGGCCGCGCTCTGGTACCCTTGCTCGCCGCGCTGCCCTGCCGGGTGCGCTGGATCGATTCGCGCGAGCAGGAATTTCCCGAGCAGATTCCGGCCGGGGTCAGCAAGATCGTCAGTGAAGAGCCGGTCGATGAAGTCGACGACCTGCCCGCTGGCAGCTATTGCATCGTCATGACCCACAATCACCAGCTGGACCTGGAACTGACCGCTGCAATCCTAAAACGCAATGACTTCACCTGGTTCGGCCTGATTGGCTCGAAAACCAAACGGGTCAAGTTTGAACACCGCCTGAGTGAACGCGGCTACACCGAGGAGCGCCTGCAACGCATGCGTTGCCCCATGGGCCTGGCCGAGGTCAAGGGCAAGCTGCCGATCGAGATTGCCGTGTCGATTGCCGCCGAAATCATTGCCACCTACAACGCCAGCTTCGGCCAGCACGACACTGCTGCCAATGCCGGCCCCATTGCCCAATTGCTGCCGCCCTCTCGGCGCAGCCAAGCCATATGACGAGAGCCCTATGAGCGCAACCCGCAAAGCCTACCGTGCCGCCATCCTGCACAGCATCGCCGACCCTGCCGAAGTCGGTGTCGAAGCGTCCTACCAGTATTTCGAAGACGGCCTGCTGCTGATCGACAACGGCAAGATCAGCGCGCTGGGTCACGCCAGCGATTTGCTGCCGACCCTGCCGGCAGACATCGAGGTGCAGCACTATCAGGATGCCCTGATCACCCCGGGCTTTATCGACACCCATATCCATTTCCCGCAGACCGGCATGATCGGTTCCTACGGTGAGCAACTGCTGGACTGGCTCAACACTTACACCTTCCCGTGCGAGAAGCAGTTTGCCGACAAGGCACATGCCGACAAGGTCGCGAAGATTTTCGTCGAAGAACTGCTGCGCAACGGCACCACCACCGCCCTGGTGTTTGGTAGCGTGCACCCCGAGTCGGTCAATGCCTTCTTCGAAGAAGCCGAACGCCTGGACCTGCGGATGATCGCCGGCAAGGTAATGATGGACCGCAATGCCCCCGACTACCTGACCGACACTGCTGAATCGGGCTACACCGAAAGCAAGGCGCTGATCGAACGCTGGCACGGCAAGGGTCGCCTGCATTACGCCGTGACCCCACGCTTCGCCCCGACCAGCACCCCGGAACAATTGGCGCTGGCCGGGCAACTGCTGGGCGAATTCCCCGACCTGTACATGCACACCCACTTGAGCGAAAACCTCAAGGAGATCGACTGGGTCAAGGAACTGTTCCCCGAGCGCAAGGGCTACCTGGACGTCTACGATCACTTCAAGCTGCTCGGCGAGCGCTCGGTGTTCGCCCATGGCGTGCACCTGTGCGACGAAGAGTGCCAGCGCCTGGCCGAAACCGGTTCGGCCGTGGCCTTCTGCCCGACCTCCAACCTGTTCCTCGGCAGTGGCCTGTTCAATCTGCCGCAGGCGGAGAAGTTCAAGGTCAAGGTCGGCCTGGGTACCGACGTCGGTGCCGGCACCAGCTTCTCGCTGCTCAACACGCTCAACGAGGCCTACAAGGTCATGCAGCTGCAAGGCGCGCGCCTGAGCCCGTTCAAGTCGCTGTACCTGGCCACCCTCGGCGGTGCTCAGGCGCTGAGCCTGGATGACCGCATCGGCAGCCTCAAGCCTGGCAACGACGCCGACTTCGTGGTGCTCGACTACAAGGCTACGCCGTTGATGGACTACCGCATCCAGCAATCGAACAGCATCGACGAGACCCTGTTCGTGCTGATGACTCTGGGCGACGACCGTACCGTCAAGCAGACCTTTGCCGCCGGGCGTTGCGTTCACCAGCGTTAATCTTCAAAAACATCGCGGGGCAAGCCCGCTCCCACAGGATTTGTTTGAACCTAGGGGAGCGGGCTTGCCCCGCGAATGTTTTGAGCCGGTTATCAGCCCTTGATCGGCACCGAACTGCCACGCTTCTTGGTCTGCAGCAAATGCGAGAACACCGCATGCAGATCATCCGAAGCGCTGTCCTCGTCGAGGTTGAGCTTGCTGTCGATGTGATCCATGTGGTGCATCATCAGGCTGACCGCCTGATTGACGTCACGGGCCTCGATGGCGTCGATCAGTTGCATGTGCTCATCGTAAGAACAGTGCGAGCGGTTGCCGCTTTCGTACTGGGCGATGATCAACGACGTCTGCGACACCAGGCTGCGCTGGAAGCTGATCAACGGGGCATTGCCTGCAGCTTCAGCCAGCTTCAGGTGGAATTCGCCAGACAGACGAATACCGGCGCCACGGTCGCCCCGCGAGAAGCTGTCGCGCTCTTCGCGCACCATCTGGCGCAGCTCGTTGAGCTGCTCGGCGGTGGCGTGCTCGACCGCAAGCTCGGTGATGGCGCGCTCAACCATGCGTCGCGAGAAAAACACCTGGCGGGCTTCTTCAACGGTCGGGCTGGCCACCACGGCACCGCGGTTAGGCCGCAGCAGCACCACGCTTTCGTGGGCCAGACGCGACAGCGCACGACGAATGATGGTGCGGCTGACGCCAAAGATCTCGCCCAGGGCTTCCTCACTCAACTTGGTACCCGGCGCCAGACGCTGCTCAAGAATGGCCTCGAAAATGTGCGCGTAGACGATGTCGTCCTGGGTTCCGCTGCGCCCGGCCTTGCCGGTACGCACTGGTTTCTTGAGAGGTTGCAGCTGTTCGTTCATGGGCACTCGAGCACGGGGATCGGCCTGTCGGACCCTGACTGTAATACCAGCCAGTGGGGCGGAGGCAAGTCTTGGTAAGAAAATTAAACGATTAAGGTATGGGCACATTGTACACAGCCGCAGCGATTTCTGCAGGGGGTGATGGCCTTTATAGCGATGCGGCGAAATTATTTGCGCACAGCAACGAAAACATTATTTGCATTCTTTGTATACAAACGCATAATCCATCCGTGCAACTTCCTGACTCAGAAGTCAACAAACGGTCCGGTCGCCTGCCATCCCATCCGCCTCACAGAGCTTCCCAGTGCGTGCGCAGGACTGGCTCTGAAAAACAAGAAAAGACTTGAGGAGTACACGCTGTGGAAAGCCGCAAATCCGAAGCCCCTACGCTGGATCTTGCCCCACCGCTCGAAACGAGCTGGCTGGAGCGGATTTTCAAACTCAAGCTACATGGCACCACCGTCAAAACCGAAATGATCGCCGGGTTGACCACCTTTATCACCATGGCCTACATCATCTTCGTCAACCCCAACATCATGGCCGATGCCGGCATCGATCACGGCGCGGCTTTTGTCGCCACCTGTATCGCCGCTGCCCTGGGCTGCCTGTTGATGGGCCTGTATGCCAACTGGCCGGTGGGCCTGGCACCGGGCATGGGGCTCAACGCCTTCTTTACCTATACCGTGGTCGGGACCATGGGCTACACCTGGGAGGCGGCGCTGGGCGCAGTATTCGTCTCCGGGGTGCTGTTCATGCTGCTGACACTGTCGCGGGTGCGTGAATGGCTGCTCAACAGCATTCCCGTTAGCCTGCGTCATGCAATGGGTGCCGGCGTCGGATTGTTTCTCGGACTGATCGGTCTTAAAACTGCCGGAATTGTCGTCGACAGCCCGGCCACCCTGATCAAGCTCGGCTCTCTGCATGAGCCTGGCCCGCTGCTGGCGGCGATCTGCTTTTTGATGATCGCAGTACTCAGCTATCACCGGGTGTTCGGCGCGATCCTGATCAGCATCATCAGCGTCACCCTCGCCGGCTGGGGTCTGGGCCTGGTCGAGTACGGCGGCCTGTTCTCGCTGCCACCGAGCCTGGCACCGACCTGGATGGCCATGGATGTCGCGGGTGTGTTCAACGTCAGCATGATCGCCGTGGTCTTTGCCTTC
>OEPS010000617.1_pt1 | contig 12246 bp, 12 predicted proteins | sample 1539411 | NCBI WGS metagenome assembly OEPS01 (sample SAMN02671747, study PRJEB22543) | soil metagenome | biome: bacteria | place: China:Hunan Province, Lengshuijiang City | collected 2012-10-15 | depth 0.08m m | reverse complement strand
AAGCATATATGAATTTTCCTTTGAAGAAATCATTCCATTTGAAAAATGTTTGAAAGTCGCAAAAGAATTATTATCCATTAAAGCAAATGATTCTTGCTCCATTTAATGATTTACAGCAAAAAAAAGGACATTCCAAGAATGGATGTCCACTTCAAAAAGGGGGGAATACTAGAAAGCCTTATATAATTAAGGTTTTCCAGTATTCCCCTTTTTTATACAGTTATAAAAAAAATTTGCAAGCCCGTCAGTTACTGCTGTAATAATTCTACAGCAGGCAGTTCTAAAACAGTAGATATCTTAAGCAGTGTCTGGTTACTTGGAATTTGCTCTCCGGATTCGTACTTCTCAATGGTTTGTGTTCCCACTCTGACTTTTTGTGCCAGTTCCTCCTGAGACATGTTGAGCATTTCACGTGCATTTTTAATGGTTTGGCCGATTGTATTCAACTGGTTCACCTCTCCTTTAAAAATAGATTTCCTCACTATTAGTGTATCACGTTTGGTAAACTTTTCGCCTGTACAACTTGAACATTATGTTAAGATTTTCAGACATAGCTGATTCGAATAGGCGGGATTGAAATTAATTTATAATATTTTTTGTTTAAAGTCATACTTTATGTTATAATATTATAATGCGTATAGAATGGATAAAATAATTATTTAATTAGGAGTGTTTTCATGTCAGAAAAGATCGAAGCTGGAAGTATTTTAACAGGTAAAGTTACAGGAATTCAACCATATGGTGCGTTTGTCGCGCTTGATGATAATACCCAGGGCCTAGTCCATATCTCTGAAATTACACATGGTTATGTTAAAGATATTAATGACCACCTTAAAGTAGGCGATGAAATTAAGGTTAAAGTATTATCTGTAGATGAAGGTGCAGGCAAGATTGGTCTGTCGATTCGTGCTACGGAAGAAGCACCTGTTCAACAGGCAGCTCCAAAAGCAAAGAAGCCTCGTAAACGCCAAGCAGCTGCAATTATCCCGGAAGTGGAAGGCCAACAAGGCTTCAATACTTTAAAAGATAAGCTTCAAGAATGGATTGACCAGTCACAACGTGAAGATTTAATCAAAAAATAATTCCCAAAAAGGTCTAGACTGATTGCTATGATTAGCGGTCAGTATAGACCTTTTTTTTTGGGCCGCAAATTATACAAAGATATAGACTATTTCATTAATAAAAGTTTTGCTGAAGTATTCATTCTTTTTTCATGCTCGGCTACAATATAACTATGCGTACATAATTTAGTATCGAAACGGAGGGAATGTCTTTATGAGTACAAACGTTAATACAAACGAATTGATCGCAAAAACAGAGAAATATGGTGCGAATAACTACCATCCACTGCCGATTGTCATCACCCGTGCGGAGGGTGTTTGGGTAGAAGATCCCGAAGGAAATAAATATATGGACATGCTTAGTGCCTATTCTGCGGTAAATCAAGGACATCGTCATCCAAAAATTATTCAAGCCCTTAAGGATCAAGCAGATAAGGTTACGTTAACTTCTCGGGCTTTTCACAATGACCAGCTTGGACCGTGGTATGAAAAGGTTTGTCAATTAACAAAGAAAGAAATGGTTCTGCCTATGAACACAGGGGCGGAAGCCGTAGAGACGGCTGTGAAGACGGCCCGCCGCTGGAGTTATGATGTAAAAGGTGTAGCTGAAAACCAAGCAGAAATTATTGCTTGTGTCGGAAATTTCCATGGCAGGACGATGACAGCTGTCAGTTTATCGTCAGATGATGAATATAAACGCGGATTTGGACCAATGCTTCCAGGGATCAAACTTATCCCTTATGGTGATTTAGAGGCGTTAAAAGGGGCAATTACACCTAATACAGCCGCTTTTTTAATTGAACCAATTCAAGGGGAGGCTGGGATTGTCATTCCGCCTAAAGGCTTTATGAAGGCGGCCCTTGATTTATGTAAGGAAAACCATATTCTGTTTATTGCCGATGAAATCCAAGCAGGTTTGGCCCGGACAGGGAAAATGTTTGCTTGCGAGTGGGAAGGAATTACCCCTGACATGTATATCCTCGGTAAAGCACTTGGCGGCGGAGTATTCCCAATTTCCTGTGTGGTTGCAAATAAAGAGATATTAGGCGTATTCAATCCAGGATCGCACGGCTCTACCTTCGGGGGAAATCCAATGGCATGTGCGGTTTCAATCGCTGCGCTGGATGTGCTAATTGATGAAAAACTTGCGGAAAAGTCCCTTGAACTTGGTGAGTATTTCCTCAATAAATTAAAAGAAATTAATAATCCCTTAATAAAAGATGTTCGCGGCCGCGGCTTATTTATTGGTGTTGAACTAACTGCACCTGCACGCAAATATTGTGAACAATTAAAAGACCAAGGTCTACTCTGTAAAGAAACACATGACACAGTGATTCGGTTTGCACCGCCGCTGATTATCAGTAAAGAGGAATTGGATTGGGCAATTGAGAGGATAAACAACGTACTAGGAGCATAGTTAATAAAAACTAGGGGTGCAAAAATGGGGATTTATGATGTAACAAATAGTGGAGATGAACAGGATATAGAGAAATTGAACCTTGTTACATCAACGCAGATTGTTATTCATGATGCATTAAAAAAAATGGGCTATAACCAAGAAATGTTCGAATTATTAAAAGAACCGTTACGAATGTCCAATGTCAGAATTCCAGTGCGGATGGATGATGGCTCGACTAAAATTTTTAGCGGCTTTAGGGCCCAGCATAATGATGCGGTTGGTCCAACCATGGGTGGTGTCCGCTTTCATCCTCAGGTAACAGCTAATGAGGTAAAGGCACTAGCAATGTGGATGAGCTTAAAATGCGGAATCGTTGACTTGCCCTTTGGAGGGGGAAAGGGAGCAATTCTTTGTAACCCCCGGACAATGTCATTCGGGGAACTTGAACGATTAAGCCGAGGCTACGTTCGTGCAATTAGTCAAATAGTTGGACCAACAAAGGATATCCCGGGACCCGATATGTATACCAATTCTCAGATTATGGCATGGATGATGGATGAATACAGCCGTCTCCGCCAGTATGACTCTTCCGGTTTTATTACAGGCAAGCCACTTGTGCTTGGAGGTTCTGAAGGCAGGGAAAAGGCAGGAGCAAGGGGTGTAACCATTTGTATTGAAGAAGCAGCCAAAAGATGTGGATTTAATATAAAGGGAGCTCGTGTGATTGTCCAAGGATTTGGAAATGCAGGCAGTTATATCGCCAAATTTATGCATGACGCAGGAGCGATTGTGGTTGGAATTTCCGATGTTTATGGTGCTCTCTACGATCCTGATGGGTTAAATATTAATTATCTGCTGGAACGAAGGGACAGTTTTGGTACGGTAACCTCGCTTTTTGAAGGGATCATCACCAACAAAGAGTTGCTTGAGCAGGATTGTGATATCCTCGTGCCTGCAGCGATTTCAAATCAAATTACTGCTGAAAATGCCCATAACATCAAAGCAAGAATTATTGTCGAGGCAGCAAATGGGCCAACGACGCTTGAGGCGACAAACATTCTCACCGACCGTGGGATCCTGCTCGTTCCAGATGTTTTAGCAGGGGCAGGAAGTGTAACAGCCTCCTATTTTGAATGGGTTCAAAATAAGCAGGGGTATTATTGGAGTGAGGATGAGGTCGAGGTCAAGTTGCGTTCTAAGCTGGTCAAAGCGTTCCATGAAATCTATAATCTTGCACAAACTAGTAACGTCAATATGCGATTAGCTGCATATATGATCGGTGTAAGAAAAATGGCGGAGGCATCCTTATTCAGAGGATGGGTCTGAAGAAATTCCTTGCATCGACTCGATGATGCAAGGAATTTTTTATTATAAATTAGCTCGGTTTTTTTGCAAAATGAACCATAATAACTAATAATGTAAAAGGGAAAAGGAGGTGTAATCAATTGGAGAATTTTACTTTTTGGAATCCAACCAAATTAATTTTTGGTAAGGGTGAACTAGAGAAGTTAAAAACAGAAGTGCCCCGTTATGGTAAAAAGGTGTTGCTTGTCTATGGCGGCGGCAGCATCAAACGAAGTGGTTTATATGAAAATGTTATCAACTTATTATCTGAAATCGGTGTTGAGGTTTTTGAACTTTCAGGTGTGGAACCGAATCCCCGGATTACTACCGCACGTAAAGGGGTAGACATTTGTAAGCAAGAAGGAATTGACTTCTTGCTGGCTGTTGGCGGCGGCAGTGTGATTGACTGTACAAAGCTAATCGCAGCGGGAGCGAAATATGACGGAGATGCATGGGATTTAGTCGTAAAAAAGGCATTTGCAAAAGAGGCGCTCCCATTTGGAACGGTCTTGACGCTTGCGGCAACGGGCTCAGAAATGAATTCCGGTTCTGTTATTACGAATTGGGAGACAAATGAAAAGTATGGCTGGGGAAGCCCGGTAACTTACCCTAAATTCTCTATCTTAGACCCCATTAATACGTTTTCGGTTCCGAGAAATCAAACGATTTATGGAATGGTCGATATGATGACCCATGTTCTAGAACATTATTTTCATTTAGAAGAAAGTACGGATTTTCAAGACCGCATGTGTGAATCCCTGCTCATTACAGTGATGGAAACGGCCCCTCAGTTGCTTTCTGACTTAGAAAGCTATCAACATCGGGCAACCATCCTCTACTGCGGGACAATGGCGCTTAATGGGATCTTGAACATGGGATACCGTGGGGATTGGGCTACTCACAATCTTGAACATGCCGTATCTGCTGTATATGACATTCCGCATGGCGGCGGGCTTGCCATTCTATTCCCACACTGGATGCAGCATAACTTATCCGTGAAGCCGGAACGCTTTAAGCAGCTTGCTGTTGGAGTGTTTGGTGTGAATGATAACGACAGGAGTGCCGAAGAAGTAGGGCTTGAAGGGATTCAAAAGTTACGTGAATTCTGGAATAGCATCGATGCACCGTCACGGTTAGCAGATTATGACATAGATGATTCGAAGCTAGATTTAATGGCTGACCGAGCGATGGAAAACGGAGAATTTGGGAATTTTAAAAAGTTAAATCGTGATGATGTTTTAGCCATTTATCGGGCATCGCTATAATTTATCGCTTGAGAAGAAATTTGTCGAAAATGGGTACGTTTACAATTAAAGTCCTACCTTGATAATCAGCTCATCATTCGTTAAAGTGATTATTGAAAAATAAAATTTATGGAGGATCATGCATGACACACGTTCGTTTTGATTACTCAAAAGCTTTAACCTTCTTTGGAGAACATGAACTTACATATTTACGTGATGCTGTAAAGGTTGCTCATCATTCTTTACATGAGCAAACCGGGGCAGGCAGTGACTTTTTAGGGTGGATTGACCTTCCTACCAATTATGACAAGGAAGAGTTTTCCCGCATCCAGAAATCTGCTGAAAAAATCAAGGCTGATTCTGATGTACTTCTTGTGATTGGTATCGGCGGTTCGTATCTTGGCGCACGGGCAGCAATTGAAATGCTCCAGCACAGTTTTTACAATGTATTGCCAAAAGAACAACGAAAGACACCTCAAGTTATTTTTGTCGGTAATAATATCAGTTCTACCTATATGCAGGATTTAATTGACGTCCTTGATGGAAAGGACTTCTCTATTAATGTCATTTCCAAGTCGGGTACAACAACCGAACCAGCGATTGCTTTCCGTATTTTCCGCAAGCTTCTTGAAGAGAAATATGGTCAAGAAGAAGCGCGCAAACGTATTTATGCGACAACGGACAAAGCAAGAGGTGCTCTTAAAACATTAGCAACCGAAGAGGGCTACGAGACATTTGTCATTGCTGATGATATTGGTGGCCGTTATTCAGTACTAACTGCAGTTGGGTTACTTCCAATTGCGGTAAGCGGAGCAAACCTTGAAAAAATAATGGAGGGTGCTCAGCAAGCACAAGCGGACTTTGGTCATTCCGAACTTGAAGATAATGCTGCCTACCAGTACGCTGCTGTTCGAAATGTCCTGTACAATAAAGGCAAAACGATTGAAATGCTCATTAATTATGAACCGGGGCTGCAGTATTTTTCGGAGTGGTGGAAGCAATTATTTGGAGAAAGTGAAGGGAAAGACCAAAAAGGTATTTATCCATCTTCTGCAAATTTCTCAACAGACCTTCATTCGCTTGGACAATATGTTCAAGAAGGCCGTCGTGACTTGTTTGAAACGATCATTAAGGTTGAAAAGCCACGCCACGAGTTGAAAATTGAAGCATTCGAAAATGACTTAGACGGGTTGAATTACTTAGCTGGTCAAACGATTGATTTTGTTAATAATAAGGCATTTCAAGGGACCATGCTCGCCCACACAGACGGCGGCGTTCCAAATTTAATTGTAAATATCCCAGCAATGGATGAGTATACACTAGGCTACCTTGTTTATTTCTTTGAGAAGGCCTGTGCGATGAGCGGTTACTTACTAGGAGTCAATCCTTTTGATCAACCGGGTGTTGAAGCTTACAAAGTAAATATGTTTGCCCTCTTAGGCAAACCAGGATTTGAAGAGAAAAAGGCAGAACTAGAAAAAAGATTATAATCAACAGAAACGAAAGAGAGCTGATGAGATAAAATCAGCTCTCTTTTTTTATTGAAAATTACTTAATTTGGAGAAACTAATCGTATCGATAATGAGGAGGTAAATTTAGATGATTGAATTGCCATCAAAGGTGGAAGGTAAGCAGTTTGATTTGTTTGAGTTAGAACAAAAACTAAAACCAATCGGCTATACGATTGGCGGGAACTGGGATTATGACCATGGTGCGTTTGATTATAAAATAAACGGTAGTGAAGACGGAGGCTACCAGTTTATACGCTTGCCCTTTCAAGCAGTCGACGGTCAGCTTGATGATAACAATTGTACAGTTAAGTTAGGGAGACCGTTTCTATTGTCGCACGTATTTGAGGCAAATCTAGATGATGAAGCAAGTACAGGCACCTTTTCCGGGACCTTCAATCAGTTTCAGGAGCCTGTTGATAAAGATGCTAGCTTTCCGCAGCAATATATTGAAGAAGGGAAAGCTTTGGCACAGGAATTGGAAATGCTGCTCCTAGCTGATTAGACTATTTAAAAATTAATAAGTGATCATTTTCCTCAATTTGCAAAGAGTGGGATGGATTCAGAAATGTTTCATCTCCTCTTTGAATCCCAATCAACAGGAAACCATTTTTTAATAAAATATGGCAAACATCAGTGAATGACCGTCCAATCTCCTCATCCTTAGCTCTATAGGAGGACAATCGACTGTCTTGTAACTCATGGACAATATTTGAAAGAAGCCCATCACCATTCGAATGCAGACTGTTTACCATAAAAACAGATGTCAATTTATTCGATTGAATGACTTCATCCGCCCCGGCTCTTAAGGCATTATTCACTTGCTCAGCCGTTAAGATTTCAACGATACATTTTACTTGAGGACAAATCCCTTTGATTGTGAGTAAGGTTAGAATACTATTCATATCTGCTTGGAGTTCATCGTTCCCTCTATCAGCAGTAATCAGCACCTTCTCTGCATTTTGAATATCACTTTTGATAATCGTCTCATCGACATGACCTTTGCCTTGGATAAAATGGACAAACCTTGATTTTACAGGGTTTGCTTCTAAGGTTTCATCTATTAAAACAATCATTTGTACATATTTTGAATTTGTTAGTTTACTTATTAGTTCCTTTGATCGTTCATTCCAGCCAATAATGATGATATGACCTTCACCTTTATAAGGAATTCTCCCTTCCGAAAAGGCATCTTGCTTAGTAACGGCAGCTGCTGCCAATGTTCCAAAATAGGAGGAAACAATTCCAACACCTAACAGGATTAATATGACTGCAGTTAGTCTTCCAAAGAAGGAATGTGGAACATAATCTCCATATCCCACGGTCGAAGCAGTAATAATGGCCCACCATATCCCATCAAAAATGGTAGGAAAAGTATCTGGTTCTAATAAATGAATGGATATTCCAAATGAGAGAAATACGAGTAGCGCAATGACTAGAATTCGAACGAGGAGCGGCAAGCGCAAAAAGCTGATATAAACTCTGTTCGGCACACGGACACCTCTTTCCTCGTGTTTAGCTCCATTATTTAGATCTGGTGCTGAAACAGTTATTACTATTATTGACGAAAATGAATCGATCTAATAGGCCTACATGATATTTTTGAAAATAGGCCGATGTTCACAAAAAATACGAAATTTTTTCATTAATCTACTTGTTTTTACTGCCTAAAACTTATAAATTATGGTTATCAATATTAATACAGTAACAACAAGGAAGAGGGTTGGTTTCATGACGACTGGTTTGATTACGCTGCTATCAAATATTGAAAAAACTAGGTTAGAAATGGCTGAATTAGCGCATCTATACGGTTATTCGAATCCGCATGTGGTAAAATGCAGCCAGAAACTTGATTCTCTATTAAATGTCTTTAATAATTTTGGAAAACAATAATTGATGTCGAACACATAAAACCTTCCGGGAATCATACTCCGGAAGGTTTATTTTTTTGCAGAGAGAATAATATTTTACCTAAATGCAAAATGTAAAACGGTATTTTCCTTTTTTAGTCTTGACCTATGGAGGTGAAAAAGTGTGCTTATTGAAACAAAAAAAGAGCAAAGATTCATCTTCTTAGCTTTGCTTGTCATAGCGGTCTATCTTTCTCCACTATTTATTCTTCAGGAAAATACTCATATTCGTGTTCATGATAATTTGGATTCAAACTTGGCATGGTATAAGGTCTTAGCGAGAAGTGGAGAAATGTTTGGCTCGGTTAATGCGACTATTCCTCAAATCATAAATGGACAATTATCGAGAAATGCCATTGGAACTGAATATAGTATCATTGTCTGGCTGTACGCACTTTTCCCAACCATGATTGCCTATGGTATAAGCCAAGCCCTAACAAGAATAGTCGCTTTCTTTGGAATGTATTGGCTTTTAAAAAAACACTTTTTACCTGGTGAGAAGTGGCTGTTTATACAAATTGGCACCGCTCTTTCATTTGCCCTAACTCCATTTTGGCCTTCTGGGATGCTAAGTACTTTGGGAATGCCGCTTGCACTTTGGTCATTCCTTAACATTCGCAACGGGGAGGGAGCCTGGAAGGATTATTTGGTGCTTACCCTGCTACCTTTTTATGCAAGTATTGTTTTGGGATTTTTCTTTTTTTTAACTGCCATGGTGTGCTTGTGGTTAGTTGATTGTTTCAGAAGAAAGGTATGGAACCTTCGCTTTTTGTTCGCACTTATCTATATGACCCTCATTTTTATGCTAGTTGAATATCGGCTCATTTTTTCATTTATATTAATAGATGAACCAAATAGTCGGGATGAATATTTTTATGCAACCCTGCCTTTTTGGAAATCAGTAAGACTTGTTATAAAAAATTACCTATTTGGACACACCCATGTGATGACCGTTCATACACTATTTATTTTACCCGCAACCTTTACAGCAATTTATATTGTCTTCTGGAGAAAGCTTTGGAGGCAGGAAAGGCTATTTGTTTTTTTATTCTCATTAAATATCTTGCTATCTATTTGGTATGCCTTTTGGTTTTATGAAGGATGGTTACCTTTAATAAAGCGATTCCACTTTCTAAGTACCTTTAATTTCGCTCGTTATCACTTTTTGCGACCGATGGTTATTTATGCAGGCTTTGCCCTTGCATTAAAAATCCTTTCACTACAAGGAAAGGACTGGGCTAGAACAGCTAAGTGGTATGCTGTCCTGCAGCTCCTCTTTTTAGGGCTATTTAATGATGAAATTATTTATCAAAAAAAACCCACTGTCAAAGAATTCTTTGCTGAGGAAATGTTTCAAGAAATAGATGGATATATCGGGATTCCAAAGGAAGAATATCGGATTGCTAGTATTGGAATACACCCAGCCATCTCTCAATATAACGGTTTTTACACACTTGATACCTATAATAATTTTTATCCACTAACTTATAAACATCAGTTTCGGAAAATAATTGAAAAGGAATTGGCAAAAAATAAAGAGGTTCGCAGGTATTTTGATAAATGGGGCGGCCGTTGCTACATTTTTAGCGCACAGCTTGGAAAACATTATATGATCAAGAAGGATTCTAAACGTCATTTGAAAAGTTTAATGTTGAATACGGATGCCTTTAAAGACATGGGCGGCCGCTATATTTTTTCGGCTCTGCCGATCGATAATGCCGAGAAAAATCAATTATTGTTAGTTAAAGTATTCAAATCAAAGACATCAGCATGGAAAATCTATTTATACACGACTTTGTAGACAGCGGGGGTTTAACAGATGATGGAACAAGTTCTTACAATTGTTGTACCTTGCTATAACGAGGAAGAAGTTTTACCTGTAACCATTGTTCAACTACAGCAATTGTTGAAGGAGCTCATTAACGAGAGGCTTGTTTCTAAACAAAGCAAAATCTTGTTTATTGATGACGGAAGTCAAGACCGTACATGGGAATTAATATATAAGGAAGGATTAAAAAATGAATATATTCGTGGCTTAAAGTTATCCAGAAATGTCGGTCATCAAAATGCATTACTTGCTGGTCTTTTTACAGCAATGGAGCTCTCTGATTGCGTTGTATCGATAGATGCAGATTTACAGGATGATATCAAAGTTATCCGTGAGTTTGTCCTGAAGTTTCATGATGGGAATGAAATTGTTTACGGCGTTCGCAAGGGGCGTGATACGGATACTCTTTTTAAAAGAAGTACTGCCCAAGGATTTTATAAAATCATGGAAAAGATGGGGGTTGACCTTGTTTATAATCATGCAGACTTCCGATTAATGAGTAAAAGAGCAGTGCAAGAGTTAGAACGTTTTAGCGAAGTCAATTTATTTTTGCGGGGGATTGTTCCTCTCCTCGGCTTTCGCTCGGATGTGGTTTATTATGACAGGCTTGAAAGGCAAGCGGGTGAAACGAAATATCCTTTAAAAAAGATGCTCGCCTTTGCTTTTGATGGAATTACCTCCTTTTCTGTATCGCCAATTCGCTTTGTTCTCATAATCGGATTGGTTTCTTTTTTCCTGAGCCTATTCTTTGGTGTCTATTTTTTAACGCTAAAGATTTTTGGAAATACCGAGACGGGATGGACGTCGCTGATTACTTCAATCTGGCTTATTGGCGGTTTGCAGTTAATTGCGATCGGATTGATTGGAGAGTATGTAGGGAAAATTTATAAAGAATCAAAACAGCGGCCAAAGTATATTGTTGATATTGATTCCTTTAATCTGCCAAAACCAAGACATCATTTGCTTAATCAAACAGTAGAGGATGAGTTGTATAATCTTGACCTTAGACAAATATCTGAAACCAACAACTAACTCACTGGATAAAAGTATTTTGACTTCAAAAATATAAGAGCAGCGTTATAGTTTACCTGGATTTGTAAGCTCATTTTATTTTTTATGTAGTACAAACCTATTTCTCTGAATAAAAATTATAGACAGGCTTCTATTTATTTATGGGGGAGAGATAGAGATGAATGTATTTTTGAGCTATATTCTGTTAGGGCTATCGCTGGCTGCTCCTATTGGGCCGATTAATGCAGCGCAAATTGACAGGGGAATAAGAAGCGGCTTTATGCACTCGTGGCTAATTGGGGTAGGGGCAGTTGTCGCAGATGGTGTTTATATGTTTGTGGTTTACATAGGAGTTGTCCAATTTCTTGAGACAGATTTTATGCAGACCTTTCTCTGGTTTTTTGGCTGTTTTGTATTGATGTACACAGGGATCGAAACCTTCATGAATGCAGGGAAAATAAATTTGGAGCATTCCAGAGAAAAGGAACCACTGGTCAAATCGTTTTTTTCAGGATTCCTAATGTCAATATCCAATCCGTTAACGATTCTTTTTTGGTTAGGTATTTATGGCTCTGTCCTTGCAAAAACAGCCGCAACCTACAATACTGGTCAATTAGTGTTATACAGTAGTGCCATTTTTATTGGGTTATTGATTTGGGATATTGCCATGGCAAGTGTATCCAGCAACTTTCGAAAATTCCTAACACCTCAATTACTTGTAGGGATATCCTGTTTGTCTGGACTTTCTTTAATTGGCTTTGGAATATATTTTGGAATGCAAGCTTTTAATGTTTTATTTTAAAAACAAAAACCAGCGAAAAATCGCTGGATTTTCATAAAAGATAAGAAACCATAATTTTGACTTTGAAAATTGTCCAGCTCCAGTGCCCTAGCGGCTAGTGTCCTTCGCTCTCCGCCCTACGATAAGTCAACATCGAATC
>OEPS010000616.1_pt1 | contig 12262 bp, 11 predicted proteins | sample 1539411 | NCBI WGS metagenome assembly OEPS01 (sample SAMN02671747, study PRJEB22543) | soil metagenome | biome: bacteria | place: China:Hunan Province, Lengshuijiang City | collected 2012-10-15 | depth 0.08m m | reverse complement strand
CCCGGCTTGCCGGCGCGGCGGGGGCGGCGATCGATCCCCTGCGCCGCAGCCGGGCGATTGCCGCCGACCGGCACCTACCCCATTTCCTGGGATGGGCTTCGGCGCTGCTCGCCCGTGCGCTTATCGCCGCCGGCCAGCCGGTCGGGTCGGAGGAGCTGATCGCCGAGGCGCTCCGGACGGAGGTACCGTTCTGCCACTACTACGCCCGGTGGGCACAGGCGGAGCTGGCCGTTGCCCGTGGCGATCGGGCGGCGGCAGACTTGATCGGAAGGGCGCAGGAGCTGGCGGCCCGGGGCGGCCACCTCGAGTCGGCCGCCGCGCTGGGGCGCCTTATGGTCCAAGCGGTGGGAGGGGGGTAGCGGTGGAGCATCAGGCCGGCTGGGCAGCCTTCCGGGCGGGGGAGGCGCCGGCCGCCCGAGCGATCTTCGCACCGGCTCACGCGGCTTCGCCTTCGGGGGAGACCTTCGAGGGTCTCGCCCGCACCTGCTACCTCGAGTACGAGTACTCCCAGGCGATCGAACTCTGGGAGCGGGCCTACGCCGCCTACCGCGACGGCGGGGATGCCCTCGGGTCGGTCCGCGTGGCCCGGACTCTCGGTGGGATGTACGGCCAGCTCGTGGGCGACTTGGCGGTCTGTGCCGGCTGGATCTCCCGGGCCAACTCCCTGGCGGCCGGCTCCCCGGGGTCGCCCCAGCTGGGCTGGGTGGCGCTGACCCGCGGGATGTTCGAAGGCGACCGCGACGCCAAGAACGCCCTTTTCCGCGAGGCCCTCGGGGCGGCTGCCACCCCCGGCGGAGATGCAACAGCTGCTGGGGGCCCTGGTGGGCAACCCGGCAGATGGACGCCTTTGTGAGCGTCGTGGCCGGGACCGTGTCGCCGACCGGGTTCTTCGACCCGGCCAACCTCGGCCGCCTGCTGAACCCGGTTGCCGTTTAGCGGAACGGCGCAAGCGTCATGGAGCTTCAACGGCGCGGATCCTCGCCGAGCGCCAGCTCGCCAACACGACGAAGGTCTGCGACCCGTGCTCGATCGGCTATCGACTGCAGGCCGCTGCTGGCTGTGCCCGGGCCGGGGTGACCTCACCCGGAGCCGAGGCCACCAGGCTATGGCCGAGCGCATCGTCGCATGCGGCGGGGTGGCCCGTGGTCTGCAAGCGTGTGGGAGGCCCGGGCCGAGCTGCGTTTGGCGGAAGGGGAGCCAGGGCAGGCGCTGGCCTTTCTCCGGGAGGCGGCCGAAGGGATCGCCAAGGCGGGGCGTCCCGTCGACGAGCGGCGGTGCCGGACGGGCGCGGAGGCGATCGCCCGGGCCCCCTCCCGACCGAGCTCCGGGCAGGCCTGCCACCAGTCGTGCTGGCCACACACGACCTGGGGGTCCAGGCTCGGGTTCAGCTTGGCCCGGGCGCGCGCGGACCCGAGCGAGGTTTCCACCCGGACCCAGTCGCCAGCGGCGATGCCGCGGGCCCGGGTGGTCTCGGGGTTGAGCTCGACCTGGGGGCCGGAGACCGCGACGCCATCTCCCGGCCTGCGGCCGCGCCGGCCTGCTTTAGGGATTTCGAGGGGCAGTTGTGGTGCTGGCGCGCCACGCCAGACGCTATTGATCGGACCGAATAACATCGACGGAGATCTCCAACGCCGATGTCGTTCCTCTATTCTCCAGCCAGTGTGTGGTGTTCCTATCCTCCGGCCATCCCACTCCAGGCCCATAGTCCGTAGCGACTCCATTTCGATGGTCAGTGATCGTTCCTTGCAGTACGTAGACGATGCCTGGTCGGTCCTTGTGGTCGTGAATCGGGCCGAAGACGGCTCCCGGCTCGAAGCTGAACATGCGCATTCGAAGTTGACGCCCTGCCATCTCCTTGATTTCCGGGCCCAGGTCAACCGTTGCAAGCACCTGCGCGGTGACACCTTTCGTGTCCGGCGCCGTTCGTTCGTTGCTCAACGTCCTCACCTCTCTGTCCTTCCGCGTATTTCCCCGACCTACAGGCTACGGCGAAAAATCTCCACAATCTGTCGCTGAAGGCAACCGCTCAGCCGTTGACGGCTCCCCGCGGACCCATTACGATACAGGGGTATACCGTATTGAAATGAAAGGACCTCCCCATGGATGCCGCAACGATCTACGCACGACGCTGGTGGATGGTGGTCGCGTTGTGCTTCAGCCTGCTGATCATCGGGATGGACCTGACCATCCTCAACGTAGCGCTGCCGACCCTGGCCAAGGACCTGCACGCCGGCACCTCGTCGCTGCAGTGGATGGTCGACGCCTACACCCTGGTCTACGCCTCGATGCTGCTGACAACGGGCAGCCTGGGCGACCGGTTCGGGCGCAAGGGCGCCCTCAATACGGGCTTGGTCATCTTCGGGCTCGGCTCGCTGGCCTCAGCATTCTCCGGGTCGGCCAACCTGCTGATCGCCTGCCGGGCCGTCATGGGCCTCGGCGGCTGCCTGATCATGCCGGCCACGCTGTCGATCCTGACGAATGTGTTCACCGACCACCGGGAGCGGGCCAAGGCGATCGGCTTCTGGGCGGCGGTGGCCGGCCTCGGTATCGTCGCCGGCCCGACGATCGGCGGCATCCTCCTCCAGCACTTCTGGTGGGGCTCGGTGTTCCTGATCAACGTCCCCGTCGTGGCCATCGCCCTGATCGCCGGCAAGTTCGTGGTGCCGACCAGCAAGGACCCCAACGCCACGCCGCTCGACCCGGTCGGGACGGTGCTGTCGGTGGTCGGGCTCTCGCTCGTGCTCTACGCCATCATCGAGGCCCCGACGGTCGGGATGGGCTCCAGCACCGTCATCGGCACACTGCTCGCCGGGCTGGCGGTCGTCGGCGGCTTCGTCGCCTGGGAGCTGCACTCCGACCACCCGATGCTCGACGTGCGCTTCTTCGAGGACCGCCGGTTCACGGCGGCGTCGCTCACCATCACCCTGGCGTTCTTCGCCCTGAACGGCCTGATGTTCTTCCTCACCCAGTACCTGCAGTCGGTGCTCGGCTACTCGACCCTCAGCGCCGGCCTGGCCCTGATCCCGGTCGGGGTGGCGATGGCGATCGCCGCACCGTCCAGCGCCAAGATCGACGCCCGGCTGGGCTCGAAGGTCACGGTGGTCGTCGGGATGGCGATCGCGGCGGCGGGGGTCGGCGTGCTCGCGCTGGCCAGGGCCGGTTCCCCGTACACGCTCGTCGCCCTCGCCCTCGGGCTGCTCGGCATCGGTGGTGGCCTGGTGATGACCCCGGCGACCAACTCGATCATGGGCTCGCTGCCGCTGGCCAAGGCAGGGGTCGGCTCGGCAGTCAACGACACGACCCGCCAGGTCGGCGGCGCCCTCGGCGTGGCGATCCTGGGCAGCATCGCCAGCGCCCTGTACCGGTCGAAGGTCGCCGCAACCGCCAGCTTCGCTGCCCTGCCGTCGGCGGCCCGTAGCGTCGTGCGGGCGGGCATCGGCAACGTGGCGATCGTCCGCCACCAGCTTCCGGCCGCAGCCGGGGCGCTGTCGGCGCAGCTGAAGGCGCAGTCGTCGACGTCGTTCGTCGGCGCCATGCACTTCACGGCGGTGGTGTGCTCGGTCTTCGTCCTCCTGGGTGCCCTGGTCGCCCTGATCTGGCTGCCGGCCCGGGCCGACGACGACCCCGCCGCCGCCCGCCGGCGGGGGGTGGCGCCGGAGCTTGCCGACCCGGCCCAGCCGCTCGGCGAGGAGGTCGCTGTCCCGGTCGCGGCGGTGGCTGGCGAGGCTGTGGCTGAGTTGGCGGCACTGGCCGAGGAGCCGGCGGTCACCACGCTGCCGGCGACGGGGGGGTAACGGGCGATGGCCGGCGACGCCAGGGCCTCATCGGGACACGGTGGGAGCGGCAGGCCGCGCAGCGCCGCGGCCGACCGCGCCCTGATCGACTCGACCCTGGCCCTCCTCCAGGAGGAGGGCTACGCGTCGCTGTCGATGCTCGGGGTTGCGCACCGGGCCGGAGTCTCACCGGCGACGCTGTACCGGCGATGGTCCTCGAAGGAGGACCTTGTCGGGGCGGCGCTGGCGTCGCTCCACTCCGGCTGGGAGCTCCCGGACACCGGAAGCCTCGAGGGCGACATCGCCTTTGTGCTCAACGTTCTGGTCGCCAAGTTCAACCAGGAGCCCGGGACGCTGCTGTACGGGCTGATCGGCGAGTTCGTGCGCAACGCCGACCTCCGCCGCCTGGTCCAGGAACGGCTGGGGGCGCCAGGCAGCGGCTTCGTCGACCAGATCCTCAGCCGGGCGGTCGCCCGGGGCGAGATCGAGCCGCAGGACCCGGCGCTGGCCCGGAACATGATCGCTGGGCCGGTCTTCCACCGCTACCTGATGGACGGGTCGACGCCGACGGCTGAGGAACTCGCCGCGCTGGTACCGATGATCGTCGGGAGCCTGAAGGCCAGCCGGGGCGGGGCGGCAGGGCGCTGACCCGCCCCCGCGCCACTGCCTCCTTGAGGGCGGGGTGGGTAGCTGCGCTGCTCCGGGGCTGCCTCAGCGGAACAGCAGGCGGATCAGCCCCGACGCCAGGGTGTAGGCGCCGGCGATGACGAACACCGCCACGACCAGGATGATCGGCCCCACCCACCAGTCGCTCTGGCGGTCGATCGGGCTGGCCTCGCCCGGTTCGCCGAGGTACAGGGCGAGGCTGTGGCCCTGCTCGTCCCGGATGACCGCGTGATCGGCGTTGCCGTCGTCGAGGGAGGAGGCCCCCACCATCAGGTCGGCCACCTCCTCAGCGCCCAGCTGGACCGTCACCTCTTCCAGGGTGTGGCCCTGGGCGTCCCGGATCTCCACGAGAAGGGATTGTACGAGCGGGAGCTACTCGTACTGGAGGGCGTCGGTGACGTTCAGCCCGGCGGCCCGCTGCGCCGGGTAGATCGCCGCCCCGACGGCGGCGGCCACACCCAGGCCCAGCACGGCGAGGTAGGCGAGCGGCTCGATCACCGTCGGGATGCGGAGCCCGGTCTGGATCTCGGTGATCTTGTGGGCGAACAGGCCGACACCGGTGCCCACCAGCCAGGCTAAGGCGACGCCCATCACCCCGAGCAGCAGCGATTCCAGCACGACCATGCGCCGCAGCTGGGTCCGGCCCATCCCGACCGCCCGCAGGATGCCGAGGTCGCGCCGGCGCTCGAAGGTCGATATCAGCAGTGTGTTGGCCACGCCCAGGGCGGCGACCAGCACCGCCACGATCTGGACGCTGCCGATCAGCCGCTGGAGGCTGGACACGATGGCGGCCAGCCGGGCGATGAACTGCGCCCTGGTCTCCGGGGTCAGCCCGTAGCGGGGGCCGAGCGCGCGGGCGATCTCGCTGGACACCCCCGCCGGGGTGGCTCCCGGTTTCAGGAAGACGTCGATGACGTCGGCGACGTTCAGCCCCCAGTCGGCCTGCGCCTCCTCGTAGGTCACGTAGAAGGTGGGCAGCACGGCGGACGGGTCGTCGTAGATCCCCCCCACCGTGAAGGTCGCCGTGCCCGAGAGGGCCGCCGGGGCGGCCATGGTGACCCTGTCGCCGACGTGCAGCCCGAACCGCCCGACGGCCGAGTCGGAGATCAGGATCCTCCCCGGGGTGACCATCGCCGCGTTGATCGCCCGGTCGTGGGCAGTCAGCGCGGCGTCGCTGGCATAGCGGGCGTAGCCCTCCTCGGAGATGGCCAGCACCGGTGCGATGTGGCCGCGGTAGGTGGTCAGCATGGTCTTGGACGGGTAGGCGGCGGCGACGCCGGGCATGCCGGCGATCGAGGTCGCCACACCGGCGTCGATGCCGAGGCTCGATCCGTAGGGTGCCCAGTCGTGCGAGGCGACGATCAGGTCGGCCTGGATCAGCCGGCTGAGCCCGGACTCGAAGGCGCTCTGGAACGAGGAGATGTCGACCTGCACCCCCACGACCAGCGCCAGCGCCAGGACGACCGCCCCCACGGTGTAGGCGGTGCGGGCGGGGGAGCGCTGCAGCTCGCCGGCGGCCAGCCGCAAGGTCGCCCTGGAGTTCCCGGCCGGGCGGAGCAGCCGGCCGGCGAGAGCCGGGACCAGCGGCCGCACCAGCACGGCGATCCCTCCGACGAACAGGAACATCGCCCCGGTCGGCAGGCTGAGGCTGGCACTCGGGGCGTGGACCCAGTAGGCGGCGACCCCGGCACCGACACCGACCAGCACCAGCCCAACCGGCACCGGGCGCCATCCCCCGACCCCGGCCGGCTCCTCCAGCGCGGCCCGGGGCCCGAGGTTGGCCGCCGGCTCCGCCCGGGCCACGCGCCGGGCCGGGCCGGCCGCCGCAGCCATCGAGGCCAGCACCCCGCCGACACCGGCCAGTACCAGGTCCTGCCAGGAGAGCACCAGGTGGTTGACGCTGACCGGGAGCAGGTCCTCCAGGCCCGCCCCGCGGAGGGCGAGCAGGATCCGGGCCAGCAGCAACCCGCCGGCGAGCCCGACCACCGAGCCGGCAGCCCCCAGCAGCGCCCCCTCGGCGACCAGCAGCCAGAACGTCTGCCGCCGCTTGGCACCGACCGCCCGGAGGATCGCCGCCTCGCCGGCCCGCTCGACCGAGGCCATCGACATCGTGTTGTAGACCAGGAACGCGCCGACGAACAGGGCGACGATGGCGGCGACGTTGAGGACGACGTTGACCGTGGCGGTGATCTGCTTGACGTCGTTGCTCCTGAGCGCCAGCGGGCCGATCCGCACCGACGGGCCCAGGCGCTGCTCCAGCGCCAGCCGGGCGGTGGCGGCGTCACGGCCGGTCCGTACGTACAGGGCGTCGATCCGGCCCGGGCGGTTGAACAGGCCCTGAGCGGTCAGCAGCCCGGTGGCAACGAACTGCGACCCGCCGGGGGAGGGGGCCAGATAGCCGCCGAGGTGGGTCGTCACCCAGCCTTGCGGGGTGTAGATCTGGAACTGGCCGCGGCCGGACACACCGAGCTTGCGGGCGAGCGAGGCCGGCATCAGCAGGCCGGTCAGGTCGGCATTGGCCAGGTTGGCGCCGGCCAGCGAGCGCGGGGCGAGCGCCAGGATGCCCGGCTCGAAGCCGATCAGGGCAACGCTGACCTGCCCGCCGCCGCCTCCCGGGTGTGCCCGGAGGTAGGTCGTCGCCTCGATGGTCCCGGCGGCGGCCAGGACGCCCTGGGTGCCGCGGGCCAGGTCGAGGTCGCGTTGCGGGACGCTGACCTCGGTGACGGGCCGGATCTCGAAGGTGGCGTTGGTCGCCGCCGCCAGCGAGGCGTTGCGGAGCGCCGCGCTGATCGACGTGGTCAACCCCCCAACGGCCACCGCGAGGGCCACCCCCGAGGCGATCCCGGCAATCGACAGCGCCAGCCGGAGCCGGTGGGCGGTCAGGTGGCGGGAGTTCAGCGCCCAGTTCAGCCGGAGGCCGGTAGCCAGCCGGGGACGGCCTTGCGGCACACCGAGTCCTGACCTCCCCAGCGTGCGACCGGCCACCGATTCAGGCCTGGACGGCGACCGTCTCGACCAGGCCGTCGCGCATCAGCACGGTGCGCTCCCCGGGGAGGGCAGCGTCTGGCTGGTGGGTCACCAGCACGACCGCCGACCCGTGCGCCGCCGGGGCCTCCCGGAGGATGCGCATGATGTCGGTCCCGGAGCCGGAGTCGAGGTTGCCGGTCGGCTCGTCGGCCAGGATCAGCGAAGGCCGGATCACCAGCGCCCGGGCGATCGCCACCCGCTGCTGCTCCCCCCCGGACATCTCCCGCGGGAGGTGCCCGGCCCGGTGCGCCATGCCGACGGCCTCCAGGGCGGTCAGCGCCTCGGCGCGGATCCGGGCGGCTGGCCAGCCATCGAGGAGCAGCGGTAGCCCGACGTTGTCGGCCGCTGCGAGCGTCGGAAGCAAATGGAAGAACTGGAAGATGAACCCGATCGAGCGCCGCCGGCGCAGGGTCAGCTCGTCGTCGGACATCGACGCCAGCGCTGACCCATCGAGCAGCACCTCGCCCGAAGTCGGCCGGTCGAGGCCGGCCATGATGTGCAGCAGGGTCGACTTCCCCGACCCGGATCGGCCGGTGACAACAACGAAGTCGCCCGCCTCGACCGTGAGCGAGACTCCCCGCAGCGCCTGCACGACCTCCTCGCCCCGCCGGTACACCCGACTGACATCCCGCAACTCGACGAGCGGGGCACCCCTCACGGAAGGCTGGTCAGCGTCGCCACCTGATGGTCGCTGAACGGCTGGCCGGCCACGGTGCCGGTCGTCATGGTGTCGCTGGTGATCGGCACGCCCGCCGTGGCCGAGAACAGGACGGTCGAGGTGGCGGTGACGTTGACCGAGGACTCCGCCTGGTAGTGGAGGGTGGTCTGGACCTTCCAGACGTTCCAGGTTTGGCCAGCGGCCGAGACCGTTTCGTTGTCGACGACGCCGACGGTCACGTCGCCCGAGCAATTGGCGCTCGACCAGGAGGCGGTCGGCAGCGACCCGACCTTCAGCGGGTTGGGGAGCGCGGTCGGTGGCGGCGTGTACGAGCAGTCGTAGTTGGCCAGACCGGCGTAGGTCAGGGTGGAGTCCGTGATAGCGACCGCCGAGGGCCCGTAGGTCCAGGTGGTCGAGCTGCTGGCGTTGTCCTGGGGGGAGCTGACCTTCGCCGTCACCTGGGTCCCACTGATCGTGAAAACGGTCGACAGCGAGGCGCCCGCCGGGTAGGGCTGGGCGGCTGGGGCCAGCGGCGTCTGGTACGACCCGGAGAGGGCGTAGGTGTAGCTGCCGGCAGCCGGGACGGCGATGGTCGCAGGAACGGACGACCCACCGGTCGGGGATGGCGCCGGGCTCGCTCCGGTGTGGGCGGGCGACGGCGGCTTGGACGGGGTGGGCCGGGCCAGCGGAGGCGCCGGCACCCGCGAGGGCGATGGTGAGGGTGACGGGGAGGCGAGGGAGAGGCTGGGGCTCGGCGAGGCGAGCGAGGTGGGGGAAGCGGAGGGGGACCTACGGGGGGCCGTCGAGGGCTTCGCCGAGCTGCACCCGGCTGCGACCAGGCCCACCAGGGCCAGGAGCGCGGGCAGCGCACGCCGCAGGACCCGGCACGTTGCCGGTTCGACCCGAGCGCGGCACTGCCAGGAGAGCTTCATGAGACTCCCAATAGCTTACCGGCGGCGCGGGCGTCGGCCGCGGCGGCCGCCCCGCAGTGGCAGCACCGATTGAGCCGGAACGGCCGGCGGGCGGCCTCAGCCCAGAGACCGGCCTCGGCGGGGATCGCCGGGTTGACCACCCGCCCGATCACCACGACCCCGGCGACCCGCGCCCCCGCCCGGTGGAGGGCAGATGCTGCGCTCTGGACGCTGGCACCGGTGGTGTAGGTGTCATCGACGAGGACGACCTCGAGGCCGGTGACGTCGCCGATCACCGCGAAGGCGGCGTCATCCGCTCGGTTGTGTCCCGGCGGCGCGCCGGTGACCAGCGTCCGCCGGTACCGGCGGCGCAGCCACGGCGACGCGCGGATCACTCGTTCCATCGGGAAGCGATCGCGCCGCCGGCGGGTCGAGGGCACCGCGGTGAGCACCCAGCCGTCGCCCATCCCGGGGGCGGCGCAGGCAAGGTGGACGCACAGGAAGTGGCTGAGCAGCCGGGAGAGGCCCCGCCGGCAACGGCGCCGCTCAGCGGCCGTGGCCCCGTCCTTGTATCGCCGGAGCAGGTGCCAGAGGCCGTCGCCGGCTCGGAACAGCGAGATGGGGGTGACCCCCGCGGCAGGCTGGATCACCTGGCCCGAGGTCACGAAACAGGCGTAACACCGGTCCCGGCCCGGACGGCAGGCGGCATGGCAGCTCGAGCACACCCCCGGCCCGGCCGGCGGCACCCAGGTGCAGGCGGCAACCACGGGATCGAGTGGCGCCGCCAACCGCCTCGCCACCTCCAGCATCCGGCCCCGCGCCGGCCCGCTGAGCAGTTCCATGCCCGCCATCGTACGGAGGGGGTACGACAGCCAGCGCCCAGGCGAGCCACTTCGCCTTCCAGGTCCTTTTGTGAGTAAAAACCGCGCATATATGACGGTTTTTACTCACAAAAGCGTAGCGACCGGCCTTGCGCCCCGACGTGGACGAGCGGTCGGCCGGGCCGCGTCGCAAATCAGTCAAGTCTGGCCCACCCCAGCCCAGCCGCGCGATACTGTCCGAGTCATGGCCGCACCGCCACCCGAGGACGTCGGGCTTGACGAGGACGACATCGCCCTGCGCTCGATCGCCCGCGAGTTCGTCCGCCGCCAGGCGGCCCCGGCGGTCGAGGGCTACGAGGACCGGGCCGAGGACCCGCTCCCGCTGTACCGGAAGCTGGGCGAGCTGGGCTTGGCCGGCATCCCGTTCGACGAGGCCTACGGCGGCTCCGGGCGCCCGTACCGCAGCTACCTGCTCGTCATCGAGGAGCTCGCCCGGGTGTGGGCCGGGCTGGCCGTCGGGCTCGGGGTCCACACGTTGGCCTGCGACGCCCTGCAGCGGTTCGGGTCGCCGGCGCTCAAGGGCGAGCTGCTGCCGGCGATGCTGGCTGGGGAGCGGTTCGGCGCCTACGCCCTGACCGAGGCCTCCTCGGGCTCGGATGCCGCCGCGCTGGTGACCAAGGCGGAGGCTGTCGATGGCGGCTACCGGCTCTCCGGGCGCAAGCAGTTCTGCACCCGCGGTGGCGAGGCCGACGTCGTCCTGGTGATGGCCCGCACCGGGGAACCGGGGCCGAAGGGGATCAGCGCCTTCCTGGTCGACAAGGACGCGCCCGGGTTCGTGCCCACCCGGGTTGAGTCGAAGATGGGCTGGCGGTCGTCGCCGACCTGGGAACTGCTCCTGGACGACTGCATCGTCCCGGCCGACCGGCGGCTGGCCGGCGAGGGCCAGGGGTTCGCCATCGCGATGGCCGCACTCGACGCCGGCCGGCTCGGGATTGCCGCGGTCTCGATCGGCCTGGCCCAGGCCGCCCTCGACGCCGCCGCCGCCTACGCCGCCCAGCGCGAGCAGTTCGGCGGGCCCATCTCCGCCCTCGAAGGCATCCAGTTCCTGCTGGCCGACATGGCAACCGGCATCGAGGCCGGCCGGGCGCTCTACCGCCGGGCGGCCGAGCTCAAGGACGCCGGCGCCCCCTATTCGGCCCAGGCGTCGATGGCGAAACTCTTCTGCTCGGACACCGCGATGGCCGTGACCACCGATGCGGTGCAGGTCCTGGGCGGGTACGGGTACGTCGCCGACTATCCGGTCGAGCGTTACCTCCGCGAGGCCAAAGCGCTGCAGATCGTCGAGGGGACCAACCAGATCCAGCGGGTGATCATCGGCCGCCGGCTGGGCGGGAATACTCGCTAACGGCGCTGGCGTTTCCCCCGGCCGGGAATGGACATTGCACAGGTTTCGTAAAGGTGCATAATCACGCCCTCAAGGGCGACGGGGCAGCGGGGAAGGGATCACCATGAGCGAGATCTTTGAAGAACCAGAGCCGGAAGAGGAAGACGAAGAGGAGGACCTCGAAGGCGACGAGGAGGAGGACGACATCGTCGAGTCGTCCTCGCTCGGTGAGGCCAGCCTGGAGGAGATCCTCTCCAAGCGCGGCGACGTCGCCGAGATCGAGGAAGAGGAGGACTCGCTCCTCGACCTGACCCCGGACGAGCGGATGGAGACGCTCTCGATCCGGCCGATCCCGAAGCAAGCCAACGAGTTCGTGTGCAGCCACTGCCATCTGGTCAAGCACCAGAGCCAGCTCGCCGACGCCGGAAAGCAGCTCTGCAAGGATTGCGTCTGAGCGACCCCCTGCCCGCGCTGGCGGCCCTGGTGGCCGGCGGGGCGAGCGGGGCGGCGGCGGCGTTGGCGTTCCCCCCCGCCGACTGGGGCCCGCTGGCGTTCGTAGCACTGGTACCGCTGGCGGTCATGTTCCGGCAGGCCCGGGCGGGCCTGGTAGCGGTCGCATCGGCCGCCTTCGGGCTGACCTTCTTCGGACTGCTGCTTCCCTGGATCCACCTCTTCGGCCTCGCCGCCTACCTGCTCCTGGTCGTCCTCGAGACCGCGTTCGTCGTGGCGGCGCTGGTGCTGGGCGCCATCGCCCGGCGCCGGCTGCCCCGGGGACTGGCGGTGCTCGCCTTCCCGGTCGCCTTCCTGGCCGGGGAGTACGCCCGCTCCCATCTGCCGCTCGGCGGCTTCCCGTGGGGCGGTCTCGGCTACTCGCAGCACAACGCCCCGGGGGTGCTCCAGCTGGCCGCTTACACCGGGGTGTGGGGGGTGACCTTCCTCGTCGCCACCGTCAACGCGCTGTTCGCCGAGGCATCCGCCGCGGCCTGGGCGCTGGTGCGCCACCAGCCCGGTGCCGTAGCGGC
>OEPS010000615.1_pt1 | contig 12284 bp, 9 predicted proteins | sample 1539411 | NCBI WGS metagenome assembly OEPS01 (sample SAMN02671747, study PRJEB22543) | soil metagenome | biome: bacteria | place: China:Hunan Province, Lengshuijiang City | collected 2012-10-15 | depth 0.08m m | reverse complement strand
AGGCTGCGATCTTTTGATTTTGCATTTTAAGATCAAAAGATCGCAGCCTGCGGCAGCTCCTACAGCAATTGATGGGTTACTCGATACCCACCTGGTTACGGCCATTGTTTTTCGCCTGATACAACCCGCGATCCGCCGCCGAGATCAGCAATCGGCAGTCGCTGCCCGCCTGCGGCACCATGGTCGCCAGGCCGATACTGATGGTCAGGCTCGCCCCTTCGCTCGGAGTGTTGTGCGGAATCTTCAGCGCCGCCACGGTCTGGCGCAGCTTCTCTGCCACCAGCCGGGCACCGCCCGGCGAGGTGTTCGGCAGTACCAGCGCGAACTCTTCACCGCCGTAGCGTGCCGGCAGATCCGACGGTCGCGCGCTGGCGTCGCGGATCGCCGTGGCGACCTTGCGCAGCGCCTCATCGCCTTCGACATGGCCAAAGCTGTCGTTGTACGACTTGAAGTAATCGACGTCGATCATCAGCAACGACAACTGGCTCTGATCGCGCAACGAGCGGCGCCACTCCAGCTCCAGGTACTCGTCGAAGTGCCGGCGGTTGGACAGCCCGGTCAGGCCGTCGGAGTTCATCAGCCGTTGCAGCACCAGGTTGGTGTCGAGCAACTGCTGCTGGCTGACGCGCAACGCACGGTACGCCGCATCCCGCTGCAGCAGGGTCATGTAGGAGCGCGAGTGATAGCGAATGCGCGCCACCAGCTCGATGGTGTCCGGCAGCTTCACCAGATAATCGTTGGCCCCGGCGGAGAACGCCGCGCTCTTGATCAGCGGATCTTCCTTGGTCGACAGCACAATGATCGGGATGTCCTTGGTCGCCGGGTGATTGCGGTATTCGCGCACCAGGCTCAGGCCGTCGAGGCCGGGCATCACCAGGTCCTGCAAAATCACCGTCGGCTTGATCCGGACCGCCTGGGCGATGGCCTGGTGCGGGTCGGAACAGAAGTGGAAGTCGATGTTCTCTTCATTCGACAGCCCACGGCGCACGGCTTCGCCGATCATCGCCTGATCGTCCACCAACAACACCATGGCGGCGTTTTCGTCGGTTTTAATGTCGTCGATCTGTAAATCATTCATGGGCGGTCACCTGAGTACTGCGGGGGCCAGGATTGCGGAAAACGCTGTTCATTTGGGGAAAACCTCCAGCAATCGTGGCGCTATCTTTTCCAGTGGACGGATTTCGACGGCTGCATCGATGGCCGCTGCGGCCTTGGGCATGCCGTACACCGCACTGCTTTGCTGATCCTGCGCGATGGTCAGGTATCCCTGCTGGCGCATGAGCTTAAGCCCTTGCGCCCCGTCGCGTCCCATTCCGGTCAATAAAACCCCGATGGCATCACCGTTCCAATAGTTGGCGACACTTTCGAAGAAGACGTCGATCGAGGGTCGGTAGATCTCGTTGACCGGCTCGGCGGTGTAGGCCAGCGTGCCGTTTTTCAATAAGCGAATATGGTGATTGGTGCCAGCCAGCAGCACCGCGCCGGCCTGTGGCGGCTCGCCTTCGCGGGCCAGGCGGACGTCCAGGCCACTGGCGCTGGCCAGCCATTCGGCCATGCCCGCCGCAAACACCTGATCGACGTGCTGCACCAGCACAATGGCCGCCGAAAAATCGCGTGGCAGGCCCTTGAGCAATACTTCCAGCGCTGCCGGCCCGCCGGCAGACGAGCCGATCGCCACCAGCCGCTTGCACGACGCCGAACTGCGGTGCGGTGTCGCCACCGGACGCGAGCGCGGGGTTTTCTCGCCGATCAGCCAGCCGATATTGAGGATCTTGCGCAGCAACGGCGCCGCCGCTTCCTGCGCGTTACCGGCCCCCAGGGCCGGGGTATCGACCACATCCAGCGCACCGTGGCCCATGGCTTCGAAGACCCGGTGCACGTTCTGCTGGCGGTCAACCGTAACGATGACGATCGCGCACGGGGTTTCAGCCATGATCCGTCGCGTGGCCTCGACGCCGTCCATGACCGGCATGATCAGATCCATCAGGATCAGATCCGGGGTGTTTTCGGCGCACAGACGCACGGCCTCGGCGCCGTTGCCGGCCACCCAGACCACTTGATGCGCCGGTTCGAAGGCCAGCGCACGGCGCAAAGCCTCCACCGCCAGTGGCATGTCGTTGACGATTGCGATTTTCATGCCCGCGCTCCTCCAATGAGCTCAACCACTGCATCGAGCAGGGCGTCGTCATGAAAACTGGCCTTGGCTAAATAATAGTCGGCGCCCGCATCCAGTCCACGACGGCGGTCCTCTTCACGGTCCTTGTACGAGACCACCATCACCGGCAGCGATTGCAGACGGGTATCGCGGCGCAGCAACGTAACCAGCTCGATGCCGTCCATGCGCGGCATGTCGATGTCGGTGATCAGCAAATCGAAGTCCTCCGAACGCAGCGCGTTCCAGCCGTCCATGCCATCCACCGCGACCGCCACGTCGTAGCCGCGATTGAGTAGCAGCTTGCGCTGCAGCTCGCGCACCGTGAGCGAATCGTCGACCACCAGAATCCGTTTGCGCGCCACCTCGGCGGCCTGGTTGCCATGCCGCGCAATACGCTCCAGGCGCCCGGTATTGAGCAGTTTGTCCACCGAGCGCAGCATGTCCTCGACATCGACGATCAGCACCACCGAGCCATCGTCAAGCAGCGCCCCGGCGGAGATGTCCTGCACTTTGCCCAGACGTTCATCCAGCGGCAGCACCACCAGAGTGCGCTCGCCGACAAAACGTTCGACCGCCACGCCATAGACCGCATCGCGCTCGCGGATCACCACGACCTTGAGGGTTTCGCCGCTGCTCTGACTGGCCGGACGATTCAGCAACTGGCTGGCGGCGACCAACCCGACATGTCGGCCTTCGTGCCAGAAATGCTGGCGACCTTCGATCTGCACGATGTCCTGTGGCTCCAGATCGCACATGCGCTCGATGTGCGCCAGCGGAAACGCATAGGCTTCCTCGCCGACCTCCACCACCAGACTGCGCACCACGGACAGGGTCAGCGGCACTTCCAGATGAAAGCGGCTGCCCTCGCCCGCCGTCTGCTCCAGCACCACTGCGCCGCGCAGCTGCCGGACCATGTGCTGCACCGCGTCGAGGCCGACGCCACGCCCCGACACTTCGGTGACCGTGTCGCGCAGGCTGAAACCCGGCAGAAACAGGAACGTCAGCAACTCTTCCTCGCTCAATTGTGCGGCGGTTTCGGCCGGTGACAATTGGCGTTCGACGATGCTGCGGCGGACCTTTTCCAGGTCGACGCCATTGCCGTCGTCACTCAGTTCGAGCACCAGCAAACCGGCCTGATGCGAAGCACGCAGGCGGATCAGGCCCTCTTCGGACTTGCCCTTGAGCAGGCGTTGTTCCGGGGTTTCGATGCCGTGGTCGACCGCGTTGCGCAGCAGATGGGTCAGCGGCGCTTCGAGTTTTTCCAGTACATCGCGGTCGACCTGCGTCTTCTCGCCTTCGATTTCCAGCCGCACCTGTTTGCCAAGGCTGCGCCCCAGATCCCGCACCATGCGCACTTGCCCGGTGAGCACATCGGCGAACGGACGCATGCGGCAGGCCAGCGCGGTGTCGTAGAGCACTTGTGCACGCTGGCTGGCCTGCCAGGCAAATTCGTCGAGCTCGGCGTTCTTTTCCGCGAGCAATTGCTGGGACTCGGCCAACAGGCGCCGCGCCTCTTCAAGGGCTTCTTGGGCTTCGAGGCTCAGCGCGTGTTCCTTGAGGTGTACGTTGAGGCTTTCCAGCGCCCGCAGACCATTGTTCTGCATGCGCCTGAGGCGCTGCATGGTCGCCAGATGCGGCTTGAGGCGCTGGGTTTCGACCAGTGATTTACTCGACAGGTCGAGCAGGCTGTTCAGACGCTCGGCAGTGACCCGCAGCACGCGCTCGCCACCTTCGGTGGTGCGTTTGCTCTTGCGCGGCGCCGGGTCGGAGGTTTCCAGCGGTGCATCAACCGCCGGCCTGGGCGCTGGCGGTGGCGGTGGCGTTTCAATCGGCGCAGACGGTGCCTGCATCTGCAATTCGGCCATGGGCGGCGACGCCACGGCAGGCGGTGTCGAAGGGTCGAGCAGGCGCCCCATCAACGCCACATACGCCTCAATGTCCGGCGTTTGCGGGGCATTCGCCGGCGTAGCGATGCGCATCAACAGATCGGTGCCCTGCAACAACGCATCGATGTGTTCGGGGCGCAGCAACAGCCGTTTTTCCTGAGCGCTGACCAGACAATCTTCCATCACGTGGGCAACGCTGACGCCGTTGTCGATGCCGACGATCCGCGCCGCGCCCTTGAGCGAGTGCGCCGCACGCATGCACGATTCCAGATAGTCAGCCTGGGTCGGATTACGCTCCAGCGCCAGCAGCCCGCTGCTGAGCACCTGGGTCTGGGCTTCGGCTTCCAGGCTGAACAGCTCCAGCAGCGAGGCGTCGCGCATTTGCTCGGGGGTCATGTGAGGCTCCGGGTCACGGCGGACAGCAGCTGTTCTTCATCCAGCCAACGCAAACTGCGCCCGCGGAATTGCAGGACACCACGGGTGTATTTGGCGCTGGCCGTGCTGTTGTGCTCACCGCCGGCACGCGACGCGGCGTCGAGAATGCGTTCGTCGATGGCGTGGATGCCGTCGACCTCATCCACTGGCACCACCACCGGCCCGCCGTGGGCGGCGATGATCAACATGCGCGGCATGATCCGTGCGCCCGTGGCCGGTGCGGCGTTGCCATCCAGATCGAGCAACTCGACCAGCGACAGGCACGCCACCAGCGCGCCGCGCACGTTCGCCACGCCGAGCAGGGCCCGCGAGCGCTGGTGTGGCAACGAGTGGATCGCCTGCAGCGGAGCGACTTCCACCAGACTGCGAGTGGCCAGGCCCAGCCACTCTTCGCCAAGGCGGAACATCAGCAGCGAACGGGTTTTCACATCGCTTTCGACCGCCACGGCGACCGGGTCGCGCTCATCCTGCTGCAACGCATAGCGGTCGAGCAGACGCGTGGCGGCAGCGGAATACACCGCGCAGTTTCGGCAGTGAATGTGCTCGGCCAGCAACGGGCAGGACTTGTCGCCGTGAATGCCGATGCGGTTCCAGCAGTCATCGATGGCCCGGGCGTCTTCGTGGGTGACGTTCAAGGTGTCGGACGGGATCATCGTTTACGCTCACTGTCGGCGGTACGACCGCTGCGCGCGGCGCGTTCCTGCAATCGTCTGGCACCGGCGCTGTCGCCCTGAGCCTGCAGCAACGCAGCCAGGTGCATCAATGCTTCGGGATGTTGCGGCTCAAGGTACAAGGCCTTGCGGTAATGACTCTGGGCTTCGAGGGTGGCGCCGGCCACGTCACTGAGCAGGCCGAGCCAGTAAAACACCTGCGCCACCGGTTCGTGACTGCGCAGGTACTGCTCGCACGCCGCACGGGCCTCGGCGCTTTTGCCTTCGTTGGCCAGCGCGGCGATGTTGGCGAGCAAGGTCGCCGCGTCCGGGTTGGCGCTTTTGCTGTTGACGGGCAACGATGCAACGCTGGCAAACGGCCGCGGACGCACCGGCGGCGATACTGGCGGCGGACTGCGCAGCGGTTGGCGCACCGGCAAAGGGGTCGGGGTCGGCAATGCCACAGGTTCGGGCATGGGTTCAGCGTGTCGACTGAAGGCAAACGACTGCGGGATGCCGATCGAGCGCATGCCCAAGCGCCCGAGCAGACTGCCCTCGGCCGGGCCGATGAACAGCACGCCGTCAACATGAGTCAGACGCTTGAGCACTTCAAACACCTGCTTCTGGGTCGGCTGGTCGAAATAGATCAGCAGGTTGCGGCAGAACACAAAATCGAACGGCGGCTCACCCGCCAGTAGCGTCGGATCCAACACATTGCCGGCCTGCAGGCGCACCTGCTCACGCACCGCTTCGCTGACCCGATGGCCGTCCTGTTCGGCGGTGAAATGACGCTCGCGAAAGCCCAGATCCTGACCCCGAAACGAGTTCTTGCCGTACAGCCCGCGCCGCGCCTTGTCCACCGACAGCGGGCTGACATCCATGCCATCGACCTTGAACTGATGGGGCTTGAGCCCGGCATCGAGCAAGGCCATGGCAATCGAGTAGGGTTCTTCACCGGTCGAACACGGCAGGCTGAGGATGCGCAGCGCACGCATGTTGTTCAATTGGTCCAGACGCTTGCGCGCCAGCTTGCCGAGCGTGGCGAAGGATTCCGGGTAACGGAAAAACCAGGTTTCAGGGACGATCACCGCTTCGATCAACGCTTGCTGTTCATCCCGCGAACCTTGCAGCAGTTGCCAGTATTCATCGCTGTGCGCCGCCTGCGAGAGCGTGGTGCGTTGGCGCACCGCGCGCTCGATGATCGCCGGTCCCACCGACGTGACATCCAGACCGATGCGTTCCTTGAGGAAATCGAAAAAACGCTGATCGCTGCTCATGACGGCGTCTCATGCGGCGCGGGAAAGAGCAGGCTGCGCACGGCGTCATCCAGCAAGTCGTTGACCCGCACCCACTGCACCAGGCCCTGGGCATCTTCGCGCACCGGGCCGAGGTACGGCGCCTGACGATTGTCCAGGCCATATGGCTGAAAATCCTCGGGATTGCAGCGCAGGGTGTCGGTCGCCTGTTCGAGTATCAGTCCGAGCCAGCGTGGCGGCTGCCGTTGATCCGGGCGGTAATGCACCAGCACCAGCCGGGTGCTGGTGCGCGCCTCGGCCGGTTGGCCGAAGGTCAGCGCACTGAGGTCGATGGCCGGCACCACCGCACCGCGATAGGCGAACACCCCGGCCACCCACTTCGGCGCCTGGGCGATCGGCTTCAACGGCAGACGCGGCAACACTTCAGCGACCTCGGTGGCGCGCAGGGCGTAACGCTCGCTGCCAATGCGAAACAGCAGAAACAGCGCCTGTCTGGCCACCGGCGCAGCGCTGCGTTTGGCGGTGATTTCGCTCATCAGACTTTGAATCGCGAAACGCCACTGCGCAGCCCGACGGCCACCTGGCTCAGTTCGTCGATGGCGAAACTGGCCTGACGCAACGACTCGACGGTCTGGCTGCTGGCGTCGCCCAACTGCACCAGCGCATGGTTGATCTGTTCGGCACCGGTGGCCTGGGCCTGCATGCCTTCGTTGACCATCAACACCCGCGGCGCCAGCGCCTGCACCTGATGGATGATCTGCGACAGTTGCTCGCCGACCTGCTGCACCTCGGCCATGCCCCGGCGCACTTCTTCGGAGAACTTGTCCATGCCCATCACGCCGGCAGACACCGCCGACTGGATCTCGCGGACCATCTGTTCAATGTCATACGTGGCGACGGCGGTCTGATCCGCCAGACGCCGCACTTCGGTGGCGACCACGGCAAAACCGCGACCGTACTCACCGGCCTTCTCGGCCTCGATGGCCGCGTTGAGCGACAGCAGGTTGGTCTGGTCGGCGACCTTGACGATGGTCACCACCACCTGATTGATGTTGCCGGCCTTCTCGTTGAGGATCGCCAGTTTGGCGTTGACCAGGTCAGCCGCGCCCATCACCGAGTGCATGGTGTCTTCCATGCGCGCCAGCCCTTGCTGGCCGGAACCGGCGAGCACCGAGGCCTGATCGGCGGCGGTGGACACTTCGGTCATGGTGCGCACCAGATCCCGCGAAGTCGCGGCAATCTCCCGCGAGGTCGCGCCAATTTCGGTGGTGGTAGCGGCGGTTTCGGTGGCGGTGGCCTGTTGCTGTTTGGACGTAGCGGCGATCTCGGTCACCGAGGTGGTCACCTGCACCGAGGAACGCTGGGCCTGAGACACCAGCGAGGTCAGCTCGGTCATCATGTCGTTGAAGCCGGTTTCCACCGCGCCGAACTCGTCCTTGCGATCCAGATTAAGACGGCTGCTCAAGTCACCGGTGCGCATGATTTCGAGGATCTTCACGATGCGGTTCATCGGCGCCATGATTGCGCGCATCAGCAGCAGGCCACAGGCACCTGCCGCCAGCACGGCCACCAGCAGCGAGACAAACATGCTGACCTTGGCCGCCGCTACCGCCTCGTCGATGTTGGCCATGGCCTGATCGGCGACCCGCTTGTTCTCACCGATGATGTCATTGAGTTTCATGCGACCGGTGTACCAGGCCGGGGTCAGCTTCTCGGTGAACAGCTTGACGGCCTCGGCTTCCAGGTTGCGCTTGTGCAGATCGAGTACCTGATCCTGGATCTGCATGTAGGTGTCGTGATCCTTCTCGAACGCAGCGAACTCGACCCGGTCTTCGTCGGTGGTGACGGTGCTGCGGTAGTTGGCCATTTGCTCCTGCAGGCGCGTCTCGAACGCCTTGTAGTCCGCCGCATCTTCACTGCTGATGCCCTGCCCCTCCTTGAGGCCGAGCAGTTCCTGGGTCTGCAGGTAACTGTCGACCCACGCACCGCGAATCATCGAGCTGTAATAGACGCCGGGAACGGCGTCATCACGCACGCTGCTTTCACTGGCTTCGATTTTCAGCAGGCGGGAATACGAAACAACGACCATCAGCAACATGATGGCGATAATCACCGCAAAGCTCGCCAAAATGCGTTGGCGCAACGTCCAGTTCTTCACAGTGATTCCTCGTGCCTAAGTCGAAATGCGGGGAGTATAGCCGAGGGCGGTGTTTCATTTATAAGACGCTTTTTAACCCTCGGGCCGGCCCGACGTGGTTAGCGGGAAGGCTCTGGGGTGGGACTGTCCGACAATCCGGGGCTGACGTGCCAGTGATGGAACGGCAAAAAGGGGCGATGGATCGGCCATTGCTGTGGATGCGCGGCTGAAAACGCAATCGTGAGCAGGCTTCGGCGTCTGGCCCAAAACCTTGTAGGAGCTGCGGCACGCTGCGATCTTTTGCTGTTGGCTTAAAAAATCAAAAGATCGCAGCGTACCGCAGCTCCTACATGAATACCGTGTTCAGGCAGTTCTACAGCGATGCCTGGCGCACCTGTTTCTCCAACTCCACCTTCAACCCCGGCTCCAGCTTCAGTTGCTTGGCCAGTTCCTCCAGATACGCCTTTTCCATAAAGCTCTCCTCATCCACCAGCATCACGCTGGCGATGTACATTTCCGCCGCCATCTCCGGCGTACTCGCGGCGCGGGCGACGTCGCTTGGGTCGAGGGGTTTGTTGAGTTCGGCGTGCAGCCAGTGTTGCAGTTCCTGATCGTTGTCGAGTTTGGTGAATTCGCCTTCGATCAATTGGCGCTCGCGATCATCGATATGGCCATCAGCCTTTGCGGCGGCGACCAGTGCTTTGAGAATGGCCTGGCTGTGTTGCTCGGCCTGCGCCGGTGGCAAGCGGTCGAGGGTTTGCGGTTCGGTTTGTGGGGCGGTGCCTTTTTGCGCGTTCCAGTTGCCGTAGGCCTTGTAGGCCAGCACACCCAGTGCTGCGAGGCCGCCGTAGATCGCGACTTTGCCGCCGACCTTGCGTACTTTCTTGTTGCCGAGAAGCAGCCCCATCGCTCCGGCCGCCAGCGCACCACCGCCGGCTCCCGACAGCAGACCTCCCAGCGCCCCTGAGCCTGAAGACCCACCAAGCAAACCGCCCAGGCCGCCAGCCGCCGGTTTGTTCTGCGCGCCGCCGGCCTTGTTCTGCAACAGATCCTGGCCGGATTTGAGTAGTTGGTCGAGCAATCCACGGGTGTTCATGTTCCGCCTCCAAAACAGGGGTTATCCGGATCTATCAGGCCCTCAGCCTAGTTCGAAAGTGCCCTGGCCCTGCCCGCAAGTGTGCTTCCAGATGTTGCTCAGCAAGCGCAGGCCCTTCGTGAAAATCGATATACACTCAGGCCAATCGATAAAAACCGCCCACCGGGTACCTTTCCATGATGACCCTGCGTCAGATCCGTCACTTCATCGCGGTGGCCGAGACCGGCTCGATCTCCGCCGCCGCGCAAACCGCGTTCATATCCCAGTCGACCCTGACGCTGGCGATCCAGCAACTGGAAGAGGAAATCGGCGTCAGCCTGTTCAACCGTCACGCCAAGGGCATGACCTTGACTCATCAGGGTCATCAATTCCTGCGCCAGGCGCATCTGATTCTGGCAACGGTGGATAACGCCAAGCGCAGCCTGCAACAAAGCACCGACCAGGTGGCCGGGCAGTTGATTGTCGGCGTGACCAGTCTGGTGGCCGGTTATTACCTCGCCGATTTGCTCACCCGCTTTCAACGCGCCTATCCCAATGTCGAGATCCGGGTTATGGAGGACGAGCGGCCGTACATCGAACATTTGCTGGTCAGCGGCGAGATCGATGTCGGCGTGCTGATCCTGTCCAACCTCGAAGACCGCCACGCCTTGCAAACCGAAGTGCTGACTCACTCGCCGCACCGTCTGTGGCTGCCGGCCCAGCATCCGCTGCTGGAGCACGACAGCATCAACCTCGCCGATGTAGCCCGCGAACCGCTGATTCAACTGAACGTCGACGAGATGGATCGCAATGCCCAACGCCTGTGGCGCGGTGCCGGGCTGCAACCGAAGATCACCCTGCGCACTGCATCCACCGAAGCCGTGCGAAGCCTTGTCGCAGCCGGTCTGGGCGTGTCGATCCAGCCGGACATGACGTACCGCCCGTGGTCACTGGAGGGCGACATCATCGAAGCACGGCCGATCGCCGACCTCAACCAGACCCTCGACGTCGGTCTGGCCTGGCGCCGTGGGACAGCGCGCCCCGCTCTGGTCGATCCATTCCTGACCGTGGCCCGCGAGCAACCGCACGGCGGACGCAAGCCATCTATTTAATCGAATGCCACCTTCAGTATTTAGAATTTGTCGACCTCGGAGCCGCGCACTAGTCTTGCTGCATCTATAAGACGGTCGGCTCCCGGGCATGGGAGCCACAATGACCACACAAGAAAAGAGATCGCGGAAAATGGCTGGCGTGCAGACCCCGATGTGTACCGCGTTGCTGATCGACGGCGAACTGGTCGCCGGGCAGGGTTTTGTCGAACCGATCCTCAATCCGGCCACCGGTGAAATCCTCACCCACATCGCCGAGGCCAGCACCGAGCAGGTCGAAACCGCGATTCTCGCCGCCCACCGCGCGTTTGCCGAATGGTCGCGCACCACACCGCAACAACGCTCGAATCTGTTGCTGGACATCGCCAACGCGGTGGAAAAACACGCCGATCACCTCGCCCGCCTCGAAGCGCTGAATTGCGGCAAGCCGCTGCACCTGGCGCGGCAGGACGACCTGACTGCGACTGTCGATGTGTTCCGCTTCTTTGCCGGTGCCGTACGCTGCCAGACCGGTCAGCTCAGCGGCGAATACCTGCCGGGCTACACCAGCATGGTGCGCCGCGATCCGATCGGCGTGGTCGCCTCGATTGCGCCGTGGAACTACCCGATCATGATGGCCGCGTGGAAAATCGCCCCGGCCCTCGCCGCTGGCAATACGCTGGTGTTCAAACCCTCGGAACACACACCGCTGTCGATCCTCGCGCTGGCGCCAGCGCTGGCCGAGATCCTGCCGCGCGGGGTGATCAACATCCTCTGCGGTGGCGGTGAAGGCGTCGGCAGCCATCTGGTCGGGCATGCCAAAGTGCGCATGGTCTCGCTGACCGGCGATATCGTCACCGGGCAGAAAATCCTGCAAGCCGCTGCAAAAACCCTCAAACGCACGCATCTGGAACTCGGCGGCAAAGCCCCGGTGATCGTCTGCAACGACGCCGACCTGCAAGCGGTGGTCGACGGCGTGCGCACCTACGGTTACTACAACGCCGGTCAGGACTGCACCGCCGCGTGCCGCATCTACGCGCAAGCCGGGATTCACGACAAACTGGTTGCCGAACTGGGTGCGGCAGTCAGTAGCCTGCGCTTCGCCGGCAAGCGCGATGCCGACAACGAGATCGGCCCGCTGATCAGTACCCGCCAGCGCGACCGCGTCGCCAGTTTCGTCGAACGCGCCCTCGGCCAGCCGCACATCGAGCGGGTGACCGGCGCGGCGGTGCATTCCGGCGCCGGGTTCTTTTACCAGCCGACGCTGCTGGCTGGTTGCAAGCAAACGGATGAAATTGTCCAGCGCGAAGTGTTCGGCCCGGTGGTGACCGTGACCCGCTTCGACGAACTCGCACAAGCGGTGGAGTGGGCCAACGACTCCGAATACGGCCTCGCCTCGTCGGTGTGGACACAGAATCTGGACAAGGCAATGCAGGTCGCCGCCCGCTTGCAGTACGGCTGCACCTGGATCAACAGCCATTTCATGCTGGTCAGCGAAATGCCCCACGGCGGGTTGAAACGCTCCGGTTACGGCAAAGACTTATCCAGCGATTCGCTACAGGACTACAGCGTGGTGCGGCACATCATGGCCCGCCACGGCCA